>Ga0066845_10000020_pt1 | contig 41276 bp, 64 predicted proteins | sample ETNtaG_31_FD_65488 | JGI IMG/M metagenome (GOLD analysis project Ga0066845, IMG submission 65488) | Marine microbial and viral communities from oxygen minimum zone, Eastern Pacific Ocean - ETNP201310SV78 | ecosystem: Environmental > Aquatic > Marine > Oceanic | place: Pacific Ocean: Eastern...
AATACAAACTCGCTTTATAAGGAGCTATGGACATTACTAAGTTTACGTCGAAAGACATCGACGCTATTTTTGATGCGTCACAAAGATTTTCAGTAGGTTTTGACGACCTATTTTACCGCTTGCATTCCTACGGAGTAGGATCACCAGGCGGTCAGTATCCTCCCTACAACATCGTTAAGGAATCAAACGTCAAGTGGAGGATCGAATTAGCACTAGCTGGATGGGCAGCGGAGGACATTGAAGTAAGCACGGAGAGCAATGTCCTGCTCATCAAGTCAAAGGCAGCAAAGGAGCGCCAAGAGGAAGGAGACTATATGCATCGTGGCGTTGCAACGAGGACCTTTGCTAGAGGATTCAATCTGTCCGACGATGTGGAAGTCGGCACAGTCAGCTTCACAAACGGGATGCTTGTGGTAGAATTGCAGAAGATCATCCCCGATCATCAGAAGTTGAAAGTCTATGAAATTGGTAATCCGTTGGCTAACACATCCACTGACTCAAATTAATTTGTTACTGGTTGGGTTTCTTCTTATTGTTGGTATGATTCATAACCATGCTCACTACACTATGGAAGTTGATGCTGACTCTTATGTCAGAGCATGGTGTAAAAAGAATCCTGATACCTGCAGAAGTTACATCGATGATTACTGATATATAGTGTATAACTAAAGAGTCCCGAGGGACTCTTTTTTATTTGGAGAAGAGCCTATGCAGTACTACGCCAATTTATGTGCTCCATACGCCGAGAAGAATGCTACACTAACTATTGATCTACCTGCAGAGGATATGGATCAATTTATGGAGTTGGTGCACATTCTAAAGGAGGAGAAAAACCTATCAGCTCGACGTGCCTTTACAGATATGGTAAAGTATACTTATGAACACCTAATGCAAAAAGATTATGACCGTAAAAATCGCAAGAATGCAAAGCGGGGAAGACGTAATCGCTGATATCAAGGAGATTCGTGAATCTCCTGATGCGACCGCTGCACTTGCCTATGAATTCAATGAAGCGTGGACTGTTATGGTCCGCCGTCCTGCAGAAGAAATGTTTCTGCAGGAAGACTCAGATCCTGTAGAATCCCTAAAGGATATGCAGGTTGAATTTTTCCCATGGTCACCCATGACAAAGGGTAGAAGTGTTGTCACCCTGTATTCTGTGGTAAGTCTATCTGAGCCTCATGACAATGTGCTCAATGGTTACCAAGAAATCCTAGAAAAATCTAAATCCCTTTATACTAATGCTGAAATTGATCATTCTCACACACCACCCGCAGACCTACTTGTTGGGGAAGGTGACGGAGATGGACGAGGAACCGAGTTTATTGCTTGAGGATTGCTTCAGCATCACACCCGAGGGTGAGTTGCAAGAGTATCCACTACACACTGACCAACGTTTCGTCTTCTTGACTTCGGAGCAATGTATGTCTATACTAGATCCGTCAGGCGTCATCGTCACCAAATACAACAATGCAGTAAGTGAGTAATTTTTATACATCCGCAGTCCTACTTGGAGATGATATTCTCATTCGTGGATATGAAGACGGTCGCCCCGTCAAGTATCGTGAGAAATCTTCTCCTACCATGTTTCTGGTCCCTGAAGTCCAGTCAAAAAAGTCTAAATTCAAGACCCTTGATGGTCGTTATGCTCACCCTAAAAGGTTTGATGGTGCTCGTGAAGCGCGAGAGTTTATCAAACAGTATGAGGGTGCTGCAGGACTAGAAGTCCATGGGTATGAGCGGTTTGTGTATCAACATATCGCCCAGAAGTTTCCTGGCGAAATTGATTATGATATGTCCCAGATGAAAATCTATACGATTGACATCGAGGTGGCATGTGAAAATGGATTCCCTGATGTGCAAGCATCTGCTGAGGAAATGCTGTGCATTACCATCAAGGATTTCAATACTAAGAAGATTATCACTTGGGGTAGTCGTGAGTTTACCCCACCTAAAGATGTTGAGTATCGTGTCTTCTGGACAGAAGCAGAAATGCTTACCAACTTTCATAAGTGGTGGGTAGAAAATACTCCTGACATCATTACTGGTTGGAATAATAACCTGTATGACATTCCATATATCTGTAGACGCATTGAGCGTGTGCTAGGTGAGAAGTGGAAGAAGTCTCTGTCACCATGGAATCGTGTGCTTGAGAGGGAGATTGTCATTCAAGGTCGCACCAACCTTGCTTATCAACTGACAGGTGTCGCCATCCTAGATTACCTTGATCTGTATAAGAAATTTACTTATACAAACCAAGAATCGTATCGACTTGACCACATTGCACATGTGGAATTGAATGATGCAAAACTAGATCACTCGGAGTTTGAAAACTTCAAGGACTTCTATACGTCTGACTGGCAACGCTTCGTGGAATACAACATCCACGACGTGAATCTGGTTGACAGTCTAGAAGATAAGATGAAGTTGATCGAGTTGGCAGTTACCATGGCGTATGACGCTAAGGTAAACCTTGAGGATGTATATTCTCAGGTCCGTATGTGGGACACCTTGATCTACAATGACTTGAAGAAACGAGGCATTGTTGTCCCCCCACGAATTACTTCAAAAAAGGATGAAAAGTATGCAGGAGCCTACGTCAAAGAACCAAAGGCAGGACTATACGATTGGGTGGTTTCGTTTGACCTTAACTCTCTGTATCCTCACCTCATTATGCAGTATAATATTTCACCTGAAACCCTCGTCGATCAGAGACACCCCACCGCCACTGTTGATGGACTGCTCAATCAAGAAGTATCCATCGGGAGTGGAGATTACTGTGTGTGCGCCAACGGAGCACAATACCGAAAGGACATCTTAGGATTCCTACCCGAAATGATGCAGAGGATCTACGATGAAAGGACCATTTATAAGAAACGAATGCTTGCCGCTAAGCAAGCTCTTGAAAATTCCTCCTCACCTGCAGAGTCCGAGGCACTACAAAAGGATGTGTCCAAATTCAACAACATCCAAATGGCAAGAAAGATCCAACTCAACTCTGCCTATGGTGCCATCGGAAATCAATACTTCAGGTATTACAATCTGGCAAATGCTGAGGCGATTACTCTATCGGGACAGGTAAGCATCCGATGGATTGAAAACAAAATGAATGCTTACCTAAACAAAGTATTACAAACTAAAGATGATGATTACGTTATTGCTTCTGATACTGATTCCATCTATCTCAATCTGGGTCCTTTTGTACACAAGGTATTCAAGGGCAGAGAGGCGAGCGATGAGAGTATTGTTAGGTTCCTTGACAAGGTGTGTGAAGTGGAATTTGAGAAGTATATACGAAATTCTTATGAAGCGTTGGCGTCCTATGTAAATGCTTACGCTCAAAAGATGTTTATGAAGCGAGAGAATATCGCTAACAAAGGCATCTGGACTGCTAAGAAACGATACATCCTCAACGTATGGAATAGTGAAGGTGTGCAGTATGCTCAACCTAAACTTAAGATGATGGGTATCGAAGCAGTTAAATCTTCCACCCCTGCACCCTGTCGTGTTGCTATTAAGGAAGCACTTAATGTAATCATGACTGGTAGTGAAGAGAAAACGCAGGAGTATATCAAAAACTTCCGTCAGAAGTTTGAGGCAATGCCACCCGAGGAAGTTGCTTTCCCCCGTGGGTGTAATAACGTTGCCAAGAATTCATCACCTGCCACCATCTATGGCAAGGGATGCCCTATGCATGTGCGAGGTGCACTGCTATACAACTTCTATATTAAGAAGAAGAAACTATCTCATAAGTATCCTCTCATTCAAGAGGGGGAGAAGATCAAATATCTACACCTCAGGACACCTAACAAGATTAACGAGAATGTCATCTCATTCTTTCAGACCTTGCCCAAGGAGTTTGACCTTGACAATTCCATAGACTTTGATCTACAATTCAAAAAGAGTTTCCTCGATCCTCTACAAGCAATTCTTGATACGATCGGGTGGAAAGCAGAGAAACAAGCATCACTGGAGTGGTTATTCGGATGACATCATCTTTTTTTGCGGACATTGTAAATGAAATCGACAATGATTACGCCACCCTCGTGGCAGATGGAGTGTCTGCTGGGGATACAACAGGGTATATTGATACTGGTAGCTATATCTTTAATGGTTTGGTTAGTGGATCTATTTTTGGTGGAGTCCCCTCCAACAAAATTACTGCTATCGCAGGTGAGAGTAGCACTGGTAAGACTTTCTTTTGTCTTGGCGTTGTTAAGCATTTCTTGGAATCTAATCCTAATGCTGGAGTATTCTACTTCGAGTCCGAGTCTGCTATTAGCAAGACCATGATTGAGGAGCGCAACATCGATTCCAAGAGAATGTATGTTGTGCCTGTGACTACAGTGCAGGAGTTTAGGACTCAAGCAATCAGGTTGCTCGATAAATATATGGCACAACCTGAAGATAAGCGCCAACCTATGTTGTTTGTGCTAGACTCTTTGGGTATGCTGTCCACCACTAAAGAGATTGAAGATTCTGAGGCAGGTAAAGAGACCAGAGATATGACAAGGGCACAAGTTGTCAAGTCTATTTTCAGGATTCTCACACTTAAATTGGGTAAAGCAAATGTTCCTCTCATCGTTACCAATCATACATATGATGTCGTCGGCGCATACGTCCCTACGAAAGAAATGGGCGGCGGTAGTGGTCTTAAGTATGCTGCGTCTACAATCATCTATCTTTCCAAGAAGAAAGAGAAGGATGGTAAAGAAGTAGTGGGTAACATTATCCACTGCAAGGCAGCAAAATCACGTCTTACAAAGGAGAATACACAAGTTGACACACGTCTTTACTACGACGAGCGTGGATTGGACAGGTATTACGGCTTACTGGAGTTGGGTGAGAAGCACGGAGTCTTCGAGCGCAGGGGGAATAGGATTGTTGTTGGTGAATCTTCCGTTTATCCTTCTGCTATTCTTGCCAATCCTGACAAATATTTCACGCCAGAAGTAATGCAAGCATTGGACGAAGCAGCAGCGAAGGAGTTTAGATATGGAAGCTGATCTGAAGGGTTTTATCAAGGTCTATGATGGGGTCTTGGATGAAAACTTCTGTCGCAATGCCATCAAAAAGTTTGAAGAAGATCCAGCAGCACAGGAAAACTTTCACAATGAAGGTAGACCACACTTTACTCACCTAAATATATCGCTGGAAGCAGAAGGATCTCGTAAGGATCCTGTGTGGTCAAAGATACACAATGGATTGGTCTCTGGTGTTAAACTAGCAGCAGAGAAATACATGCACGATCTAGGGTGCTCTAACTTTTGGCCACCTAATCATGCTCTAGAGCAGATCCGTATGAAAAGATACAGGGTCGGTGGAGAGGATAGGTTTGATCGACACATTGATGTCGGTGACCATGATTCCGCTCGCAGATTCTTGGTCTTATTTTTCTATTTGAATGATGTGGAAGAGGGTGGTGAAACCGTCTTTACTGAGTTAGACTATAGCGTGAAACCTAAAACAGGTAGCGTGCTTATCTTTCCTCCAACGTGGCAGTATCCTCATGCAGGACTTCCACCTATCAGTAACAACAAGTATATCGTAGGCACTTATCTTCACTATACATGACTTACAGCATTGAAGAGATTACTCTTAGTAAACTCATTCTTGATTATGAATACACCAGAAAGGTCCTTCCTTTCATCAAAGATGAATACTTTGATACACTCCCCAATCGTATCCTATTCAATACGTTTGATGAGTATGTGAAAGAGTATACTGTCAACCCAGAGCCTAATGCTCTGAAGTTGGAAGTAGAAAAGCGTCGTGATATTACTGATGAAATCTATAGGGAGGTCGTATCCTTTCTTGACAACCTAGACGAAACAACTTACAACGAAGATTGGTTGCTTAATACCACTGAGAAGTGGTGTAAGGAAAGAGCGATTTATCTGGCACTCATGGAGTCTGTAAAGATTGCTGATGGTCAGGATCAGACACGCTCTAAGGATGCTATTCCTTCCATCATGCAGGAAGCACTTGCTGTATGCTTCGATGACACCGTTGGTCACGATTACATTGAGGACTATTCAGACCGCTATGACTACTATCACCGAAAGGAAGAAAAGATTCCCTTCGATATCTCTTATCTCAACAAGATCACAAAAGGTGGTCTCAGTAATAAGACTCTCAACATCGCTCTTGCTGGTACAGGCGTCGGCAAATCTCTATTCATGTGCCACATGGCTAGTGCCTCGCTCTTGCAGGGGCGCAACGTCCTCTACATTACAATGGAAATGGCAGAGGAGAAGATTGCTGAGCGAATTGACGCAAACCTTCTCGACATCAACATCCAAACGCTGAGTGATCCAATGTATTCCAAGCAGAAATATACTTCTGCTATGGATAAGTTGAAGCATAAGACACAAGGTCGTCTGGTCATTAAAGAATACCCCACAGCATCAGCGCATGTGGGTCACTTTAAGGCACTCTTGAATGAGTTGAGCATGAAGAAAGGATTTGATCCTGACATCATCTTTGTTGATTACCTCAACATCTGTGCATCATCTCGTTACAAGGGCACCATCGTAAACTCTTACACATATGTGAAAGCAATCGCTGAAGAGTTGCGTGGTATGGCAGGTGAATATAATGTCCCTGTTGTTAGTGCCACACAGACCACTCGTAATGGTTATGGTAACTCTGACGTTGAGTTGACTGACACCAGTGAATCATTCGGTTTGCCAGCAACTGCTGACTTGATGATTGCTTTGATCTCTACTGAAGAGATGGAGCAACTGAATCAGATCATGGTCAAACAGTTGAAAAATAGATATAATGATCCTACAGTAAACAAAAGGTTTGTTGTTGGGATTGACAGAGCGAAGATGAGGTTGTATGATTGTGAGCAGTCAGCACAAGATGATATCATCGACGCTGGAGACATTGAGTCTTCCTTTGACAAGAAACCAAAAACATCATTTCAAGAATTAAAAGTATGAGCGCACCTAAGTTTGGCAAAGACGGACCTAAAGGTATTGACGATGCTGCAGAGAGAATGAATTCTGCTGCTCGCGATAAGGTTGATAACATGCAGGAAGATGCACAGTCAATGGCATCTGACATGCCTAAAACTCCTGAAGAATTCCTAGAGGATGAGCGTTTCCGTGCACCTGAAGCGCGTAAGATGATGGAGGAAAAGACTAAAGAGTCTAAGAAGAAGAAAGGTAAAGAGCCTGAAAAGTTTGAGGTTGACCTTGATGCATACACTGAGTTTGTTGACAAGGTTACCAGTGATCCTAGTAAGGATTTCAACACTCTGATTGCTCGCTATCGTGAGTTGCATGATGCAGGTTGTAAGATCGAGCGTCTTGACACTGCAGCATCTGGTATGTCTGCTGAGGCAGGTGAGTTTATGGAGATCGTTAAGAAACTGAAGTTTCAAGGTAAACCATACGACGAGAAAACCAAAGAGCACCTGCAGAAAGAGTTGGGTGATGTGATGTGGTATGTTGCACAAGCAGCAATGGCACTGGGTGTCCGTCTTGATGAGGTTATCTATCTCAATACTCTCAAACTTGCAGCACGTTATCCTGAAGGATTGTTTGAAGTTGAGAGATCTGAAAACCGCAAGGCAGGGGACATCTAATGCCCTTGTCTTGGTCAAGGGATCCACTTTATAGTCAACGTAAAAAATGTAGTGAAGGTATGTTGTTAATTTTAGAATTGCAGGAAGCTTTCGACGAGTTAGGTTGGGAAGCAGGTGCTGAGTATGAAGTCTGCACCGCAGGGTGTCAGACATATGAAATCGATGGGCATGGCACTAAGTGGTCTCCTAAGAAGGGCACCAAGAAATGTAACAAGGATGCTTTTATTGTTATCAAAAGGACTGATCTAAATAGTTAGGTAAAAGTCTTTTGCCTGATGGAAATATCTCAGTCAACTGCCAACTTAAGTACTGGTAGTAATGATGTAGCAAAATATATACCTGCCATTGTTGAATTATTTCAGGGTGGGGATTTTAATGTTGCTTCAACTACAACTTCCTCTAGTGACACTGATGCACTAGAGGAGTTTTTAACGTACGCTAAACAGAATAAGAAGAAGCAAGCATGTGCTGTCCCATTCAAAGCAGCGAATGGGAAGATGTATGTCTTCGGTCAGATGAAGAAACCCAAGGTCTCTGCCAACATGGGTGACGTTGCAGAGGGTGTATTTGCTGCTGCTGTTGCCTGTAGATTTTTGAATAGAAATAGCACTGTCAACACAAGTGATGTGTTTACTCTGCTTCATGGACTACCATCACCTACATCTAGGAATAAGGGAAAGGTAGCACAGCAAACTTACAAGGCACCCAATAAAGATACTGATGTAAAGGATGATGTCAAGTTGTACATTGCCCTTGCTTCAGCAAACATGTCATTCCTTTTAGATAGTAAGTCTGAGTCTGCACTTAAGGAGTATTGTGATGCTGCTGTGAAGTATGCTAACGATGAGAAGGTAACCAAGTGGGCGAAGTTAGTATATGAAAATGGTAGATACGACAAGATAGAAGTTATCGCTGATGGTTTAGGTGGACAGCAGACAACAAAGGTTGATGTCCTAGTAAAGATCACAGATGATAAGAATGTATTGCAGGATGTAGACATCAAAGTATCACTGAAGGCAGGTGATGTTAAACAGTTTGGTCAACAGGGTGGCACTCTCTTTGAGAAGGTTGGTAACAAACCAGGCTATAAAGAATATTGGGATAAATTGTTTGGCATTGATGTTTCATCTAAGAAGGATGCATACAATAAATTAAAAGAGATCGAGCATGACACCTTCGGTGCAGTCAACATGTTGTATGATTATGTTGCAGATGTTGTGCAGAGTAAACTGAATAGTGATGATGCAATGGGAATGATGACCCAACTTGGTAGAGCGATTGATCACTATGCAACATCAAATGAGCAGCATGTTGAGTTGGTCCAACTGAATAGAGGTGATGCAAGGGTATATAACTTCGGTAATCTTGCAAACGTAATTGTCAATCAGGAATGGGACGTTGAATATAAGAAAGGTATGGGATCTGGTGGTCCATTACCTATCATTTCGATACATAAGAAAGGTGAAACCACAGAGCAACTGTTGATTCTTAGAGTCAAGGTTGAGACTATCAGAGGAGCACCTTACTTTAGAAACTATGTTGAGAAGGGTCGCTACTTAGGCACCCTGATCGGTCGCTACGCCAGTGCCTAAAGTGTCCACTCGCACCCAGCCACCGCTTCATTCTGTCCTATAATAAAACCATGAGCAAAAACACACACCTAGAGCACCTAGAGGACGACATCTTCAATCAAGGATATGCTGGCGCTACCAACGCTATCAACTTCCTTGAGTCCCTGCGTGACATGCTTACTACTGGTCACGGTGGTGGCAGCACTAAGGTGACTGTCAAGTGGGACGGTGCTCCTGCTATTATCTGTGGCACTGACCCTAAGAATGGTGAGTTTTTCGTAGGCACTAAGTCAGTCTTCAATAAGACTGAGCCTAAGATTTGCTACAACGATGAGTTGATTGATTATTACTATCCTACTGGTGCAATCGCTGGTATCCTGAAGCAGTGCCTCAAAGAGTTGAAGAAACTTCCCATTGAAGGTGTGGTCCAAGGTGACTTGTTGTATACAAAGACTCCACCTGTCGTAGTCATGGGTGGTAAGAGTTGTTATAAATTCAAACCCAACACCATCACATACTGTGTGGAGAAAAACACAGAGATGGGTGACAAAGTGGGTGCATCTAATCTTGGTATTGTCTTCCACACCACTTACAGAGGTAGCAGTGTTGCTGATATGACAGCAGGATTTGGTGCTGATGTATCTGGTCTGCAGGGTGTTGCAGATGTCGCAGTCTTCTCATCTGAGTTTCAAAATGTAAATGGTATTGCTAACCTCAGCGCTGGTGAGATAACTACTATCAATATGACTATCGCTAAAGCAAAAAGAAACCTCCGCACTGGCAGCAGGTTTCTTAATGAGATTCAAAGGGCACAGGGACCACAGACCTTTTCACCTCCTGCTCTCTTCAAGATTTACTTCAACCAAGTTATCCGTGGTGGTGTGATTCCTGACGCTACAGGCATCGCCAATGGGTATATCAAGTTTGTAAATGACAAATATGATGCAGAGATCGCTAAGAAAAAGACTGAGAAGTCACAGCAAGAGTGGACTAAACGCAAGACCAACGCAATTAAATACCTAAATAGTAACACATCTGTTATGAAATCAGCATTTACAGGTTTCAAAGATCTGATTGCTGCCAAAGAGCAAGTGATAAATAAACTGAAGAAGATTGAAGGTATTGGCACCTTCCTAGAAGACGAGAATGGTTACAAAGCGACAAGTCCAGAAGGATTTGTGGCCATCAAAGATGGCACAGCACTCAAACTCGTCGATAGACTAGAGTTCTCTAGAGCAAACTTCACCGTAGCAAAAGACTGGGGTAAATGAGATTCATTCAATTCATCAGGGAAGCAGCAGAAGCCGCTAAGAAGACGGCGAAACCTGCAACCTCACCAAAAGGTCAGCGCAAAGCATCGGATAAGATAGACGACAAGCATGTTGCTATCACATTCGGGAGATTCAATCCTCCTCATGCTGGGCATGGCAAACTTCTTGATGCAGTCAAGGCGCATGGTGGTGACTCTGGTAACTATCGTATCTACCCTTCAAGGTCTCAGGATCATAAGAAGAATCCTCTTTCTGCACAGCAGAAGGTAGATCATATGCGTAAGATGTTTAAGAATCACGCAGATAAGATCCAAAATAATGAGGCACATAGAAACATCTTTGACATCCTAAGAGACTTGCATGACGAAGGTCATGAGCATGTCACTATGGTTGTTGGTGATGATCGAGTGAAAGAGTTTGAGACTCTTGCCAACAAGTATAATGGTAAGCATTATGATTTCAAATCTATTAATATTAAGTCTGCTGGCGCTCGCGCTGATGATTCCGACGACCCTATTGAGAATCTTTCTGCCAGTAAGATGCGTGCCCATGCTCAATCTGGTGACCACGATTCATTCCACGCAGGAATGCCCAAAGGACACGACGCAAAACATAGCAAACAACTGATGGCAGATGTCCTTAAGGGCATGACTCCTCCTCCTAAGAAGAGTAGGAAGAAATCAGAAGTGCATGAGTCATCTGTATGGGAGTATGCTCCTAAACTAGATTTTGAAACCTTTCGTGATTACTACATGCTCAACCACATCTATAAGGTTGGTGCAATCGTAGAGCATGATGACACTGGAATGGTTGGTGAGATTGTCCATAGAGGACCAAACTATATTATTATGAAAGACGGTATGGGTGGTGAGCATAAAGCATGGTTGCAACATGTTACTGAAGTTGCAGATCAACCATTAGATCAATCTAACTATTCTGCTGATAACGGTAGTGGAAATGAGTGGAAAGTTGGGACTGATACATATAGGAAGGCACTGCAGGACATGACACCTGGTCAGGCAACCAAGAAATTCTCTGCATTCAATGCAGAAATTAGAAAATCCGCTACAAATAAATAGTTAATACGCAAAACTGTTAAGACGATGACTCTAAACATTAAAGTATCCGCTGCACTTGCTGGCTATAGTCTGAAAGAGCAGTCCAAGATCCTCTCCGCCATTGAGACTGGACAGCATTTAGACACTGCTCGCCTGTATGAAGGTGCACTCAAAGTGAAGGCAGCCTACGAAGAGTGGGAGCCTGCTGTGGAAGGATACGCTGGATTCCCTGTGGATCGTGATGAAATTAAGAAGAAAAAAGGGATGCATGACGACCGTAATGTCGGACGTGTCATCCAATCTAAGGGTGAATCCTATGTCATCACTGGAAAGAAAGCAGACGGTCGTTACATTGTTGTCGGTAAGAAAGGCGACAAGACTGCTAAGGAAGCAGGTGACATCGGTCTTAACATGCAACGCGAAGCAGTAGGTATTGACATTGAAGATCTCCACCAACAAATGCTTGAGGGTATGAAGCAAGCACGAAAGAATGTGGGTGCAAGCAAATGTTGGGACGGATACAAAGCAAAAGGCACAAAGACTAAGGGTGGCAAGCAAGTCCCCAACTGTGTCAAAGAAGAGGAATTGGAAGAGCGTTACAAAGGTAAGCACGGTCAGTCTTCTGCCGAATACAAGGATGATAGATCCTCTGGTGGTAAGATGGTGTCTGGTGACTCGAAGATGAGTGGTGCTGAATACACTCATGGACGTAGAGTCAAGGCAGCAAACCCTGGATCTCAACCTGATGAAGGTGGCAAGACCAAACCCAAATCTCAGGGTAAAATGGATCGTGGCACCCGTGCAGATCTTGAGTATCGCAAAGCCAACCTCAAGAAAAAGAATGAGGAGTTTATAAATAAGTTGTCTGCCTCGGGACTATTCTCTGAAGCAGAGCTTAAACAAATGGAGGAGATGGAATGAAACCCACCAACTCAGCTAACAAGCTACCTACTAAAAAGAAGGGCGGAGTTACCATCAATCCAAAAAAGGAGGACCTTATGTCTGAATCATTTAGAAAACGTTTTCAAGCAGAACTAGATGCTCTGAAAGAATCTGCCAAGAAAAAGGACAAGCATATCAAAGCCGCTAAGGCAGGTAAGCGTTGGCAAGACTCTGACGGCGATGGCAAGTGGTATGAGCCAGGTGAAGACGTTAAGAAAGAAGAAGTCTGTGCACCTGCTAAGGTTGACGATTCTGAGTCAAAGCAAAAAGCAAAGGATCGCATGAAAGCAAAGATGATGCAGATGACTGCTGATCATGATGCTAAGAGACAAGGATATAAAGCAGGCTAAAAAATGCTATATAGGGTAGAGCTCTTTATAGTATAGAATCATGCTTAACTTTCTTCTACCCCTCGCATACAAAGTAGTAGACGCTGCTGTTGCTAAGATTCCTGATGACGCAGAGCTTGGTGAGAAACTCATCGACCTGTGTCTTCTTATTGTTGGTAAGGCAGTAAAACTGACTAAGACAAGCGCTGACGACGAGCTCTTCGCAAAAGTCGAAGAGGCATTGAAGGCACGCGACTAATCTTAAGGGGAGTAGTTGCTCCCCTTTATAAATAAAATATAGGAATACAACTTGTCCTCGGAGTAAAATGGCAATCTACGGAACACTTGACGCGAAAGCGATGGGCACCGCAGTTGTAGCAACTAATGGCGACGCCACGGTTACAACAGCTGGTGACTTCACCGACGCTTCTGATAACCTCGTCAAAGTTGGTGACATCCTGGAGCTTTCAGGTGTTGCTTACATTGTCAGAGAGGTTACCTCAGCGACGGCGCTTGAGTTACACACGACATATGCTGGCAGCACTGCAACTATTGCAGCTGGATCAGCAGTAAGAAGAACTGCACCTAAAGCAGTTGCAGAATTCGTAGTCAAAGGAGGCGACACTCGCTCCCGCGACCTCGTATTCGTTGACACCACAGAGCAAGCACTAGACGAGAATAAGTCTCGCGGTATTACTGGTCCTGGCTGGTGGCTCTATGAGACCTATGTCACTCACAATGGTGATACACGTCATAAGGCTGAGTGCCTTGCATTCGTCCACGCTACTGCTGCTGCAGCAGGTGACGATGCTGATGACACCATCGTGGCAGATGCAGCATCCGCTGTGACTATCTCTTCTCAGCCCGCTGCTTCTACTTCCTCCTCTGGAGCTGGTACATTTGCAGTCAGCACAAGCACCAGTGGCACACCTGGCACTCTCACCTATCAGTGGCAGCGTCAAACAGCAAATGCTACTACACGCTGGGTTAACATCAGTGCTAACCTTGACACTGGCGTAACATATGCAGACTTCACTACTGCGACTCTGGCATACAGCAGTCTCGGTGATGATTCACTGGATGGTTACAAGTATAGAGTTAAGATCACCTCCACAGGTGGCACAGAAGAGATTATCTCTGACGGCGCAGCAACTCTGACATTCGGATCGTAATAAACAACGTTATATAATGCATGTATTTTGAGTATCTAAACGAGAAGAATCATTTAATGTTTGCAATTAAGCACTACGATAACCCTCAGTCGGTTACTGTAGATGACTTTATGGAGGACATGAAAAAGTTTAAGTATTTGAAGAGACTCTTCAAACGTTATACTAAAACCCATGTCCTCCGCACCAACTTGATTCTTAATCACCTCATCATTCTGTTTAATGTATTCGGTGAAGGCACCATTCCTCTCTTGATGTATAAACTCGAAGAAGAATATTGGTCCATATTAAAATCATTTTTGATCTACCTTGATAGGTATCCTGAGATTGCTGGGTGTCTACAACAAGTAGATCCCTGTCCTGAAGTAACAGCAATCTTAGATAGCGTATGATTAACGAAGATGCCCCAACAATGAGCGCAGGCACTGGTGGATTCTCTGGATCTGCTAATGCAAGTGGTCCTGTGGCAGGTTTCGATCCTATCCTAGGAAAGGGTAAGGTGAAGAAACGTAGACGCTATGCTATGAGTAATAAGGAAATGATGAAGACTGAAGGAGCGCAGAAAGATACCTCCTATCTTCCCTTCCTCATTTCATATGACGGAGCAGAGCAGTATGTGCTCTACAGTAAGTCTGAAGCAGCATTGAAGATAGACCTGCGAAAGATCTACCGTCCAGAAAATTTTAAGAAGCTTGCAGTCAAGAGACTGTATCCCAATGAAGTAATCCAATTCTATTGGAAGAAAAGACAAGCAGCACTCAGGGCGGAGTAATGTCAGACATCAATACTGCTATTATTGAAAGACTAGAAAGAGTTGTTGACTCTTTACAGGATAACTCTGTGAAGATGGGTCAACTGTTAGCAGTCCATAACGAAAAATTAGATAAGCAAGATCGTATTGATGAAGTGCTGTTTGAAAAGATCGACAGACTTCATTCTGATCTCAACAAAGACACAGACTCAATCAAGAAAGGATGCGAGCGTGACATCAGACTGATCGATGATCGTCTGAGGGTCATGGAGAAAAAGATGTGGACCATCTTCGGTGGTCTTGCAGTCATATCCTTCCTACTATCTGTGCCAGGCCAGTCCCTTCTCAGGCAGTTGACGAATGCCAATGACTCTGCTAACATATCTGCAGAGATTCATTACCTTGCATGACCGTAGTAGAGGATAAGTTTGTCAGGCAACTGAGCACACGTCTTCTAAAATTTAAGAATATCCGACCAGGAGTTTATAACTTCCGATGTCCTTATTGTGGTGACTCACAGAAGCACACCAATAAAGCACGGGGGTATTTTTTTGCGGTCAAAAATGAATACGTTTATAAATGTCACAACTGTGGTAAAGGTGTTGGACTCGCTAACTTCCTAAAAGATAACGCTAGTGATCTTTACGATGAATTTCTCATGGAGAAATATCGTAACAATCAGACAGGTAAAGGTAGACGGACTGCTAACCCAAAAATTCCATCAGCAACTCCTTACTTTGCTAAGAAAGTAACAGACCTTACCCCTATCAGTGAGCTAAATAAAGGACATCCAGCGAGAGATTATTTAGAGAGTAGGAAGATTCCCGAGCATTGTCTTGAGGACCTGTATTATGTTGATAAATTTAAGAGATGGGTAAACACTCAGCGACATACGTTTGCTAATTTACAAAACGATAGACCTCGTATCATCATTCCACTGAAGGATAAAGACGGAAAGTGGTTTGGTGTGCAAGGTAGATCCTTGTCTCCTAAATCTAACCTCAGATACATCACGATTCTATTTGACGACGAGGCACCAAAACTTTATGGACTTGATAAAATCAGAGAAGGAGCTCCAGTCTATGTTACAGAAGGACCATTTGACAGTCTCTTTATTCCACAGGCGATTGCTATGTGCGGAGCTGATGTTGATCCTCGTCGTTGGGGTATCAGCAATCCTATTTGGGTCTATGATAACGAGCCACGAAATCAACAAATTACCGATAGAATCAAAAGAGCAATCGATTCCAACGACCCCGTAGTCATATGGCCAAAGGGTTTGCGCCAGAAAGATATCAATGATATGATACTCGCAGGCATTGATGTCTACAGCATTATTAAACAAAACACCCATCAGGGAATATCAGCAAGGATTAAATTTAGCGAATGGAAAAAAGTATGAGTGACATCACAGTCATTAAAAGAGATGGTCAAGTAACACAACTAGACCTTGAAAAGATTCATAAGATGGTAGAGCTTGCTTGCAGAGGACTTGCTGGTGTCTCTGAGTCTGCTGTTGAGATGAATGCTAACCTTCAGATCTTTGATGGAATTAAGACTGAAGACATCCAAGAGATCTTGATCAAGTCTGCTAATGATTTGATTAGTCTCGATGCACCTAACTATCAATTTGTTGCTGCCAGACTTCTTTTGTTTGGTCTTCGTAAGGCAGTATATAATGGTCACCCAGACGGTCACCCTACGGTCCTAGAGCAACTAGAAAAGGGTGTGGAGTTAGGTGTGTATGATAAACCTCTAATTAATGCATACTCTAGAGAAGAGTGGGAAGAGATTAACTCTTTCGTAGAGCACGATCGTGACTATTTGTTTACATATGCTGGTCTTCGACAGGTCACTGATAAATACCTCGTACAAGATCGTAGCGCAGGGAAAATCTTCGAGACCCCTCAGTTCATGTATGTCCTGATTGCTGCGACTCTTTTCCAACAATACCCACAGGAAACACGTCTTGAATACATCAGACGATACTACGACGCAATCTCACAGCACAAAATCAACATCCCCACCCCTATCATGGGAGGTGTGCGGACTCCCCTTAGGCAATTTGCTAGCTGTGTTCTTGTTGATGTTGATGACACCCTCGATAGTATCTTTAGCAGTGACATGGCTATTGGTTACTACGTTGCTCAAAGGGCTGGAATCGGGATTAACGCAGGCAGAATCCGTGGTATCAACAGCAAAATCAGAGGCGGAGAGGTTCAACACACAGGTGTGGTCCCCTTCCTCAAAAAGTTTGAGTCAACTGTCAGATGCTGCACACAAAACGGCATCAGAGGTGGGTCAGCAACTGTCCACTTTCCTATCTGGCACCAAGAAATAGAAGACATCATTGTCCTTAAGAATAACAAGGGCACTGAAGATAACCGAGTAAGGAAACTTGATTACTCGGTGCAGATTAGTAAACTATTTTATGAGAGGTTTATTAGAAATGAGACAATCAGTCTTTTCAGTCCTCACGATGTCCCTGGTCTTTATGACGCTTTTGGTACTGATCAATTCGATCAACTTTATGCCAGGTATGAAGCGGACGACAGGTGTCCTAGACGCACCATCCCTGCTCAAGAACTCATCCTTGCGCTACTAAAAGAAAGAGCAGAGACTGGTCGTCTTTACATTATGAATATCGACCACTGCAATTCACACTCGTCTTTCAAAGACAAGGTGAATATGTCTAACCTCTGTCAAGAGATCACACTACCTACTGATCCTATCAGTCACATCGATGATGAAGGTGGTGAGATTGCCTTGTGTATTCTCTCTGCTATCAACGTAGGTAAACTTCGCACACTCAATGAGTTGGAGAATCTATGTGACCTTGCAGTGAGAGGACTGGAAGAGTTGATTGACTATCAAGGTTACCCTGTTAAAGCAGCAGAGCGCAGCACACTTGCTCGTCGCTCCCTTGGTATTGGATACATCGGACTGGCACATTACCTTGCTAAGCATGGTGAGCACTATGATGACAAGGGTGCATGGAAACTGGTCCATGAGTTGACTGAAGCATTCCAATACAATCTTCTCAAGGCATCTAATGCACTTGCAAAAGAGCGTGGACCTTGTGATGCATACCAGCATACAAAGTATCATGATGGAATTCTTCCGATCGATACATATAAGAGAGACCTAGATGATATCGTAGCACCTGAGTACAAGTATGATTGGAATTCTCTACGGGATGATATCAAAAAGTACGGATTACGACACAGCACGTTGTCCGCACAGATGCCATCGGAGAGCAGCTCCGTTGTGTCTAACGCAACAAACGGAATTGAACCACCTAGAGACTACTTGTCCGTTAAGAAATCAAAGAAAGGACCTCTTAAGCAGATTGTCCCATCTTATACATCCCTGAAGAATAACTACACACTTCTTTGGGACTTGAAATCTAACGCAGGATATATTAATATCGTTGCGGTGATGCAGAAATTCTTTGACCAAGCAATCTCAGGCAACTGGTCATACAACCCAGAGAATTACGACAACAATGAAGTTCCTGTGTCAGTCATGGCACAAGACCTACTCATGACCTACAAGTTAGGTTGGAAAACATCTTACTATCAGAATACTTATGACGCTAAGAAGGATCCTGACGAATCACCATCTTCTACCGAGGTATTGGATTCATTGATCAACGATCTAATGAATGCCAACGAAGAAGAATGTGACGCTTGCAATGTCTGAGCGGCAAGTCACAATCACTCTAAGCAAGTCACTCCAAGAGGATTTCAAATCCTTCTTGGCGTGTTGTGAGTCCTTAGAGGTAGAGCCAAGAATTAATTCTTTTTTATATTATGTCGCAAACTATGGTACCGAAGGAAGTAATGGGACTGACAGTATTCAACAGCAGAAAGGTGGACACTAAAAAACAACCAATGTTTTTTGGTCAACCTCTAGGTATGCAGAGATACGATGAATATAAGTATCCTGATTTTGATAGACTCACGCAACAGCAACTAGGTTATTTCTGGAGACCTGAAGAGGTGTCACTCCAGAAGGATCGTGCAGATTATAAAACTCTTACTGATCAACAGAAGCATATCTATACTTCCAACTTGAAGTATCAGATTCTCCTAGACAGTGTGCAGGGCAGAGGTCCTGGCATGGCATTCTCCCCTTACTGCTCTCTTCCAGAGTTGGAAGGATGTATGGGTGTCTGGGAATTCATGGAGCAAATTCATTCTCGCTCCTACACTCACATTATCAAGAATGTATACGCTGATCCATCAGAAGTATTTGATAGTGTGCTAGAGAATGAAAAGATTTTGGCACGGGCAGAGTCCGTCTGTGCCGCCTACAATGATTTTATCACTGTAGCAACTGAATGGGCAAACAGTAACATGTGGAAACCTGACTGGAAGGAGTCACCCACTTCACAGTGGACACTCAAAGATGTCAAGCGTAGACTCTACCGTGCTGTTGCCAACGTTAACATCTTAGAAGGAATTAGATTCTATGTCTCGTTTGCGTGCAGTTTCGCGTTTGGCGAACTTAAACTCATGGAGGGATCTGCGAAAATTATCTCTCTTATCGCCAGAGATGAAGCACAACATCTTGCACTTACTCAAAAAATACTCAAGAAGTGGAGAGAAGGTGATGACCCAGAGATGGAAGTCATTGCTGAAGAGGAGAAACAGAATGTAAAACAAATGTTTATGGATGCAGTAGACCAAGAGAAAGAGTGGGCAAACTATCTCTTTGCTGATGGATCTATGATCGGACTCAACGAAAGACTACTCTCACAATATATTGAATGGGTTGCAAATCGTCGCATGAGAGCGGTGAATATTCAACCAGTCTACGATATTCCTTGGAAGAGTAATCCACTGCCATGGACAGAGCACTGGCTAAATAGTCGTGGTCAACAAAATGCTCCTCAGGAAACTGAGATTGAGTCCTATGTCATTGGAGGTATCAAACAAGATGTCCAAGGAAACACCTTCGCAGGATTTTCACTATAAGTTTGAGGTAGTCTTCGATAAAGACAAGGAGACGGTACTCCAGAAAATTAAACGGTGGATCAACAAACAGAAGCCACCCTTTAATACTATTCTGGCATACCTATTCTCTTATGTAGAGAAATGGTATTGGGACGGTAAGGTCCTACAAACAATGGCTAACGTAGACACACAAATCGAAGATTATCATGCTAACCTAGATGAAAAGGAACCGAAACCGATTTACCGCGAAAGGAAATCGGAAGTGGAAGGTCTCAACGAGATGGAAATCATCTCGCCATACTCACGACGAGTCGAGGGTGACTGGCTTGCTGAAGACCCCAACAGCTGGTATTACGGACCACTTGAATTTTTTGAGGAAACTCAAGAAGGAACTAAAGGAGAAACCTGATGAAAGATACACTTACCGATCAGATAAAGCGCCTCCTACAGGAGGAAACCATCTATCGGGAGATGCAAAACTTCCCCGCCGCAAGGGCGGTAAGAAGAGAAATTGAAATTCTACAGAAAAAAGTGTAACAAAGAATACATTATAACCTTATAAATAGTAAGAGGATATGTTATAATATCCTCATCGTTCATCCCTTAGGGGACGCAAGTAAGTCGCGGAACGGAGCGTTCATCCCATGCTAGGATTCTTCCTACTTTATACCACAATTAACTGTATCGATGCTGCCGATATGATCGGTCGCCTTGAGGCACATGATGGTATGAGCGACGCAGTGAAGGCAGAGCTTGTTGAAGTAATTCAAGAAGCAACGGCACATTGCTCATGGGACGCAAACGACTAAAGGAACGGGCCTAAAAATCCAACTACTTTAGGAGTAAACAAATGGCACAAATTACTTACCGTGGCGTTAAGTATAACGCTGAGCAATACAAGGCAAAGGTCCTTGCAGAGCAGGATCAACGCAGAAATCACGAGCTTATGTATCGTGGTATCAAAGTTGATCGCAAATTCGCATCCAAAAGCTGAGTCATGGAAGCACTACAAGTCGTCGGTGGAATATCCATCGCCTGTGTAGCATTTTTATTTCTCATTGTGGGTGAAGTCCACCTACTAAAAGTTAGTAGGGGGTAAAGAGATGCGGGTCAAACTGGTTTTCGATTATGGACTTCCAGATTATGACCCCGAGAAGCACGATCCAGATAAGACATTTGCATTTCTTGTCTATCGCGGTGTGTCATATGCTAAATGGGTTAACCTCAAGAAGCATTTTGGCACATCTTCTTGGAAAGTTACGTCTTGAATGTGAGGGGGTTTACCACCCTCTTTTTTTGTGCTAATATATAATGTAACTCTGTATCTCAGTTATGAAAATCTTTCTCGACAGTAGTGATGTTGAAGAAATTAGAGCAGCAAACGAGACAGGATTGATTGATGGTGTAACAACTAACCCGTCACTGATTCTTAAGTCTGGGGGTGATCCAGTAGAAGTCATTTCAGATATTGCTGAGATGTTTCCATGGGATTCATCCATCTCCGCTGAAGTAGTAGGTGAAACCTACGAAGATATGATCGATATGGCAGATGATTATATTCAGATCAATCCTAATATCACTATTAAAGTGCCGTGCACAGTCGAAGGACTGAAAGCATGTAAAGAATTGGCAGCGGATGACATTAAAGTAAATGTCACGCTCATCTTTAGCACAGCACAAGCAATCCTTGCTGCCAAAGCAGGGGCAACTTATGTGTCACCTTTTGTAGGTAGATGCAATGATAACTCAGTGTCTGGTGTGGAGTTGGTCCGAGCGATCTCCAACACATACCAGTCACATGGTGTGAAGACAAACATTCTTGCTGCATCACTTCGTGATGTGCATCATGTGTCACGTTGTTTCCTTTATGGAGCAGACGTAGTAACCATGCCACCTAAGGTCTTCTGGAAGATGTATGATCATGTGCTGACTCGTGAAGGTCTTGCAATCTTTGATAAAGATTGGGCACAAGTACAGGAGATGATGAATGAATTACGAAAAGGTTAAAGCGATTGCACACAACCTCAAGTTACTTGCACAAAGTCTTGAGGATGCTATCAAAGAGGATGCTACGGCATACGTTGCACCTCCACACACTACTAAATTTGGTTATCGTTATGACGATGACGATGACGGATACGCTGATTAATTATGAAACTATTAACGCTTGAAGATTATCAAAAGGCAGGAGAAACATTCTGGCCAAAGTATTGGTATGTTGCCAAAGAACTTGGTGAAGATGCTAAGACTGAAGACATTATTAAAGTGCTTGAATCCATCGGCACGGTTGCACTGCGACTAAAGATGGAGGAAAAAGAGGGACCATTTGGTTTCAACAAACAAAACAATGAGGAGGTATCTGAAAATGGGTGAAGGTGGACTACTAGATGTATGGCATGAGTTGTCATGGTTCGACGGTGCTATGTTTACAGTATGGTTGGGCATTCTTTATTATGGAAAGTGTAAAATTGATCATCACTTTGAGAGACTAAAAAGCAAATGGGATAGATGAAACCACAGTCCGCTAAGGCAAAGGGCAGAAACTTTCAGAAATGGGTAAGGGACATGCTGATCGAGCATCGGGATGTCCACCCCGAAGACATTGAATCACGAAGCATGGGTGCTGGTGGGGAAGATCTTATCATGGCACGAGATGCTAGGAAGAAGTTTCCCTTCAGTATCGAATGTAAAAATGTAGAGAAGTTAAATGTATATGATGCTTACGATCAGGCATCTGCTAACTCTGGAGATCATGAACCTATCCTATTCATGAAGAAGAATCGTAAGAAAGCTTTAGTGGTAGTGGATGCCGAATGGTTTATCAAAAACTTTAAGGCTTGACACTATCCCCTCAACCATATATAATATGGAGGTCATCAAGAGGGGATCAAAAATGGAAGAAGACGTTTTGCGGGACGCCGACTTTCTAAATCACACCGTAGAGGTGTTGATTGACCAGCTTCACGAAGCTGTGAGTCATGGCGATTACGCCGAGGCAAATCTATATGCTAAGAAGATCCGAGAATTAGAGCATGATTGTAATTGATCCATTTCGTATCCCTATGATCATTATCCCAGTCATGAATTGGGAAAAGAAAAAAGAATATATCAACCTGCCTGAATATACTGATGCTCATCTGGAGCAAGGTGTCACTGTCTATACAGACTTCTTCGATAACTATCAGTCCGACACCCAACCAGAGTATGCAGACAGACTATTCAAGGCACTCAAACCTGAGTTAGAAGATTTCAAATGCGAGAAGTTTCTCCCAGAGGGACCTATCCAGATCCCTTATGTGTGGTTTCAGACTGCACTCAAAGGCAACAGACACGCTCTCCACAATCATGGACAGACTGGATTCTCTGCAGTCCTGTATTACGACTTTGATCCTGAGCAACATCAGGCAACAACGTTTTATTGTCCATTCAATCACTACAATACAGGGAGTGAGATGTCTTTTACACCAAGATGTAACGAAGGAGATCTAGTTATCTTCCCGTCTTACATACTGCACGAATCACAACCACATACTTCAGATAAACCAAGGACTATTGTCTCTTGGAATATGTTACCAACATACGACACACCAAGAATTCTTGTTTAACTAATCCACTGGTCTAGTAGCTCAGCGGATTAGAGCAACTGCCTTCTAAGCAGTCGGTCGTAGGTTCGAATCCTACCTAGATCGTCGGCAGCGATGCCGTGTTACAGACAAACAAGGAGCGATCACATGACAGTTAGAGATCGATTTTCGGATGTGCTTGACATTGTTAAGCTAGGTGCATCTGGTGAAGTATCCCTTGACCAGGAGTATCCACCCCTCTTCTCTGCTCTGTGCAGATTCTATTCTGATTACAGAGGTGTCCAGTTTTGGGGGATCGATGTAGAAGAAGATTACTCTATTCTAATTGACCACTTGCTTGCTGATCACGTCTTGGAGATGACGTAAACATCTACCCTGGTGGAGTCATTGACCCTTAATTATGGATATTTTTTATCACCAATATGATTCAAGGACTACTGATACTCACGCTCTCTCTTTAGAGGGCGTGGGTTACCCTCCAGAATCTTTAGTATCACTTCAAGAAGAGCAAACATCATGGACTGAGTGTCCTGCATGGCGTCACAAAGCGTCTCGCACTTTTGTTATCCGCTCTCCTTTGGACATTACTATTCAATTAGATCCTCTTCAAAGTAATCTTACTGACCAACGATTCCATCGTTTTGTTGATGAGATTATTGGAAAGACAATCCAACTAAGCATTCCTGAGTTTCTTTTTTGGACTCATAAAAAGAATGTTTGGATTGAGCAAAGACCGCACCCACTCACCTCATTAAATAATTATGTCTGTGTCGGTGGGTGGTTTTCTTTATCATCGTGGTGTAGACCACTTGGTGTTGGTATTGAAGTGATTGATCCGAGTAAACCTGTAACAATAAAAAGAGGGGACCCCCTCTACGAGGTCTGCTTTTACCCTCCTAATCTAGACACAAAGATTAGATTGGTAAAGGACTATCCATCTGATAAAATTATCAGAGAGGTAGACGCTAGGGTTGGTATTAAAAAATATGCTAATCATTTTGTAGACCACCTGCTATTCCGTAAACAGGAGAGTAGATGTCCCTTTGCCTTGGGACGGCGTAAAAAGCACACTGGTCGGGATAAATGACAACCTTTAATAATAAGATTGCAAAACCATCTACAGATTTCATATGGGGTGACTTTATTAGTCACAAAATATGTGATGATCTGATCGACTTCTATCACACCCAAGACTATCTAAAACCTACCGAAGGTATGGTGCTAGAGCAGGGTGTGAGAGTTGTCAGACCAGAGAGAAAAGAATCAACGGATCTTTCGATTCCCTATTATCTTAATCACCCAGCGATTCAAGCATACAGTAAAGCACTACAAGGTATTCTAAATAGATATCAGTTACGCTTTCCTTTCTGTGAAACTGCTCCGTATAAAGTAACAGAGCCATACAGTTTCCAATGGTATCCCAAGGGTGGTGGATTTAAGATCTGGCACACTGAAAGAAATAATGCACACCTATCTAATGTGTATAGGCATCTAGTCTTTATGACATACCTTACTGACGCACCTGGCGGTGGCACAGAGTGGTTTCATCAAGACAAATATGTAGATGCTCAGAAAGGAATGACTGTTATATGGCCAACAGACTGGACCCATCTTCATAGAGGTCGAGTCACCAACGATCATGAAAAAATTATTATTACTGGTTGGTTTAGTTTTAACTAGGAGATTACATGCAGACACAGGACGAGAAATGGAATAGGGCACTCGATCTTTTCATCGAGTCCGTGCACAAACCTGATTCTAAGTTGAGGGGATGCGCACATAACCAAGAATGTTACCATGAGTTGATGTATATCCGTAGTTATGTGCTAGACTATATTCAGTCACTCAGACGCTAATGAAAAAAGCAACCGTCATCCTTGAGCGATACCCATACCGCTATGTGCAGTGTGGGACCATTGAATTGAATGGGATGCCTGATTACCGCATTCAAAAAGCGGACCCATATTCTAACCGATACAATGACATGTATCTCTTGGATAATGCCATCCAGTTAGACTATGCTATTGAAGATTTTGAATACACCAAGTGGTTAGACCCTGCAGGTGTGCCTTGTTATACGAAAGATAGTGTCAAGGCGTATTCTTAGAATCTGGAAGTATTCACTAGGGTCATTCTCTGATGACAAGACAGGACCCTATGATAACTACATCGCAGGTGTACGCACCTGCATTTTTATATCTTATCTTGTCACTAATTGTTTTATCGTCAGCGGAGTAATCCGTCATTGGAATTATGAAAGCAGAATTGAAAGCAGCAACAGAAGCACTGAAGGCAGCACTGCACAGTGCGATCGACGATCCGAAATTCAATCGCAACAACCTCTCGGAGTTGTGGAGACATTACAACGGAGTCCAGACGATCTACGAATCGACCGAGGACGACATTCCACAGATCCAATTCCAACAGGACATTCTGGATTCTATGGGAAGCATTTCTCTAGACAGTGATCCTCTGGTAGAGCCTGTGTTTGCAGCAGGTCCAGTCAACCTTCCTGGTGGAGAAGGTCAGGATGTCATAACATTTTCTTAAGATTTCAAATCTTGGGGGTTGACAACGTAACAAATGTCATATATAGTTACATATAGTTACAACTCTTAACACAGATGACGGTAACAACGAATGAGTTCGGTCAGGTCAACATGTTTGCCAACGAACCAGCAATGTACATCGACCCCGAGGTTAAAAAGAAAATGGATTCCAACATTTACGAAACCCATAACGAAAAAGCTGAGAAGCTTAACGGCAGACTCGCCATGCTTGGTCTGGTCTCTGCCTTCTTGTCCTATGCCTTCACTGGCAAACTATTCTTTGGAGTATTCTAATGACACCTGAAGCAGAAAGATTTAATGGATGGGCAGCAATGCTCGGATTTGTCGCAGCACTTGGTGCCTACGTTACTACAGGACAAATCATTCCTGGCATTTTCTAATGACTGATTTCGTAGTAGATTCATACCCTGCATGGAAAGCAATCCTCTGGTGTTTATATCCAATGGGTGCTCTCGTTGCTATTGAATTGTTTCTACGGGCAGTTAACAATAATGATGACGATGACCAAGGTGGTGGCATGATGATTCCTGCTTACGCACCACGCTAGACGCAAGAGAGTATCCATGCTATAATATTGGGAGGTGCGAGTCACCTCTTTTTTATTCTATATAATTTGGATAGAATCTCATGCTCATGAAGACCACAGCACTCTTGACTGCTGCCCTCCTTCCCGCTTCCATTGCTGTTGCATCTGGATTGCGTGAGGTGGACGTGCCTGCCCAAGAGATCCCTGCTCCTACTGAATATGTTTGGGACTGTCCTACTTGCTCAGAGACTGAGCGTTACGTCCTACAGGAGTTACAAAAAGAGACTAAAATTTACGACCGCAATGCACTTGCTACAATTCTTGGCAATATTAGACAGGAGTCTAATTTCACTCCCAATATATGTGAGGGAGGTGCTCGAGTTCGCTATGACGATTGTCATAGGGGTGGGTATGGCATCATTCAGTGGACAAGCTTAGGTCGTTACAATAATCTCGGTAAATTCTGCAAAAACTATGGATGTGATCCCTCTAGTCTTACTGGTCAGGTAAGGTATATGATTAACGAATCTGTCTTCCAACGCTATCTTCCTATGTTTGAAGGTGGTGGACAAACTGTCCGTCAGTATATGGTTCCTGCTTACTACTGGTTAGGATGGGGTATCAAAGGCAATCGTGAATTGTATGCATACGATTACGTTAAGAAGTTGGAAAAAGTAGAGAAGGATGACGTATCAGTTACAGTTGAAGCATAAAGAAGATTGGGTTACACTAAAAAATTATACAGGTCTTTCTCGTATCAAAGCAGAGTTTCTTTACTTCTGCTGCAGTTTGATGGGAGAGAAGGCGAGTCAACTGAGGATAACACGAGAGTATGGAACCACCATTGATGAAAGTAATCAAGTTTGCGAGTGAGGAGTTTACTCCTTTCGCTCCTTACTGGGATTATGTAATGGCAGAGACGGAGGTCCAGTGGGACCTCCAACCACTCATTGATGAGATCCTTTCTAAAGAGAAAGGTATCATTGAATCAACTGAGTTTACTGATGACTGGGGCACACGTCTTGGTAAGAATAGTTTAACTTCAAGATCTAATACTTACAATCTCCTTGAGTTTGACAACGCAGCAGACCTTAGAGATTCTATTAGATCTGTCCACGATAGATTCCTACAGAATCTTGAGATGGAATATCCTAGTGGTATCTTTGTCCAGTGTTGGGCAAACGTGATGAGGAAGAAGGAGAAGATTGCTCCTCACTGTCATGCGTTTGGACCCTACACATATCTTAGTGGACACCTTTGTATGCAGGTAGAGGACACTTCTACCTACTACATTAATCCTTATGGTGGTGACCCATGGGCGTCTGAGAATACAAACGGTAAGATCACCCTGTTTCCAGGATGGTTGCGTCACTACACAGATCCCGTGCCACCAGACCAGACTAGGATCACAATCGCATTTGACATTCTGTCAGAGAACGGTTACTATGAGGACGTTAAAGACGACATGAAACACCATTGGATCAGACTGTAGAGCAGAGACTTCCTCGCCTTGAGGATTCCCTTGGACCCAACCCGACTATTGAGAAAGAGATCCCTGAAGATGTTGAATGGATCGATGACGCTTTCTATATCAAGAAGACCCGCTTTGGTCTTTACACCAGTGTATTGAAGTCCCCTCTGGGTGCTCACTTCCTTACTGGTCTTGATAAAGAAGGTGTCATTTCTATGTCTAGGTGGCACCTCAAGTGTCTCCAAGAAGGCACTCTTCAAAACTACACTAAAGTCGTTAACAGTGGAGTCGTCGGAGGTAAACTCTAATTGAAGGACACCGTATTGTATGGAGATTGTCGTCAGAAACTGCAAGAGATTGCAGACTCTGGCACTCGTGCTCGCATGTGTGTGACATCTCCTCCCTACTATGGTCTGCGTGATTATGGTAATGAGGATGCACAGATTGGTCTAGAAGAGTCACCTGAGGAGTTTATTGACCAGTTGGTCGAGGTATTTCGTGGTGTCCGCGATTGCCTGACTGATGATGGCACACTGTGGGTTAATATTGGTGATAGTTATTACAACTATCGTGGTGGTAAAGGTCAAGCACTACCTAAACAGTCAGTTGCTAAGACTGATCAAGATCTACCACAAAAGAATCCTAGACGTGGTAATAAACTGAAAGGATATAAAGAGAAAGATCTTATTGGCATCCCTTGGATGCTTGCATTCGCTCTACGCAAAGATGGTTGGTATCTCCGTCAAGATATTATCTGGAGCAAACCTAACCCTATGCCAGAGAGTATGCGTGACAGGTGCACAAAGTCACATGAGTATATCTTCTTACTGAGTAAGAGTCAAAACTATTTCTTTGATGTAGATGCTATCAAGCAACCTACTGTAGACGGTAAGTCTATGAAGAGAAGGAAGAGTGTCTGGGAAGTGAGGACTAAACCTTATAAGGGTGCACACTTCGCAGTCTATCCTACTGAGTTGATCGAGCCTGCCATCCTTGCAGGTAGTGAGGAGGGTGACATTGTGCTTGATCCTTTCATGGGATCAGGGACCACTGCTGTGGTTGCTAAATCATTAGGGAGACACTATACTGGGTGTGAATTACATGAATCCTACTCGCAACTCATCGGAGAAAGACTATGATTGAAGACTGGCGCTATGATGATGGTAAAATGAATGAAAGGTCACTTGCTATGAGTGCCTTCGTCCGAAAGGGTATCGATCTGAATCGTGGTGTGTATGAATTCTGTGCTGACTTCGTATCTCAAGGTGGTATGCTATCATTGTTGAAAGAGCATTGTGATGGCACAGGTGAGAGTCCCTTCACCATGGAAGTGCTAGATAGCATTGCTGATAAAGTTATTAAGTCTTATTACGAATGGGTGGAGGAAACGTCTTGAAGATTATTATTGTTGGTGGTGGCACATCAGGTTGGATGTCTGCTGCCACTCTGAAGAAGAGATATCCTAATTATCATATCGAAGTTATTGAGTCAGACTCTGTGCCACCGATAGGAGTGGGAGAGTCAACGACTCAATTTTTTAGTATCTGGTTGCATTACTTAGGACTTGAACCTAAGGACTGGATGCCACATTGTGATGCCACTTATAAAGTATCTGTCCGTTTCCATAACTTCCATGATGTTGGAGATGTCCCATGGCAATATCCTTTTGGTAATCCTAAGACCGATGCACAACGTTTAGATGTGTGGTTTAGGGATGCCATGATTAATAAGTGGGACAACAGTCGTCTTGCTAGAGATCACTGGGTCTCTGCAGAGTTAGCAACTAGAAATGTGCTAGGTGAATTCCCTAATTTCAAACTAGGTAGAGATAACGGTTACCATTTTGATGCATCTAAGTTTGCTATCTGGTTGCGTGATAACTATTGTCTCCCCCGTGGTGTAATTCATACTAGAGGACACGTTGAAGATATTACCTACGATGATGATGGTGTTAAAGAATTATGGTTGGAAGGTGTAGAGGAGCCAGTTACTGCTGACCTCTTCATTGACTGCACTGGTTTCAAATCAATGTTGAATCAGACAGGGTGGAAGGAATATGATTTCCTCCCTAATGATCGTGCATGGGTGACTCGTGTTGACTATAGAGATAAGACAAAGGAGATGGTCAACTGCACAGACTGCACTGCACTGTCCTCTGGGTGGGTCTGGAATGTCCCTACATGGGATCGTATTGGCACAGGGTATGTCTTCTCCAGTAAATATCAAGATGAGAAAGATGCACTTGTTGAATTTCAAGATCATCTAGACGATAGAGTATCTGAGAATCAAGCATATCGTTTGATTAAATTCTCAGGTGGTAGAAGGAATGAAGGATGGTGGAAGAATGTTGTATCCATTGGTCTGTCTGGTGGATTCCTAGAGCCACTAGAATCAAATGGTTTGCTCTCTGTCCATGAGTTTCTTTTCTATCTCATCAGAGCATTTGGTGATCGTCAGGTAATTACACAACAGATCAGAGATATCTACAACAGGATTTGTGCTGAGAAGTTTGATGACTTCGCTGCATTCATTGGTATTCACTACTCATATACACAGAGAAACGATAGTCCTTATTGGAAAGCAGTCACTCAGAGATCAATCCATGGTGCTACTCATGACTATGCACAGGGTGCCTGCATGATTACACCATTCAAGATTAATGACGCTATTAATTTTCATGCAAGTGATTCCATCCCTGCTATCTGGGGTGGACATGGATTCAATCCTTGGAATGAAATTGTAGAGAATGAGATTAGGATGTATGGGTATGAAGTATTTGAAAGCACTAGACATACATACAAAGACTGGGATCTTTCCGAGTGTATGAATACTTACGAGTATTATACGAAAACTTTATATGGTATGTCATGATGTATGAATCACTTAACTGCTTCGAGGAAGCACTCAAGCACTTCGGCACCCGAGTCGAAATGATCTGTGCTATGCAGATGGCAAGGAAGATCAGTCCCGAGCAGGCATACCAGATGATCAAGGATGAGCGAGATGAGTTGAAGCAGTGCCGAAAGAAGTGGAATAAATCTGGCGAAAGCTGTTGACAAGATTCGGGAAACCCTATATAGTAAGTCTGTCGTTAACAAACCGACACATTTGACCCCTTCAACCGAGACCTATAGGGTCATTAAACTACGTCTCTAATACCTCTACCTGAGGGTGGTAGAGGAATACTAACTTCACTGTCCCCTGCAGTATTACTAACCCTTTTTTCAAATGTCGAGTACAATTCTTACCCGAGGTAGGCAGTCTTCCAACTGGGAGCAGTTCTGTCAATGGGTCACTAGCACAAATAACCGTCTTTATGTTGGTTGGTTTGGAGTCCTTATGATTCCTTGCCTTCTCGCTGCTACAATTTGCTTCATTACTGCCTTCATCGCTGCTCCTCCTGTGGACATCGATGGCATCAGAGAACCTGTTGCAGGATCTCTTATGTATGGTAACAACATCATCTCTGGTGCTGTTGTCCCTTCGTCTAACGCAATCGGACTTCACTTCTATCCTATTTGGGAAGCTGCAACCATGGATGAATGGTTGTATAACGGTGGTCCTTACCAGTTGGTTGTCTTCCACTTCCTTATCGGTGTAGCTTGCTACATGGGTCGTGAGTGGGAACTGTCTTACCGTCTTGGTATGCGTCCTTGGATCTGCGTTGCTTATTCAGCACCTGTTGCTGCTGCCGCTGCAGTCTTCCTCGTTTATCCTTTCGGTCAGGGATCTTTCTCTGATGGTATGCCTCTTGGTATCTCTGGTACATTCAACTACATGTTTGTCTTCCAAGCGGAGCACAACATTCTGATGCACCCCTTCCATATGCTTGGAGTTGCTGGTGTTTTTGGTGGATCTCTTTTCTCTGCTATGCACGGTAGTCTCGTGACCTCTTCTTTGGTCCGTGAAACTACTGAAACCGAGTCACAAAACTACGGTTACAAGTTTGGTCAAGAAGAAGAAACCTATAACATCGTTGCCGCTCATGGTTACTTTGGTCGTCTGATCTTCCAGTATGCTTCTTTCAACAATTCTCGCTCGCTGCACTTCTTCTTGGCAGCATGGCCTGTTGTGGGCATCTGGTTTACCGCCCTCGGCGTCAGCACCATGGCATTTAACCTCAACGGATTCAACTTCAACCAGTCCGTCGTTGATGCAGGTGGAAGAGTCATCCCAACTTGGGCAGACATTCTCAACCGAGCAGGTCTTGGAATGGAAGTCATGCATGAGAGAAATGCACACAACTTCCCCCTCGATCTTGCGACTGCTGAGTCCACACCTGTGGCCTTGACTGCACCCGCAATCGGTTGATGACATTACATTAAATAAGTGATATAATTAGAGGCGTAACCCGCCTCTTTTTTTATGTGGAATTATATTATTGCTGGTCTTCTGTTGGGGGCGGCACATGGTATGTCCGTCCAAGCAGGGGAAGATAAAATTACAAAAGGATATAACACCATGGATGCCATGGGTTGTATGCTACTTCAAGAATGTAATGATAATGTAGATGAGGTATATTCTCTACTTGATATCTCTAGTCAATATGAAAACCCTGAAAGATTTACATTTGCAGCACTTGAGTTTAATACTATGCTGATGACACTCCATCAGATTGGTGTGAAAGTATATCTTGCTGATCAAAAATATTTCCCAGTCAATCATCGTGGTGTTTATCACACCGTGTCCAACAACTTCTATCTCAATCGTAGATATATGCATGACCCTGCTGTCCTGATGCAACTGATGCGTCATGAAGGATGGCACGCTGCACAAGATTGTATGGCAGGCACCATCGAGAATAGTATGATTGCTATCATCAAACCTGAAGATGATGTGCCTATGATCTGGCGTGTCATGGCAGAGCGCACCTATCCTCAGAGTGCTGTCCCTTGGGAGGCAGAAGCAGGATGGGCAGGACGCACCGAAGGTATGACTCAGGCAGCACTAGAAGCATGTGCTCGTGGTAAAATGTGGGAAGAATATGATCCCACTCCTATGACACGAGAGTGGTTGAAAATTAATGGTTATATCAAGGACTAAATACAAGAAAGACTCCTAGAGAATGGCAGAGAGGTGTTATGGATCGGAAGGATTTGAGGACGAAGAGCTAAGGAATATACCTAACCCTCTTGACTCCGAGAATCCTTCCATCCCCCTACAACAACAAGCAGCAGCAGGTGAACCTGAGGTGGTTTATCCTGTCTATGCAGGGCGCTGCTACGGTCCTGATGGAGAGCCGTTGGCACCCAACCCTCTCGACCAGTTATTCCCTACACCAGAGACGCCAGAGACCCCTGATGAGCCAGCACCTACCCCTCGTGAGGTAGTGCAGGAGTTGGTCAACAGATGCTATCCAAGTCTTGCTCCCCCACTTCTAACACCTCCAGATACAGGTCTCCCTCCATTAAATACGATCGATCTGGATCTGGATGATCAGATTAACTGGTTGTGTGATTTCTTTCCTGACCTTCCTTTCTGCGATGGTGGTCCTACAGGTCCACTCCCAACTAAATTTCCAATCCCTGATCTAGGTAAGCCTGGTTGGCCATACCTTACGTCAGGTGATGACTGTGACATCATTGCTAAGCTGGCACCCATGGGTCTGTTGGTTGACCTAGGTAATGGATACTGGGAAGATCCCAAGACGAAACGAGTATATTATTGTGAGGGTGTGCCTCACGAGCAGAATTTGCCATGGGAACAATGTGTGTTGAATACACTTGAGTGTCTATTCAAACCATACATGGGTGGTAACTGGAAACCACCTAAGGCAGACTGTGACACCATGTATCCTCGTGGATGGAGTGGCACAAAGGATGAATTCTGTATTGCTAATTGCTTCCCCGATCGTGTGCCGATCATGGAGGCACGGAGTGGTAATGATGCTGTCACCCTACAGATCTCACCATTCAGTAATGGATTCCATAACAAACGTGTTGCTACTGCTAGGTCTGATGGTAGTTGGAATGGTAAAAAGAAAAGATTAGAAGGTGGTAATCAGATCTTTACGTCTGGTGGCACCATCAGTTGGACTCAATCATTCGGTGGTGCTAGTGTAAGTATTAATGCCACTGGTATTAATGATGGTGGTGAGTGGGATTCTGAATGGTGGTTTAGTTACAGTGGCAGTCTTCCTGCACTAGGCACCAAACAAAACTTCACACTAAACGGACAGAAGAATAGTGTCACTGTCCAATTCAAAGTAATCGCTGCTGGATCAGCAGGTCAAGATCATACCTACTGGAATACTGACGACGGTAACGTTGCACCAGTGGGATACACTTCGTCTGAAAATAACCCACAGTTTTATGTGCTGCGTCAACCTATTGAAGGATCGCAGGGTGGTTACGCTGACAACATACAGATCAAACGTGTGTTAGATAACACTGGTGATGCTGATGTGCAGCATACAGATCGAGATGGACAACAAGTTAACCCATCCACCTGGTATTTTAACGAGGGTGGTCACAGGTATTGGCCAGACAATGTAGATCTCCCTAATGGAGATGCTGTCTACGGTGATACTATGACAGAGACTGCAAAGTTTAAGGACTTCACAGTCGTATTTAAGGTGCGTCCTATCTACCGTAGAAAGGGTGGAGACACCAAGGATATTGATAGTGAATGGCAGGTTGTGTCGTGGTCATATCCTGCCGATAAAGATATGCCTAAGACAGGCACTAGGTTTAAGTATTCTTTCATGCCTAAGACAAATGGTAAGAAAGGAAAGAAGAAAGCACAAGTAACATTTGAATTCACTGGTCCTCCTTCCACTAGGACTACGGTGCCTCTATTCAAATTCTATTCTGAGTCACGTCAGGATACTATGCTCACCACTAATCCTGGTAAACCTGACTCACCTGGTCAGGGTGAGAGAGCACTGCTCAATGCTGGTGGATATGTTTCACAAGGCATTGTTGGTTATGTGTTTAAGGATCCTCAGAAGATGATCTCTTATCTTGCTGATGGTGAGTATGCCACTGCTCTACACAGATATAACTATCCATTCGGCACCTCTGATAACTACCAAGATCATAGATACTCCATTGATCCTGAAGGTGCAGAGCAGCAACCTGAATACAATAGGAAGAAACAGTTTTATCACATCCCTAAGAAAGTCCGTAGTAGTTTACAAGTCATTGCTGATATCCATAAAGGATCTGCAGGATATAAAAACACCTTAGGATTCTATCTTGCTAATCAAAGTGGTCCTCAAAAAGGATTCATCCTAGAGCCTAATGCTAAAGACTCAGGTGCACTTAGAAGGATTGAGATTGATCCTAGTGAATTTAATGGGTTTGAAAAACACACCATGGGTTTCTTCTTGATTCCTGATGGTGCTGACAGCTCTTCATTTAGTGTGGGTGATGAGATTACTTTCTCCTCACAGAGTGATGGATTTAGAGCTGACGGGCACAGTAGTGCTGAGAATAACTATGTGCTCTTCTCTGATTCCGATTGGAATCCAGACAACAAAGACTTTACTAAGTGGGATGGTGATCAGTATCAATACTGGGAAGATCTAATCAATGGTGATGATGACTATGATGATTGTAAATTCTGGCACAAGGTTAACTGGACTGATGATGGATATGTGTATGAAGGTATCGAGTGCTATGTCTATCGTGATGCAGCACCAGAAAAGATCATGCAACCTATTGAAAACAAGTCTCCTTGTGACAGTAGGATGTCCAACAGGACATTTGCAGATGTAATCTTACAACGTGCTGACTGTGGTGCATCTTCTCTACCTGTAGATGAAGAATGGGAGATGAAAGTCCAGTGTGGTAAGTGCACTGGAGACTATGTTGTTGAGCAGAATCGTGTCCAGACAATCACCATCGTTACAGGTGGCACCTATGAATTAAAATCCATGGGTGGTATCACTGGTGGTATCTATGGTGACTGCATTCGCTGGAGACAGAGACTGAAAAAGAATGGCAGTATCATTCATGATGAAAAGTATAAGGCAAGAAAATGGCCTGAGATTGGCACAACACTCTTCGGTCCTTTCAGTGTTGCTGAGGGAGATACCCTAGAGTTTGAGGTTGTCAGTCTTATCTCTGGTCCTCCTACAGGTCTAGTGACCATGGAGATGTCCTTCTTTGACACCAACACCAAGATGTTTGAGGATACATTCTCCCTCAGACTGGGCACTCACAGCGTCCCTAACGAGCAGTCCAAAGAAGTTTGGGGTGATCAAGGCGGTGGTGCTATCGACACCCTCTACATGCAGATGTATAGTAATGGTAAAGGTGAGTGGTATGCTGGATCACCTGATGGTGAGTCTTATAACAGCAGCACTGGCACGCTGGTATGGGATCATGGTAATGGTGGCAGGACTCCTACAGGTGACTGGCAAACAAACCTGATGGGTAGACCAGGTGGATCCTCCTCAAGTATCAGTGTCAATGAGTGGAGTAGTCTGAAGCGTGACCCTGATAATTCCAGAGGATATGCACATGACTATGCTGCAAGACAATCATTCATTGATTCATTCAATGTCCCTGATGAATGGGCACCAAGAGAATTCACTACAGGTAATGTAAGTCAAGAAGACGCTGAAGATTTCTCGCTGTGGGATAAAGTACGGCCAGACTTTACTGAGTTGTTAAGTAGGTATCTCTATACCGATGATGATCCTGAGGTTAGAAACGATCCTGAGGGTAATCAGGAGTCATCGAGGACGACCGAAGGTGATTGTGTTGAGGATACTGTCAACCCTCATGAAGGTTTCTTCATCGAGAGTAGAATGTCTCTCAATGATTTCTGGTATAAGAGTAGAGACTATTCTAATCCACGCAAAGGATTTAGAAACGAGGTAAACACTGAGTGTCTCAACTGTGATATCTTTGACAACCAAGGAAACCTAGACTGGGAGAGAGTGCACCATCATCTGTCGCCAGGAGCTACTAAACCTTTGTGGTCACAGAATAATGATCCCGAGAATTATTCAGAGGAGGATGGATTTGAGGTGGTCACATTCATCCATGACTATGAATTAGAGGGCACTAAGAATCTTCCTAATGCTACTCCAAGAGGGGGCAAGATCAGATGTGCTATCACATTCTGGAAAGCATATTCTGATAACGATCCATCAGAGTCTAGAATGCACAAGGCAACAACATGGAATGCTATGGTTGAAGTGCTAGAAGTATTGTCTTATGGCACACACTATAGACCTAATGAAGAGTTTGTGTTATACTGGCCACCTGAGCGTGTGAAAGAGAAAGAAAATTCCTCGATCTCACCTCACTACCCAGATCAAAACGACCATGATGAGAAGACGGTAAGGGTAAACAGAGTCAACCTTGGCACTCAAAGGTGGGAATCTTATAGTGGTAGAGGTCAAAGTAATTACCAAGCTATCGCTGTGCATGAGTCTTATTATCAAGAGTCACATCGCACTGGGTCTAGAAGATGGCATCTTCTAACTGACAAACTAAAACATAGAGTTAAATTCAAAGTTATTATTGGTGACATACAATGAGTAATGGTTTTGGGGATTTTGTCCCTGATGTTAAAGGCAAGAAGCGCCACGAAAACTGGGCAGAAAGATCCTTGGAGAAGTCTGCTCGTGAATTGAAGATGCTTCGCAAAGTCATTGAGCAATACAAAGATGATCCCAATGGCAAGCGTAAGATGCTGAAGAAGATGCGTCGTCTGTGGAGATCTAACCTGCAAGAGGTTAAAAACATGGACTACAAACCTAAAGGTGAAGCATGGGTGCCACCTACTCTTGTCGATCAAGATGAGACTATCGAAGATCCCCGTGAGACCGAGGGAGAATCTGTAGAAAATATGAAGGAAGAGGATATGTCACGAATCCGTGATATACTAAATAAGAATTCCACAGAAGACCAAGACGCTCATGATCAATCTGCACCAGAAATACAACCACTACCTCCACACGGATAAGATCTTGGATGACCATGACATTCACGAACGTATCATCAGTTATGGTTGGCGAGATGATGGCGAGACAGTAATTGGATACTATGTCTTGACAGAAAACCACATCTTGCATTATGATCTTAAAGAGCGACTTCTGGAGACGAAGAAGCGAGAGCTTCCTCAACCCAAAGGAGGTCCAACTCACTGGCGCACAGTCAATCCACTTCATGATTGACTGGGGAAACCTCCTCAACTGTCACACGGTTGACAGAAATGGAATTCATGCTAGTATAAATAACCATTCGTGACTTACGTTACGGATTGTTACAAACGGAGTCATGTCGAGACTCCTATCATCTGCGGGTCAAACTCCGCAAGTAAACTAAGGAAACAAATACAAATGATCAAAACTGCAATCGCTACTCTTGCCGCTACTGCTGCTGTGGTAGCCCCATCTGCTGCCCTTGCAGGTCCCTACGTTAACATCGAGGCAAACTCTTCGTTCACGGGATCTAACTACACTGGTACAACTACCGACGCTCACGTTGGCTACGCTGGCACTGCTGGTGAAGCTGTGTCTTGGGGTGTGCAAGCAGGTCCTAGCTTCGTCGTTACTGACGGTGGTGAGTCTGATACTGTCCTCTCTGGTAAGGTCTACGGCAGCGTTGCTGCTACTGAGAAACTCTCCGTTTATGGTGAGTTGTCATTCGCTGGTGGCATCGATGATGCTGACAACGGTTACGGCACTAAGGCAGGCGTGACTTACAGCTTCTGATAAGTTAATATAGATATAGGGGGAGGCAAGTCCTCCCCTTTTTTATTCCCTGAAATATTATGGCATCGAATCCAGGACCAACTGCAATTTATACGAGACCAGGATGTCCGTATTGCACAAAGATAAAAGAACTATACAATGGTAAAGGTTGGACATACTCTGAGTTTGTCCTCGGTAGAAACTTCACTAAACCACAGTTTTACAACCAGTTTGGACAGGGAGCAACCTTCCCACAAGTCCTAATCAATGGTCGTGTTACTGGTGGGTGCACCGAAACCGTTAAGTATCTCATGGAGAAAAAACATCTGTAATGACAAAGCAGTCTATTGACAAAGAAGAGCTTTACGCGATTGTTGATCGTGCCATTGATGAGGCAATGGTCAACAGTCGTTTTCTTTTCAACATGTATAATTATTTGAGCGCTAGTAAGTGGACACGACGTGCGACAAATGATTTCATTGAATCATCTGTTGCAGCAGAGTTAAGCAATACAGTGCAAGAGCTTGATGATTTTATCAAGGGTGGTGACAAGCAACTAAAGGAAGCGTATGGTCACCTTGGTAAACCTCAAGCAAGAAAGATACGAAAGTATCTCTACGGCATTCTTGAAGACGCTTGGAAATACCATGCAGAAAGGCGGCCAGGTCGTCGCAAGAAAGTCGCTAAATAAAAATATCAGGTAGCATAGGAGGTATGCCATGGCAGACGCATCTTTTCTTTATATTGCATTCTTCCTTACTATCGGATCCTTCATCTTAGGGTTGATCGTATCATGGAATCTGCGTAAAGTATGGGATGATTGGAAAGCAAGAGCAGAGTATGCTGCTGTCGTAATGCATCCAGAAATGGAAACAGAAGACGGTATTGTTGACCCATCAGAGTTATTGTACTTGCGATTTACAGACGAGGATGATATACTAGAAGATGAAGATGAATGATGTATTTTAGGAGACCATTCTAGTGAGACTTATGATTTCTGAAGTGCTACAAAAAGCACATAACGCCAAGACGAAGGCGCAGAAAGTGAAGATCCTGCAAGACAATAACACACAGACTCTTCGCTCTCTGTTTATTATTAACTTTGACGAGACTATTGTACCTCGTGTCCCTCTGGGTGAGGATGTCCCTTATCGTCCCAACGAGGCACCTAAAGGGACAGAGCACACTCTGCTAGAGCAAGAGGGTAAGAAACTCTATCGCTTCTTCAAAGGTGGTGATGATACACTGCCCAACATGAAGGTGGAGAATATGTTTATCCAAATGCTTGAAGGACTTCATCAGTCTGAAGCAGAGGCATTGATCAAAGCAGTGAATAAGTCACTGCATAAAAAATATAAGATCACTCGTGCTTGTGTGGAGGAAGCATTTCCGTCCATTGAGTGGGGCAATCGCAGTTGAAGATCAAAATTTTACATCAAAATTGTGATCCTACGATGGCACAGGATAAAACCTTGCCCTATACTGCATACCTAGTTGAGTATCATGACGGAGATAAAGTCTGTTATGATATTGCTAGTGCACCCAAGACTGTAGATCTCTTTGACTACTATTGGGATAATTATAAACACGGATTCAAAAAATGGACACAGACAGAGGGCAGGGTGAATCCAAAGATGTGGAATCCACCAGGCACCAAAAAAGAAAAAGGAAAATAATGAAGCAGGAGATCTATACTAAAGTAGATCCAAGGACCGTTGGTGAAACTCTCATACCAGATGATGAAATGACTGAAGAAGAAATGGAGAGACAAAAGAATATTGAATTGGGGGCAAAGGTCTCAGCAGCGCTGGGCACCCTATTCATTTCACCCCTTGTGCTTATGTTTGTTTGGAATGCATTCATTCCTTCACTGTTTGCACTCGCTGCCCTGAATTACTGGCAGAGTATGGGCATCATAATTATTTCACGATTGATCTTCCCTAAGAATGACTAAATTTTATTCTGATCCTATCGAGCATTCCTCTAAGGTTTGCTTGGTATCTGTGACGCCTGATGCTGAGAAGCATATGGGATACGTTGCTCGCGTAAGCAACCCAAAGAATCAGAGCAACCCTGAGGTTGCTGGACTACTTAAGTATTGCATCAAGCATGGGCACTGGTCTGTGTTTGAGCAAGCACACATGACTCTTGAGATCAACACTACTAGGGGACTGGCGGCTCAAATATTGAGGCACCGTAGTTTTACCTATCAAGAGTTCTCACAACGCTATGCAGATACTAAACTGCTGTCAGATACTATTGAGGTGCCTGACCTGCGTCTACAAGACACCAAGAATCGTCAGAATAGTATCGACGGTGTGCCTGCAGACCAGAAAGCATTCCTCCAAGGTCGCATCCATCAATACTTTGTTGAAGGTATGGACCTATACAATGAGTTGCTCCGTGAGGGTGTGGCAAAGGAGTGTGCTCGTTTTGTGCTTCCTCTCGCTGCGCCTACAAGAATTTTCATGACGGGCTCTGTGCGTTCATGGATCCATTATATTGAATTGAGGTGTGCTAATGGCACACAGAAGGAGCACATGGACATCGCTGAGTTGTGTAAGCAACACTTCAGGTGTCAGTTTCCTATCGTCGCTAAGGCACTTGACTGGTGTCCTGAGGAGGAGTGTGGATGTCCCGATGACTGGGACGACTTGCAACCATGTCTGAGGATTGACTGATGAGTTTCAAACTAATTCGATACATGATTACCTACACGCTACCTGCTACAGGTAATCGTCACCACTTCAGGATCGTGGAAGCACGGTCTCAGAGTGAGTCAAAGCAACTCTTCCAAGCAGACGTGCCCACTGCTAAGTATATTTGTAGTT
>Ga0066845_10000024_pt1 | contig 37920 bp, 41 predicted proteins | sample ETNtaG_31_FD_65488 | JGI IMG/M metagenome (GOLD analysis project Ga0066845, IMG submission 65488) | Marine microbial and viral communities from oxygen minimum zone, Eastern Pacific Ocean - ETNP201310SV78 | ecosystem: Environmental > Aquatic > Marine > Oceanic | place: Pacific Ocean: Eastern...
TCTGCTTCTATCCGTAGCGTACAACGTGCTGTTCGTTCGTGGTATAATGGAGCTGAGGTTGTGACAATGCCACCTAAAGTATTTGATCAGATGTATGATCACATCCTCACGGATAAAGGTTTAGAAATTTTTGACAACGATTGGAAACAGGTACAACAATGACATTTACAGTATATTCAAAAGACGGATGCCCATTTTGTGTTAAAGTGTGTCGTGCGTTACAACTTGCTGAAATTAAGCATGTGATATATAAACTTGATAGGGACTATACCCGTGAAGAGTTTTATGATAAATTTGGTCAAGGAGCAACCTTCCCAAGAGTTATCAAAGACGATACACTTATTGGTGGTTGTACCGAAACTGTAGAGTATTTGCGGGAGCAAAAATTAGTATAAATGGAACAAAACCTCATCGACATCTACGATCTTGTTGAACATGCAATTGACAATGCCTTTGAGGGGCAAATGAATTTAAAATTCTATGATTATCTCAGAGATACTAAGGTTAAAAAACATGAGGTAGATACTTTTATTGAAAGCACCACTGCCAAAGAAGTAAATGATCTTACAAATGAACTTGAAGAATATCTCAAGGGTGGCTCAGATAATGAACACAAACAACTTCGCGAAGGTTATGGTCACATTCCTAAACCCCAAGCAAGAAAAATAAAAGTTTATTTGCATGGTATATTAGAAGATGCACAGAGGTATAGTAATGACAGAAGACCTGGACGCAGAAAAAAGAAATCTAAATAATCAGGAAACCCACATTAATCGTGGGGTTGAGTTATTATTACGTAATAGGAGGAAGAAACCAGAACCACCAAAAACTTTTCAGGTAAAGTTTGGCAAGATGGTCTCTCTCTTCCGCCGAGAGATTGTATTTCACCTAAACTTCTATCTGGATATTAGAAAGAAATAATCTCTGGAGGCACAGAAGATGTTAGCAGTAACCTTGACCATAGGAACATTGGTTTCAATTATGTTCTTTTTTGTAGGAGGTGTGGTAGGATGGTTAGCAAAGGACCACGTATACCAAACTCAACCCGTTTACATGCATCCAGAGATGTTTGATGAAAACGGAAATGTATTACCTGATGAAATTTTAGCAGTACGATTTGAAAACGATTATGAGCCCGACGAAGACAACGAAGACGACTAAGAAAGAAGTCCTTCCACAAAACCCGTTTGTATTTGAAGTTCTGGAACTTACAAGTAAGCAACGATCCAAAGCAAAAAAAGTAGAAGTTCTACAAGAGTATGAGCACGATGCTCTCAAGGCAATCTTCATTTGGAATTTTGATGATACCGTTATCTCAATGGTTCCTGAAGGTGAAGTTCCTTATGGAGATATTGGAGATCAAACTGTCTACAGTGGAACTTTGTCTGATAATTTAGAGAAGGAGATGAGGGGAGACATGGAATCTGCCACCGGACAAGATCTGGATGGTAGAGGTAAAACCTCTCTTCGTAGAGAGTGGCAGAACCTTTACCATTATGTGAAAGGTGGTAATGATTCTCTAACCAAGACACGTAGAGAAATGATGTTTATCAACTTACTAAGAGGACTTCACCCGAAAGAATCACAAGTTCTCTGCTTAGTAAAAGATAAAGTTTTGCAAACTAAATATAAGATAACTAAAGATATTGTTGAAACAGCATATCCAGATATCCAATGGGGAGGTCGCGGATGACAGTAGCAGTAGACCAGGAAAAGGAAATGGCTGAGTTTGGATCAGATGTTAATGAAGTAAATCCCTCTGATTATAGTTGCCAGATTCTCCTTGAAAAAACTACCATTGAAACAGCAAAAGATACTTCATTTCCAAACGATGCTAGATTGATCTGGTATGTTAGTAATGGTGTTGAGTATATTGACCTTACTCGATGCAGTAAGGTTTCTAAACTGTTTGACATGTATTATGACAAATATGGAAAAGATGCTGTGAAAAAAATTGAATTTGGATATGGGACAACCAATCCAAAACTATGGGGACAAAAACCAAAGAAAGAAAAGAAAAGAAAATGAATGAAGAAGATCTTAGGGCACAAATTAACTCTCTGATCCGTGATGAAATCCAAGAAAATATCAATGACTATGTTGATTCAGTAGAGGAAACAAAGAAGGCAGGCCTTGGATTCGTTTCTAATGATAATAGTGATCAATTAAAAGTCAAAGTCTCACAAAAAGAGATCGATAAAATCATAAAAGAATACAAAAAGTTGAAGAAGAGTCAGAGATCTAATCTCTCACAAGTAAAGAAACTTGGATTGGTTGACAAACACGGTAGACCATTAAAATAAATACACTAGCAGGAGTGTTCCGCGTATGCTTTCAACCCAATATCGGTTGCGTTTAGAAGCAATTTGTCAAAAAATTGTTTTAGGAGAAGAGGTAAGTTTGACAGACATGATCTGGGCAAACAAATTAGCAAAATCAAATCAAAGTGCAGCATCGATACTGAGAAAAGCACGTAGACAAGCCAGTAATCCTGATATGAAAGAAGGAGGACTTGACGATTTTATGAACCAGATGGATTTAGGTGACCCGGATCCATCTAACCATAAAACAGGGTTTGGTGGTGCAGATGATATTGTAGATTGGTTTTCACATGAAAGAACAGATGACTGGAGACAAAGGGATTAAAATAACTCCTCAAACATATATTGATATGAATAAAGAGTTTGAGGAAGAAGGCACCATGGTTAGAATCGAAGTTCCTACACAGGAAGCAATTGATAAGTGGTTGAATCACAAAGAGGATATTCACTCACGAACTGTAGAACCAGTTGATATGGTTGCTCAAATGTGGGAAGAACATAGAAAAAAAGAAAAGGAGAGGGACCAAGTGCAAGCTCTTATTTACTCTAATGGTAGTCAAGAATGTGAAAGGGCAGAGAGTCTTCTTAATAGTATTAAGGAAGATGTGAGAGTTTTTAATCTTGATACTGATTTTACAGATAAAGAATTTCGTGCAGAGTTTGGTGTTGAGGCAGAGTATCCACAAATTTCCATCGGACTCAACCATCGAGGGTCTTTGAAAGAGACACTGCAATACTTGTTTAAAAAATAATTAAACTGTAACACAAGTTACAAAACTACTTGACTATATAATGTATGAGGTCTATAATAGACCTGTCGTTCATCCCGAAAGGGACGCAAGTAAGTCGCGGAACGGAGCGTTCATCCCATGCTAGAGTTACTGCTCTACACCACATTATCGTGTGAACAATCTTCAGCAATAATGTTGAGGATTGGAAAACATAAAGATTTATCTGAAGAGATAAAAATTGAGTTAGTTGAGACTGTAAAAGAATCAGCACCACACTGTGAGTGGTATTGGGACGCAAACGACTAAAGGAACGGGCCTAAAAATCCAACTACTTTAGGAGTAACTATTATGAACACACTCAATCTCATTCGCAAGCAGATCAACAAAGCTGCTGCCCTGCACGACGCTCAGATCTCTCACACCTCATATCGTGGTGTTGAGTATGATACTCGTTGTGTTGAAAGTAAGGAAACCCACGGCACATTCTGCTATCGCGGTAAAACTTACACTAAGTGATTGACTTACCAATTAAATATTGATAGAATGGGAGGGTAACCTCCCATTTTTTATGGAAAGAGAACGACTTAAACTAATAGTAAGGAATCTCAAATTACTTGTTGATACATTAGAGAGTGAAGTATTCTCCGATGTTGATTTATATACAACGAAACAAGAAAACTTTGATGATCCTGCTGCTAACTACATAACAGACTACGACGAAGTATTTGATGACGATGATGGATACCCAGATTAAACTTATCAGTGCAACTCCTGATGCCGAGAAGCACATGGCATACTGTGCCCGTGTAAGTAACCCTGCAAACCAAGAGAATGAAAAGTTCTCTGGACTGCTGAAGTATTGTGTGAAACATCAACACTGGAGTATCTTTGAGCAGGCATATATGACTCTGGAAATTAACACTACCAGAGGTATAGCCGCTCAAGTGCTTCGCCATAGGTCGTTCACATATCAAGAATTTTCACAACGCTATGCTGATTCCTCCCTACTCAGTGAGAAGATCCCCTTACCAGAACTCAGGAGACAAGACACCAAAAACCGACAAAACTCCATTGATGATGTTGATCCATTCGTTAATCAAGAGTTTCAAATTAAAATGGAAAAACATTTCCAAGAGGGAATGAAACTATACAAGGAGATGCTTGAGTACGGAATCGCAAAGGAGTGTGCTCGTTTTGTACTTCCTCTAGCATGTCCAACAAAAATTTACATGACCGGTTCTGTAAGATCATGGCTACATTATATTGAATTGAGATCTGCTAATGGAACGCAGAAGGAGCACATGGACATCGCACTTGGTGCAAAAGAAATTTTCATTGAACAGTTCCCTGCCGTTGCTGAAGCAATGGAATGGGTTTAATAAATACAAGAAAAGGATTGAACGTTTATGCCAACGTACCCTGTTATTAATTTGAAGACTAAGGAAAAGAAAGAACTCAGTATGTCTATGAAGGCATATGATGAGTGGAAAAAAGAAAATCCAGATTGGGATAAAGATTGGTCACAAGGATGTGCCGGACAATCCACAGAATTTAGATGGACTGGAGAAGCCAAATCTAATGGGTGGAACGAGGTTTTGGATCGTGCATCCAAACAACCTGGTGCCAATGTAAGCAAAAACCGATACTACGGTTAAGTCCTCTCATCCAATTTCTTACACCCTATGTCAGCAAAAAGAAAGTCACAGTCCCCTATCGTTCCATTTGGAATGAGTAACAAGCACATGAAAAGAAAAAAACCACTTAATTCAGACTTGATGAAAACCATCGAGCCTCTGACAGAAAATCAGGAAGAACTTTTCCGATGCTATAAGAACGATCAAAACGTAGTTGCTTATGGTTGTGCTGGTACGGGAAAGACCTTCATCACCCTCTACAATGCTTTAAAAGATGTCTTTGATATGAAGACACCCTATGAGAAGATTTACATCGTCAGGTCCCTTGTAGCAACCAGAGAGATTGGTTTTTTACCTGGAGACCATGAGGATAAGTCATCCCTGTACCAGATCCCGTACAAGAATATGGTGAAGTTCATGTTTGAACTTCCCACCGAAGCAGATTTTGAAATGCTATACGGCAATCTTAAAACTCAAGGGACCATAGGATTTTGGTCTACAAGTTTTATTCGTGGTACAACCCTTGATAATGCTATCATTATTGTTGACGAATTCCAAAACTTGAATTATCATGAACTGGATAGTATTATTACAAGGGTAGGAGAGAATAGTAAGATCATGTTCTGTGGGGATGCCACCCAAACAGATCTTATCAAGGATAGAGAAAGAAATGGTATCGCAGATTTTATGAAGATCTTGCGAGTCATGCCATCAGTCGATATCATTGAATTTGGAGTAGAAGATATTGTTCGCTCTGGGCTTGTTAAAGAATACCTACTCGCAAAAATGGAAATGAATCTCTAATGAATTTTATTCATCATAATTATCTCGGTGATCTTGAACTAAACAAAAAAGAAACCAATGGCATCCGTCTCTACAACCTTCCTAGTGGAGATTGGGTGCCTTCTATTACGTCTGTAACTTCATTTTACAACAAAGAAATCTTTGTTAAGTGGAGAAAGAGAGTCGGTATTGAAGAAGCAAATCGTATCACAAAGAAAGCAACTGCTCGTGGAACAGATTTTCACGCAGCAACTGAACTTTATATGTTGAACAAAGAAATAAACTGGGATGACTTTAAACCTCTGACCAAGTTTATGTTTATTCATGCGCGACCATATCTGGACAAGATAAATAATATACACGCTATAGAAAGGACCCTGTACTCAGAGTACCTTGGATTAGCAGGTAGAGTTGACTGTATCGGAGAGTACGAAGGCGAACTCGCAGTCATCGATTTTAAGACATCCGAAAAAATTAAACCAGAAGAGTGGCTAGAGAACTATTTTGTTCAGGAAACTTTCTATGCTGCTGCCTACTATGAGTTAACTGGTATCCCCGTCAAAAAATTAATCACCATTATGGTTACTCCTGGTGGTGAGGTCGAAGTATTTGACAAAAGGAACAAAGGGGATTATATTAAATTATTAGTTCGGTATATTAAAAAATTTGTATCTCACAATCTTAGGTCAGAGAATGGAGAATGAACTAGAAAAAGTATTAGAGAGTAAGTTCTTTTGTCCATCACGTTTTGCACAAGAAATCGAATCTCTTGTGCAACATAACGAAGGAATGAACTACATTGATGCAATTATTCACTTCTGTGATCTGCAAAGTATTGATGTAGAATCTGTTCCTAAACTTATTTCTAAACCTCTCAAAGACAAACTAAAAGCAGAAGCAATGGAACTCAACTTCCTTAAGAGAAGTTCCAGAGCAAAATTGCCCTTGTAATTCCTTTTCAAGGGAAAAAATTTTTCCGGCAAAAAATTACTATATTACTTTTTGATGATGCCGTTTGACGCCTACAAACAATACCTTTCCCTGAAGAACCACTTCACGAAAGAAAAGTATGACTACCATAAGTATTGTGGTAAAAGTCGTGCCACTGTACAATCTTTCTATAAAAGGAAAGACCGTTTCTGGTTTGAAAAAATAGCAAGAAATAAAAACGATAAAGAAGTCATTGAGTTCTTTGTGTCTAACTTTATCACCTGCACTGATCCAAGTAAGCTTTGGATTGGTGAAATGATTCGCGAAGGTGAGGGTAGATATACTTCATGGAAGAAACGAACACAGTCTCTTGCGTATGTTTTTAAAGAAGAGATGCAGAAAATACTCTCTGGGACTGATTTAGATTCTGCATTTATAATTTCTAATGGGCATCCATTAGTTCTAAAAAAGTATTTGCGTGGTGAGGTCTCAATTGAAACTTTAGTAATATGTGATAAAATTCTTGGTTACCGAACTGACTATGACAAAAAACTAACAGACCCTGTATGGGAAACAGTTAGTCTACGGATGAAGAAGTATTCTCCGTTCCTAAATATCGATGTATTCCGTTATAAAAAAATTCTAAAGGAGATTGTCCATGGCACTTAGTAATGCTGAAGTATTAGAAAATCTGCAAAAGCAGAAAGTTGAAATTGAAAAGCAACTTGAAAGTCTTCGCACTACATATCTGAAAGTTATTGGTGCTATTGATGCACTTGAGCAAATTGAAAAATCGAATGCTGAACCTGAAGAGGAGGAGTCAGAAGAAGAATGAGTTTCTTTGATTCCGAAGTTGTCCGTGCTGAGATGACTGAAATTAGTGAATTGCAAGAAGATGTTTATCGCAATGTCTTTAAATTCCCAACGATGAGTAAAGAGGAAAAACTCTTTCATGTTGGACTTCTGGAAAAATTGATAGAGAAACAAAAAATTCTCTATGCTCGTTTGAGTTTATCTGATGATCCAGAGGCAAAACTTATGAAAAAAAATATTGTTGACTCTGCACAAATGATGGGACTCTCATCAGATGTTGATATGAATATAGTCTTTTCCAATATGGAACAGATGCTTGAGGTGATGAAAAGCCAGATTGACAAAAACGAATCCGACCTATAGAATAGACGGGTACACACAAGCCAAATACGTACAAACAAAACGAATCCTATGTCTTTCGCAAATCTTAAAAAGCAATCCTCTCTTGGATCCCTGACTTCTAAACTGGTCAAGGAAGTTGAGAAGATGAACAACACTGGTGGCGGTGGAGATGACCGTCTCTGGAAACCTGAAATGGATAAGACCGGTAATGGTTATGCCGTTATCCGTTTCTTGCCTGCCCCCAATGAAGAAGAACTTCCTTGGGCAAAGATGTATTCCCACGCCTTCCAAGGCCCTGGTGGTTGGTACATTGAGAACTCACTGACCACTATCGGTCAAAAGGATCCCCTTGGTGAGTATAATCGTGAACTCTGGAACAGTGGCAGTGATGCCGATAAGGATACTGTTCGTAAGCAGAAGCGTAAACTGTCCTACTATGCCAACATCTATGTGGTGCAGGACAAAGCAAATCCACAGAACGAAGGTAAAGTCTTCCTTTATAAGTTTGGTAAGAAGATCTTTGATAAGATCATGGAAGCAATGCAACCTGAGTTTGAGGATGAAACTCCCATCAATCCCTTTGACTTCTGGCAAGGTGCTAACTTCAAATTGAAAATCAAGAAGGTTCAAGGTTACTGGAATTATGACTCGTCTGAATTTGATCGCACTGCACCACTCTTGGATGACGACGATGCTCTTGAGGCCATCTGGAAGAAAGAGTATTCGTTGACTGCCTTGACTGCTTCGGATCAATTCAAGACTTATGAGCAACTGCAGAATCGTCTGCAAATGGTTCTAGGACAGAAGTCTTCCCGTCCTCGGTTCGATGAAGAACTGGAAGATGAAAGTGAAGGGCGTGGTTCTTTTACTCCTGACTTTAAGTCAAAGGCACCTGAACCCACTGCCGACTTCAATGCACCAGACATCACTCCCACCAGGTCTGTTGACTCTGATGAAGATGATGCTTTGTCCTACTTCCAGAAACTTGCTGAAGAATAATTAAGTATATATTCTGATATTATCAGCAGTCTTAAGGGTTTCACTCACATATTGGGTGGAACCTTTTTTATATGTCATCATTTCTTCAAGGTCATCACGAACAACGTTGAGATATTTTGGTTTAAGTAGGAATATATTTCTCTTCGCATCCTCAATATCAACTTCATATTCATAGTTAGTGACTGGGACAGATACATTTGTCAGATCAACTTGTGTCCCGCTTCTAGTGTCAGTGTATTTGAATGCAAAAGTCTCATCTGTTTTGAGACCAGCTTTTACGAACACAACACCATTACTATCTTTGACTTCATATGTTTCATAATGATGAACCCCATTGAAGAGATTATCATAGGTATCATATTTTTCTAACATATATCTATCAAAATCTGGTTGTTGTAATGGCCATTCTGTTTGAATGTTTATGACGTTATTGCAGGTAAGAACTAACCAATCTAATTTTGAATCCCCATAGAATTCAAATGCAACATTATCGGGGCGGTCATCACCTTTGATTTTGTATTTTGTAAAGAAGGAAACGTTTTGGAAGATGTCTTCTCTAAGTTTTCCTTTTTTAAATAAATTTTTAACCTTTATGTAGTCAGAGATCTTCGCGTTAGGAAGTCTACTGACATAATTAAGATCTGGAAGTTGTCTGAAGTAATTTGACATTTTAGAAACCTATCTCGTTTTCGCCTAATTCGGCATATTCATCATCAAATACAGGCATGAGTTCTTGGAAATTTAGTGTTAATCCATATGAAGTCATGGCACCATCGTCAAATGGAGCATAATTATTTTGCGGAGTGTAGTTTACACTGACTCCTGTACAAGCTACCTCCTTTATTCTATTCATAAAAGGATTGTCATCATTACTAGTATTACGACGGAGATATTGTATTCTGAATGTATGTGGTGATTTTAAAAATAAGTTTCCTTCAGTTCTTTTTACTGAAGATCCTTGTTTGAAAAATCTTATTATTCTTGCAATCATTTTAGCTTCATCTGGTTCTCTTGCTGATAATACAAATTGAAAATTAAATGATCTCAATGATGGACCATTAAATAACAATTCCATATTTGGATTAAGGATTGCTCCTGTTGTTCTTGTTATTAATTGTCCACCCATTCCTGATGCCAATCCTGCCATCGCTGTTGCTACTGCAGTTCTAGGGCCCTCTCCTTGTAAGGCATCTACAATTTGTTTAATTGACGCACTTGCGCCCTCTTTACCTCTTGCGATGGTATTTAAGGCAAGGTTTGCCAGTGCAATCTCTAAAGCATTTGCGTTGTTGGGGGTCCAATTAACTCTATTATCATCTTTTATCCCACCAGGTATTGGTAAAATTACAGTTCCTAATATTTGCCTATGTGTAAAATCAACACCCCCTTTATTATCCGCAAAACCAAACCCTCCCTGAGCTCCCTGAGTAACATTTGACGGAATATACTTTAACATAGAAAATTTAATCACATCTTGAGTTGTAAGACCAAGATCTATTGGGTAAATGAGACCTCCATAGTCACTTCTAGTTCCTGCTTTATCTTTAATCTTAGGTAATAATTTTTCACCAATATCGGTTGGTTTTTTTATGTCATCTGGATTAACTTCATCTTTAGATTCAGCATTAGAATCTGAATTTTCCGGTGTTGGATCTACATCCGTTTGATCTGCATTATTTTTAATTGAATCTATAGCATTTGATTTTGAATTATTATTTTCACCGCCGTCCGCATATGCATCTTCTTCGTCTAATGCATCATTAAGTTTTTTGTCTATTTGTTTACGGATAGCACTACCATCCTGTGTATTTGATAAATCATTTCTTAAAGCTTCACCAGCCACAGGACCACCATCTGGTCCACCAGTAGACATTAATGGATATTCTTCATCTTCAAACTGGTATGTCTTTCCTCCATCGTTTGATACTGCCGCTGGACGCCATACTTTTTCACCTTTATCATCTTCTGCTATGATAAAGACAACTCTTTTCGCGCTGGTTATATTATTTTTATCATCTTTACTTAAATAAGTAACTGTTCTATGTGTTATGGGTGTTCCACCAACCGTTCGGACTGTTGTTACTTTTCGATTACCTTGCCCTCTTGTTGTTGTAACTTTCTCATATTTTGCTCCAATTAGAGTTCTATCTTGTTTTGTTACAATCGCATCCAATCCAGTTATAACCTGAGCGTCACCATTCTTGACCTTTTCCTCAGTCCCCTTCTCCAGTTCAAGAGTATTAGTTAGAAAATTAAGTAGTCCCATTGAAGAAGATAAAATCTTTTTATTTATTTAGTATGAATTTTCCATATTGTAGTGACAATAAGTCATCAAGTTCATCTTGCTGTACTATGTATACTTGACTTCCTAACTCTTCCCAGGTGTATTGTCTATACTCTCTATGATGAAAATTAATACCACGAAACCCCCAGTTGAATAATTCTGTAACAGCAACTAGTGGATGTTGATCATACTCAATGTTTGGAGTTTTTGCATAGTAATAAAATGTGCATATATTTCCAACTTCTGGTATTGGAGTTACTGTATCATTTAGTGCATAGGTGATTAGTGTCATCCTATCATCAACACTACCCTCTTGTTGCACATCATCAATGATAGGTTCTATGCGGTTCATTTGATACCTAATTCGTCCTCGGTGATAATCTTAAATTCAATTTTTCTATCATCACAAAACTCTTGAGCAGCTCTCCACTTTGCTTTATTAATTTCCCAAGTAGTGCATTCATAGATGTATGATTTTGTTACTTTCTTTCTTTTTGCTGGAGGTTTTGTTTGCTTCTTGGGTTTCACCTCAATCACATAAGTTTTAACTTCACCTGTGCTTTCTTTTACTCTTATAATAAAGTCGGGAAAGTATTTGTGAACACGATTATCTTTTGGTGAGACGTATGGAATATGAAATTCTTCACTTCCCCATTGGAGAATGCTCTCATTTAAATCACACCAACGGCAAAACTTGCGTTCCCAACTACTTCGACATATAATATTAGTAGGATCACCTTTGTATTTGTTGGGATATGACGGACTGTATTTACTCTTGATACTTTCTGCCATACATAATATATAAGGTAAAAACTATTTATAAATGGCACTCACCGATAGACTGGGCAAAACTAAAACAATTGCTGAGATTAAATCAGCACTACTAAATCCTGCTCTAACATCACACTTTGATGTTCAGATGCCGTTTCCTGAGGCATTAAAATCAATCCTTGGTGTTGAACAAAGATCTTTTAATTTATCGTGTAGTGATGCGAGTCTCCCTGGATCTCAACTATCAACATTTGAAATTAATAATGATCGCACTGGTGTGACTGAGAGGCATGCATATAGAAGACAATTTGATGGTAAGATTGATCTTACTTTTTACGTTGATGCAAAGAGATATCTATCAATTCGTTTTTTTGAGGCATGGATATCTTATATTATGAATGAAGAAAAGGGTGATAAAGATATTGCAGCAAAGGAATATCATTATCGAGCAAAATATCCAAAATTTTATATGATGGACCAAGGATTAAAAATTACCAAGTTTGAAAGAGACTATCAGAATTCTTTGACTTATAATTTTGTTAGAGCATATCCCGTGTCGGTTTCATCTATGCCGGTTTCTTATGATGCATCAAGTTTACTCAAAGTAACAGTTTCAATGAATTACATTAGATACTACATTAATAAACCTGTTAGAACTTCTGGCTCGACTCCACCAAATGTCACAGAACAATCAAATATAAACAATCAGTTCTTTACCACTGATCTTGATTTAAACCTTGACACAGAAAATTTTGAAACTCCCAATGGGATTGATTTCAATACCATTGGAGCAGATGGTTTCGCTGAAGGTTTTTCTGATAATATGAGAAAAACTATATTTACCAAAGACCTTTTCCAATAACTCATCTAAATAATAACACTGAACTTCTATAGGACATTATGCCTTTACCAAAGATTGCCACACCGGTATATGAACTCGAATTACCATCTACAGGTGATAAAATTCAATACAGACCATTCCTTGTAAAAGAAGAAAAGGTTCTTGTGATTGCTTTAGAGAGCGAAGATACAAAGCAAATCACAACTGCTATTAAGAATGTAATTAAGAACTGCATTCAAACTAAAGGTATCAAGGTTGAAAATCTTCCGACCTTTGATATTGAATTCTTGTTTTTAAATATTCGGGGCAAATCTGTTGGTGAAGAAATTGAAGTAAATATAACCTGCCCTGATGATGGAGAGACTCAGGTAAAACACATGATTAATCTTGATGATATTCATGTTCAAAAAAATGATGAGCATACTAATCAAATCAAGATAGATAAAAATATCATGATGGAGATGAAGTATCCTTCTCTTGACCAATTCATTAAAAATAATTTTGATTTTGATGATGGTAATGCAATGGATCAATCATTTGAATTGATTGGAACATGTATTGATAAAATTTATACTGAGGATGAAGTATGGGCAACTGAGGATTGCTCCAAGAAAGAGATCACTGAGTTCTTGGAACAGATGAATTCATCTCAGTTTAAAGAGATTGAGAAATTCTTTGAAACAATGCCTAAACTTTCTCATACAATTAAGGTTAAGAACCCCAATACTAAGGTGGTTAGTGATGTTGTAGTTGAGGGACTGGCAGGTTTTTTCGCGTAGCCATGATCCACATGGATCTGGAGAACTACTACAAACTTAATTTTGCCTTAATGCAGTATCATAAATATTCATTAACTGAGATTGAAAACTTGATGCCTTGGGAACGAGACATCTATGTTGCACTATTGCAGCAGCATCTTGAGGAAGAAGAATTAAAGCAAAAACAAAGGAATGCCATCTAGTAAATTCGGTTCTAAGTTTTTCGGTGAAAGATACCAGCAGTATGTTGATGAACTTACTGCTGAAGGGACTATTGATGGTGAGAAATTATCTCCAACTGAGAGAAAAGAAGGATTTAAAAAGAGAAAAGATAAGATAGATTTTCAAAAATTTGTAGAGAAAGTTTTAGAGAAGAAACAATCAGCTTCTAAAACAACATCTGAACAAAAACCATCTCTCGGTGGTAATATTCGTGGTGGTGCTATTGTAAAAGCACCTAAGATTGATCCTGGAAAACTTGTTCCACAACAAGCAGGTGAAGAAACTAAAGAGAATATTGATGATATACTAAAGGGGATTGACTCTATTCTTGATACTTTGAGAGAACAAGAAAGGATAAAGAAAAAAGAAGCAAGGAAAAGGGGCCGTGAAAATGAAAAAACGAGAAGAAAAAAATCTGAAGATAGATTAGAGGGTGGAATATTTAAGGGACTTGCAAAAGCAACTAATAAAGTTCTTGGACCAGTTAAAGGTTTATTTGAAAGAGTATTTGATTTTATTAAAACAGTTCTTCTTGGCAGGATACTCTTCAAATTACTTGAGTGGATTAGTGATGAGGGTAATCAAGATAAATTAACTGCTATTGGTAAATTCTTAGGTAAAACCTGGCCTGCACTTCTTGCTGCTTACTTATTATTCGGTAATTCCTTAGGCAGATTTGTCGTAAGAATGCTCGCAATGACTGCGAAGTTTATTCCAAAGATTGCAGCAACTATTGTTAAACTTGCTGCTGCTCACCCGTTGGCAGCTGCTGCACTTGCTGGTGCTGGAATATTTGCTGCTGGGTATGTGATACCAAAACTAATGCCTGGCACTGTTGATGAACAAGAAAGAAAGACGGCCGCGGCCCCTGGAACAGTTGAGGAAAAAATTAAAGCACTTGAGGAAAGAAAGAAAAATTTATCCATTACAGATAGATTGTTTAACGTTGAAGGTGAAATCAATGACCAAATTGAATTCTTAAAAACAGGTAGAGCAGCAAAGTATGGTGCAGCACCTGGACAAGGATTTGCTGGTGGTGGATTAGTTCAAGGATTTGCTGGCGGTGGTCATGCTCATGGTCGTCCAAGATCATCTGGAACAGATACCATCCCCGCGATGCTAACTCCAGGTGAGTTTGTTATGAGTCGTGGTGCGGTTCAAAAATATGGTTCGGGTACACTTGCATCAATGAATGCTGCTGGTGGTGGAACTAACAGACCCAGAATGATAGGTGGATCTGTTTATGCTTCTGGTGGTGGACATGTTCATGCCGGTCCTGATACTGAACCAGCAGAGGAAAACAGACAGTCTGCTGAAAGGCAACCTGAAGTTCCAGCAGGTGATTTTGATCCAGCGGCCATTAGTGCAGCACTTGAAAAAGCGACAGGAGTTGCTGCGCCCACAACAGTTCCTACGGCGACAATAACGGGTCCTACTCAATCAGGTGAGAAAGAATCAGAAAAAGATATTCCCTTACAATTATCAGGAGTCGCAAAACAAAAGGTAGGTGGGGATACTGAATTCTTAGAAGGTCTGGTTGAGATGTCTAAGAGACTTGGTGTTAATCCTGGAGATATGTTGGCAAAGATGGCATCCGAATCCTCTTTGATGCCCAATGCACAACACCCAAAAACTCTTGCCACTGGATTAATTCAAATGATTCCAAGTACAGCACGGGAACAAGGTACATCGATAGAAGCTTTGAAAGGGATGTCTCGTGCTGAACAGTTACCTTTCATTGAAAAGTATTTGAACAAAAAGTTAAGTGGAGTGAAAAGACCAATATCTCCAGGACATTTATATACTGCTACATTCTTACCTGCTTTTGTAAAAGAGAAGGAAGACTTTGTGCTTGCGAATAGAGAGGGAACTTTGCCAAAAGGACACCCAGACAGTAAATACTGGTATGCGGGTAACACTGGTTTAGATATGGATAGTGATGGAAAGATTCAAATTTTTGAATTGGGTCAAAGGATGGCTCAACTAAGAAAAGATTTTGGTATTGGTGGAGGAATTTCTAAGGGTGGTCTTACTGGAAATTATGATGTCTCAGACACTTCTGGTGGTGGCGGAGGCGGCGGCGATGATTCTGGTGGTGGATCATCAGAAATGTCAATAGAAGATTTAAAAGAAAATCTTAAATTTGGTGCAGGTGCTGCCTTTGATTATAATGAACTTAGAGAATCGCTTGGTGTAAAAACTGCATCAATATCTAAACCATCAAGACCTACTAGCACTTCAGCATATCAACAAATGCAATCTCAACAGGTGCAAGGACAGGGGCAGATGGATACCGCAGATTCTTCTTCGTATGATCCCGGTGAAACTGGTAGTGATGTCCCAGTAATTAATGCGGATCAAATGGCCTCTAGTAGAAAAATTCAAGTTCTTGGGATAACAGTATAATTCATGGCAATCTCATCCCAAAAACTACTCCCTGGATCCTCTGACATTGGAGCAATTACTCCGAGTAGATCCAACATTACGGCCAAAATTAAACCGATATCTTTTAGTGCTAGAAAAACACAAGGTAAAAAAATACCAGAGATAAAGAAAAAGGTTATAGAGATTGATAAACTTTTAAAAGGATCTGTTATAACTGAGAAAAAACGAATTGAAAAAGAGAGAAAAGAAAAACAAAAAGCAGCAAGACGTGAAAAAGAGGATAAACTAGAATCAAATATTACTAAAAAAGAAAATAAAAAAGGTGGACTTAAAGTACCAAAAATAGGGTTCTTTGATAGGGTGAAGAAATTCATCATGACAACTCTTCTTGGATTTGTTCTCTTTAGACTCATAGAGTTTGCACCTCTTCTTGAGAAGATAGTACCTTTTATTGCTGGAGTTATTGATTTTGTAAGTAATGTTGTTTTAGGTATTATTGATGGACTAGGGACTTTTCTATCTTGGGGATTTAAAGCATATGAAGACGGAAGAAAGAAAATAGATGAATGGGGTGGTGAAGATGCCGCGAAAAAATTTGATTTACTTGGAGATAAATTATTTGATCTGCTTAATGCGATTGCCATTGTTGGGATGGTTTCGGCAAGTCTTAGCGGAAAGGGAACTAAGGATTTACTAAGAAGAGAAGCAGGACTTAAACCTAAACCTGCAAAACCAATACCTAAAACTAACATAATACCAAGAACTGGTGGTGGAATGGGCCAAGGACCACCAACAGCAGCAGATAGAACTAGAAATGCGCGTATCAGAAGGGTTCAGAAAAAACTTGGTCCCGAGGCAAGGAGTATATATGAGAATGCATTAAACAATGGTAAAACTCCATCTCAAGCACAGTCAGCTGTCAATCGAGCATTAAATAGGCGTCAAATAACTGCAAGACCTGGTGCAGATTCATTAGCATCAAAAACAGCAAAACCAGGTAGCGTGATGAAGGGTGGTTTGAAAAAAGCACCTAAAAGACTTGCAACACAGATACTTGGTAAAGCAGGTTTAAAGACAGTAAAGGGTCTCTTTGGTAGAATTCCTATCTTAGGACCTATCGTTGTTGCTGTTGCTTCTTTACTTGCTGGAGAACCAATAGGTCAAGCACTATTCAAAGGTTTGGGTGCGGCAGTTGGTGGATTCCTTGGAAGCTTCATTCCTATCCCCATCCTTGGTACGATGTTGGGCGAAACACTAGGAACATTTTTTGGTGATTTACTCTATTCACTTATACTTGGTGGTGGTCCAAAGGAAGCAGGAGAGAAATTATCTACAGCAATTACTAATGCCCTTAATGTAGGTGGGTTGATTGTTGATTTCTTTAAGAGTGGAATTAGTAGATTTATTGATACTTTCTTTGAGAAAAGTTATTTTGATTTACCCAATTTTGGTGGTATTAGATCAGTCGCTACCACTATAGCGAACTTTACAAAAACATATGATTTCTTTAGAGATCGTGGATATGCTGAAGGAGATACTCCACCTTTCCAAAATCAAAAACAAATAAGTAAATATCCAAACCTTCTTAACCTTTATAACCCTCTCATGGTTGTTCCAATGTTAGGTGCTGCTTTCTTCCCAGGTATATTTGGAAAGAAACCTGTACAGAACCCATCACCGGGAACAGTTGATGGTGAAACAGATGAAAGAAAAACATCTAGAAAGGCATCTTCAACTACTTCTGGTGGAAGTCCGCGACAAATAAATTCTAAGGCTTCGGGACAACTTTCAAAGAAAGGTAAGGCCATTTATCTACACTGGACTGCTGGAAATTACTACAGCACTTACGGACCATATCACACAGTCTTCACTAAGGATGGTACACCGGACTTTAAATTTGAGTATGGATCAAGCACTGGTGGACACACGTATAATAGAAACGGTGGTGGTTCTGTCGGACTGTCTCTTGCTGCTAACCCAGATAAGGGAATGTGGCCAACAGAGGAACAAAGAGTTGCGATGGCAAAGGAGGCAGCAAGAATCGCCAAGGGATGGGGATGGTCTGCTAATGATATTACCACTAAGAAGATTATGACTCATGGTGAGGCAGGATCAAATATTGATGGAGTTAATGCACACACTAACTATGGTCCCTTTGGTAGAGGACGCTCTGATACTGATAAGAATAAAGACGCAGCATCAGTTGGTGCGATAGCAGATGTAGAACGTTGGGACTTAGATAAACTCAATAGTCATAAAGACTTGTATGGTAGTGGTGGTGATGAAATGCGTAGAAGAATTAAAGGATTTATGAGAATGGGTGGGGCTACAAAAGGAAGAGGTCTCTATATGATGGCAGAGGAAGGAAAAGAATATGTAATTGATGCTGACTCTACCAAAGCATTGGAGGGAACCTTCCCTGGATTATTAAGAGCACTTAATAAGGCAGAAGGAAAAGACGCTCCAAAAGTTCTCAGTCAGTATGCTTCATATGACATGGCAGAGGTAATTCCTATTCCAGTGGTAGAATTTGTTCCTGTCGCAACACCAACAGCAGGGAATAATTCCAGATCCAATAAAATTTCTGTTCCTGGACCGATATCTGCCGATGAGACACATCAAGATAGTCTCTATCGAGGTGGTTAAATAGAAGTACGAGGTAATACACATGGCAGAATCAAAAAAAGTTACTACTGCTCAAGCTAATCCAGCAGCAATAAAAAAGATAGATATTTTTTCAAATAAAAGACCAGGAATAACTGTGTCTATTGCAAATGGTGTAGTTGAACTCAGGTATTATGAAAGTGTGTTACAAGATTCTATCATGGTTACCGTCAATTATGCGGACTCTGGCAATACTATCGAAGATGAAAGAGGAATAGTAGTAAGTGCTGTTGAAGGTCTGCCAATTGTAGGGGAAGAGAAAGTAGAATTTAGTATAGAAGACAATAATGAAAATGTAATTGATCTTACTTTTCTTGTAAATAACGTTTCTCCATTTAATGATAATACAACTAAAGGTATGGTCGGATTAAAGTTTGTATCGGAAGAGTATGAACTCAATGAAGAAGTTAGAGTTAATAAAAGATTTGAAGAAAAACCATCTGATGCTGTTAAGAGAATATTGACGGAGTTTTTGCAGACGAAAAAGGAAATGGATATTGAAGAGTCAACTGAATGTATAACAATACCTGCACAAAAGAAACCATTCTATGCTCTGAATTGGTTATGCACAAGATCTGCTCCTGCGAACAAACCACCAGGGACAACAGCAGGATTTTTCTTTTTTGAAACTTCAGAAGGATATCATTTTAAATCGATTGATTTTCTATTCGATCAAGAAGAAAAGAAACGTATCATTTATAATGAAACTCCAGACAACAGGGGTGCAGATATTCCAGAGGGGTATGACATATCAGCACTGTCATATGTTAAAGATAACCGAGTAGATGTTCAAAGAAAAAAAGAAGCAGGATTTCAAACTACTAGATTGATTACTTTTGATTTGTGGGATTGTGACTATAAAATAATAAATCCTATTGCACCCAAGGATCTAGGTGGGGTAGAACCTCTATATGATATGGGAGCAAAAGAATTGCCCATAATGAATAAAGAGATCGCAGATAAAACAAATACTCTTGGCATAAAATTCTCAAGAACAACTTGGGTCATACGTGACACAGGTGCTTTACGTCCAGGTAGCACTCAGGAACAACTTGAAAAATCAAAAGAAGAAAATCTTAAAGTAGATAAGATTAAAAATCAAGCCATCCTACGCTTTAATCAGGTGTACTCTTCTCAGATCGAAATTACTATACCAGGAGATTTTTCTCTTCATGCAGGAGATGCCATTTATTTTGATGCACCTTCTGCACAGATGGAAACAAAAAATGACGATATTGACCGTTATGCTGGAGGACTATATATAATATCCGCACTATGCCATCTAATTAACCCGCAAGGAACTTTTACTAAATTAAACTTAGTGAGAGATTCTTTTGGTAGAAAAGGAAAAGCAAAGACTGGAAAACCAGCTGCTGATACAAAAATTCCTGGAGTGAAACTTTCTTCCCAAAGAACAGCACCTTATGATACTATAACTACATTCTAAAAATAAACATGGAAAATATCGAAACTCATATTCAGAAGGACAAAGATATCCTTCAAGACCCAACAATTTCTCCCCAGATGCGTCGTCATACCGCAGATGAATTGGAACATCTAGAGCGTTATGCGAAAGAACACGCTAAAGACATTGCAGCAGGAGATCATCATGATCCTACAGCATTTGAAATGTATTGTGATGAGAATCCAGAAGCAGATGAGTGTAGGATTTACGAGGATTAATGTCAGAGGCAGGGGCGCTATTTGATCCTGGTTTTCTAGGAGGAGGTTTTAATTGGTGGATCGGCCAAGTCATGGACGATACCCAATGGAGAGATAATATTCTGCCTGGAAAATTTGAGGATCCAAATAGTATTCCTGGATGGGGTAGAAGATATAAGGTTCGTATCATGGGTCTCCATGATAAAGAAGAAAAATCTATCACTGATATAGAATTGCCATGGGCAAATGTAATGTATCCCGTCACTGCTGGTGGTGGACAGACAGGTTCATGGGCAACTCCTCAGGTCCGTCAGGGTAATTTTGTATTTGGATTTTTTATTGATGGACCTGATCAACAAGTTCCTATTATCATGGGAATTCTGGGCAATAATGCTCAGACTCAATTAGGTTTAAAAATTGGAACAACAGAAACTAATTACACTCCGACCAGCGGATATGCTGAAGGGAAAAAACCATATCCAGGAAGTTCTAAACCGACAGCACCAGATGATGATTTAGTTACAAAGAAACCTACTGACTCTAAGGAAGCAAAAGAACTTGCACCACCAGCACCAGGTGTTAAACTTGATAAGTTTGGATTAGATCCAACTAAAACTCTTTCTAAAAGACAACTTCAAATTGCGACAGATGCTAGAGAAGCAGCAAGAAATAGTGGAGCAAGCCCTGAAGAAGTAGAAAATGCTGCTAAACAAGCAGTTGCTGATGACCTTAACACGAGGAGGAGATTACAAGAATCACCAGCATCACCTAGTAAGGGTTCTCCAACCAAAGAAAATCCTGATGCACCACATCAACTTTCTGTTGCTGACGTAAAACGTGAATCAAAAATTAGAGAATGTAATGTTATAATGAAACCTGACCCTGAAGAATTTATTCAGTCAGCAATAACAGCAATTCAAACAGTCATAAATTCATTAACAGAAAAATTAAACTCATATCTTGCAACAATATCCAGTTACATTGATGCAGCATCTAACGCTATAGAAAGCGTACAGAAATTAATCTCTGCTGCTGCATGTGAAATCGCAAAGTATATGAAGATAATCTTTGACAAGATTATGGAATTTGTTATGAAACAAATTAATAGAGCATTGGCAAATGTGGTAGCAGCACTACCCACTGACATGCGAGCTCTGTTTGCAGATTCAAAGGAAATTATTACCCAATTAATTTTGTGTTTGTATGGAAAACTTACATCTAATATCTGTGGTCAAATAGAGGGTGCCTTATCTGATGCCCTGAACATGCCGGAGGCTGAAGCAAAAGCAAGAGAAAATCTTGAAAATGGTGATGCAGATAATATCAAAAGACAACCGAGTGTTCCAACTTGTTATGCTGAAGGTTTAGTTTCTACTCTTATTTCTTCAAACAAAACCTTAATTGAAGATGCAAATAATAACCTTTTAGATAACTTAGGTGAATTACTCAAAGATATTCAAGATCAAATTTCAGGTGCAGGTCTAGAGATACCTGATCTTTTAGGTTCACTAGGAGATATTGCTTCGAGTATGGGTGCTGCGCTATCATTCTTCAATTTCAAACTTAATATTTTTGGGTGTGAATTAAAACCAAATGTTGCGGTGTCTGATAAGTATTGTATGGCAAAGGGTGGTACTGCTCAACCAGATTCAGATTCTCCAAGTATAGAAGCTATTGATGAGGGAGTTTCTAATACTGATGAAAGTATTCCTCCAGGAGAGGAAGTGCCTTATGCTGTTCCAACACCTGGTGATAGTTCTGTCGATGCTTCTATTGACAATAATAGAGCAAATACAAACGTAGATCGATCATTAGAAGCTACTCTTGCTAGAGAAGATGCAGGAGTTGACGCAGCACTTGATGCAGAACTTGAAAGAGCAAGAGCGGGTGATAGATCTGGTCTTGATGATGCTCTTGACATTTCATAATAAATACTTAATATGAAGATAAAGTATAATCGATAATGTCATTCGATCTTTTTGGACCATCAACTAAACAAGATATTAAGGTTGGATATATTGACCCTGAGAGGGGATATGTTGGTAATGTTTCTCGTCATGAAGCAAACGTATATGCAAAATTAAATCCAGGAACTCAATTTATTCTCAAAACAAGAGATAAAATTGAGTATATGAATATTAATGATGTTAATAAACTTACGCCGAAGGATTTTATTCCAGCAAGTTCTGCTGGAGGCAAGGATGGATGTGCTGGAATAACAGGTCTTGATATCTATGGTGATAATGGAGAAATTGCACCAAGTGCATTTAAGGATGAGTTTCCTAAGGTACTTTTTTCTGGTGGTGGTGGATTAGGTGCTGCAGGAAATCCGGTATTTGGGGATGATGGTGGGCTCCTTGCTGTAGATTTGATTGAAGGTGGATGGGGATATCAATATGCCCCAATAACAAATGTGATAGATGTTTACGGTATTGGAGCTGGAGCAGTTGTTCGATCTATCATGATCGGAGATCCAGAATACTCTGGCAACTCTGGTGCAGGTAGTGGAGGTGATGGATCTGGTGGGGGTTCTCCTAGGACGGGACTCAATCAAAATACTGGATGTGAATTTGTTGAAATTTTTAAAACTTTTGAAAGGGAAGAGGACTTTGAAGAATATGATTTAACCGGTGGATCAGATATTAGTTTTGGCACCAGACGTGGTGTAGATGGAGAAGAAATTGGACCATGGGATCCAACAATATATACGACTCTTGAAGGAAATCCTGCAGCAATTGAACAGAAAAAGTATCAAGATTTCATGGAGTCTTTAGGACGTGGATCGAAAATTGATACTGAAAGTGGTATTATACGTAATTTTTGGACAACACGTAGTCAGAGGCCATTTAGAGTTACTTCAGAAAATAAAAAATCTAGGATTGTTCATAATGTAGAGCATCCTGCCTGGAGTGAGTTTATGAATAACTACGCTGTCTCTCCAAAACCTCCATCAAATGTTCTTGGTAGTGACCATTCTGGAATAGAACATAGTATGGAGTGGGAAGAAAATTTTCCAGTAGATGGTGATTATACTTTCAGATATGCTGCAGATAATATTGCCGATATTTATCTAGATAATGAGTTAATTGGTAGAACAAACCGGTTTAAAGAATCCCCAGACAAATTAAAAAAATATGTTAGTGAAGGAGTACATAGGATACGAATTGATTTAGAAAACCTTAAACAATTTAAGACAGAAGAACGTGGTCCTGTCATTGTTCGGAATGAGAAAAAATTTATCAAAACTCAGTTTGAAGTTTATGGACAGGGGAGAGAGATACATCGTGCGATGAAGTTCTCTTTTACTTCTGAGGGAGGAGAACATTCATTTGTTTTAAATAATGTCGATAAAGATAGGCAAACTTATAAGAGAGATATAAAAATTCTAAAGAATACAAATTACAAAGTTGTTGCTATCGTAGATTCCTCTCAAGAAAAATCACAAGTTAAAAATAGAGAATATAAAATTGAATATGGTAACAATGCATCACCGACAGCAGGAAGAAGAGTTGTTAATAAAGGAAAAACAATAGAGTTTGATGACAATTCAAACAATGGATTTGATATTAATGCAAAGTTTAAAATTACCTCTACCTCTCCTGGGCTTTCAGCAAAGTTTTCTGAAGATGGCACAAAATTAATTGTAAAAGGGCAAGACAAAGGTGATGTTTCTCTTACGTTTGAATGGGATGACAATCCAAAGATCTCTGGTATCGCAGTAGGATCAATTACCATTGGAGGTACAAAATGGAATCAAAGTGGAAGAAAAGGAAGTGAAACAAAAACTGTAAACATTAAAAGAATTATTAACAACAATTCAAATTCAGGTGTCGTGGAACAAGGGACAATGCAATCTTTTGGAACCACTGATAAAGAAAAAGGTAACAAACCAAGTAAGATTATTTTCTCTGACTTTGTTGGATCTGCAAATGATAACGATGATATGCAAGTCAGAGTTGATCAAGGAATTTTTACTGCTACAAATAAAAGACAAATATCTGGAGTCGGCCCACGAGGTAAGCAAACTAGAGGAACTTTTGACATAACATACAGAGTAGATGCCAAAGTAGATTCATCAAAATCAAGTCCTTCTGATAAAGGAATTAAATCAGAGCAAATTTTTAGTACTAAAGAATTTATTGATAAGGCAGATAGAAAACTTTGGAGGATAAATCCCAAAGCAGGTAGGGATGGAGATTTCTTATCTCGTCTTGGCGTTCTCCCATTCAATCCAAAATCTAATAAAGCAACAGCAGATGACTATGATGGAACTCATATTATTAGATGGGAATATGTAGATTTTCCTATTAGTGGAAATTATGATATTGAAACAATGGTCGATGATTCTGCGACGGTCTATATTGGCAATCGCTCTGGAGGTGGTAGGAAAGGTATTGGAAATGGTCTTATCAGTGTTGATCAGGGTGGTGATGAGGTAGTCATCAGAAAACAGGGATTTCGTCGAGGTAGAAGCACTGGTAAAAGTTCTGACACTAGATTTTTTCAGGCAGGAAAGTATAGAATTCGTGTTGAATTAAAACAAATCAAGGGTAAACCTCTTGCTGATGGCAATCCAATGGCATTTGCTATGAGGATACTTACAACTGCTAAAAAAGAAGGAAAAGTTGAAATTCCTAGATCTTGGAATCAAAATCCAATGGGAGCAGCATTAACAATTGACTCTCCTATACCATCCATTCCTCAGGAACCTAAACCTCAACAGGAAGGTAGATGTCCCAATAATCCTTTTTGGTCCACAAGATTTCCGGGATCTCAAGACAAGTGGCACCCAGTAACACATCCGGCATGGAGTAAATTTACTAATCGTTATGCAATGTCACCAATTCCACCATTAAGCACTCCTAATACGGATGCGGGTGGTGAAGTTTTCAGAACTACTTGGGTTGTAGAGGCCCCATATGATGGATTCTATGGGATGAAAGGAACTGTTGATAATGGTGGAAGAATTCTCGTTGATGATAGAGTGATTTTGGAGGGAGGACTTAAATTTAATGGAAGAACTTTGGAAGGATTTAAATCAGAGTTTCCTAAAACAGTTAAGTTTCCCTTACAAGAAGGGAAACATACAATTACAGTAGAAGTTACTAATCAAGAATTCAATTCCTTTAAATCAATAGATCAAAAGATTTTTGATACTAAAGATTGGGTGACTAAACCAATAAAAACGGGCCTTTTTACCGGATGTGAGGCTCCAATCATTTATAAAGGTTTACATCCTAGAAATAAAAAATTAAAAGTTTCAGATGATAAAAAGAAAATAAGTTTCTCCGATGGTGATGGTAAATTTAATGATGTATATTTTACAATAAAATCTGGTGATGCTGTGTTCTCTGATGATGGTAAAAAATTAATCGGAACAAAAGCAACGCTTGAATTTAAATATGATGAAGATCCATTTGGTGATAATGGAGAAGCATTGAATTCTGTCTCTATTGGAAACGTAACATGGGCAAAAGAAGTAATTCCTGGAGACAAATATAGCACTGTTGCAGAAGCGTTCAATGCTGGAGATATTAGATCGGTTTCGGATTATGCAAAAGATATAATTACAAACCGTAAATGGAGATTTGATGGTGGTGAAAGTCTTGTTGCACCAAAACTTTACGAAGAAGCACTGGGTGTATTTGTAGGGTTCACACCTAGGTTAGGATCTTCAATATATCAAGTTGATGCTGATGATCCTGATGGAGGAACTGCATCATTGCCACATAATACTAGGCGAGCAGGAACTGTAAAAAAAGTTATTGATATATGTGTGGAGTCTGAAAAAGATTCTCAAAATTCTAAGAAAAAACAAATAACAATTAATGGTGTAACTTATGTTGGACCAACCGAACTCGCTAGTTATAAGAAAGGTCTCCTCTCACCACGTTTTAACGAAATAAACAAACCAACAGAAGAAATTCAAGGTAAAACTTGGATCATGCGTTGGGAAAATGTTAACTTCCCTCAGGATGGAGAGTACAAAATTGAGACACAAGTAGATGATAAGGCTGAAATTTTTGTTGATGGGGTAAAAGTTCAAACAGCACGTCTATCTACTGCTAATCCTAAAATTTACACTAAATTTAATACATCTAAAGGAAAGAAAACTGTTGAGATTAGACTTTCAAATCTTCGATTTGCTAATACAGGTTTCCAACAAAACCCAACTTATGTTGGGACATCAATAACTACGGTAGTTGATAAAAAAACTAAATCAGGTAAACCATGGACAATTAATCCAATTGGAATTTCTGCTGTAATTATTCCACCACCATGCCCATTGAAAATTAAAGGGAAAGGAAAGATTTGTAAGGTTGTTGTAGATGATCCTGGAAATGGATATCCGGCACCAAACTTAACTCCTGATGGACAAGTATCATATCCGGTTACTATTGAATTGGAGGGTATAGATGTTATAAATCCTGGTATTAATTACAATTGTGGAGTTGATCAACTTGTAATGGAACCGAGTAATGGTGTCAGACTTACATATGAGTGTGATACTTTCGGACGAATTAAAAAAATTAATGTTTTGCCGGAAACACCCACGCCAGGGCCGGACGGCCCTGCAGGGCCGGGATCTCAGATTCCCTTTGGAAGAGGATTTACAAGACAACCGAATATTAGAATGATTACTGACACTGGAGTTAATTTCCAAGCAGTTCCAAGATTTAGGATTGTCCGGGATCCAGTTGGCCCTGACATTCTACCAGAACAAATCATTCAAGTTACAGACTTGGTTGGATTAAAACAGACTGGATATATAGATGGAAGACCATACTATGGTCAGGTATTCTATAAACGGGGAGTTCGTTACGCAGGTGTGTATGAGACCCCTGGACAACTGATACAGGTTTATGATACACTACAAGAGAGTGTTGATGCTGAGGTTACTACACCTCCATCTGCAATCCTTAGACAGGGTACTGATATCTCTAGTAATGATCCAAGACTTAATATTCCTGGAACCACTGACAGTTTATCTTAAATAGTATTATCATACAGGAAATGTAAATGGGAGCACCTACCTCACAAAATAAAGTAAATGATAGATTAGTCGATGAAAACGGATCTGGATCGAAGAACCCAACTGATACTACAAAAATAAACTATACTGAAACTCGTTATGGAAATGATCATGGATCAGTTGCCTTTGGTCATATTCATAAACCAGGCGATGTAACCTCAGCAGCATGTATTCAAGCAAAAAATGGTAAACATGGTGTATTCCTAGACAATGATGGACAAAGAAAAGGTTGGACATCATCTATAAGTCCTGGAAACTTTCAAGTCAGTTGCGGTGAAGCTAATGAGGAAGCACAGGATACGATGTTTCTTCATGCCAGTAATGGGAATATCATAGTTCTTGCAACAAATGGTAAATTGCGATTACAAGCAACTGATATTGAATTGGTTGCTGTTGGTGAGGGTGGATCAAAGGGTAACATTAAGATGGTTGCTACTGAAAATATCAGTCTAGATTGTAAAAAATTTATTGCAAATGCAAAAAGTTTATATAAAATAGTATCACCTGGATCTGCAGAATTAGTTGCAAATGCACAGATGAAAATATATTCATCCGTAATTCGTGGAGCAACTGATGGTTGTGCTCTTAAGAATTCAAAAAATAACCTTCAAAAAATTCAAAAAGAGAATCAATAGAGGTAAAAATGACATTTAATTTGGACGATGCCAACGTTGGTGGGCAATTAAAAGTAGGAGCTGGCATTGCTCCTGCTTGTGGTGAAAGTCTTTTAAAGACAAATGGATCTGCTATGATTGAGGGTCCAGTAGTTTTAGGACAACCAACTCACTTTCCATTTGCGTTTGCAGGGACAAATATTGGACCTTTGACTAATAGTGATGCACTCCCGGCATTTTGCCCAGGTGCTTTACCACTTGGATTGAGTAATCCATACTCTGCTATAGTTTCTCCAAACTTAGGTGTAATGGGCAATCTTGATGTAAACTTTAGAATTCAGTCAGGTGGTCCAATTTTTGGTCTATCTGTTGCAGATTTTAGAGGTAATGTTTTAGCAGCAAAGAAAGACTTTGATATTCCACACCCAACTAAAGACGATTGGAGATTGCGACATGTTGCACCAGAAGCACCAACAGCAGATGTGTATGTTAGGGGAAGGGTAACAAATAAGAAAGAAATTCAACTACCAGATTATTGGAAAGGTTTGGTTGATTGGACTACAATTACAGTCAACTTAACACCAGTTGGATCTCATCAAGACGTTATTGTAAAAAGATTTGATGATGAAAAAGTTTATCTTCAATCAAACGGAGGTCTACCAATTGATTGTTTCTATCATGTTTATGCTGAGAGGCAAGATTGTGAAAGAAACATAGCAGAATACGAAGGCACATCTCCTGAGGATTATCCAGGAGACAACACACAATATTTACAATCAGGAAAAGTTTAAATTATGACAAACTCACCAGGACAACCCGAAGATTTTGTATTTCCAGGAGAATTTCTTCCATCTCCTAGAAGTCAGGACTGTAGTAAAAAAGCAGGTGGTTGGGGAGTACCAATGACCGACTTTGAATATATTTGGTATGCTAACTCAAGTGAAGCTGATTATCCAGAAGATGCTTGTAGACCTTATTATCACAAAGCAGCACAGATTGATAACTTTCAAGTAAATACACTCCTTACAGCACCAACAGCAAATATACCAATTCTGAATGGTAATGCGACAACCGCAAAATCAATTGGCGGCGCATTTGATGCTCCTCATCTAACTAAACCAGGAAAAAGGGTCAGACACCTTATTCCTGAGGGACCAGAAGCAGGGATTTATGTTAGGGGAAAACTAAAGGACACAAACGTAATCGAATTGCCAGATTATTGGAGTGAATTTATTGACCCCGATAGTATTACCGTCTCCCTGACCCAGATTGGGTATTCGCAAGATTTAATTGTTGATTCTATTGATTGGGGAAAATATGTGAGGGTGAGATCTGGTTCTGGTGCGAGTATTCACTGCTTCTATGAGGTTTGGGCAGCAAGATGGCTTAATCCTCAAGATCATAATGAAAAACTTCATGTTGTTTATGATGGGGAAAGTCCAGATGACTATCCAGGAGACAACAGCAGGATTCTGATCGGTGGATGGGATTATGACAAGAGGCATCCGATGACCGGAGAGCGACTTGACAAGGACGCCTGACCATCGTATAATAAGCAGGTAAACAGAGGACCCCATGCAAGACGATTTCCTTTCACGTTGTGTCGTTGATCCCGTAGCACGTAAGTTCTACCTGTATTCCGAACAGGGTGATGAGAGGGTTGTGGACTGTGAAACGATGGAACAGTTCATGTCCGTGTTGGAACTAGTCCGTGATAAATGTGATGATGATGTGTTGGCGTATGCCGACCCCCTCTGACCAAAATTAGCTTTTAATTCCAAAAAAGGGGGCAAAAAAATTCCGGCAAAAAATTGCCCCATTACCTTTTTTCAAGTAATGTATCATCCCGATCTTTATAAAGAAATTCTCAAGTGTTATGAGTATGAGACCAGAAACCCGTCAATCTATGGAAATGTTATTCGCGGCGAAATGGAATTTACCGAAAGCTGCAGACAACTGTGGATTGACCTACAAGGAGATGAAAATAACATTCAATGAATATGCTAGATTAAATCCAGCAATTTATAATGAGAAAGGAGTCAAAATTAACTGATTTTTTGGGAGTGTGGCGGAATCGGTAGACGCACCAGACTTAAAATCTGTTGAGAATTATCTCGTGGGGGTTCAAGTCCCCCCACTCCTATGCCCTAAATACATCAGGGTAGCGTACAAACCCATGAAATACCGCATAGATACAAAATATGCTTGGTATGATCATCACGACGGAAGCGTATTGATACTGGTGTATTTCATTCAGAATGTTCCTTTTACATTTGATGAGCTTCCAGAGATTGCCAAGTCACATCCAGAAGTTATAATGTTGGCTAACAGCACAAAAAGATGGAATCCAGAAGATTTGTATAAAGCATCATCTTACTTAATGTTGGAAGAGTGTCATCCTATGATGTATGAATTAGAAATAGAAAATCCGGAACTTTTACCCGTGGACTAAAATCCATATAATGACTTTATTATGGCATATCAATCAGTTTGGTATTTTACCAATTTACCAGAAGAAATAGTAGAAATACTCGATAAAGACACTTTAAAGTTTTTCGACGAAAATATGATGTCTTCCCAAGTTGGAGGTAATCGCATTTGGAAGAAAAAAAGAGATTCTAAAAATGCTTGGATACCAACAACTCATTGGATTGGCGGTTTTGTATGGCATTATATAATGAGAGCAAATAGGGAGAATTTTCTATATGATTTAACACATATTGATGGGGAATCAATTCAATATACCAAATATGAAGAGGGTCAATTTTATGATTGGCATCAAGATGGTGGATTAGAAGAGTATTATAGGCCTGAAGTAGTATCTTCAAAAAATGAGAATAAAGAAGAATCTATTCGTAATTTTTTAAATGAGAATACAGAGTGTGTAAGAAAATTATCTTTTGTTCTACAATTATCTGACCCCGATGATTATGAGGGAGGAAATCTTGAACTTATAGATGAGTCTGGTAAAAGATATATTGCTCCACGTAAAAGAGGAACTATGATATTATTTGATTCTAGAACAAAACATAGAGTGAATAAGGTAACAAAAGGATGTCGTAGAAGTTTAGTTGGGTGGACAGTTGGTCCACGCTGGAGATAATGACAGAACAAATGACATCAGAGCAGGTAGATCTGCAGGAAATAATCAATACCGGCACTACCTGGACCCGTAATGATTTTATGGAAAAACATGGGTATCTGGTTGTTAAAAATCTTTGGAATCCTGAAGATCTCACATCCCCTGTTCCAACACAAAGGGGTCAATATAACTTTTATGGTAATGATACTGAAAATTATAAATTTACACCAGTAGAAAATCAGGTTGAAGGATCTACCTCACGATATTGGCATCCACAGTATCGCCAAATTCACTCAGAAATTAAACATAAAATTGAAAAGGAAATAGGTCGTAAGTTATACGAGACCTATTATTATGATAGATTTTATTTTTCGGGGCAGAAATTAGAAAAACACTCTGATCGTGATGCATGTGAAATTTCCGTAACGGTTCATGTTGGCACTAATCTACAGGGAGAGGATGCTGATTGGCCTGTTTGGATTAAAACCCCAGATCAATATTCTGACGAAACTCATAGGGAAGTAACCGTGAAAGGTGAAAATCACTCTGTTATCTTAAAACCGGGTGATGGTATGGTATATAAGGGATGTGAGAGGCCTCATTGGAGAGATATTATGCCAGGAAAAGTGCAACCAGCACACATAATATTTCCAAGACATACTTATTATCATCAAATATTCTTTCATTATGTGCTCCAGGATGGACACAGAGCACATTTTGCATGGGACCGTTAATTCTAAATAAAAAGAGGTATTGACAAACTATGGTCATTAATCTATGGTATAACCAAAAAATGAAAGAGTGGCGTTGGTCACTTACAGAAACTGGTTTAATGTCTCAACATTCTGGTGGTCAAAAAGAACTTCGTGATGCCATGAATGACGTTGCAACGACAGTAGAATATATGCTTGACAATGAGTTAAAAAAAGAGTAATATATAAAGGTGTGAAGGAAGTGCGAAAAGGGTAACCTCTGTGAGGTTGCCCTTTTTTCGTTTGATAAATAATCCATAACAAGAACTATAGTGCTAATAAGATGGGTCTTTCCAGATTAGATAATTTTCTTAAGTCTTCCAGAGGAACGATTCTTTATGTGAATCCAAATGATTTAGATGCTACAGATAGTATTGAAAATCAAGGCAATTCGCTGACACGTCCCTTTAAAACTATTCAGCGAGCTCTCATTGAAGCGTCAAGATTCTCATATCAGAGAGGGTTGAATAATGATAGATTTGGAAAAACTACTATTTTACTGTATCCCGGCGATCATGTTGTTGATAATAGACCGGGATACATTCCAGACGGTGTAAACCTCTATAGGACAAGAGCTGGTGCGATAGTTAATGATCTACCTCCTTATGATCTTACCTCCAATTTAAGTTTAGAATCTCCAGAAAACGAACTATTCAAACTTAATAGTATTCATGGTGGTGTAATTGTTCCCCGTGGTACTTCTCTTGTAGGTCTTGATCTTCGTAAAACAAAGGTTAGACCTAAGTATGTTCCAGATCCAGAAAACGATAATATCGAAAGATCTGCACTGTTCAGAATCACTGGTGCCTGTTACTTCTGGCAGTTCACGATGTTTGATGCAGATCCTAACAGTGTTTGTTATAAAGATTATACAAAGAACCAATTTGTTCCTAATTTTTCTCATCACAAACTGACTTGTTTTGAGTATGCTGATGGTACAAATAATGTAGAAATCAGTGATGACTTCCAGACTTATTCTACAAACCGTACTGATCTGGACATGTATTATGAAAAGATCAGTCTTGTTTATGGACAATCCTCTGGCCGTGCAATTTCACCAGATTATCCAAGTTCTGGTCTTGATATTCAGGCAAAAATTGATGAGCACCGCATTGTTGGTTCAACTGGTGCATCTGTTGGAATTACTAGTATCAAAGCAGGTGATGGTACTACATCTTCAACCACAATTACAGTTACTACCGCAACTGCTGTTCCTGGTTTAGATGTTGATACGCCATTCCGTATTTCTGGTATCACAGCCAGTGGATATACTGGACAGTTTGTGGTATCTGATAAAGTAGATAGCACTAATATTAAATATCAAGTTCAAAATGCACCAGTAAATGCACTTCCGTCAATTACTGGATCATCATTACAGTTACAATCTGATACTGTTACATCTGCATCACCATATATCTTCAACCTCTCTCTGAGATCTGTTTTTGGTATGTGTGGCATGCATGCTGATGGATCCAAAGCAACTGGATTCAAGTCAATGGTTGTGGCTCAATTTACTGGTATCGGACTTCAGAAAGACGATAATGCATTTGTAAAGTATAATGCTACGACTGGAAACTATGAGGATAATACCGTAGCTGGTAATGAAATCCTAAGCACAGATTCGAGAGCAGTATACAAACCATCTTATAAAAACTTCCACATCAAGTGCTCCAATAACTCTGTTATTCAGGCAGTTTCTATCTTCGCTATTGGATATGCTGAGCACTTTGTATCTGAGACCGGTGGTGACCAATCAATCACCAACTCCAACTCCAACTTTGGAGCAAAAGCTTTAATCGCTGATGGATTTAGAAAGGACGCATTTTCGCAGGATGATGTTGGTTACTTTACTCACGTCATTCCACCGAAGGAAATACCTCTAACTGAGACTGCAATTGAATTTGATGCAATTGATGTTCTTAAAACAGGTAGAGTTCCAAATACTGGTATTGGATCTACGGGTAATCTCTATCTTTATGATAGAATTAATAAGGATGCTCCACCGGAGAATGTCATTGATGGATTTAGAGTTGGTGCAAAAACTAATGATACCCTGAAGGTTCTTGTATCTTCTGCAGGATCTGTAACCGAGTATGGCGCACGTATTGTCATGCCCAACTCACAATCAAGTTCTGAAAAATTATTCCTTGTAAACAGAAGCGCCACTGGTATCAATAGTATTGGTGTGTTCAGTAATGGTGGATCTCCTAATGTAATTAGTTTGACAGCAAATCACACTTTCTTAACAGGTGAAACTGTTCGTGTTATTAGTGATACCGGACAACTTCCTGATGGAATTAATTCAAATGAAATTTATCATGCTATTGTATCTGGTCTTGATGCAAATAATCTAAAACTTGCGAAGACATTTAATGATGCTGTCAATGGAAATGCGATTACGATTAATGAAAAAGGTGGTATTTTAAAAGTTAGCAGTAGGGTTACTGATAAGAATGCCGGTGAGGTTGGTCACCCGATTCAATACGACGATACTAATAATCAATGGTATATTAACGTATCTACAGCAGCAACTGACAATACCCTTTTCCCAATTGTAGTTGGATTTGGATCAACCGGTTTTGGGGATGCGACTCCAAGAACGTTCTTCACTAGAAGAACCGATAGCAGAAATGCTAACGATACTCTCTATAGAATGAGATATGTCATTCCTGCGTCTTCTGGTGGATCTGTAGCAAGGCCTCCAGTCGAAGGATTTATTGTTCAGGAATCTAATACGTCTATAGGATCATCCACTGCTGAAATTCAATCTTATTTTGGAACTGGATCTATTGCTAATATTAATCAGCAGAGAAACTTTAGGTTTATTGCTGATGCTACATTCTCATCTGGTGCAAAAACAGCAAGTTTTACAACTGAACTCCCTCATGATCTAACTGTTGGATCTTTGGTACAAATCAATAATATAAAGAGTGCGAATAATACCACAGGTGCAGGTAATTCTGGATTTAACTATACAGCAAATGTTACTGGTATTTCCAGTTCTAAGATGTTTACTGTTGGTCTTGGAACTGATCCCGGTCTGTTTACCAGTGATACATCCACAAGGGACACTTCTCTTCCATTCTTTAGGAAAAAAGAATATGATGACACATTATATGTCTATAGAGTTGAGGAAGCACAGAAGTATGTAAGTGGTGATCAAGATGGTATTTACTATCTGACAGTTGTAACAGCAAATGAAAAACCAACTGTTGCACCATTTACAAATGAAAAATACTCTCAACCAGTCAAATCACTGTTCCCACAAACTCAGAGAGATGATCCCGAATCTGATCCTCAGGAATCACGTAGTTTTGCAAGATCTTCCCTGATTGGTGATGTTGTAATTAATGATCCCAGAAAGAGTATCACAAAAGAAGCAGCAAATAGATATTTCAAGGCAAATGACATTGGTATTGGCATCACCGAAATTGTGTCAACAGATGGATTGACACATAATATAACCAGCACACTTGATCACGGTCTGAATAGGATTGTTACTCTTGGAATTACTAGTGCAGGTGCAGGTTATGGATCTGCTGATACCACTCTTTATAATGCTACTTTAGTTGGAACTGGTGCAGGATCAACTGTTGTGGGTAATCATGCCACGGCTAAAATTACCACAGGATCAAGTGGAGAGATTACTACAATCACTGTTATGGATGGTGGTAGTGCTTATGGTATTGGTAACTCCATGTTTGTCACGGGTGTTTCCACCTATACTGGATTTAGTTCGGCTATTGTCACTGTAACGGGTATCTATAATAATGTTGGAGATACTCTAAGAATTAGTGGAGTTAATTCAGAGGGATTTGCTGATTATAATCAAATCTATAGAATTACTGACGTTCCTGTTGGTGGTGCAACTTCTATCACTGTTGCTTCTTCTAGATCTGTCGGTGGATTTACAGCTACTGGTATTGGTGCCACTGCTGCAACTGGATCTTTTGCCCAGTTGACTGGAGAGGGAATATCCATTAATACTCTTGTATATAATAACAATGTTGGAATTGCAACTCTAACTACTGCTGGTCAAAATCATGTATTTGCCACTGGACAAAGAGTATTAGTTACTGGAGCATCAGCCAGTAGATATAATGGTTCATTCGTTGTATCTAAAGTTAATTCTTTGACGGAGTTTGAGATAAAAGTTGGAGTTGCAACTAACATAATCTCTGAATCTTCTTCATCAATATTTGCATTTGATGAAGGACTTTCTGCCAATGATGGAGTTATTACTGCAGATAATGAAAATTTAAATGGCAGAATGGTTCCAACCTACGCTGGAATTACTACCACATTATCTGCAGCAATTATTAATGCTACAAGTGATGAGGTTAATTTAACTCAAATTAATAAAGTTGACGTTAAGATTGGCGACTTCCTCTTGATTGATGATGAAATTGTCAGAGTTAAGAAAACGGTAACAGGAAATCCAATTAATGTATTCCGTGGTGTTCTTGGCACAAGACCAACATCACACATTTTGAATTCAGTTGTTAGAAGGATTGATGCCAATCCGATTGAACTTAGAAGGCATTCTATCAATAGAGCATCTGGCCATACGTTTGAATATGTTGGCTACGGTCCTGGTAACTATTCAACTGCTTTACCTGATAGACAAGATCGCACTATCGGTGCGGATGAGGAACTTCTTGCTCAGTCACTCAAGCGTCAGGGTGGAATTAACTTCTACACTGGTATGAATGACAGGGGTATTTCATACTCCGGTAATAAGAAACTCAGCACGATCACTGGTCGTGAGGAAATCTTTGATACCCCATTCCAGACGATTGAGGGTGAGGACATCAGCACTCTTCCAAGTTTGAACGTTGTTACACCTGTTGAAGGTAGATTTGCTCGCTCAGTCAATGTTGAAGGTGGTGCGGATAATAAGGTATCATCCTCCTTCAATGGTCCTGTCATTATTAACAACAAACTAACAGTTAACTCACCACTTGAATCTAACAACTTATTCCTTCAGGGTGATGCAACTGTTTCTAGAAAGTACACGGTTGGAATTTCCACACCAATTCTAGCAGGAAACCCAGGAGATCTAGTTTATAATGCTAACCCAAGTGAGGGTGATTATGTTGGTTGGATTTATAGCACTCAGAATGAGTGGCGTCGTTTTGGCGCAACCAGCCTTTTCACTAATCAAAATGTTATGGTGTTTGACCAGGTTGGAATTGCCACTACAACCCCTGGTGATTGCACTCTCAAGGTTGGTTCAGGAACATCAATGTTCTGTGTTGACGGCGGTGGTGTTGGTATTGCAACCACAGCAAATGGATATAAACTTCATGTCAATGGCGACACAAACATTATTGGTAACATCAATGCAGGAATTGTCACTGGTACATTCTTCCATGGTGATGGATCCAATCTGACAGACATTAATGTTTCTGCCGCTGGTTGGACAAATAGTGATGGTGTTCTCTATAATACTGCTCTTGGATCTGTTGGCATTGGAACATCTGTAGGCGCTGTAAATCTTACAGTTGGTGATCAACACGAAAATGTCGGAGCAGGTTTAAGCGTAAGTCTTCTTGTTCATGGTAACTCAGTATTCTCTGGTCTTGTTACTTGTAGAGACTTTATACCAGTTGGTGTTATTACTGCAACATCATTTAATTTTGATAATAGTACAACCGGTACAATCAATGTTGGTTTTGCCACAGTTGTAACTCTAGATGTTGGTATAGGAGGAACAGTAATCACTGCTCAGTCTGCTGCTGGTATCAGTTCAGTTGGTATTAACTCTACTGCACCACAAGCAACACTTGATGTTGATGGAAGAGTATTCTTTAAGACATACTCTGAGAGAGTTGGTAATGCAACCATTGCTGCTCAAGTTGCTACTGTTGACCTTTCGGAGGCACAGACATTCATTTGTACTGCAACCTCAAATATTACACACTTTACCCTGAAAAATTCTCCATCTGGTTCAACCTCGTTCACGATTAAAGTTGAGCAAGATAGCACCGGAAGTCGGAGTATAGATATAGATGACTTCAGAACTGTGGGTGGTGTATCAATCCCAGTATTCTGGCCCGGAGGAGTTGTTCCAATTCCTACAACAACGGCAAGTAGATCTGATATCTATTCATTTAAGATCTTCAATGGTGATAATCCAACATCATCCGGTCTCTACGGAGTCGTAGGCGGTCAAAACTTCCAGAATTGATAAACTATGGAAAATAATTTCTTTAGAAGAATTCCTACAGACTTAGATCTTAATGGTCCAACTCTTGCCTACACTACACAACCATCAGATGTAACTGTAGATCCAACAG
>Ga0066845_10000027_pt1 | contig 35082 bp, 37 predicted proteins | sample ETNtaG_31_FD_65488 | JGI IMG/M metagenome (GOLD analysis project Ga0066845, IMG submission 65488) | Marine microbial and viral communities from oxygen minimum zone, Eastern Pacific Ocean - ETNP201310SV78 | ecosystem: Environmental > Aquatic > Marine > Oceanic | place: Pacific Ocean: Eastern...
CTGCCACCTGGTAGCGATGTAGGCAATATGTCTATTTTCGGGTTTGATCCGGCTCAGTTTCATACCGGCCGTGCTCCAATTGAAGCAGCAGCTTTAGGCCTTTCTTTAAGAGATGATCAAATAGCGTTTCGTTGCAATTTAGTGACAGTAGAGAACGACATAATGATTGACTATGCGGGTGGAAGTCCTAGCTCTGATTCTGCGGCAATAGTCATTAATCAATTAAATGAAGAACTAGGTAGTGAAGAAGTTTCGTTTCACCCTGGAGTGAGTTTCCGACATTCTTTGGTAGCGCCATCAGATTGGATTGAGACCACGTGCGTTCCTCCACACGACTTAACGGGAGATCCGCTTGTTTTACCAACTGGCTCAGGATCAGATCCACTTATTCAAATTATGGAAAATTCAAAACAAGTGTTAGCAGAATCAGATCTTCAGGCAACACAGGTTTGGTTATGGGGACAGGGATTTATGCCAAAGATGCCGAGTTTTCTTGAAATGTACGGGAAGTCAGCTGGTTTAGTTACTGCTGTTGACTTACTGAGAGGGATAGCAACGCTTACAGATATTGAAGTCTGCAACATACCTGGAGCGACTGGGCAATGTGATACCGACTACGAAGGTAAAAGAGACATTGCTCTTAAGCGTTTGCAAGAGGGATTGGATTTATTCATCATCCATGTTGAAGCGACAGATGAAGCCGGCCATGCAGGTGATGTTGAAGCCAAGGTTCAAGCGCTTGAGAACTGGGATCAGAGAATTTTGAAAGATTTAATACTTGGGCTTGATGATCTCGGACCATGGCGCATGCTTTTGATGCCAGACCACGCAACTCCTTTAACCACCCGGACACATACTTCAGATCCGGTTCCATACCTCATGGTGGACTCGCAAGAAAATGGTCCTGGGGGAATCTTTACTGAAAATGGAGTTGCTGACACTCCTTTAGTTCGTGGTCATCAACTCTTGCCTTCTTTATTGAGAATGTAAGGGAGTTGTAAGACATCTTGCTTTTGTTGTGTGGAAAACAAATTTTTCGCTAGAATGAGCAAGTATCAGACCGAAGCCGGCGAAATCGGCTGACGAAATCTTTCGTTTCAAACGAAATCTGTGTCAATTCTTCATAGACTTGTTCACACTTCGCCATTTGATCCATACGGACCAAACTGTCCTGATCAATCCTGATGAGGACATCCAACCGGGCATTTGCCCTCGACAGACCAAGGTGTATGAGCATGGACTCCACCCAATTAGAACGCGAAACATTGGAAACAAAAGATCGCGATGAACTCGTAACAATAGCCACAGCACTTGGCGGTAAGCCAGGTTCGCGAGCACGTAAAGCAGAAATAGTTGACTTAATTCTTGAAATGACTGGAGGATCCAAAGGGGCATCAAATGGGTCTTCTGCTAAAGCAACTAAAAAGACTGAAGAAGCAGAAGAAGAGCCTTTGGCAGAGTGGGAAGTCGAAGTAGCTGCTGAAGAAGCCACCGAAGAGGTAAAGAAGTCAGATAAAGAAGCAGCTGATAGTTCAGATGAAAAGAAAGAAGATGGTTCTGAAGAACGTGGCTCCAGAAGTCAAACAACACAAAATCGACAGAATGACCAAGCAGGGCCAGGTAATCGACGTCGACGTAGACGCGGAGGTCGTGATCAGGCATCTGAAGAACCTTGGGATGGTGAACCTGTTCCCGTTGAAGGTTATGTTGACTTACGCGATGAAGGATATGGATTCTTAAGAACAACTGGATTTAAACCTTCCAAGACAGATGCCTACATATCTGTGAAACAAGTCCGCCAGTTGAACCTTCGTAAAGGAGATTATTTAGTTGGAGGTTCGCGTCCGCCTAATCGAAGTGAAAAAAATCCAGCTCTGCTAAGAATAGATACTGTAAATGGGGGAGACCCTGAAGGCATAAAAGATCGACCAAAGTTTGAAGATCTGACGCCTCTTTTCCCTGATGAAAAACTCAGCATGGAAATTTCAGATGATCCTGGGAATATGACAGCTCGAATAATTGACCTTCTTTCACCAATAGGTAAAGGACAGCGCGGGCTTATTGTTTCACCTCCTAAAGCAGGAAAAACCACGATCATGAAACAGATTGCTCGCTCAATCGAAACAAATAATCCTGAGGTAAAACTCATTGTTTTATTAGTAGACGAGCGCCCTGAAGAAGTTACAGATATGCAACGCTGGCTAGTGAATGGGGAAGTAGCAGCCTCTACTTTTGACCGACCTAGTGAAGAACATACCCAAATCGCTGAACTAACCATTGAACGCGCTAAACGAATGGTTGAAAGTGGAGAAGACGTAGTAATCATTCTTGATGGAATTACTCGCTTGTCTAGAGCCTATAACTTGGCTGCTCCAGCAACCGGAAGAATTATGTCTGGTGGTGTAGATAGTGGTGCTTTGTACCCACCAAAGCGATTCTTTGGAGCAGCTCGAAATGTTGAAGAAGGTGGGTCTCTTACCATCCTCGCTACAGCATTAGTGGAAACAGGTTCAAAAATGGATGAAGTTATCTTTGAGGAATTCAAAGGAACGGGAAATATGGAACTTCGTTTAGATAGACGAATTGCAGAACGACGTATCTATCCGGCGATCGACGTAGACGCATCTTCAACCCGACATGAAGAACTCTTATTTGAACGTAAGCAACTCAATCAAGTTTGGAAATTACGCCGTGTTCTAAATGGATTAGCAACAGATACTGGAGGAGCTGCCGCAGGGTTAGAACTTCTCACTGACCGTTTAAAAACATTTAACAATAATGAAGAGTTTTTAGCAGAAGTAGCTAAAGGCCCAAACATGGGAGCATAAATAAAGAAAATCAAGACCTCAAAGGTTGGCGATATTCATTATTCCTCGCAGACTGGACCAGTTATGAAAACAGATATTCACCCAAACTATCGACCAGTAGTTTTTCAAGATTTGACCGATGGAACTCATTTCCTTATCCGGTCAACAATTGAAACTTCAGAAACCATCACTCTTGACGATGGTGTTGAATACCCATTGGCGAAAGTTGAAATTACCTCAGCTAGCCACCCATTCTTCACCGGAACCATGAAGATTATTGACACTGCTGGACGAGTAGAACGCTTTGAACGTCGTTATGGGTCACGCCGTAAAGGCTAAGTTTCTCAAATTTGAACAAAGTTAGTTCTATCTACTGACTACAGGTGTACTTTGTCTATTGAACCCGAACGACGAGCCGAACTTCTTAGAGGGAAACTTCTAGCCATAGTCAAATCAGCTGGATATCTGGTAGAGGATCCAGGCAGTGAAAATGAAACCCATGACTCTGCATTACTTACACAAGACAATTGTTGGTTGTTGGTAAATGATGAAACTCCACAGTCAGCTTTAGGTAAAGGAATTCTTTTACTTTCACGTCACCCGCACCTAGAACTGTGCTTAATATTTGAAGACGCAACATCAGCAGGGATAGCTGCACGTCAGGCCACAGGATTAAATATCAAATGTAAAGTCATGCTTTTACATGATGAGTCCTTGACACAAGTGGAACCTTCTTCTTTCCCTAAACCATTTGAAGCCATTCCGGCAAGTGAAGAATTTTTAGAGATATGTCAATCTGCAGGCGTGTCGACAATTTATGAAAATGGAACTTGGAGAGGAGAGATTCTGGGGCTTGAAGTTGTTCGGCTAGAAGGAGAAAATATTCAAATTGGCGTCGGGAGGTTTGACCGAGAAGCTGGAGAACTTTTAAATTATGAAAAGTCACGATCCGATCAACTAGTTGCAGCGTCAAACCAAGTTCGTTCACAACGCAATGCAGAGGCGGGATCCCACCCTTTAGCTACTTTGGCGAGAGAAAGGTGGCTTAGGCATAGTTTGCTAGAAGAACCATCGCTTGTTGAGCTAACTGATTTAGAACCTATTGATTTGGTTCACGAAAGAGAAAATTTAAGAGATCCTTTTCCTGCAGCAGCTATAGGGAAAGATGAAGATCAGAGAAAAGTTTTAGTCGTATGTTCGGTAGGGATTGATATTGCATTAGTTCCTTTAGTGGCGGAAACATCGCAGGTACATCTTCCGGATCGCATAGTTCTTGTTCTCCCACCTAAAGATCTTCTTCCTGTAATTCATACAATAAGTAAATTTTTGAAAGTTCCCTCTTCCCTTATAGGGGTAGAGGGAGAGTGGGCCTGCCCCACAGGAAGCTAATAGAGCGGTACTCTAAATTTATGAAGGAACAGATTTCAAATCTTGAAAAAGAACTAGGTGAAGCTGAAAAGCAGTTATCTGACCCTGATGTCATAGGGGATCCTTCTTTACTTGAGAAAGCTGGGAAGCGCTTAAAGGAACTCGGCGACATATTAGAAGTAGGCCGCCCATTAAAGAGCATGTATGACGATCTTGAAGCAGCCAAAGAACTTCTCGAAATTGCAGATGATGAAGATAAACAACAACTACGTCAAGAGGTTGAAGATCTTGAATCAAGCATTCCCGATCTTGAAGAGCAACTAAGGCTTTTATTGTTGCCTAAGGATCCGAATGATGGAAGAAACGTAATTCTTGAAATTAGAGGAGCCGAGGGTGGCGAAGAAGCAAACTTATTTGCAAGAGATCTACATGATATGTATTTAGGTTTCGCAAATTTACATAAGTGGAAAGTTGAATCTTTAGGAACTCAAGAGTCCGATATGGGTGGCTATAGCGAAGTCGCAATTTTAATTAGTGGGGAAACTGCTTGGACGAGACTCAAACATGAAGGGGGAGTTCACCGGGTTCAAAGAGTCCCAGTAACTGAATCTCAAGGAAGAGTACACACTTCATCCGCCACTGTCAGTGTTCTCCCTGAAGCAGAAGAAGTAGACATTGAAATTTCAGATAATGAGTTGCAAGTAGATGTCTATCGCTCATCAGGACCTGGAGGGCAATCAGTCAACACCACAGATTCGGCTGTAAGAATCACTCACCTTCCGACAGGCTTAGTCGTCTCTATGCAGGATGAGAAAAGCCAGCTGCAGAATAAAGCGAAAGCATTGAGAGTTCTGCGTTCTCGCCTATTGCAAAATGAGCAGGATAAGCAGCAAGCTGAGGCATCTGCCGCTCGAAAAGGTCAAGTAGGGACAGGTGGACGATCAGAAAAAATAAGGACGTATAACTTCAAAGAAAATCGAGTAACGGATCATCGAATAGGGCTTACTCTTCATAAATTGGAACGAATTCTGACTGGAGAACTAGACGAAGTCGTTGATGAATTATTAACAACAGAGCGTTCAGAGCAACTAATGGAAAAATCAGAAACAGATAGTTCATGAAATCTGACTCTGTAAAATCAACAGTTTCTTGGCGCGCTCTACTTGATGAAGCGATTCACAACTTCAGTGAAGCTGGATTACCTGAAATAGAAGCGCGCTGGATCACAGAAGAAGCAGCGGGAGGCCAACTGATAGGTGTTTCTTTTGAAGAGTTAGTTACAAATAGGGCAATGGCGCATTATGACAATCTCATAAGTCGACGTTTAAACGGCGAACCTCTTCAATATGTTCTGGGACACTGGCAATTTCGAAAATTGGATCTAATGGTAGATCAGCGTGTTCTGATTCCACGCCCAGAAACCGAAGTATTAGTAAATCATGCTTTGGATGAGATCGATCGGCAGGGAAATGAGGTTCTTGTAGCAGATTTGGGTACGGGATCTGGCGCCATAGGTTTTTCAATTGCTGTTGAAAGAATCTCTACTCAAGTTTGGTGCACAGATCTTTCAGAAGAAGCCTTAATGGTTGCGAGAGCTAACCTTGCAGGACTCGGTCAACCTGCAAAAAGAGTGAGCTTGTGTCAAGGCTCATGGTTTGAAGCACTACCAAAGTCTCTTCAAGGAAAACTAGGACTAGTAATTTCTAATCCTCCCTATGTCCCGACTTCAGAAACTCTTCCGCCAGAGGTTAAAGACTGGGAGCCGTCTATGGCTTTATATGGAGGTAGAGAAGGAACAGATTATCTTCAGGAACTCATTCACGAATCTCCCTCTTGGCTGGCTTCTAAAGGAGCGCTTATTTTAGAAATGTCGCCAGATCAAACAGAAAGTATGTCTAGTTTGGCGTTATCTAAAGGTTTTAATGAAGTTTTCGTAGGTTCAGATCTTGCTGACAAACCCCGATTGCTAGTAGCCCGCAAGTCATGACGAACCGAATTCTGAATATCAAAGATGACTGGGAATTAGCTAAGTCTGAAACGATTAGAGAATTACGACTAGGTAATCAAGTGATTTTACCCACAGACACGGTTTACGGGATAGCGGTACTTTCTTCAGATATCGAAGCCGTAAACGGAATTTTTGAAATCAAAGGACGTTCTTTTAACCAGGCATTACCTGTACTTGTTGCCGACTTTGATCAGGCCACCCAAATAGTCGCTAAAGATTCAATACCTGAAGGAGTAAAGAACTTTTGGCCAGGACCTTTAACTGTCGTTGTTCCCCAACATCCTGAAACACCTATTTATGTTGGATCAGAGAAACATACTGTGGGAGTCCGATGCCCAGATCATGATTTCGTAAGGAGCATTGCCGCGGAAATTGGATCGCTGACTGTTACTTCTGCAAACCTTTCTGGCGTACCTACGCCAGAAACAGCACCATTAGTGGCTGAACAACTAGGTAAAGACCTACTTGTGTTAGATGATGGGCCTTGCTCGGGTGAGCCCTCAACGCTTATAGACCTTTCCTCATTAAATCCAAAAATTCTCCGCTTAGGAGAAATTAAAGAAGAAGATCTTTCCGAAGCAGGGCTTATTTAACTAGGAGGATAAAATCCTGATATGACTACTATTGCTGTTGGCTGTGATCATGCCGGATACAACTTAAAAACTCATTTAGCAGAACACTTGAAGTCACTTGGTTATGAAGTTCTTGATCTTGGTTCTTACTCGGCAGATCGTGTTGATTATCCAGAATATGGAGCAGCAGTCGGTCGCGCTGTTGCTAGTGGGGAAGCGAAGTATGGCGTATGTGTTTGTGGATCGGGTGTTGGGATTTCTATAGCAGCAAACAAGATTTCTGGAGTAAGAGCGGCGCTCGTTAGTGACGCTGCATCAGCAGAATTAAGCCGCCAACACAACGACGCCAATGTTCTTTGTTTCGGTGAAAGATCAATTGAATTTGAAGTGGCAGAAACTGCTTTAGAGGCATGGTTAAACGCAGAATTTGAAGGTGGACGACATCTGGCAAGAGTTGAAAAACTTAATGCTTTAAGCGAAGAGTAGATGTATCTCATCTATGGTCGAGCCACTCACAACCACACCGACAGTTACTGAACCTGAAACAATTGAAAGTGAAGGAGACCATGATCGATTTGCTCACTATGCACGCAAGTCGGACATACTTAAATCTGCAGTTTCGGGAAAGCCGGTTATAGCACTTTGTGGGAAGGTATGGGTTCCTAGTAGGGATCCAGATCGATATTCAGTGTGTCCAACTTGTAAAGAGATCTTTGAAAAGAAGAAAGCAGCCGAAAACGGCAGCTAATTTTGGAGCGGAATTGGTTGATATGAACCTAGATGAATGGCCGCAACATATAGGAGAAGAAGAGTTTGTTCTCCCAGTAACAGAGACTCTAGTTGGAGCTTGCGTCGCAACTCTTAGTCAAGACTCTTCCCGACCTTTGTTCTATGACGCCTCAGGAAGCATCACCCGAAAAGAATTCTTAGAACGAACATCGCATCTGGCTGCTTGGCTAAAGACATTAGGTCTTTGTAAAGGAGATCGCATTCTTATCTCCGGCTCGACAACTATAGATTTAGCTGTTGCTCATATGGCAGCACTTCGATTCGGACTTATTGTCGTTCCAGTAAATGGCCTTTATCAAAAAAACGAATTAGAGCATGTCGTTAATGATGCTTCACCTAAAGCGGCTTTGATTGATCATGGCGAATGGGGGAAATGGATAAATTCTATAAATCCCAAAATATTTGTTTCAGATATAAGTGCAAAATTTAGTGATGGCTTAGTTCCTGAACTAGATCAGGTAAAACCTGAAGATCCAGCTTTGATTGTTTACACTTCTGGAACTACCGGACGACCAAAAGGTGCTGTTCTATCTCAAAGAAATTTATTAGCTGGGGCTCATTCTGTTCGTCTTGCATGGAAGTGGACGGAAGAAGACAGACTTTATTTATGTCTGCCGCTCTTTCATATGCACGGAATGGGTGTGGGTCTGCATGGAACGTTACTATCCGGTTCTTCTGCAATTCTTGAAGAGGGCTTTCGAGCAGAGGAAGTGCTCAATGCAATTGAGTCAAAGCAAGTTTCAATGTTTTTTGGTGTACCGACCATGTACCACCGACTAATAGAGCATCCTCAAATTCAGAAAATGAAAAAAATGAGACTATGTGTTTCTGGCTCTGCTCCGTTACCTGCTTCTTTACATAGACAATTTAATAAGGACGTGGGGATTCAAGTTTTAGAAAGATACGGAATGACGGAAACAGTGATGCTCGTTTCTAACCCGTATGAGGGGGAGAGAAGACCTGGCACAGTAGGTTTCTCTCTTCCAGGTGTACGACTAAAACTAGAAGAAGGTTCTGGAGAAATTTTGGTAAACGGTCCAAACGTTTTTGAAGGTTATTGGAACCGCCCAGATGCGGATAGCGAATCATTTAGTTCAGATTCCGTTAGTCGTTGGTTTCGAACTGGAGACCTTGGAGAACTTGATGAAGGCGGGTACTTGAAAATTGTTGGTAGAAAAAAAGAATTGATTATCAGCGGAGGCTACAACGTTTACCCTCGTGAAGTAGATGATGTACTGATTACACACCCAGATATAGAAGAGGTTGCAGTTGCTGGTGTTCCTTCAAAAGAATGGGGAGAGGAAGTTGTAGCTTGGATAGTTCCTAGCCCCAATCAAGAAGCTCCATCTCTTGAAGAAATACGCGACTTTGGCCGCCAGTATCTAGCAGCGTATAAACTGCCTAAAAGGGTAGTAGTTACTGATGCCTTGCCGAGAAATGCTTTAGGCAAGGTGTTACGACAAGAATTACGAGAGAAATAGGATATGAGCGAAACAAATACTTCCGTAAAAGTTGACTTTCATTTTGATGTAATGTGCCCCTGGGCTTATCAAACTTCTTTGTGGATGCGCGAAGTCTCCGAAAGACGCGACATTGAAGTCAACTGGAGATTTTTTAGTTTAGAAGAAATCAATTTGGTGGAAGGAAAGAAACATCCGTGGGAAAGGGATTGGTCGTACGGATGGTCAATGATGCGTATAGGAGCATTGTTGAAGCGTCAAGACCCTAGCTTAAATGACGCATGGTACTTAAGAGCTGGTACCGCTCTCCACGTAGAAGGTCGTAAGGCGCATGACCCCGATGTAGCAAAACAACTCCTAACTGAGATTGATTTAGACCCTGTCTTGGTTGACGAGGCTCTTGAAGACTCAACAACTCATGACGATGTTCGTGAAGACCATGAAAGGGTGGTCAACTTAGGAGGGTGGGGTGTCCCTACTTTGGTTTTTGAAAATGATCAAAAACTATTTGGCCCGGTCTTAATTGATCCACCAACTGGAGACAAAGCAGACCGACTTTGGGATTTGGTTCTTGGATGGTTGGAGTTCCCACACCTTTTTGAAATGCAACGCCCTAAAAGTGATCAAGATATGGCGGCCATAGCAGAAGTTTTCCGTCCATATGTAGAAGCTCGAGACTGGAACACAGTGGCTAATCCCACACGCTAGGAGCAAATTTATGATCCAGAAAAAAGACATTATTGAAGGACTTGAAGAAGTTTGGGCAGCTTGGGAGAATTTTGGTTCAGAACTCTCCGAAGAAGAATGGCTTACTTCTAGTCGATGTCCAGGTTGGACCGTTAAAGACAATCTTTCTCATATTGCCGGCACAGAGAATATGTTGGCTGGAAATCCTGCTCCAGAAAATTCGCCAGTGGGCGACCATATTCGTAACCCCATCGGCACGGCAAATGAGCATTGGGTCGAATCATTTAGAAACTATTCGGGCGCTGAGGTATTAGAAGCTTTCAAGGAAATTACTTCCGAGCGAATTGAAGTTCTACGCAATCTAGAAGAAGAGCAATTTACAAAAGTAGGTTGGACCCCTGCCGGAGAGGCACCCTATGGACGATTTATGCAGATACGGATCTATGACTCTTGGTTGCACCTACAAGACTGTCGCGAACCTCTCGGTAAACCGGGGGATGAAGATGGAAAATCGGCAGAAATTTCTGTTCAAGAAGTAGTTGAAGCCATTGGATATATCGTCGGTAAGCGTGGTAAAGCACCTGAAGGGAGTTGTATTGAAATTTGTCTTACCGGACCAATAGAACGAACATTGAACGTTCAAGTTGAAGAAAAAGCCCAATTGGTGGACCACTTCGAAGGAGAACCTACAGTTTCTTTAACTCTTACTTCTACAGACTTCTTGGCACTTACAGGGGGCCGCAACTCCGCTGCTCAATATGTGGAAGATGGGCGACTCGTCATAGAAGGACACCAAGAACTAGGCAAGCAGATATCCGAAAATTTAGCTTTCACGGTATAAAAGGAATTTGAATGAAACGTCTAACACCCCCTAGCGCAGATGAAGCTCTACCAGGGAGAGCCGAGCCAATCACTGTAGTTGACCCCCATATAGTAAATGGGCAGAGCCTAGTCGGACCATTCCCAGAAGGAACCGAAACTCTTGTAGTGGCCATGGGATGTTTTTGGGGAGCAGAAAGAAAATTTTGGGAAACCCCCGGGGTTTGGGTCACAGCTGTTGGATACGCCGGAGGTGTAACACCTAATCCAACGTATGAGGAAGTGTGCACTGGTTTAACCGGACACACAGAAGTAGTTTTAGTGGTGTTTGACCCTCTAATCATCTCGCTGGAAGAGATTCTTGCCATCTTTTGGGAGAACCACGACCCTACTCAAGGGATGCGTCAAGGAAACGACATCGGGACGCAATATCGTTCAGGAATCTACTTCAACAGTGTTGAACAATCCGAGAAAGCTCAAATCACAAAGGCTTCCTATAGTGAAGCTCTATCAGCTGCTGGTTATGGAACAATTACAACTGAAATTCAAGAGTTAGACACTTTCTTCTACGCCGAAAGAGCTCACCAGCAGTACCTTGCTCGAGTTCCATGGGGATACTGTGGAATTGGAGGGACAGGTGTCGCTTGCCCAGTAGGAATATCTGGTTAAGGAGCCAGAGAAGCCCAAGATCTTAGTAGCTCCTCATCTCCAAAAAACTCCACGCCAGCATCTCCTCGATTCCAAAGCCATAGCGCGAGGTTTGCAGCTTCACCTCGTGCAGCCACATCAGCTTTAGCATGCTCATTAGTTACCACTAGATCAGAACCGGAAGAGGTGAGTAACCATTCTCCATCAGCATCCGTGCAGTGCAAATGGAGAGATCCACTTGGGAATTCAGTGACTGGTCCGCTGAGGTGAAATTGCATCTGTACTTCAACAACTTCAGCCAGAGTATCTAAAGACAGTTCAGGATCAAGCCTTGCTTCCTTACCAATGGCAGTCTCTGCATCCCACCGATGGATAGCAGTTTCATGAGCCATACGTCTTAACCAGAAAGCACACGTTAAGTCCGGAGACCAATTCCAAGCAGGTTGAGTTGGATCACATAGTGCTAGAGATTCATAAAGATTACTGCTCGCAATATGTGCTTTAGCCTTCAAATCTAGATCATTTAGTCCTTCAATAATTTCTGGCCGAGTTGGTTTCTCTGGATTAGCAGCTTTGACTTGAGCATTAGCAAAAAACCAGGCTTGGATTACATGATTCAAAAGAGCGGCATTATCCCAATCAGGACACGCAGAAACACGAGCTTCTGGATCCTCAAGACAAGCAGCAACTAAAGCATTCATATCCCTCTCAAGCGCATATGTATAGTCTTCCCTCACGAGTAAAACCTCCTATTTCCCTTTTTTAGCTGTCGCCGTTCGATCTATTGTGATCGCGTAAAAAAGCTTCAAATTCTGCAGCAAGATCATCGCCGGAAGGCATAGATTCTTCCAACTGATCTGACTGCATTTCAAGGCGCTGAACATAAGCAGTGATCTCTGGATCTCCCGCAACTGCTTCATCTACACGTTTCTCCCAATCAGAAGCATCAGAATCTAATCCCGCATAACCAGTGTCTATACCAGTAACCATTTCAAACCGCCTCAGAAGAGAACGAGTTGCTTTTGGATTTGGCGCATCCGGGATGTAATGCGGTACTGACACCCTCAAAGAAAGAACAGGTATCCCTGCTTTATCTAGAGTGTCGTGTAGCGCCCCGACTAAACCGGTCGGCCCTTGATACGAAGGGCGATTCAAACCAAGTCTTTCCGCCAAATCATTGTTCGTAGAACTTCCAATGACGGTGAGTGGACGAGTATGAGGGATCATCCCAATCATCGAACCTAGCGTCGTTACCGTTTCAGCCCTAATTTCTTCAGCAATTTCTGCTAGAGCCGCTGAAAATGTTCGCCACCGTAAATGCGGCTCAACCCCAGCTATCACAACCAGATCCCTCTGTCCGTCAGGCGTCTTAACGGCAACTATTTCATTTGCTGGCCAATGCAGTTCTCTGCCCCCATTCTCTCCAAAAGAAACAGTCGGCCTTTCCTGTGTGAAATCAAAAAAAGTTTCTGGATCGATATGCCCCAATTTAGTAGTTGGGAAGTAATCACTAATCCACTCAAGAGCTGAAGTGGCAGCCCCAGAAGCATCAAAAAGTCCCCTAAAAGCTACAGCCAATACTGGCCGGTCTAAATCCACATTTGATTGAAGATCTAAATCCCATCTCAATTCAGTCATGTATACAGAATCGCATGTCTAGAGGATCTAAGTAGTGTTGGGACATATTTTTTTCAAGCAAACCTTATAGATTCAAGAAATACTGACTTAAAGGCACCACGTGATTTCAACAAATAAAGACCACCAAGAAACAATATTTGGAGTGGCAAATCAGAAATCTATTTCCTCATGAACGAACACGTGATTCCCAGACCCGCTTCTACAATGGTCCTGCTCAGCGATCAACCTGATTTACACGTGCTTACCATTCGCCGAAGTGAAAAACTTGAATTCGCTCCCGGGTATACCGTTTTTCCTGGCGGAGTAGTTGAAGATAGTGACCGAGATCGTCGCTGGGCCACAATGGTAGACGGACTAATTCTTGAAGAAGCAAACAAAAGATTAGAAGTAGATCAAGACGGACTCGCATATTTCATAGCAGCAGTACGTGAGACAATAGAAGAAGTTGGAATTTTGGTCGGGGTTAAAAGTCAACACTTACTTGAAAACCGCCAAAAACTTGAAAAAAATGAGGTGTTTCTAATAGACCTCTTAGAGGGTAAAGAAAGCTTAGATTTGACCAAAATTCACCCAATTAGCCGCTGGATAACTCCTGAACCGAGCCCACGAAGATACGACACCTACTTCTTCGTAGCCTCTGTCGACACCGAGACAATCCCAATCGTTGATGGGTATGAAGCAACTGAGGCAACCTGGGCAAGACCTTCTGAATTGCTTGACGATTGGAGAAATGGTTCCCTTACAATGATTTCGCCTACACGTTCAATACTGCAACGGCTAGAGAATTATCCATTAGCCAGAGACGTCATGGAAGTTGCACAAAATAAGAACCCTCGACAAAGAGTGCGAATCGGAGACGAATGGTCTGAGCAGGTTTACTTCCCCGAAGATACAGATTATGAGAACCCGTCTTTGATAGATAGCCTCGGATGGGTATGGCTACCTCCATTCAAATGAGAGTTTAAGAACATGAACCATCCCCAAGGCGAAATTCAACCTAACTCAAATCGGAATTTAGATTCCGTATTGCCAATCATCATTTTCATAGTTCTTAATCGATTCTTAGGCCTTACATGGGCGGTTCTTGGAGCCACTCTTTGGGGAATAAAAGCTGTAGTAAGTCGGTACAGGCGAGGGGAAATGATTGGGAGATATCTACCCATTCTCATTTCCTACTTAATTATCCGTGGAGTTATTGGCATAATCACCGACTCCGAAGCTGTTTACTTTGGGATTGGAATAGGAACTAAAGCACTAATAGGAGCAGCTTTAATTGCAACCATTTTCACTCAACAATCATTTGCGCAACGTTTTATGCATTACGTCATTCCCTTTGATAAAACTATACGAAATCATGAAATATATAGACGAGTAACATCACGGTTAACTGTTGTTGCAGGTGTATGGCAATTCATCACTTCCGCATGGGATATCTGGCTTTTCCGTCAAACCTCAGTAGACGGCTATCTAATAATTCGGGCCCTTGTTGGTTGGCCAGCGGCTACTGCTGTGATTTTGGGATCACTCTTTTATTTGAATAGAGCGTTGAAAAAAATTGATGGATTTACCAGCATTACTGATTCATTGGAAAACGCTGACAAAAAACGTCGCGGGTTAAGCTAACTCGAATCCTTCAAATCGGCTTGGACGATTGAACACGTCGTAGACGAGGGGAGCGAACTCCTCTAATGGCATTTCGTTGTAATTCGGATCAAAACAATTTTGATCATATTCGTGGCAGAAGTAGGCACAGTCATCAAACCATTCGTGTTCCCGGAAAATATCTCTAGCATCACGATCTCCGCCTAAGTGATGGAAGTAGTAATAACCTTGGAACACGCCATGATGACGGATGATCCAAAAAATTCGATCATCAACATAAGGTTTCAGAATTTCTGCAGCTACCGCAGAATGGTTTGCTGGCGCTATTGGATCACCAACATCATGAAGAAGAGCAGCAACAATCATTTCGTCGCTTTCGTTATTTTTTAATGCTCTTGTAGCGCTCTGCAATGAATGCCGATAACGGTCAATTTGGTAACCAAAAGTAGGTCCGGCCATTGATCGTAAAATTTCCATCAAATAGTCAGGAAGATGGCTAGATACGTGTTTCTTGAATTGAGAATCAATTAATGCGTAGTCTTCAGCAGTTCCATGCTCCATGTGGGTAAAACTCACGTGTTCCATGTACGTAGTTCTATCACACCTATGTGTTGATGCGCCTAAAGAACAAAATTAGAAGTTAATTCCGTCAAGATCTTCTGGCTCATCTACATCATGACTCAACTCAAGATCGAAAAGACTCCTCCATGGAACGCCTAAGCGCTCCGCTTCAGCGATATGGAGAGCGTAAGAATCCGGACCATAGAAAAAATTGAAGTCCAATCTAGTTGGAATTACTAGAACAGGTGTCCCGTCTTTATGCCGATCCGGAACAAAGGTAATTCCGTTGAAATCAGCACAGTGGGAGAGGCGAATAGCTTTTGGTAAATCTCCATGGGCGATAATTACTTTCTCCACACCTTGTTCAGTTAGAGCATTTACTCCAATTTGTACTGCATTGTTTAACCCAGGACGATCAGCCCAAATTACTTTCGTTTCTTGAGTAAGAGCCCAAGCGGCCACGTCTTCATCGTCACAAACGATTGCAACCGGGAGAGGCTTTGCGGCTTCAACCACTATCTCAGCCATCCTTTTTGCTAGTTCAACGCGTTCGTCTTCTGTCATGACTTCTGCAAGTCGAAGTTTGGCCACGTTAAATGCCTTCAAAGGAATAAGCACAAAAACTGAATTAGTCACAACGAGGATTGTAGAGGGCAAAGCGGAGAGGACCAGCATTATTAAATTAATGTCATGATCTCAGGTATTGAGTTCTCAAAAATAATGAAGATCGTTGTCAAACTTTTCGTTTACGCAGAAAGACATGGTTAAGATATCTCGCAGTTATCGTCATGAATATTTTTCGCCAGGCCCCACAAAAAGTAAATGATTTCGCTGGGAATAGATTAGGTATCGACAGCGGCTATGCCGGAAAGGTAGATAGCTCTGGGACGTTTTGTCCACCTTCTGGCGACTACCAGATTGAGTGGTGGATCGGAGAGGAAGATAGGTGGCATAAACCTAAGAGTGCAACGGTCTACGCACATCGCCGTGTCGGCTCAGCACCGATTTTTGAAACCAAACTTTTTACCGCCGCAGGGCCAATTACAGCTACAACTTGGGCTTCGATTGGTCGCGGAGATCGCAAACCTTCAGTAGTCACAGAGGTCTTGAATCAATCATCTGCCCCAGTTGCCTTAGCAATAGTTATAAAACCTCTTAAAGAAATGAAGCAATTAGAGGTAGAAGGAAGTTCGCTTGTTATCGATGGATCCTCCCGGCTAACAGTTGATCGACCACCTGGTTATTGGGTATTACAAGAAGAGTTCAAGAGTCTTGAAAATGTAATTACTGGAGGGCAAGCGAATCGAGAGACTCCTCGCATTCTAAAAAGTAAGAAGAAGGAGGTAAGTGGCGCACTAATTGTCCCTTTAACTCATAAGAGCGGACTTAGATTTGTTGCATCTTTTGATAAAGAAAAATCTCCTAAACCAGAAGACTTCCCGGAATTTTCACGCATCTCAGCAGGCTGGGATCAGCGGCTTGAGCCCGCAGCCAAAACAAATTTGCCTAACAGGGAGCGGGGAGGTCTCAGTCATGCAGATCTAATTGAATTGTTATTTTCCACTCCCACTCCAAAAGATGCCGTACTTTTAGCAGCTTGGGGGTTAGCAGATGATGCAGCCGAAAGAATAGCAACAGCCCAACCGAATACACAATGGCTGGAAGCAGCAATTGAACTATGGGTAAGGCATAGAAGAGTTGAACATTTCTTATCGGCTAGAAGCATAAAAATTGAGCCTCTCGTGCGGTCTATGGGCAAGAGAGACATTCTAAGCCAGTCAACAGTCGCCGGATTGGTGTCGTTACTGAAAGCAATCGGAGAAAGTAAAGGTGCGAAAGACCTTGAACGTTTAGGCAAAGGCTCTCATCACTCTGAGTTTCAACCTTTTGGTGATCTTGTATTTGAAACATCAGACGGAATTGATCTTCTGCATGATTTTGTGCCCCCATCATGGTACGGAGAAGATTTCGAAGCGCACAATCTTGCAACTCGCTGGGGCAATTTAGGTTTTGCCGTGCGTTGGCATGGAGCGAACCCGGCCCTTTTATGGGAAATAGAAACTCACGAAGATTCTCTACCACGTATTACTATTTCTGGATTAGATCCAGAATTTTCTACTTTCAAGACAGAAGGGGAAACTTTATTGTCTCCACCTGTCACAGATAACTAGAAATGGTTCAAAAGAGAATGAGAGCTGCTCTGCAGGGTAAAGCCCCAGGGGTTGCCGCAGAAAAAATCCTATGGGCCTCTGGCTACAGGACAATTGTTGGACTGGATGAAGTTGGAAAAGGGGCATGGGCAGGACCTCTAACTGTTGGCGCTGTGGTGGTTAATCAAACCAAGAGAATAACCGGAGTCCGGGACTCTAAAATGCTGAATGAAAAAGAAAGAGAAATACTTTACGATCGGATAACAAATTGGGCCAGAGCTTGGGCTGTTGGGCACGTGTCTAATGATGAATGTGATGAACTTGGAATGTCTGATGCGCAGCGACTGGCTGCTAAACGAGCGCTTGCAGCACTCGAGCTGACTCCTGACAAAGTCTTACTTGACGGGAATTGGGATTTTGTAGGAGGAGGAATATCTCAGCCCATCGTCAAAGGAGATACAACAAGCCTTTCCATAGCCGCCGCTTCAATTGTTGCAAAAGTTAGCCGAGATCGTTTACTGCGAGAAGCTGACAAGAAATGGCCTGGTTACTCTTTTTCAAGCAATAAAGGTTACCCCTGTCCACGTCATCGCGAAGCGCTCTCTAAATTCGGAGCTACGACATTTCATCGAAGATCGTGGAAATTTATGGCGGACTTACCACCAATAGGTGAGCCCCCTCGTTTTCGAAATAGCGGAGAGCCTAGATTATTCAATTAGCAAGAGTGTTGTTTGATTGCTGTCAATCTCACTACTCTTTTCATGATGGCAAAAATTATTAGGCGATTATGGTTGCTTACAATCTGGACGATATTCATCTGGACTAATCGGTTACTGAATCTGGTAGATGACACGGATGTGGGCGCTTCTGAAAAAGGATGGGTTATAGCCATAGCAGTCATCTTTCTCCTCTTATCTTTAATTTCCTTAATCTTCTTGGTTGGATTCTGGAAACACCGCAGCACGCTAGCCGCCCGCTTTGCCGGAATATTTGGTTTAGGTACAGCAGTTTTCTGGGTGGTACGTGGAACCGGAATTCTATTTGCCAATCAACACGACTTTGGTTTCAAACTTATCCATTCAATCCTTGCCCTAGTATCGATTTTCTTGGGAGCCCTTCTTTACTTTGCTGGCGATAACCGAAAAACTAGGTTCAGAAATTGGGGAGATAGACCAGCCGTCCGCTAGCCTCGCAGTATGGGGCAACCAATTACAGTTGTAGAAAAAGCATCTTCACGAGAAGGAATCATTCGATTTGAGATTAATCGGAGCTTAACTGGCATGGGTCATGAGCGGTACCTTCCAGATCAAGACATAACAGGTGAAACACCAGCTGATGAACTTGCAAGACGTCTTTTTGAACATGACAATTTTGACGGCGTGCACATTAATGCAAACGTGATCACCATTGAACTAGGTGCAGGTCAATCTAATGGCGTCGCAGATGTCATTGCTGATCTTCATATTTACTACACCGAAGGGGTAGAAGTGCCTAGTGACGAAGAAGTGACTGCAGAAAATACGTAAATCTAAAATCGTAGGTTTTTGTGCAAGAGAGAGAATCAGAAGTAGGAGTCGGACCGCATCCTGATCCTTGGCCCACCGATTCTCGTTATGACCCAGAACTTCTCGCTAATGGAGATCGGCGTAATGTTATAGACCGGTTTAGATACTGGAGTCGAGAAGCCATTGTTCAAGAACTTGATTTGAGACGTCACAGCTTCCATATAGCAATAGAGAATTGGTCACATGACTTAAATATTGGAACAGTGGTTCGTAATGCCAATGCATTTCTTGCTGCAGGAGTACACATCGTTGGCCGACGGAAATGGAATCGACGTGGAGCAATGGTCACCGACCGTTATCAACACGTAAGTCATCATCCAACCATTGAAGACCTACTTGAATGGGCAGGCAATGAAGAACTTCCAATTATCGGAATAGATAATCTTCCGGGTTCGGTCCCGATAGAGAAAACAGAACTACCTGAAAGATGTGTTTTGTTATTGGGGCAAGAGGGACCGGGACTCTCACCCCAAGCCCGAGAAGCTGTAATTAAAGTATGTTCCATCTCGCAATACGGATCAACACGCTCTATTAATGCTGGGGTAGCATCAGGTATCGCAATGCATACTTGGATAGTTCAACATGCAGAAATTGAGGAAGGGAGTGCTTAAAAATATGAAGAAAATATTTTTAGGATTAACTTTTTCTGTGTTGATTTCATGCTCGTCAGATATTGCTGAAGAAGTTTCACCAACGAGTATGGCTGCAGATCAAGATGAAACTCATGAAACTCATGAAACTCATGAAACTCATGAAACTCATGAAACTCATGAAACTCATGAAACTCATGAAACTCATGAAACTCATGAAACTCATGAAACTCATGAAACTCATGACCATGACCATGACCATGACCATGACCATGACCATGAAAATAGTCTTGATGTATCCCAACTAGCGGACCCACCAATGGTTTTCATTTCCGGAGTGGAAACAGAAACAGGGGAAGTCTCTTTGAATTTCTCAGTGGAGAATCTTGAGTTGGTTCCAGTGAATCCACCATCTGAACATAAATCAGGCGAAGGACACCTCCATCTATATGTCAATGGTGCGTCTATTGCAATGCTGCATGAAACAACCTATACCGTCACTGATCTCGCAAAAGGGTCACATAGTTTTCGGGTAACTATTTCCACCAATGACCACCGAGAATATTCAGTAGATGGTGAAGTCATTGCAGACTCATTTTCTTTAGAGGTTCATGGAGGAGAAGAAGCTCAAGATTCAGATAGTCAAATTGATGTTGAAGTAGAGGGGGGAACTGTTGTTGGGGGAATCCAAAGACTGAAAGCGAAGATCGGTGATCAGGTAAGGATTACGGTTTCGTCGGATGTAGAAGATGAATTTCACCTACATGCGTATGACTTAACTCTCCAAATATCTCCAAACGAGCCAGCAACTCTCATATTTGAAGCAGACATTCCGGGAGTTTTCGAAGGAGAACTTCATGACGCTGGATATCAAATACTTTCTCTTGAAGTTTCATAGTGCACTCTGTTCTTAGTTTGTTACTTGCGCACGGCGTTGGAGGTAGAAGTGACCTTCCAATTTCAGAATGGATAGCGGCATGGAGTGGCGCCATAGCTCTTCTACTTTCTTTTGCGGCCTTGGGTTTACTTTGGCATCACCCCAAATTTCCGCAAGCCTTAATTGGGCGCTTAGTTCCCACACCTAAATTTCTAACTCAGATATTTTTACTTTTAGTTCGAGCAATAGCGATGACGCTTTTCCTAGTTGTTTTGACGGCTTGTTTCTTTGGGCCAGACAACACCGTTTCAAATATTGCGCCTACTACGATCTTCATCATTTTTTGGGTTGGGATGCCTTTATCTGCAGCAGTTTTAGGGCCCTACTGGAAAGTCATTAGCCCCTGGGAGAACCTTGGCAAATGGATAGACCGAATTAGACCAAACAGTGAAAGCGTAGCTCCCAAATGGCTAACTTCAGGGTGGCTTGCATTAGTCCCAATCACAGTATTTCATTGGCTGGAGTTGGCTTATCATCATGGGTCAAGTCCGCGTGTATTGGGCTGGTGCATTTTGATCTACACCGTCCTACTTTTGCTTATGACCTGGAGATGGGGTTGGGAAGAAACTAGAAAAATTGAAGGGTTTGGGGTGCTGTTCTCACTTGCCGCGGCTATCTCCCCGATCTTTGTTGATCAAAAAAATAAACTGAGGATTCGTTATCCATTTGTCGGGATTTCATCTCTCCGAATGACACCAGCGTCTGTAGCTGTTGTTTTAGCTGCTTTAGGAGGAACAGCTTTTGACGGAGTATCACGAACCGATTGGTGGCTAGACCTGATTGTCGGAAAGACAGGCGCAAGTTGGACACTGGTAAATACTCTAGGTTTGGCATGGGTATCACTAATCATCGGATTGGCTTACCATCAGGCCTCTCGTATTGGCTCTCGCTTAACTTCGGACAAGAATTTTGCATACAAACTCGGCGGCTCCTTAATCCCGATTTTTTTGGGTTATGACATAGCCCATTATTTCTCGCTACTTCTACTTGAAGGCCAAGCCTTCAAAATTCTACTTTCTGACCCTTATGGTCAAGGATGGGACATATTTAATACGGCCAGTCATGCAATCAATTGGACGGTGATATCAACTACGACAATCGGTTGGATACAAATAGGTTCAATTGTTGGAGGGCATCTTTTAGGCGTCTTGTTCGCTCACGACAGGTCAGTAGAACTGTGGTCAGCTAGAACGGCTCTACGAAGTCAGTATCCCATGCTTGTTGTAATGGTCATATACACCATCATTGGTCTAGTGTTAATGACAGGCTAGGTTTCATAAATTGAAAGAAAGGAGCGAATGCCGTGGAAGAACGTGAAGAAATGGATTGGGCAAAATACGGTTCTGCTGTAAGGCAACTCGCTCAAACTATTGCAGACGACGGATATAGGCCCGACATGATTCTGGCCATAGTACGAGGTGGGATGTTTGTCGCTGGATCGCTTGGCTATGCCATGGCAGTGAAAAATCTTTACGTAATTAACGTAGAGTATTACACCGGCGTAGACGAAAGACTTGACCTTCCGGTAGTGCTCCCACCTTATGTTGACTGGGTCAATCTTGATGACGCAAAGGTTCTTATTGCAGATGACGTAGCAGACACTGGACACACATTGGAACTGGTTCGGGACACAGCACTAGAGCAAGTAGCTGAAGTTCGTTCGGCTGTCCTTTATCAGAAATCTCACTCAGTGGTTGACTGCGATTATGTTTGGAAATACACAGATCAATGGATCAACTTTCCCTGGTCAACCGAACCACCTGTCGTGGATCTCGGGACTGCGTCACACAAAGTATTAGACGCCTAGTCACTTAGACTCAGCATGCTCTAAATAGTTGTAGATCGTGAATCGGCTCACTCCAAGAGCTTCAGCAACATCTTCAACTGATTTACGTAGTGTGAAAGCCCCCCAATCATTTAAGAGAGAAACGGCTTGTTGCTTTTCTAATCGAGTCATATTTTCTCGCGAAGTGCCGATTTCTTGTTCCGCCATCAAAAGCAGGTGACTCAAGGCTTTATGTAAATCCGGGCGTCGTAATCCGCCAACTAGCTCGTCTTCCCAAAATAAAGGAAAATCCACCTCAGTAACTTCACTTGGTAAAAGTAAACGCGCTCCTAAAGCCTCAGCAACAGGAGCAAGAGCCTTCAAAAGAGGGTGACTGTATAAATCCACGTTTTAACCGTATCGCATATGAGAAAGTTGACAAAATGTTGAAAAATCGGCAACATTAATACTTATGCCAGTTACTGTCGCGCGCTCACTTGACGATGCCCTTTCGGCTTTAGAAGAACATCCGAATGCTCTAATTCTTGCTGGCGGAACTGATGTGATGGTTGAAGTAAATAAAGGAACCAGACCAGTCGAACAGGTCATTTCAATAGGACGTGTACCTGAACTACAAGATTGGGAACATGAAGGGGACTGGCTTCATTTGGGCGCAGCAGTTACTTACACAGAACTGATGGGAGAAGAACTTTCATCTCTCGTGCCTGCGTTAGCGCAAGCAGCAAGAACAGTGGGATCACCACAAATTCGTAACGCAGGAACAATAGGTGGAAATTTAGGGACATCGTCGCCTGCTGGAGACACACTCCCAGCTCTTTTTGCACTAGATGCAATTCTTACAATTCGATCAAAAACTACAGTCAAGGAAGTTCCGATAGACGAGTTTATTACTGGAGTGAAAAGTAATTCCTTGAATCCAGGGGAACTAATTGAGAAAATTCGTGTTCCAGTGCTAGAGGGACCACAAGAATTCTGCAAAATAGGACCGCGTAATGCAATGGTCATTTCTGTTGCTTCGTTTACTCTCTTAACAGATCATCAAGAAAAGCAAGTCAAGAGTTGTTTGGGCACAGTAGGACCAGTTCCTATTCGTCCCATAGAGGCTGAAGATTTCATTTCTGGCGAAGTGAATTGGGAACAAAACACAGTAAGGCCTGAAGTTTTAGATAATTTTGCAGCATTATGCTCTAGCGCAGCAAGACCCATAGATGACCATCGTGGTTCAGCAGCGTACCGACGCCATGCGATAAGAGTTTTATCCAGACGTGCAGCATCCAGAGTTTTTAGTGAGGAGATTTCATGAGTAACGACTTTTATACTCTCAAAGTCAATGGAGAAAATCACCAAGTTCTAGATGCTTGGACAGGCGAAAGCCTTCTTTGGGTTTTACGCGAACGTTTAGGGTTCCCTGGAGCAAAAAATGCGTGCGAAGAAGGCGAATGCGGTTCCTGTTCAGTCCGAATAGATGAAGAAATTGTGTGCAGCTGCTTAGTGCTAGCCGGCTCAGCAATTGATCAAGAAATCACAACTATTGAAGGACTTGCCCCAGAAGGAGAACTCGGCGATGTCCAACAAGCATTTATAGAAGCAGGTGCTGTTCAATGCGGATTTTGCACTCCAGGCCTTTTAGTGACGATTGATCATCTCTTAGAAGAAAATCAAAACCCAGATGACTTAACTGTGCGAGAAGCCATAAGCGGAAATCTCTGTCGATGCACTGGGTATGGCCGGATTCTAGAAGCCGTACAAATCGCTGCTGCCTCTCGACGTGGGGAAAATCATGAGTGACTTAAAAATAGAAACGCCTGTATCGGGGCCGCGTATAGGCGAGTCTGCGCCGCGACCAGATGGAGTACCTAAAGTAAATGGCTCGTTCGCGTTCTCTAGCGATCTTTGGCATAAAAATATGCTTTGGGGAGGGACTTTGCGTTCACCCTTCCCCTCTGCCCGTATAACTCGGCTAGATATTACCGAGGCATTACTCATTGATGGGGTACAGGCTGTTTTAACTCATGAAGACGTACCAGGGCAGAACCTATATGGCTTAGAGCATGCGGATCAACCAGTCATGGCTGAAGAAATTATTCGTTACGAAGGAGAACCAGTAGCGATTGTTGCAGCTGATCATCCGGAAATTGTTCGTCGAGCACTTAATGCAATACAAGTTGAATATGAAGAAATGGCGCCACTGACAGACCCAGAACTGGCAGAAGAAACAGATTTCATTCATCCAGACGGGAACTTGATCCGCAGAATAAATTTGCGCCATGGAGATCAAGAAGTTCAGGGAGAAATTCAAGTAGAAGGTATTTATGAAGTTGGGATGCAAGATCAAGCATTTCTTGGCCTTGAGTCTGGACTTGCGGTCCCGGGCGAAGATGGGGGAGTCGATCTGTATATATCAACTCAATGGCTGCATGCAGATCGATCACAGGTGGCCTCATGCCTAGGGCTCGAAGAAGAAAGAGTACGCATTACTTTGGCTGGTGTAGGCGGGGCTTTTGGAGCTAGAGAAGATTTGAGCCTCCATGTTCATTTATGCATGTTGGCAATGCGAACAAATAGAGCAGTAAAGATGATTTATTCGCGTGAAGAGTCGTTCCATGGTCATGTTCATCGACACCCAGCAAAGATGTGGTATCGCCACCATGCAGATTCAAAAGGAAACTTACTCAGAGTTGAAGCAAAAGTTTTGCTTGATGGAGGAGCTTATGCATCTTCAAGTGGAGCAGTTATAGCTAACGCAACTTGCTTTGCCGCGGGGCCATATCGGATCCCAAGTGCAGATATTGAAGGAGTTGTTGTCCGAACAAATAACCCACCTTGCGGAGCGATGAGAGGCTTTGGGGCAGTACAAACTTGTGTAGGTCATGAAGCACAGATGGACAAGTTAGCTAGTGCACTCAATATGGATCCAGTAGAAATCAGAATAAAAAATGCTTTAAAGCCTGGAGACAAACTCCTTACCGGACAAACAATTACAGGAACAGCCCCTGTAGCTGAAGTGATTCAAACTTGCGCAGAACACACTTCTACTTATCAGGAATCCACGGATCCAATGTCTCTTCCAGGCGGAGCCGGGCGAACAGCAGACCCAGAACATATCTCACGAGGAGAAGCCATCGCAGTAGGTTTCAAGAACCTTATGTTTTCCGAAGGATTCGATGATTTCAGTTCAGCCTTATGCCAGTTAGAAAATGGAGTAGCTACTATCACATGCGCTTGTGCCGAAGTAGGGCAAGGATTTGTCACACTAGCTCAGCAAATTACTCGCGAAATCTTAGGAGTAGAAGAGGTCATCTTGGCTCCAGCGGCAACTCAAACAGTCGGCTCAGCAGGTTCAACCTCAGCGAGCCGTCAGACATGGATGTCAGGTGGAGCAGTTCAAAAAGCATGCGAAGAAGTTCGAGTAAAACTACTAGAAAAACTAGCGGTAGAGCACCAAGTAGACATAGACAATCTCGTTTTAGTAGATGGTCAAGTCACCTCACTAAATGAAGACTTCACAATAAGTTTAGAGGAAGCTACATCTGAACCATTAGAAGCCAGAGTTGAGTATCGGCATGCACCAACGTTTCCTTTAGATGAAAATGGACAAGGAGATGCCCACGTATCTTTCGCTTTCTCTGCTCATAAAGCAGTGGTAGACGTAGATCCTGAACTCGGCCTAGTCAAAGTAGTCGAACTTATTACATCGCAAGATGTAGGTAGGTTGCTTAATCCATTGCAAGCAGTTGGGCAACTAGAAGGAGGAGCAGCTCAAGGTTTAGGGCTAGCAGTCATGGAAGAAGTTCTGGTAACAGAAGGCAATATTCGAAACGCATCTTTCACTGACTATCTCATCCCTACAGCATTGGATATGCCACCAGTTGAAATTGCAGCAATTATTGAACAACCTGAACCTGGCGCTCCCTTCGGAGCAAAAGGTATAGGCGAACCTCCTTCAATTTCTTCAACTGCGGCTGTCGTTGCGGCTATAAGAGAAGCGACTGACTTAGAACTCCCAAGAGTCCCTGTCCGATTCACTGACATCGTCTCAGTAGAGGAGGATTAACAATGGACCTTCAATCTTTAAGAATTAATGGAGACCGTTTAATCCAACGCATTGAAGACCTTGCCGCTATCGGACCGTATGAAAGCACCGGATCTTGCCGGTTAGCTCTTACAGACGAAGATCGCGAAGGTCGTGATTTAGTTGTTACTTGGATGAAAGACCTTGGTTTAGAAATAAGCATCGATGGTATAGGCAATGTCATAGCCACTCGTCCTGGAAATATCAATGGTCCACCAACTCTTACTGGAAGCCACATAGATACCGTCGCCACTGGAGGACGCTATGACGGAAATTTAGGAGTTCTCGCCGGAATTGAGTTAATAGAGACACTTATAGAAAATGAGATAGATACACAACATCCTGTCGGAGTGGGATTTTTCACAGATGAAGAAGGAGCTCGATTCCCTCCAGACATGCTTGGGAGCCTTGTTTACGTTGGGGGCTTATCTCTTGAAGAAGCTCTTGAAATAGAAGCTATTGATGGAGCGATCCTCGGAGAAGAATTAACTCGAATCGGATACCGAGGTCCAGCCCCTTGCCCCGCTATACCGCCTCGCGCTTTCATTGAATTACATATAGAACAAGGCCCCTTGTTAGAAGACGAAGGCAAAACAATAGGAGTAGTTACAGGGGTACAAGGAATCTCATGGACCGAGTATGTAGTAAAAGGCCAATCTAATCACGCTGGAACCACCCCAATGCATTTACGACATGACGCAGGTTATGTTGCAGCGCGAATAGCTACAGAAGCACGGGAAGTCGCAACTCGTATGGGGGGACGTCAAGTCGCAACGGTAGGAAGGATGAATCTACACCCAGACCTTGTCAACGTTGTTGCACGAGAAGCACGCTTAACTGTGGATCTTCGCAATACAGATGAGACCTTATTAGTTGAAGCAGAGAATCAAATAAAAGAATGTGTTAATTCTTTAGAAGAGTCGGAAGGCGTAACTATTGAATCCCGTTCTCTCGCCCGTTTCGAACCAGTTGTCTTTGATCAACAAGTAATAGAAATAGTTTCTGAAACTGCTTCTGATCTTGGCCTTAGCGCAACACATATGCCATCAGGAGCGGGCCATGATGCGCAGATGCTCGCGCGAGTGTGCCCAACTGGAATGATTTTTGTACCGAGCAAAGATGGAATTAGTCACAACCCTAATGAACATACCGATAGAGAAGATTTGGTCGCAGGAGCAAATGTTCTACTCCAATCAGTGCTAGCTCTTGATGCAGCAGAATTACAAGGGACAGAGCAATGAGTCGTGTTATCACCGTTGGGGCGGCACAAACTGGACCAATTCAAAACACAGATTCTCGTACCGATGTGGTGGAGAGACTTATTGAACTCCTCCGCCAAGGAAACGCAGCAGGCTGCGATTTAGTGGTTTTTCCAGAACTAGCCCTCACTACCTTCTTTCCTCGATGGTATGTAGAGAACAAAGAAGAATTCGATCACTACTTTGAGACGGAAATGCCAGGTCCAGAAACCCAGCCACTTTTTGAAGAGGCTTCAAGATTAGGAGTTGGATTTCACCTCGGCTATGCGGAACTTACTTCAGAAGGTAAACACTTCAACACTTCAATTCTTGTAGACAAAGAAGGCCAAATAGTGGCGAAATATCGCAAAGTGCATCTCCCGGGACATGAAGAACATGAACCATGGAGAGATTTTCAGCACCTAGAACGCTATTACTTTGATCCAGGTTCAGGATTTGAAGTTCATAGTGCCTTCGGAGGCATTTTAGGTATGGCAATTTGCAACGATCGGCGATGGCCAGAAACTTACCGCGTTTTAGGATTACAGGGCTGCGAAATGGCATTAATCGGTTACAACACACCAATTCATTACGCTCCTGATCCCAATCAAGACCGTCTCCAAGGTTTCCACAATCACCTTGTTCTTCAGTCGGGGGCTTATCAGAACGGAATGTGGGTAGTGGGAGTAGCAAAAGCGGGCAAAGAAGAAGGATGCGACCTTCTCGGCGAAAGCGCAATAATTGCCCCTTCTGGAGAAATAAAAGCTCTTTGTTCAACAGTTGAAGATGAACTAGTAGTTGCAGAGTGCAATCTTGATTTATGTAGTGACTATAAAGAGACCCTCTTTAATTTTTCTCGTTACCGCCGTCCAGAAACCTATACACGAATCACTAGTCAGACTGGGGTTGAAATCCCAGACAAGATTAAGGAAAGTTAGTTAAAGATGACTTCATTTAACCTAAATGGGCAATTAGTTACCGTTGCAGATAACCACCCACATCTATTGTCCGCATTAAGAGATGAATTAAATGTTCTTTCTCCGAAAGATGGATGCGCTCCTTCAGGCCAATGCGGGTGTTGCACGGTTCTTATCGATGGAAAAGCAAGAGTTGCATGTCAAATGTCAATGGAACGCATTGAGAGTACGTCAATTATCACTCTTGAAGGAATTGATGAGAAAGAGCGAGAGCAGTATTCATCAGCTTTTGCAGCACACGGCGCTCTTCAGTGTGGATTTTGTATCCCGGGAATCGTAGTTCGCGCTAAAGCGCTTGTAGATAAAAAAGGCGGAGAAGTTAGCCGTAATGATTTAGAACGACATCTTGGGGCTCATTTGTGTCGCTGTACTGGATACACCAAAATTTTAGAAGCAATTGAATCCGTCGCAGCTAAAGAGACTCCAACGGAAGTACCAGTTGGCGGTATTGGAAGTTGTAATCGTAAATATGAGGCGGAAGAACTTGCCCTAGGTGATCGACCCTATATTGACGACCTTAGACCTGAAGGTTTGTTACATGGCGCAGTCCATCTAGCTAGTTATGCAAGAGCAGACGTATTAAAAATTGATACGACAAAAGCAGAGGCAATAAAAGGCGTCCATCAAGTTTTTACAGCGGCAGATGTTCCCGGGGCACTACGAGTAGGCATTATTCATACTGACTGGCCGATTTTTATCCCAGAAGGCGGCCGAACATCATATTTAGGTGACGTACTAGCGTTTGTGGTAGCGGAAGACAGAGAGATAGCACGACATGCAGCATCTCTAGTAGAAGTTGAATATAAGCCATTGGCAGTCTTCAATGACCCAGTAATCGCTGTAAATGCCGAAGAAGACGCAGTATGGGAACTTGATGGAAATGTGTTATCAGTTTCAACTTACGACAGGGGCGATATTGAACAGGCATTGGCCGCATCAGAGCATGTTGTAGAGGAAGTATTTCAAACTCAGCGCATTGAACATGCATTTCTAGAACCAGAATCAACTCTGGCAACACCTAACGGTGATACCGGACTTTACGTCTGGTCAGGAGGTCAAGGTATCTGGGATGACCGCAACCAAATCGCTTCAGTACTTGATATAGACGCAAGCGAAATCACGGTTGAACTTGTATCTAATGGGGGAGCATTCGGCGGAAAAGAAGACATGTCTAATCAAGCGCAAACCGCACTTGCCGCATGGATTCTAAAAAAACCAGTTAGATGCACACTTTCACGAGAAGAATCATTCCTTATTCATGCGAAACGCCACCCAATCCGAATGTCATATAAAGCAGGATGCGATGCTGAAGGAAAGTTGCAAGGGCTTTGGGTGCGAATGATTGGAGACTCAGGGCCTTATGCATCGGTTGGAATGAAAGTATTAGAAAGAGCAGCAGGCCACGCAAGCGGCCCTTATGTCGTACCCAACATCAACGTTGAAGCGACCGCTGTTCGAACAAATAATCCAGTTTGTGGTGCTTTCCGTGGCTTTGGAGCTAATCAAGCACAATTTGCTATGGAAGGAGTCATGGACCGCCTAGCTGAAAAAGTAGGGATCTCCGGGTGGGAGATGAGAAATCGAAATGTAGTTACACCTGGCTCAGTTTGGGGTCCAGGTCAGATCATGGATGATGGATGCCTTGGAGCTCGCGCTTGCCTTCAAGAAGTCAAGGAATCTTATGAAGAAGCAGTGAATGCAGGTAAGCCGGTCGGTATCGGTTTAGGTTTGAAGAACTCTGGATTAGGAAATGGGTTTAAAGAAATAGCACAAGCAGTTATACATTTCCGCGATGACGGGCAAGTTGAAGTTAGACACTGTTGGACAGAGATGGGCCAAGGAATCCACACGGTAGCTCAACAAGTAGCAGTTGAAGAGCTCAAAATAGATCCTTCACGTATAGAAGTAATCGTAGACACAACACGAGAAATGGGTGCCGGACAGACTACAGGAAGTCGAGGAACCTTGATGGGGGCTGGAGCGGTAGCCGATGCATGCCGCATTGCTCTTGAAGATGGTTGCAAAACCGGCGTTGATTATCTCGGTGAATATCGTGTTGATTGGACAAATTCCCTGAATGATGGAGTTGAAAATCCGATTATTCATTCAACTTTTGGATATGCGGCACAAGTTGTTGTTCTAGATCCAGATTCAGGAGAGGTTGATGAAGTAATTGCAGCTCATGACGTAGGAAGAGCTGTTAACCCCATTCTGTGTGAAGGACAAGTTGAAGGTGCGGTACACATGGGTCTTGGTTATGCGCTGACAGAAGGATTCCCAGTAGATGAAAATTCATACCCAGTAAATAACACTCTCCGGAAACTAGGAATCATCAGACCAAGTGGAATGCCAAAAGTAGATGTTCGGCTCGTTGAATCTCCACAACCAAACGCCCCATATGGGATTAAAGGTGTTGGAGAAATTGGCTTGGTGCCAACTGCTGGAGCAGTTGCTGCTGCAATGAAGAGTCATGACGGAGATTGGCGCAACACCCTTCCATTAGCAGACGAGAATCAACAAGAACAGTGGGCAAATTGGAATGGAAGCTAGATGAACACCACACCTGGGTTAGTTTGCTCTCATCATCACCTTTATTCCTCTTTAGCGCGTGGAATGCCCCCACCACCTCACACGCCAATAGATTTCGCGGACATCCTAGAAATGATTTGGTGGAGACTTGATCAAGCTCTGGACTTAGACATACTTTATTGGTCAGCCAAACTTGGAGCTTTAGAAGCAATAAGACAAGGAACCACTGCAATTATTGACCATCATGAATCACCAACCGTGATTGATGGCTCACTTTCAGTTATCGCTGAAGCCTGTGCTGAGGTTGGAGTCCGAGTGAATTGCTCTTATGGAATTACAGATCGGCACGGACCTGAGGGAGCTAAACGCGGATTATTAGAAAACGAACGCTTCTTGAAAGATGGTGGAAAAGGAATGGTAGGAGTTCACGCTGCATTTACTTGTAGCGATGAAACCCTTGAATCTGCCGCTCAACTAGCTTCAGATTTCCAAGTCGGTGTACATATTCATGTGGCTGAAGGAAAAGTTGATGCAGAAGCTCCTGCCCGTATCCGACATTTAACTGATGAGAATTGGCTAATCATTCATGGTGTTCATTTAGAAGAAGACCATGGCTTACAAGGAACTATTGTGCATAATCCTCGGTCCAATATGAATAACAGCGTCGGCTATGCGCGCCCAAGTAGATTCCAGAACAGAATTGCACTAGGTACCGATGGGATCGGAGCAGACATGCTGGAAGAATTTAGAGTTGCTTATGCTCGGCATCGAGAAGATGAAGTAACAGCTACACCTGATATTTCATGGAATTGGCTAGCTGCAGGATGGGATCTTTTCCCAGAAGCAATTGACGACAAAGTCACTTGGGATTACGACCAGTTAGATGCTTGGCATTTAGCCTACACATCTGGGGTCAGGCCGTTGGAGGTAGAAATAGGTGATGAAGTAGTCTGGAAAGACGGACTCTCCACTCGAGTAGATGAAGACGAAGTAAGAGCAAAATCTGCAGAAGCGGCTAAGAAACTTCACGAACGACTATAGGAAATCTTAAACCAAAAGAAAGAGTAATTTATGACGCGGTTAGCTATCTATTTACAGGACGCCCATCCGATTATGGAGGCGATTGAGTATGTGCAATATGCAGAATCAAAAGGATTTGAAGCAGTATGGCAAGCAGATTCAAGATTAGTTCGTGACGCCGTAGTGCCTATGGCCGCATTCGGAGCCTGCACAGAGACTATAAAAATTGGATCTGGCGTAGTCGACTGTTGGACCCGCAATCCCGCTCGTTTAGCGTCAACTTTCTCAACATTAGATGACTTATCCCCTGGGCGCATGATCCTTGGCATTGGTGCTTGGTGGGATCCGCTGGCCAGCAAAGTCGGGATAGAGAGAAATAAGCCACTAGGAGTGATGCGCGAAATCGTGACAGCGGTTAGGTCTCTTTTAGCTGATGAAACAGTCACTTTCCAAGGAGACTTTGTGAACTTAGACGGTGTTGAACTTGACTATGTCTATCAGGAGCGCCGACCAAAGGATGTCCCCATTTATATCGGAGCAACAGGGCCTAAGATGCTTGAACTTTCTGGAGAAATCGCTGACGGAGTTGTATTGAACTATTTAGTTTCCCCTGAATACAACAAAAAAGCTATGCAGTCATTAGAAGACGGGGCAGCGCGGGCTGGACGAAGCCTTGATGATGTTGATCGACCTCAATTGGTTGTGTGCTCAGTAGCAGATACACGTGAAGAAGCACTAGATGGTGCTCGACTAATGGTCACACAGTATTTAGGACAGCAACCCCACATTATGAAGGCCTCTGGTGTGCCCGAGTCTCTACTTGAAAAAATCGGAGAAGTCTTAACGTGGCCAGCTACTCATGAACAAGTAGAAGCCGCTTCTAAACTCGTTCCTGACGATATTGTTCAAATGATCTGCGCGGCAGGAACGCCAGATGAAGTCAGAGAGAAAGTTGCACAGTACATGGCCGACGGTTGCACTTGTCCCATTCTCTATCCACTAGGCCCGGACGTGAAGATGATGATAGATACTTTTGCTGGCTGGACACCCTGATCGCCATGACTCGACTTGTTCTCCGTGGCGCTAGATCCCCTGGCGACATAGCTATAGAAGATGGGAAGATCGTTGCTTTAGGGACAGTTGAAGCACTGAGTGGGGATACCGTCCTAAATTGCGAAGGCGACATTGTAACTTCGGGACTAGTTAACACGCATCATCATCTTTACCAATGGATGACACGAGGTGAAGCCACAGGATGCAATCTATTTGATTGGCTCGTTCACCTCTATCCAGTTTGGAACGAATTAACGGTAGAAGATGTTCATATTGCCGCTTTAGTTGGCTTAGGCGAACTAGCGGCAACAGGATGTACTACAGCATCAGACCATCATTACCTAGTGCCAGGGGGTGATGACAGAGTTTTTGACGCAATTGTTGAAGCAGCAAAACAAGTAGGAATTCGACTATTTTTATCTCGTGGATCCATGGATTTAGGAGAAAGTAAAGGCGGACTGCCTCCTGACCGTGTAGTAGAAGATAAAGACTCAATACTTTCCTCAACAAAGGCAGTAGCAGAGCGCCACCATGACGGCGACATGGTTCATGTCGTAGTAGCCCCGTGTAGCCCTTTCTCGGTCACGACAGAACTAATGGTTGAATCTGCTGAGTTAGCTCGGCAACTTGGCCTGCGTCTACATACGCATTTATGTGAAACAGTAGAAGAACAACAACATTGTTTAGAACGGTTTGGCCGCCGTCCAGTAGAGATGCTTGATGAATGGGGTTGGGTAGGCAACGACGTCTGGTTAGCTCATGGAATCCACATTGCAGACACAGAGATGGAGGTTTTAGGCTCAGTCGGAACCGGTGTTGCACACTGCCCATCTTCAAATGCTCGGATTGCTGCAGGAATGTGCAGAGTCACCGACTTGATAAAAGCCGGAGTCCCAGTAGGGCTTGGTGTGGACGGAGTTGCTTCAAATGAGGTGGGAGGTTTATTCCCTGAAATGCGTCAAGCGCTTTACACTGCTCGATTAAGGGAAATGCAACCCGATGCCCTTATGCCAGAAGAGGTTCTTGCAATTGCTACAAAAGGTGGATCTCAATGCTTGGGTCTTGACAATTCGGGGACTCTGGGAGTAGGTCAAAATGCTGACATTGTGGTATGGCCTGGCGATGATTTGGCTGACATTCGAAACCCTATAGACGGACTTATTTTGGGGCCTGACCGTCGCGCTAAGCACGTTTTAGTAGGCGGCAATTTCGTTGTTCAAGACAGCCAAGTGCTTGGCATTGATTTATCTAAGGCACACCAAGACCTAGCCACTCACTCACGCAGAATTTGGAAACATCACTAATCACCAACTTCTTCAAAAAAATAAGCCATTATGTAAAGGTGATTACTGCAGAATTTACAGTAGAACCATTTATTGAAGGATCGCCAGGACCACACGTCAAAGCAGCAGTACAGATTGCAGAGAACGCGGGATTGACCGTAGAAATAGGCCCATTTGGCAGTTCAGTGACTGGAGACGAAAGTGTTATTCTCCCTTTGATTAGTTCAATGCTTAGCGCCGCTGTAGAAAATGGAGCCACACGAATTTCTCTACAGGTGAATCAGATCTAAAGCCTTCTAGAGTCAACAAACGTCGTTTCTATCAGTCTTAGCCATTGAGCAGCTCTACTGCCGACACTAAATCATTTAAACAATGTTTCCGCTGTGTGAATTCTCAGCCCAATAAGTGCATTAATGCTGAGAGTATGTCAAGATGGCCGTGTATCGACTTGGGTTGTCGGAGGTAAGTAGGGTCTCCACCCTTGTTGGACAGAGGGAGAAAATAATGAGACGTCGACTGCTGGTGCTACTAGCCGTTGTCCTTACATTTGGAGCTGTTGCCTCAGCTTGTGGTTCGGATGATGGTGGAAGTAGCGAGGTAAAGGCTGCATTTGTTTATATAGGTACACCTGGTGATGCTGGATGGACCTATGCACATGACCAGGGCCGTATTGCGGCTGAAGAAGCAACAGGTGCTACTACAGCAGTTGTTGAGAATGTTCCGGAAGGAACAGAAGATTTCGCTAACTATGCTCGCGAATTCATTGACGATGGGTACTCAGTAATAATTGGTACTTCATTTGGATATATGGAATCAATGGCAGCATTAGCTGATGAGTACCCAGATGTCATATTTGATCATGTCTCTGGTTACATGAGCAATGACACCAACTTTGGTAATACTTTTGGGCGGATGTATGAGCC
>Ga0066845_10000028_pt1 | contig 34974 bp, 34 predicted proteins | sample ETNtaG_31_FD_65488 | JGI IMG/M metagenome (GOLD analysis project Ga0066845, IMG submission 65488) | Marine microbial and viral communities from oxygen minimum zone, Eastern Pacific Ocean - ETNP201310SV78 | ecosystem: Environmental > Aquatic > Marine > Oceanic | place: Pacific Ocean: Eastern...
ATATCGCAACCACATCCTGCCCACGTCAGCAGTCGTGAATCCCTGGCCGTACTCCTCAACGAGCATCAGTGCGATAACTGTGTAGTTGATGTCATCGTCGGGTATTGCTGCAGACAGCGAACCCCGGCAGGCTTGCGGGTGTTCAATTGCTTGGTTCAGCGATGGCTTGTATGGCACGTAGTCGCGAAGCGGTAAGGCGCCGGCCGATTCCAAATAGTTACCTAACTCCAGAGCGCCTTGCCGCATAGAGAGCATTTCGACCGGCTTGCCCAACATGCAGCCACTGACCCGACCGGCCCACGCGTTTCGTATTCTCGACGTAATGACATCCTCTGAATTCCTGGTCATACATGTAATCATTGCCTAAATGCACACACTTCGTAGCAAGGTGTTACCTTCGCATCTGAACGTGATATCGCTGTCTCCCCTACTCCCCCGAATGGACAAAAGAAATGAGTGAAGCTCGCTCTCAGCTGGATCTGGCCTCAGTACGACAAGATTGGGTTGGCGTTGAGTTCGATTGGGCAACTTTTGAGATGAAGCCCGACGACATGGTGGCATGGGCCAATGCCTGCGGAGAAACGGATCCCAGGTTCGTTGATCCTCATCACGCTGACTTCCAGGCACATCCGGGCTTTACAACGCACTGCATGTCCGGGAGGGTGTTTCCTGAGAATTTCCCGCAGATTGGCGGAGGCTTCGGCATCGATGGAGGAAAGCGAGTCGAGGTTCACGCTCCCATCAGGGCCGGAGATACCCTAACTGCGACCACTACGATTGCCGACATCTTCGACAAGACTGGGCGTAGTGGCACCATGATATTTATTGTTCAGAGAATGGAATTCCGAAACGACGATTCAGAACTTGTCTCCACTGTCGACTGGAAGATGATCAAAAAGGCGGAATAGGTTATGTCTACTGTTTCAAGTTTTAGCGAAGTCGAGTTGGGTGATGAACTTCCCATCGAGACGCCAGACGTCTCTATGGAGCAAGTGACACGTTTTTGTCATTCAGCGAAGCACTTGTTTGAACGTTTTACGGACCATGATGCAGCGCGGAAAGAGGGGTTCCCTGGTGCCATTGTTCCCGGCATCATGAGTCAGGGCCTGTTGGCGGCAATGATTCACAAATGGGCACCGGGTTGCGTTATCAAGAGTATCGACACGGTGTTTAGAGGCTCCTTAATCGTAGACACCACCATTACGATGACAGGCGCAGTCACCGACACCGATGATGACGAAAGAACTGTCGAGCTCGATTTGACCATCTCAGCCGAGGATGGCCGCACGGGAGTCATTGGTACTGCAATGGTTCAGTTCATGAACTGAACTCTACGAAAGTGAGATTCACTAAATGTTGGAGCTAACCGCTGACGAGGTGCTATCGACGACGCGTTCTGTTCGTCGGCGCCTAAACGTAGAGAAAGAGGTGGGAGAAGCCGTGTTACGCGAATGTATGGCCTTGGCTCTGCAAGCTCCCACGGGATCCCTCCGACAGGACTGGCATTTTGTGATTTCCAACGACCGCGATCAGTGCAGAGAGGTCGGCCTCATTTATCAGCAAGTGTGGACCAGCTTGGTAACTGACGAATACCTGAACTCATCTGCATCACTTCAAGGTGGCGCTAAAGATCAGCAGTCGTGGCTGAACATGATGGGCTCAGCTAGGCACCTAGCTGAGGTATTTCCCGAAGTACCTGCAATTTTCGTTCCCTGTATTACTGGTCGCCTAGACGGAGCGGACGCGGGAACACAAGCACTGAAGTGGGGTTCAGTAATTCAGGCGGCTTGGAGTTTTATGCTTGCTGCGCGCAACAGGGGCCTCGGCACCTGCTGGACCACAGTGCATCTTCAGCGGGAAAGCGATGTTGCCGAAGTGCTAGGCATTCCTTTCGCGGAGATTCAACAAGTGGCTCTTAGCCCGGTGGCGTACACGGTAGGAACTGATTTCAAGCCCGGTCGACGGAAACCAGACTCAGCCTTCGTTCACTTCAATGGCTGGTAATACCTCCGATGCAAGGCGCTTCGCCGGTGCAGCGGAGCCGTTGCACTCCTGCAGCTATTACGCTCCCGAAATAGCAGAGTTCACGGCGCTCGGATACAAGGGATGGTGGAACGCCTACTTTGCGTACCGAGCCGCCCCACTCGGAAACGTATCCGCTGACCTCGTCACCGAACTTTTTTACAATTTTGCGCCACGCATGGTTGAGCGGTCGGTACCGACCTGTTGGGAGATCTTGCCGGCGGCGACCGTTCGTAAGCAACAAACCTTGATTGTCGGCCGGGCGTTATCGCGCATTTTCCAAGATTACCCCTGGGAAGGGGAGCTGGAGCCAGTGGCAGATCTGCTCGCCGCGACGCTCCAAGGACTGGATTACGAGCAGCGGCCGCTTTCGGCTGCGTGGAGCCGAGAAGCTTGGCCGGAAGGCGGCGTGATGCGACTCTGGCATGCAACTACGGTTCTGCGAGAATATAGATTCGACGGTCATAACTTGGCGCTACGCGAAGCTGGCATATCAGGAATCGGTTCGCATCTGTTGATGGTCGCCGACGGGCGCGGAACACCTGAAGTCATCCAGAAGATAAGGGGCTGGACGCCTACCGAATGGAGTCGCGAACTAGCCAGACTTCAAGACAGTGGGTTGCTCGACAAATCTGGTTTGCACACTGAGCGAGGCCGTTCGGTGCGCAGGGATATCGAGTTCAAAACAGATCTTTATGCTTCGCCTGTCCCTGACAACCTCGGGAGATCAAACACCGATCGTGTCCTTGGCCTACTGGAGCGCGTTTCAAAGTTTCTACTTGAACGAGGAGAGGTCCCGGGCAAGTGGCCACCAGCTCATTTAGGACGAATAGACCCCTCCTCCGCGTAGCCAGCGCGGTAGCGTTAAATCAACTACGAACAGACTTGATGAACTAGCGAAAATGAGGGTTCTTTGACTGAAACTGAGTCAGCTGGCGGCTCGCTTAAGAGTAACTATCTACGGGACCTTGTAGCTGCAGACATCGCTTCGGGCCGGTTCAAGGGGAGAGTGCAGACACGCTTTCCGCCGGAACCCAACGGTTTTTTACACATTGGTCACGCTAAGGCGATATGCCTCGATTTTACGATTGCAGCAGAAAACCAAGGGGTCTGTAACCTTAGATTCGACGATACGAATCCGATTACCGAGGACGTCAGCTACGTCGACGCGATAGTTGAGGACCTAGCGTGGCTAGGGTTCGAGCCAGCATCGATCTTGCATAGTTCGGACTACTTTGAACAACTTTACGATTGGGCTGAGCTCTTAATCACTAGGGAGCTTGCTTACGTCGACGATCAAGCCCCAGCACTGATCGCTGAGCAGCGAGGCGGTTTCGGGCAGCCTGGTGTGGAGAGCCCCTTTCGCTCAAGAACCGCAGCCGAAAATCTTGACTTGTTCCGGCGGATGCGGTCAGGAGAATTCGATGAAGGCAGCCGGGTTTTGCGCGCCAAGATCGACATGCAACATGAAAACATGCAAATGCGAGACCCAGTGATGTACCGCATTAGAAGTGAGCCGCATCACCGAACCGGTCAAGATTGGCCGATCTATCCGACCTACGATTGGGCCCACGGACAAGGCGACGCCATCGAAGGAGTAACTCACTCGCTCTGCAGTTTAGAGTTTTCCGATAACCGGGAGTTGTACGACTGGTACCTGAAGCAGCTACCGCTTGAGGGACCGCCTCCTTACCAAACAGAATTCGCTCGGCTCGAACTTACATATACCGTCACTTCCAAAAGACAGTTGAAGGAGTTGGTTGCTGCGAACATTGTGGATGGGTGGGATGATCCACGTCTTCCGACTCTCCGAGCGTTGCGACGACGTGGGTACCCGGCAAAATCTATTCGAGACTTTTGTAATTTCATTGGCGTCGCGCGCACCAACGCTCGCCACGACATTGAGCTGTTGGAATCCTTCGTACGCACAGAGCTAAACGCAGTTTCGTTGCGGCGCATGGCTGTGCTGAGACCGTTGAAGCTCATAATCACGAACTGGCCCAAAGACAGCGCAGGGAATCCATTGACGGACTCACGCACGTTGGCCAATAATCCCGAGGACGAAGAGGATGGAACGCGAACGGTTCCTTTTAGTAACGAGCTTTGGATTGAGCACGATGACTTTAAGATGGACCCGCCACCCAAGTATTTCAGACTCTCCCCAGGGCGGGAAGTTCGCTTGCGCGGTGGTTACCTAGTCACCTGCACCGGTGCCATATGCGACGACGATTGCACCCCGTTGGAGGTCCACTGCACCTATGACCCTGCGACTGCAGGGGGCGCTGCACCAGACGGCCGTAAGGTTAAAGCTACTATTCATTGGGTCGAAGCGAATAGCGCTATCGACGGCTCTGTGGCGCTCTACGACCGGCTTTTCAAGGCCAAAACACCCGGCGAGGACACTGGGAATCCATTAGACGACGTAAACCAACAATCCCGAGAAGTGGTCGAAGGCTGCAAATTTGAGCCAGCGCTTAACGATGTTGGAGCAGGAGACGTCGTCCAATTCGAGCGACTCGGCTATTTCTGCAGAGACACTCAAGATGACAGGTTGTTTCATCGGACTGTGGGACTGCGCGACGAATGGGCGAAACTCCAAAAACAAGGCAAGGGGTAAAAAGATGAACGTAAGGACGACTCGCCAGGTAGCTGTTATTACTGGTGGAGGTACCGGTGTCGGCGCAGCGACGGCTGTTGCGTTAGACAAACAAGGTTGGTCGGTCGTTGTTTGCGGGCGCCGCCAAGGACTAATAGAAGAAGTTGGACACCAGCTTCAGAACCCATTTCTGGCACTAGCTCTCGATGTGTCCGACCCAGATGCAGTCGAAACGCTCTTCGCTTCAACCGTTAACCAGTTCGGCCGTGTGGATCTCCTCTTCAACAACGCTGGCACGGGTGCGCCGCCGGTTCCGATTGAAGATCTGCCGGTGCAGGCCTGGCAAGAGGTCGTCGATATCAACCTCACGGCCACCTGGCTGTGTTCGAGAGCTGCTTTTAAGCAAATGAAAGAGCAAGACCCGGCTGGTGGCCGGATTATCAACAATGGCTCTGTGTCGGCACAGACACCTCGCCCGTTCTCTAGCCCGTATACAGCGACCAAGCACGCAATCAGCGGCCTAACCAAAGCACTCTCGCTCGAAGGTCGCGACTGTGGGATTACCGTTGGGCAGATAGATATTGGAAACGCTCTAACACCGTTGACAAGACAAATATCGGAAGGCGTCCTGCAAGCTGATGGAACGGTCAAAGGTGAAGCCACGATGGACGTCAGGCATGTCGCTGAATCGGTCGTTCTTCTTGCACAACTACCGGGAGACGTAAACGTGCCACAGATGACGATAATGGCAAATGAAATGCCGTTACTTGGCCGTGGCTGAAGGCTGAACTTCAGCCCTCCACTAAATACAGAGCGCCAGTACTAGCTGCCTGCCTAATCGGTCGGGCTTCCGAGTAGTCAGCGCTGTTATACCAGCCCTGCGCTGCTTCGATCGATTCAAAGCGGATTACCACTGTCCTAGACGCAGGTTCCTTGCCTTCGAGCGAAACAAACTGCCCACCACGGACGAGATAGACGCCTCCGTGGTGGGCCACTGTCGCTGAAGCAACCTTTTTATAGTCCTCATACAGGGTCTCGTTGGTTACATCGCCCTGGAATATTACGTAAGCACTCATTATCGCCTCCTAGCGGTCGAGGGGGCCGGTGAGGGCCGAGATGGCGAAAGACTGGCTGCCTGTTGCCAGAAGTTCTCCGGCCTCAGAATATATCTCGACCCGACCATGCCCGACGCTGTTCCTGATGGCGTCAGCTTCAATCCTTATCAAGACCCAGTCACTTTCCACAAGGGCAGCTATTCGGACAGAATGATCAAGGCTGGAACCTCTAAAACCCTTATCCAAGCTCACCCGCATTCCACTCGGAATTAGGTCTGCGAGGGCAATCAGCCCAACAGGCAGCGACGTTCCACCATCCTTCAACCGGGCCCAGTAGAAGACCTCAGGTTCGCCAGGTTCCTGTCCGGCCAAGCGGATGTCCGCGTAATCAGTAAATGAGTGACCGGTTTCCGATGTGGGACGCCTTCTTGGGCAGCTTTCGGGACTCGGGACGTTAGGAATCTGTCGCCAAGTTCGGTCGATATGCAGGTCATGACCACCAAGTGCTGCCGAGGCGCGGAGCACAACGCCGTCGGCGTTGCGAACAACTGCAGCGGCTTGCGTAACCCTGTTCCCCACTGCTAGTTCCTCAACTTCGATAGTCACTTCCGAATTCACGACAGCTCGCGCAAGGTACTGTCCGGTTATGAAAAGCAACGAACGCTGTGTCACTGCTTCTAAGGCAGCGCCAGCTGCGGCTAAACCGCAGCCTCCATGAAGGGTTCCTGTAGCCCCCGCCACGTCCGGAGTGATCCTCAAACGCGACGAAAGGCGCTCGTTCGTGGGTTCTAGCTCAATAAACATTCCAAACAACTAGCCCTTTCAGAAGGCTGACTGACGGGACCTTGATTTCTCAAGAGACGTAGGCGGATTGTCGCTAGCCGACTCTAAGTCGTCCATGGGCCAGCTTGACCAGGTTCGTAGTGATCCGGCCGAATCCCGAAAGCCTCGATCATTCGTTGCCACCCGCTACCTACCGCCAGGAGAGCACCGAGCCTAAGAATTTCGGTCGACGAAAAATGTTGCTCCAGACGCGCTTGCAAATCTTCGGAAATGGGGCCCTTTGGGTTACCTGCTAGGTGCTCACTAAAGGACAGCGCTGCTTTCCACGAGTCCGGAAGATCCGAGTTGTGGTAATCGCCAAGCTTCATTATCACTTCATCAGATAAGCCAGTGCGCACCAACGATGCGCTTTTTACCATGCTTCAGTGAAAGCACTCATTGACGTTGGCCATCCGGATACGACAAAGCTCAATCATCTGTTTGTCCAGCCCGGACGAGCCGCCGTACATTAAGCCGACCCAGCCGAGGAACATCTCCAAGGTCATCTCGTCAGAGGCGAGAGTCCGAAACAAATTGTCGTCCTGGTAGGCCTTATCAAACCACGTCTCAAGTCGAGCTAAATTAGTTTCCGATAACTGCTCTGCCTTAGGTAAGTGTCCCAGATTATTGGCCATGTCTCCCCCGCCACTCAGAAGGCGCAGAACGGGCAGATTTGAGCAAAAACACCTCAGATCTGGCGTACGAACGGCCTACCTTCACACTTCTACCCCGACGATGATAGAGCCTTAATCCGACGCAAGCTCGCGTCTAACTGCATAGTCTCTTATCAATCCACGCGAAGCAACAATAAAGAGGAGCCATGAAGGCAGCAGTATTATGCGAACAACCCGGTGACTTGGTTATCGAGGATTTACTCGTTGACAAACCCGGTCCCCAAGAGGTGCTGATACAAACCGTTGGCGCCGGATTATGTCATTCTGATCTTCACTTTATGGAAGGCCTTTTTCGAAGCAAACTACCTTCGGTTATGGGACACGAGTCCGCTGGCATCGTCCAGGCCGTCGGCCGTGACGTCCGTTACGTTCAGCCGGGAGACCCCGTTGTTGCGTGTTTGTCAATTTTCTGCGGCCAATGCCGACAGTGTCTCTCTGGGAACCCACACCGCTGCACAAATACCCGGGCCACGTCACGAAGTCGCGATGAAGCTCCGCGACTTCAGCGCGCTGATGGAACGGCAGTGGATCAAATGGCGCGCTTGGGGGGATTCGCTGAAGAAATGTTGGTGCACCAGAACGGGGTCGTGAAAGTCACCCCGGATATGCCACTTGAAAAAGCCTGTCTAATAGGCTGCGGGGTCACAACTGGGTTCGGAGCGGCGGTACGGACGGCGGCCATACCTGTTGGCGCTACCGTGTGTGTGATCGGGTGCGGCGGTATCGGCTTATCAGCCATACAGGGATCTCGAGTTGCGGGAGCCGGACGAATCATCGCTGTCGACATGAACTCGGAGAGCCTCGAAGCTGCCCGCCTTATGGGCGCTACCGACACAGTTAATGCGCGAGAAGTCGACAACGTCGTGGAAGCAGTACGCGAACTGACTAAAGGCGGAGTGGAGTACAGCTTCGAGGCGATCGGCCTTAAGGAAACCGCTGAACAAGCCTTCGAAATGCTGGAAATCGGAGGCACAGCGACGGTAATCGGCATGGTTCCGTCCAACACAAAGGTAGAGATCCGGGGCATCGACTTACTGAGCGAGAAAAAGCTCCAGGGGTCGATGATGGGTTCGAACCAATTTCGAACCGACATTCCGCAGATGATCGACCTCTACCTCAATGGCCGCCTGTTACTCGATGAAATGGTGTCGGCCACTATTTCCCTCGAAGAGGTAAATGAGGGCTACAACTGGATGAGAGAGGGAACGCTCGCTCGAACCGTCATTACATTCTGACCGAGGGGGTGCTTATCCGAGTAGATCTTGCACAACGCCATCTGCGAGACCTGCTCGCTGCGCGCTATTTCGAAGCTGCTCGACCGTGACAGGGTCAACTTCAAAGCCGTTGGCTCTAGCCACTCTGGCTAATTCCTCGGGCTGGCCGGGTACAAGAATTTCGTCACAGTCAGACCTAAGACTCGACGCGAGAACGAACTCTCGAAACAATTCAATTTCCTCCAAGTAACTTTCTGAGTCGCCGGTAGCCCCCGGATCAATCACAACCGAGAGCATGCTGTTGATAATCCGGCCGTCCCGCGGGTTCTTCGGGTGGGCTGTCTCGCCTCCCAAAAGAGCCGCCCCGAGCAGCTCACACATAATCGCCAAGCCCGAGCCTTTGTGGTCGCCGAACGCAACTAGGGCTCCGCCGCGCTTACCTGATGGATCGGTGTACCAAAATGCGTTCGGGTCATCAGTAAGGTTGCCTTCGACGTCAATAATGGTGTTAGGCGGCACCTTCACTCCCTTGTTGGCGGCGACGCGCGCTTTGCCGCCCGCGATAATGCTGGTCGCCATGTCGAGCAAGAACCCGGGGCGACCGTTCCGGCCCGGAACTGCGGCACAAAACGGATTGGTACCGAATCGAGCTTCCGCACCACCGTACGCTGCGACAAGTGGTGGATGTCCGATGACATTCACAAGATGCAGCGAGGCATACCCACTGGCAGCGCATTGCTCTGCCCAGTGACCAATTCGGCCAATGTGATAGCTGTTTCGTAACCCGACCACAGCCACGCCGTACTCACCCGCGCGCTCAGTTGCTATCTCCATAGCCTCAAAACCATTGACCTGGCCGAAACCGGCGTTCCCATCGAAAGTAACCAACGCGCCGCTGTCCACAACAATCGTGGGATGGCTGTTGATCCGCAACCGCCCGTTTACGACGCCATCAACATAGGACGGCAGCATTCCAACGCCATGCGAGTCATGCCCTGCGAGATTGGCTTCAACAAGCTGGTCTGCCACTAAACCGGCCTCGCGCGGCACACTCCCCATGGCTTCGCATGTTCTAACGATGAACTCATGAATTTGACTGGGATGAAATATCGACACCCCACGACTGTAGTCCCGTGGAGGGAGTTGCCGACCTCCGTTGTCATTCGGCGCCAATAACCCAACCTCATCACGGCACAGGCCACCATGGCACGTCCGGCCGGATTCGTAGCAATAGCCGAGCGGCCGCTAGCTGTCAGATGTGGATTGAGCCCGAGCTGTTCGACTCTGGAGCCACGGTATAAGAACACACAGACCGACACCTAGGACTACGACGGCAAACAAAAACGTCGGCACGTGACCACTCTCCTTCTTCTCTCCAAGAGTTATACCAAAACTTGAGGAGCCCTTGAAACGGTATCCCTGTCATAAAGTATCCCTTTAGACCGATTAGACCCCCAGCAAACCCGGAAGCGCCAAGACAGCGAAACCAAACCCATTGGATTTGAGAGAAACAAAATACCTACGAGCCCGTAGGCGAGGACCTCTGCTCCCTACCCCAGAATTCGTGTCCCTTCCAGATAACCAGGCTCGAGAATTTCAATTGTTGGATGGACTGCACTGACGGCAGCGTTAATAGACTCCGTGTTTGTGGGAATCGAAAATCCTGGCAACCAGTTGTCATGATGCCCATAAATAAGCTTCTTGGGTTTCATTACTTCGATCTGCCCCGCTACAAATTGAGCTAATGAACCTTGGATGGGCTCACCGTCGATGTTTCCTCGTCCGGCAGCAGCCAAAATGGCGACATCGGGCTTAAGGCTCGGGATGGTTCCGGAGTAATACCCCGATGTGTCCTGGAAAAGGATACTGCCTTCGGCTGTCTCAATAAGGTAAAGAAGCGCGCCTCCATCCCCCCGCTCACTATGGCCGGGCTGTGAATCCAGCAAGTGTCTCTGGGTAGACGCACTTGTATCGGTAGCCAAGTACTTCATCAACTCAACAAAGCGCTCTTGTTGTTCGTGCCAGTGAACACCAAGGTCGCCTAGGCAGACCACATCTGGTTCATCCATTTCTGAGTGAGACCATACGCATGAGTGTTGACTGGGATAGACCGAGACGGTTACGTCTGGGGCTAGATCGATAGTCTCACCACCCGAAACGCAGATCATTCGATCCAAAGGGACGCCAAGAGTCTCCATTACACGTACCGACTCGTAGGAGCCGATCATCGTTGCCTGGGTATTCTCAATAATGCGCTCGGCGCCCCATAGATGGTCGAAATGACTGTGACCCACCAATATGTAGTCTGCTTCAGTAATGTCCGAGGCACTCAACCCTGTTCCCGCAGCATCTTCCGAGCGGTCAATATAAGCATCGAGAAAAATTGTTATTCCAGACGTGCGCAAAGAAAAAGTAGCGCATCCGTACCAGTCCAGATAAGCAGCCATTTATGAAACCTATCCGAATCTTGGATGCCCAGTGACAGTGTCACCTGATAATGAAGCGCTGCGCCAAGTGCCAACCCGGAGAGAGTTCTGGTTGTCCATCTGCGTGGCAGCCTTACTTACTTTCGGCTGCGGCGGCAACAGCAACGCTCTGACGGTGTTTGCTGCGTCATCGATGACCGATTTCCTCGAAGAACTCTTAATTGTCGAGGGGCCACCGGAGGGTTCCAAAATGCCTTTGATAAATACCGCTGGGAGCGGGACCCTGCTGCTTCAAATCGATGAGGGCGCCAACGCCGACCTGGTAATCTTGGCTGGAGCGTCCCATATGGAGCAACTGATGGCTGGTAATGACTTCCTACCAGCAACTCCGTTTGCCATGACGCATCTATCGATCATCCTTTCGCCAGACTTAATGCACAGCGGCCTGTCATTTGGTGACCTTTGGTCCGGCGACTTGCAAGGCGCTATGTGTGTTAGCTCAGCGCCCTGTGGGCAGCTAGCTGCGAGGTTCGGATCTGCTAAAGGCGTAAACATGGAAGGATTGTCTCGTGAGCCGAACGTCAGGGCTGTCCTCACGAAGGTCGAACACGGTGACGTAGATTTTGGCTTCGTTTACGAGACAGACTTTCTTTCTAGCGAAGCCGAAATCACGGAGGTACCTGGCGCCGGAGCTCAAGGCTTTTCGACGACCTATTATCTTGCTATATCCAAAGAAGCGAAGGACATTGCCGAGCTTAGAACGATGGTCAACAGAATTACGGGTGAAGCAGGTCGGGAAGTACTTCTCAAGCTGGGGTTCATGACGCCATGACCACTCGCCTGCCGGTCGGCATTCGGGTGTTGGCCGCTGTGGCGTTCAGCTTCGTTTTCGTACCACTCGTCTCGCTCCTCTGGCGGGTCCCGTGGAGTCGACTTGCCGATCTCTTAACTACGGAGACCATTACTGATGCACTGCTGCTATCGATATTGTCGAGTGTCGCTGCTGCACTTCTAGCTCTCCTTCTAGGAGTGCCTTTGGCATTGCAGCTCTCGAGAATGGCTGGCTTGATGGCATCAACCGTGCGAGCCATCGTGATACTTCCGATGATATTGCCGCCGGTGGTTGGTGGTGCTGCGTTGCTCTTCGCTTTTGGTCGAAAAGGCGTGATCGGGTCTCTTGTCGAGGACCTACTGGGTCTTGTTTTTCCTTACACAGTTAGCGGTGTGGTCCTTGCTAACACATTTGTAGCTTTGCCATTCGTCGTGATTACCGTCGAGGGTGCCCTTCGTGCGCTCGACCCGAGGTATGAACTAGCAGCGTCCTCACTTGGCGCACATCGGTCGCGGCTAACTTTTCGGGTAGTTCTTCCAATGGTTAAACCCGCGTTGATAGCAGGCGGGGTAATCGCTTGGGCACGAGCTCTTGGAGAGTTTGGAGCGACGATAACGTTCGCTGGCAACATACAAGGGAAGACGCAGACGCTGCCGTTAGCCGTGTTTGTTGCGTTGGAATCCGACAGGGAAGCCGCCCTAGCTATGAGTGTCGTCCTGATGTCAGTATCGTTAATAGTTCTGATTTCGCTACGTGACCGATGGTGGCCTGTCCGATGAGTGGGCCTTCTTCTCGCCTCTTAGATGCTCGCGTTGTGCTGCAACGGGGCGACCTTAGCCTTGACGTTGAGCTAGCCGTTCAGAACGGTGAGACAGTGGCAGTGATGGGGCCCAATGGGGCCGGCAAGACAACTTTGCTGTATGCCTTGCTTGGCTGGTTGCCGCTGCAATCGGGTTGGATCATGCTCGATACCAAGACATTCGAGGCGCCGGGTCAAGACGAGGTCACCCCAACCTACGATCGCAAACTAGGCATGGTATTTCAGGACGGGCTTTTGTTCCCGCACCTCACAGCGATGGAAAATATAAGATTTGGCGCCGGGAAAACCGAGGACCTTTCTCATCTGATTGAGACCTTGGACCTTCACTCTTTCATCGACAATCACCCGGCCCAGCTTTCTGCAGGCCAGACCCAGAGAGTTGCGCTGGCCCGTACCCTGGCGGCGCGCCCTCAGATGGTGTTACTTGACGAGCCCTTGTCAGCACTTGATATCGCTGCGCGTTCAGACGCTCGACACTTGCTTCAAGAGGCTTTGCAACAAAACGTTGCAGGAGCTTTGTTAGTAACGCACGATCCGTCCGATGCGTTTGCACTCGCTCAGAAAATATTGATCTTGGAAGGCGGTCGAGTCACCCAATTCGGCACCGCCGACCAGATTCGATCTCAGCCGAAATCCCGATGGGTCGCTGATCTGATTGGATGGAATGTGTTTGAAGGTATTGGGGAGACGTCGTCAGTAATTCTCCCCAATGGGGTTCAAGTCGCTACTGCGGGATTGGAGCTTGCTGGTAAGACCACGGTGATGATTAGCCCGTCTTCAGTGGCGCTCTTTGTTGAACGACCTTCAGGCAGCCCGCGGAACAGTTGGCTTTGTCGAGTTCGGCAAGTTGAACGCCTTGACGGTCTCGCTCGCGTGACGCTAGCGGGGCCTGTAGATCTTTACGCTGATGTAACGCCCGATGCAGTCAACGATCTAGACCTTGTGCCGGGAAAGGAAATCTGGGCGACCGTTAAGGCCACCGAGGTGCTTGCCCAACCAAAATTGAGCCCCCGTTCGTGACGTTAGGACAGGCGGACCAGAGAACTTGACCCACAGCGGCGTCAAAGCTTGACTACGGTCCTAGGCATGAGAATATCGGAATTATTTGATGTCAGTGGAAAGACGGCGATAGTTACAGGCGGTAGCCGGGGCATCGGCTACATGATTGCTGAGGGACTTCTGCGCAATGGGTGTTCCGTCTATATCACTTCTCGGAAGGTGGAGGACTGTCAACAGGCAGCCGAAGAGCTAAGTACTCACGGGAATTGTAAAGCCATCCCATCAGACCTCAGCAACGACTCCGACCGCGTACGTTTTGTTGAGGAATTTCGGGAAAGCGAAGGGAAACTTGATCTTCTGGTCAACAACGCAGGTGCCGCCTGGGGCTCACCGATTGGAGCGTTTCCTTCCAGTGGTTTCGACAAGGTCCTCAACGTCAACGTAAAGGCTCCCTTTATGTTGACTCAGGATCTTCTGCCGGAATTGCGCAATGCCGCAACCCGAGAAGATCCCGCCCGTGTCATCATGATCGGTTCAGTGGATGGTATCCGTGTGCCGTTTGGAGATAATTACTCATATTCAGCTTCGAAGGCCGGTATCCACATGCTTACTCGGCACTTGGCGCATCACTTAGTGAGAGATCAAGTCAGCGTCAACTGCATTGCTCCGGGTCCGTTCGAATCCAAGATGATGAGCTACATGTTGGATGACCCGGACCGAAGAGCAGGAGTCGTCGCTTCAACTCCCCTTGGTCGCATCGGTAGTCCTGAAGACATTGTCGGTGCCATAATTTTCTTAGCTAGTCGAGCCGGCGCTTGGTTGACAGGAGTCACGATTCCAGTCGATGGTGGCATTTCAACCCATGGATAGGCCTGAGGGTTGCACCATCTTAGTTGGAAGCCTCAGGACCGCTTCAGTTAATCAGGCTGCGGCGAGCTACGCTGCTCAGCACCTCGGCAAGCGTTTCGCAGTGCACCAACCGGATCTCGGCAAAATTCCTCTCTTCAACCAGGATCTGGAAGCGTCGGGTGATCCTCCACCTGTAGCTGCCCTTAAAGCTGCTGTGGCGCAAAGTTCAGTCGTTCTCTGTTTCACCCCTGAATACAACTACAGCACTTCGGGAGTTCTGAAGAATTCAATCGATTGGTTGTCACGGCCATTTCGCTCCGGAAGTCTGACTGGTCGGGTCGTGGCTATAGCCAGCGTCACGCCCAGCTCGAAAGGCGGCGAAAATGCTCGGGAGCATCTACTGAAGGTATGTGGTGTGTTAACTGAGCGGCTTTACAAAGTCACCCTCGGTATACCTAATGTCATCGAACTCGAAAACGGCTCTCTACCCGACCGCGCTAGAGAAATTCTTCCCAATTGGCTTGATGACGTCGTTGCCTTCTATAGCCGTCTCGAGAACAGAGAAGCAGCGCCGTAGGCGGCCAACTCTTGGGAACCGCAGCATCTCGGAGCGAGTAGCATAAATTTAGAGGCTACTTCTTGACCGTGGTCCATCCAGTCCGTTGACTATCGTCGAATGTTGCGGAGTACCGGTCAGGCGCACCAGCATCTACATCCAAAGCGACCCTTGCCACCTCTCGGATCCCTTCCTGCCAGACCTCAATAAGGCGATCTTCGCCGTCATAATCAAAGAGGTCCGAAAGCGAGCGTTCCTCGGGGCCACCCGGTTCTAAAGGGTGGTCGGCCAGATGCTGAGCAGTCTGAGCCAAGCCCTCAATCGGATCCACAAGATCGCGATAACCCAATTCGAACATCGCTTTTTCACATGAAGTAACGCGATGGTGCGGTGTGCCTCGAACCGTCAGTCGTTGCGCCATCGTGGCGTGCTCCCATGGAATGCTGACGATCTCGAACTTGTGACCTAGCGAATCAGCAAGAATCTCAGCCCACTGCAAGAGGGTCGGTGTCCATTCGTCGGAAGCGTTATAAACCTGCCCTGCAGCTATGGCTGGTTTATCTACGATAGTAAGTAAGAGGTGCGCTGCATTGAGCGCATAGGCCCGAGATTGCAAGGTCAGACCACCGTCGGGGAGGATCAGGCGTTTGCGGCCATCCAACACTCGGCGGACTATTGAATGTTCCAAGCTAGCCACCTGCCCTGGCCCATAAATCCATGGGTAACGCAAATGGGAAGCTTTCGGGTGGCTTTCGAATACAGCTACTTCGGTAAGTCCGATGTTCGCAACTTTACGATTAACAGCGAAGCCAGGCTCCTCGTTCACAACCAAGCGTGCCGTTTCACGCGTCGGCACCCTCATTCCTGCTGGCCACAACGCATCGGCATCACCCCAACCCGTATATGCAGGCACCCCACCGACACTGACGAAATGTTCGGTGCGACCTTCGAAGAGTTGAGCTAACTCGCGGAGACGGCCATACATGACCACCACAAGGTCATATTCGAGACCGGGAATCGCAGAACGAACTTTTTCTATATCGAACGGATCGGTATGGATGTGTTCAACGCTGTCGGGTATCTGTGGAGACTCATGGGCGCCCGTATGCAAAATAGAAACAGAGTAACCACGTTCAATGAGGCCATTAACGACGTGAGGGCCAGTCGGACCGGTTCCGCCAACGACTAAGGCACGTGACATAGAGTTTCCTTTCGAATGCAGAGCAAAGCTTAGAGTTCGCGGCTAGCGGCCGTCTGATTGTTCTTACAGTTATCTCTGAATTTGCTTTCACAAGTCCCTAAGTGGTGTCGCCAGGACTAAATCTCGTTATAAGTGTCATCAAGGCGACTTCTAGGTCTACGATCTGGTCTATGGCACCTGAAAGCTCCGCCCTCAAGAAGGGCGCTCGAGTAGTAGTGATCGACAACCTCCCCGGCGTCGCTGCCGGAACAGCTGGCCGCGTCGGACGGGCGGTGGGTATTAAGACCGTGAGATATCGCGTTGAGTTCGAGAACGGGATTAATGCCTTGTCGGTTGCCGAAAGCAAATTGGTATCTCCAGCTGCTTGGGAATTCCTCAAGGAGAATCAAATCGCCGCTCCTCAAGCTGCTCCAGCTTCGTCATCTACTCCAGCTGCGCCAGCCGTAGCAATAGGTGCGGCACCTGCGCCAACTACTCCTCCGGCCCCCACCCCAAAGGCAGCATCGTCTACTCCCACTCCGTCCCCCGCAGCTCCACCGGCTTCTTCCCCTGGCTCTGCAGCCGACGATCCACGGCTAGCAGCTCTAACAGCAAAATCCCGAGAAGCCAGAAAAGCTGCTGGGGTTGACGTCGACGCCGAAATAGAAGCGGCCGCTGAAGCAGCACCCGTATCCGCAGATGAAACGCCTCCAGTAGCTGCGGCGGATGACACATCTGAGGAACCCGCTGCTGCTAGTCCAAGCGAAGCCGCGTCACCTGAACCGGAATTCGAAATACCTGCCGGCTATTTCCCCCCTGATAACCGAGTAGCTGACCTTCTCGCCTCAGTCCGCAACGGCTAGATAACACCGATTTCAGGTACCACGAACGGTTTCGGGTCCAAAAAGCGTTCCAACACGTTTTTTGTCATTCGGGCGACGTCGTTGTCGTAACTGTTGCGAGCAAGTGCACCAAACCACGAGATCGAACCAACGCTAAAGACTGCGCCACCCATAGGCGTCTCAAAGAAGACGATGTCGGCTCGCACGTATGGGTCCGGGCTTGGAAACGCTACGGTGCCCTCAAATTCTTCCTTAGTTCTCAACATATCTGGTCCGAATTCGGTGGCTGTCGCGATAATAACTGCGTGGCCCGGCGAACCGAGTCTTTGATCGTACCGGTCAACTTCCTGTCCAGCTGCACCGCCACCAAGGCCAGAGGTTCCAACCAGATCGTCATCAATACCAGCCAGGATCCATGAGGCTCGGGATTCTCGGACATGCTCCCCCACTACATAATGGGTGGCCTTCTCGAAGCCTTGAGCAGCGAAACCTATCCCAACAAGTTGGTTGGGCGCTCGGCCATTTCGGCGCCAGAGGCCACCATATTCTCCACCCCAGACGTGATAGTTCTCACCATCGCCGGTCTGCCAGTTCCGCACGCCATCTTCGGCGCGCCGAAGTTCGATGGCACCGGGCCATTCATCACTAAACGAAACACGCCAGTAAAAACCGTTTCCACCTAGGTACATAAGGCGGCCACCATTGCGTTGCCACTCCTCTAACGCGTCGAGCATCTTGGTCGACCAATACTCGGGGTGCGAACCTGTGACGAGGACCCGATAGGGGGCGAGCGCCGAATATCCCTCAAAATGGATGTCCTCATCGCTGAGCACATCGTGATTAGCTTCAGCCTCCACGAGGAAGGCATGCAGATCGGTATCAGGAGTGAAGTTCCACCCATCTGCTCCTGGTCGAACTTGGAGTACAGGGCGCCGTCGCGAGCTGAACATCACACCGCTTCCATCTGGATGCTTCTCATAATGGCTGAGCCCGACCTCCGGGTGGTCGACAAGGTACTGGTGCTCGGGACGTAGATTGGAGCGAGCTCCAACAAAATCTGCTCCCTCAATCAGCATCCTGTGATTGGCATAGGCCATGTAAGTGCAAGTCGGCATCAGAAGGGCGACCTCAGATGTTGCCGCCCCTATAGCCGGGCGGACGAAAAAGGGCACCCTGTCGACCCCTAAGTCTGACTCAAATCGGAAGCAATAGATGCCACTCTCAAGGGTCTCTGGTAGACGAAAACTAGCTTTTGGTTCCCAACCCGCGTCATAGAGGTCATCGTGATGAAAATGAATCGCATCCCATTGCTTTGGGTCCTCGGTCCACCGCTGATGATTTCCGCTCCAATTCGGTCCGGTAACACCACGCGTCGGGAGTTGGAATAATTGCAGATTGACATCTCCGACAGTTGGTCCGATTATGGAAGCTTCCATGTCGTGCTCAAAGCTCCACTCATAGGGGACATCATCTATGAGCAACTGCGGGTTAGCTATACGGCCGTCCCATCGACTGCCAGCAGCCCCAGCAGCTAGACGAAAGGTCACATCACTCAATGCCCCCACGGAGGATGTGCAAGAGCAATGGTCCTCTCCGCTTTGAAGAATGTCTCTCCCTGGCGAAGCGGTATTCGGAGAGGAAACTTCGATTGCAGCGGTACCTCGCTCGACATCAAGGCTTAAGTGAAGGAAGTACCAGCGCCAACGTTCTAACGGTCGGTCTCGAATTACTGACGGCTCTCCCCCGATGCGACCCATTAGCTCCGCACCGCGATTGGAAACTTCGACTATCGATTGACCCCATGCCAGCGAGAAAATAACTCCATCACGCTTGAGGAGTGTCGGCTGAAACCAAAGCGATACCTCGAGCCGGTTACTACCTTCTGCAGGAACAAGAGCCTCAGCGTAAGAGCCCGGCGACAGGGTTTGGTTAGAGAGTTTGATGGGGAGCGGTTCGATCTCCTCGACAAGATCTTCAGCGAAGCCCGGGCCACTTCGAGTTGGATCACCACAATTCAGACGAACAACCGTCAGCTGCCCTTCAGTAAGACTATGACTAGAGCCGAACCATTCGATTTCCTCTCCAGCGCGAAGAGACCACGGCTCGCAATAGCCGGTTATTGACTTACTTTGTTCTGTGTCTTGGTTTGTTGGCATTTGGTGAAGGTTAAATATCTGATTCAGTATCTCGACGGCCACTTACCCTCGATTGGCTTTCCAGTCCTCGTAAGTCTCTATAGGCATTTCATCGGCTTGCCACCCACCGAAACCGGTCTCGATATGGCTAATTTTTTCCATACCCATGTCCTTTAGCGTTTTAGCCGACAGCGCTGACCGCATGCCTCCAGCGCAACACAAGACAAACTCTCGATCTTCGCCGAAGATTTCCTTTGTGTATGGAGAGTCAGGGGAAACCCAGAATTCCAACATCCCTCTCGGAGCGTGCATCGCACCCGGTATGGCCCCATCGCGCTGCATCTCGCGTACGTCGCGAATATCGACGATCAACGCTCCCTCTTCGGCCGCTCTTCGTGCCGCTTCTTGTGGTGAGATGTTGTCAATTTCGGCTTTAGCGGCCTCAACCATTTTCTTTACTGACGCAACCGGCATCGCTAGCTCTTCCTCTTCGTAATGAACTCGTTGTTCTTGGGTACTTCACGATCATTACTCATCTGAGGGCGGGTGTCACCTCACTCTGAAGAGATCGAACCTTCATGAATCAATATGTTTGCTTCTTCGAGGTCCGATATCGATTCATCTGACATACCTAAGACCTCCGTAAGGATTTCTCGGTTGTGTTGACCTAAGGAGGGCGCAAGGGGCTCTACCTCTGGGAGCGAGACCGAACTGAACTTTGCCGGCAGTCCCGTTACCGTTATGTCTCCGAAGTAAGGATCCGACACTTGACGGACCATTCCACGTTCCGTGAAGTGCGGATGGACCATCGCCTCTTCAGGACTTAATACGGGGGCTGCAGGTATCCGTTCGGTCTCTAGGTGGGCGAGGAGCTCAGCGTTTGTCTCGAAAGTCTGCATCCAAGCTTCGACCAGTCCTAGGAGCTCCTTAGCGTTTTCGACACGCCCTTCTGCTGTAGCGAACCTCGGATCTACACCTAACTCGCTAACGCCCATCGCATCGCAAAGGCGCTGCCATTGTGGTTCCAGTACTTGCAGCACTATCCAACCTTGAGGTCCTTTATACGTACCTGATGGAACGACAATGCTGAATTGCCGACCTGAGCGCTCCTGGCTCCAGGTCCCGCCGCTAGCACTGTGACCTTGAACGGCAATCGAATGCATGGCGAACAGCGGGTCAACCAAGGTGACTTCAAGATATTGACCTTGCCCAGTGCGTTCTTGATGAAATAGTGCGTGACCAACTGCGCCAAACAACATTTGGCCTGCTGCACAATCCGATATCGGGGAGCCGGTGAACTGGGGGGCTCCGTCCGGATCTCCGGTCAGATGCATCATCCCTGAGAGGGCTTGCCCTATCAAGTCAAATCCCTGCAGATGGGCCAGGGGGCCAGATTTACCAAACGCCGAGATCGAAGCCATGATTAGTCGAGAGTTTCGTTGGCTAAGAGTTGCCCAGTCCAAACCCCGGCGTTCTAGGACACCGGGTCCAAAATTCTCAACGACAACGTCGCATTCGAGAGCGAGATTCCGAGCGATTTCGCACGCTTCTGCCAAGGAAAGATCCAGACACAATGACCGCTTACCGCGGTTTTGTTGAGTGTAATAAGACGATGACCCTTGAGGCGAGACAAAGGGCAGCGTGCGACTTGGGTCTCCCTGAGGTCCGTATTCGACCTTAATGACATCAGCCCCAAGCTCGGCGAGCATGCGAGTAGCACTAGGCCCCGACAGATACTGGGTGAAATCAAGAATTCGGATACCGTCCAAAAGCATCCTTAGACACTAGCCGGGGAATGGCTAACTGTAGATTTAATGGCCTTGGGGCTCAGAGGGTGGCAAGATCTCGCGGCGTGAACGAATCGGATCTACTTACTATTGGAGTCGATACTGGCGGAACCTATACCGACGCGGTTGTGTGCTCGCGTCGCACCGGAAACGTCATAGCCAAAACTAAGGTAAGGACCACACATCGAGAGCTGAGCAGTTGTGTTTCTAAGGCTTTGCATAATGTTCTCGACGAGGCCTCAGTTGATGCGGCAACTATTGGGTTGGTCTGCGTCTCAACCACGCTCGCCACCAATGCCCTAGTTGAGGGCAGTGGTAGGCCAGCTGGTTTGATCGCAATCGGGCTAGACGAGGGTGTCACTGAAAGGCGAGGTTTAACAGCGCTCACTGAGGAAAATCCGCTACTACGCCTGAAAGGGGGTCATTCCTCCTACGGTCTAGAAGCTCAGCCTTTGGAAGTCACACCCCTTCGCGAGTGGCTAGCGGACAACGATAAAAATTTGGAAGCCTATGCAGTAGTCGGCTCGTTCAGCGTCCGCAACCCAGACCATGAGCTCAGGGTTGCGGAAGAAATCAAACAAATTACCAACAAGCCCGTCACCTTAAGCCATGAGCTTTCTGGACAGCTGGACGCAGCCAAGCGCTCCGTAACTGCACTGTTGAATGCGCGCCTGGTGCCACTCGTCGGGGATTTGATTGTCGCAGTCGAAGGTTCCATCACAGAACTAGGCATCGACAGTCGCTTAATGGTCATGAGAGGTGATGGCTCCCTTGTTTCATCCGATTTTGTTAGGTCGCGACCAATCGAAACGATCTTGTCTGGCCCCGCCGCCAGTGCCATCGGCGCCGTTGCGTTGAGCGGTGTAACAGATGGGGTTGTTGTAGACATCGGGGGAACCACTACCGACGTAGCAGTCGTACAAGATGGCAGACCTTCTGATAAATCTGCTGGAGCAAGGGTCGGCGGGTACGAGACCATGGTTAAGGCGATTCGGATACATACTGAGGGGATCGGTGGGGACAGCCAGGTACGACACACACCCCTAGATAACGACTCACTTACTATTGGCCCCCGCCGCGTTACCCCTTTGGCGGTTGCCATCGGCGACAGGCCTCAGATCCTCGAAATGCTGCAAGAACAATGTTCAAGACCGACGCGAAGGGAAGGAGACGGGATTTACCTGTGGGTCGAGGAAGGCGTCCGCAACTGGACTCCGAGATCTGCTGTTGAGACCAAGGTGTTTGAGGGCGCCAATGCGTCTCCCGAAGGAGTCCCCCTCGAAAACATCGCAAGCTCACGCTTAGAGCGCAACGCTACTGATCGACTCGTCAGTCTCGGAGTACTAGGTCTAAGTACCTTTACTCCCACCGATGCAGCTCATGTCCTCGAAATCGACCGGCGCTACAACGCCGACGGATCAAACCTCGGCGCGAATATCCTGGCGAGGCAGCTAGATCGATTTGGAGTTCCCATCGCACAAGACGGACCGTTGCTATCCGTCAAGGTGATGAACGCCACTACACATGCGATTGGAAGAGCGATTCTTTCTGCAGGCGCAGATCACGACGGTCTCTCGACTTCCGACCTGGAAGCTTTCTTGCAAGCGTCAGCGCATCTGTCCGCGTCGCTCAGCGCCCCTCAACTGTTAGAAGTTTCTCTGGCTATCAGGGATCACGTCGTTTGCATCGGAGCCCCAGCAGCCCTACATGAAAGCGAGTTGAGCCGTTACCTAGGAACAGCTATTTCCAGACCAACGCATTTCGACGTGGCGAACGCATACGGTGCCGCTATGGGGTCGATTCGAATCACTGTCACCACTAATATCAGTGCGCCGAGACGTGGACTTTTTCGAGTTCATACCACAGCACCTGAAACCTTTTACGACCTACGGCTGGCCCAGGATTTTGCCGAGGCGAACGCCGAAGCCGAACTCTCGGAACAAATGTCTAGCGCAGGAGCTGACGGGTACTCCATCGACCATCACTGGAATTTGAACGAAGTGGAGGTGGACGGCCGTCCGCTATTCATTGAAGGAAACCTTCAATCTGAGGCTAAGGGACCTCCCTCTTAGGTCCGGTCAGCCGCTTCAACAGCGGCCGCTTTTCCTAGCTCGCGACACTGAGGGTTCGATGATCGAATCATTTCGGGGTTTGGTCGCGTTCGCATATAGGCGGTATCAGCGTTAAAAGCCCGCTCAAGAGATTTCGCCATTGATAGCAGCCTCGAGTCCTGGTACATCGGCGCTACACACTGAATGCCAAAAGGCATTCCGTTGACGTCGAGACCAGCCGGCAACGCAAGCACCGGGTGACCTACGACGGTCAAACAGCTAGTCAAACCTAACCAAGCCATATAGTTCTCAACTGGATTTCCATCGACTTCGCTTGGATGCAATTCCAACCAAGGGAACGGCCCGACACTAACTCCGGGGCATAGGACGGCGTCGACTTCGTCGAAAAGAGTAGCGAAGGACTGAAATAGATCCATCTGCTTTCTACGGGCCCTGGCAATATCTAATACCGAAGTGGCGAGGGCCGTGTCATAGCTGCGAAAGACGTTGGGATTGAAGGTATCGTCAAAACCTTCAATGTCGCGATGATACTGCGTCGCAAAAACATCAGCTCGCAGTTGCCAGTCAACCTCAACAGCGTCAGTAAGGTCGACCGACAAGTTAATTATCGTTGCGCCATTGGCCTCAAGATACTTAACCCGAGCGTCAAACTCCCCTCTCACATGGTCCGAAACTAAAAGACCGCCGAAATCCGGTGTAACGCCAAGCTTCAAGCTCTCAATCGCAGGGACTTCTGCACTTAGGTACGAGTTAACATCAAGAGGAAAGCTCATCGGGTCAAGTCGACTGGACGCGTCGCGGCTAGCGATCGCCGCCAACAATAGGCCAGCGTCGTCGACCGTCCTCGCCATGGGGCCCTGAAGGCTGTAATTGGTTTGCGTTATCGTTCGGCTCTCGTGGGGAACCGTGCCCGGCGTTGCCCTGTGCCCAACGACTCCAGTGAAACATGCCGGAATGCGCAGGCTACCGCCATGATCTGACCCCGTCGCCAGACTCGCCATACCGGTAGCAACAGCGACAGCGGAACCGCCGGATGAGCCGCCACACGTCAAATGTGGTTCATACGGATTCCCAGTTGCCCCAAAGAGCCGATTAATCGTATTGGCTCCGATACTCATCTCTGGAATATTCGTCTTTCCGATGATGATTCCCCCAGAAGCTCGCACGCGAGCAACGATTCCGGAATCCCTGTCCGGCACATGGTTCTTGTAGAAGGCCGAGCCGTAAGTCGTGATAATGCCTTTGGTGTCTTGTAGATCCTTAATAGCGACAGGTAAGCCATGCAAAAGTCCAGTCCCAAGACCGCGGTCTAGGTCTCTTTCTGCACGTTGAGCTTCTGCTAACGCCGACTTGGTGGCAACGGTTACTAAAGCGTTCAGGGTCGGGTTGAGGCTTTCAATTCTTTCAAAACATGATTCGAGTAATTGAACCGGGGAAAGCGTTCTTTCAGCGATCGCCTGCCTTGCCTCCACAGCACTTAGATCACACGGCTCGGTCACGCCTCGGACCTAATGACGTCGATTCCGGAGGGATCAATACGGCGACCATGAACTTCCATATTGTGACTATGACCTACATGGTGAAGACTAAAAGCCGCCTGGAGTGCGCTGTACATCCCCATTGCATCTAAGGCCTGGTTGACGCTTTGCTTCGCCAAGGTGAGACCAAACATCGGTCTTTTTGCAATGTGGGCAGCCAGATCCAAGGTTGCCTCTTCTAGCTGAGCTAGGGGCACTACCTTATTGATCATTCCGCGGTCGAATAGCTCCTCAGCAGTTAAAGACCTCCCGGTAAACAACATCTCCTTAGCTAACCGCGTGCCGGCTTCGAATGGATGAGCGAAATACTCGACGCCGTTGACGTTAAAAGCCACTACGGGGTCGCTGAAGGTAGCTTCCTCAGAGGCCACTATAAGATCCATGGGCCACACGAGCATCAGCCCGCCGGCAATCACCTTGCCCTGAACCTGCGCGATCGTAGGTTTAGAAAGGTTGCGCCACCTCCAGCAGAGACCCAAGTACATTTCTGCTTCGCGGGCCATGTAGCCCTCAGTTCCGTCGGCATCAAAGTGACACTGCGTTCCTACAGTAGGAAAATCTTCCATATTCGGCTCTGGCGCAGCAAGATCGTGACCTGACGAAAAATGTTTTCCGTCGGCGGCTAAAACGACCACACGTATTGACTGATCGGCGGCGGCCTCATCGAACGCCGAATTGATCTCGGACAACATCAAATAGTCTTGTGCGTTCGCAGCCTCTGACCGAGCCAAGGTGATGCGCGCAACTCCGCTTGCCGGTATTTCATATCTAATTCGGTCGTATGCCATTTCTCTCCAACGCGCTCGAGGTCGGATGCTAGATCTCTTACTAACGCGTTAAGCAAGAGAACCTGTCGTCTCAGACGATTCAGACCAACAATACTCTCCATCTCCTGACAAGCTATTTTCGAGGGACAGAGGGGAGGCCGAATAATGGGTCTTGTTAACGAGTGTGACGTTCTCGTGGTCGGAGCCGGTTTCGGGGGGTTATATGCCCTCCATTTGTTACGCCAAGAGGGGTTTGCCGTTCAGGGCGTCGAGCGGGCCGATGGCGTTGGTGGTACCTGGTTTTGGAACCGCTATCCAGGAGCGCGGTGTGACGTCGAAAGTCTTCAATATTCCTATTCCTTTGATGAGCAGCTGCAACAGGATTGGGAATGGAGTGAGCGCTACGCCGCACAACCCGAAATTCTGGAATACGCGCGACACGTAGCAGCCAGGTTCGATCTGCTGCCATTGATCGCTTTTAACACCAACGTCGAGACAGCAGCCTTCAACGAAGCCTCAAGACGCTGGACCGTCGAAACAAACCAAGGCACCTACGACGCACAGTTCCTGGTTGCTGCAACAGGGTGCCTCTCCACAGCTAATTTGCCAAAGTTCGACGGACTATCAAACTTCACCGGCGATGTTCTACACACCGGCCAATGGCCCCATGAAGCGGTTGATTTTACGGGTCAACGGGTGGGGATTATTGGAACGGGATCATCCGCAGTCCAAGCAATTCCTGTCATCGCCGCGCAAGCCAGTCATCTCTCTGTATTCCAACGAACCCCCAACTATTCTGTTCCAGCCCGCAACCAACCTTTGGATCCGGAGACCCAGAAAGAGACTAAGCAAAACTACGCTGCTCTCAGACAAGCGGCCCAAGAGGAACGCTCGGGAATTGTCTCAGCCTTTCCGCCCAATAACGACTCAGCAAAGAACGCCGACCCGCTGGACTTCAAAGATCGAATGGATGAACGCTGGCAGGAAGGAGGGTTTGGGTTCTACCGGGCATACGCCGACATAGGGATTGACGCCGCCTCCAATGAAAGGGTGGCTGAATATGTACGTAATCAAATCACCAACGTCGTCGAGGACCCAGCTACCGCCCAGTTATTAGCTCCGACAAACACAATCGCGTGCAAACGCCCTTGTCTAGACACCAACTATTACGAAACCTTTAATTTGGAGCACGTCGAACTGGTGGATATCTCTGCAGGGGGCATCGAAGCGATTAACAATGATGGGCTGACGGCAGCAGGACGAGACTTTAAGTTCGATGTGCTTATCTTCGCCACCGGGTTTGACGCAATGACCGGTGCCCTCTTGAAGATGAATATCACGGGCAAACATGGAACGACCTTGAAAGAGGCCTGGTCTGCCGGCCCACGCAACTATCTGGGATTGAGCATCCCCGACTTCCCTAATCTCTTCACGGTCACTGGACCCGGAAGTCCATCTGTTCTTACCAACATGATTATGGCAATTGAACAGCATGTTGAGTGGATTAGGGATTGTTTGGTGGCACTGCGCCAAAAAGGGCTCAGAACTATTGAAGCATCCGCGCAGGCAGCTGATTCATGGGTAGAACACGTGAATAACATTGCTAACCAAACTCTCTACCCGACTTGTAACTCTTGGTACCTAGGTGCCAATATCCCGGGTAAAACGAGGGTCTTTATGCCCCTGATCGGATATCCGCCGTACGCTGAGCGCTGTCAGCAGGTTGCGCAAGACAACTATGAAGGATTCGAACTTGCGTGATACAGGCAGACACCCAGAAATCTCCGTTGTTCAGGGCGACATAACCACCCTGAGTGTCGACGTGATCGTGAACGCGGCAAATAGCAGCCTTTCGGGAGGAGGTGGCGTTGATGGCGCCATACACGCGGCAGCAGGCCCTTCTTTGATGACCGAATGCCAAGAGATCTTCAGTCGAAAAGGCCCCTGCGCTACTGGAAAGGCCGTTATCACGAGCGGAGGGCGACTAAAATCGTCATGGGTCGTCCACGCCGTCGGGCCCGTTTGGGCGCTTCACGAACGAGCAGAGAGCGCCGAGCTTCTCTCTCTTTGCTATCAGGCCGCCCTCGACTTAGCCGTCACGGTCGAGGCCAAGACGATTGCCTTCTCCGCCATAAGTACCGGTGTATACGGTTTTCCTCCTGAACTCGCTGCCCCAATCGCTGTGAACACAGTGAAGAGTTGGTTCGAAGGGAGTTCAGAGCCTCACCAACTCGCCGAGGTCAGGTTCGTCTGTTTCGACGACCGCAATTTTCAATTAACAAGCAACGCCATCAACTCTTTATTTTAGAGAAACCTTTGACCGTCGAGCCCCTAGTAAAGGCGTGAAGCACTCTCCCAACTTCGAGTTGGCCTAAGCCGATCTAGCAGGAATCGACCAGCGCGCCTGCTAGCACTGTTATGTTGGCTCTGCCTCTATGCGGCCGTTGGGCGCTAGAGGAGCCCGACAGAAAGGCCATATGACCCCAATGCCGGACAATCAGGAAATAATCAGACTTGAAGAAGTCTTTAAGATCTTTGGCCCTCAACCGAGGGGCAGAGCCTTCGATCTCGCTAAGGCGGGCGTAAACAAAAATGAAGTTCAAAAGCAATCTGGCCATGTGGTCGGCTTAAACAACGTATCTTTCGCCGTCAAAAAGGGCGAAATATTCGTGGTAATGGGCCTTTCCGGCTCTGGCAAGTCGACCGCAATCAGAACAGTCAACAAACTTCACGATGTCACATACGGACAAGTTCTTGTCGACGGAATCAATGTGCAACAACTCGATGGAAAAGAGTTACAAGCATTTCGCCGAGAAAAAATGGGCATGGTTTTCCAACACTTTGCCCTCTTCCCGCACCGTAGCGTCATCGATAACGTTGCCTATGGTCTCAAGGTCCAAAAAGTCGACAGAACAGAACGACAGGCATCAGCCATGCGAGCCCTACAACTTGTAGGGCTCGAACCGTACGCCGATAACGCCCCAAGCGAACTTTCCGGCGGGATGCAGCAACGCGTCGGTTTGGCTCGCGCATTGGCGTCAGACCCAGACATTCTGTTGATGGATGAAGCGTTTAGTGCTCTCGATCCACTCATTCGTCGACAGATGCAGGACGAATTAATGGCAATCCAGTCAGAGGTCCAGAAAACAATCTTATTCATTACTCACGACTTGAACGAAGCGCTCCGCATCGGAGACCGTGTCTGCATCATGAAAGACGGAGTAGTCATTCAGATAGGCACCCCAGAAGAAATCCTTACGCAGCCAGCAACGGGTTATGTCGCCGAATTCGTTCAGGACGTTGATCAAGGTCGCGTTATCAAGGTTGAGGAAGTGATGATAGACCCTGACCCGCTTCACTTAGACAGCGCTTTTGAGCAAGTTGTCGCAGCGCTTAGTGACACCTCAGAACGGCTTGTCGTAGATTCCTCCGGCAAGTGTGTTGGCCTAGTTACAAGAAGTGACATCGAACGGGTTGCCACGCAAGGTACTAAAACCCTGCAAAGTGCCATGAGGACCGACATTTCATTCGCAGATCCCTCTCAGACCCTGAACGAACTCTACGCCGCGGCAGGACGTGGCTTGCCAATTGCCTGCTGCGACGCCGCAGGCCGGCTAGTGGGGCGAATGGACCCCACGGCCGTATTGGAAGAGCTCGGCCGGGTCGAGGCACTGTCTGAGGCCTTCGAGCGAGAGGTGTACATGTGATGGATCTCTTAGCAGAATCAACGGGACACTTCGTCGACCGAGCGGTCGGAAAGGTGACCGACCTTGAGACGGGTGACAAGGTAGCTGACGCAGTCGCGTCAGCAGTCGAGTTTGTAGCTGTTATCGGAGTTTTTGCGATACCCATCCTCATCTTGCTCGGATCAGCGAGGCGGCGCCGGATTGTTGCCGCAGTGGGTGGCGCGTCCGGCCTCCTAGCAGTCATCTGGTATCGCAGTACCGGCGACTGGGACCAACGACAGAACAACGTGCTAGATAAGTGGCAAATTCCGGTTGGCGATTGGGTCGAACAGATCACTGTCTGGGTTGACCTGAATATGAAAGAAACGCTGGCTGTCATTAAATGGCCCTTCCAAACAATGCTTGAAGTCGTCGTCGACGATTGGCTTCTCGGTCTTTCTTGGATGACGGTATGTCTTGCGGCACTCGTAGCAGGCTGGGCCTTTCGAGGCCTCCAAGTAGGGGTGGGCTCTTTTCTTGGACTCACGATCTGCGGTCTTTTGGGCGAGGAATATTGGAAGGAAACAGCAAGGACAATCGGCTTCATAGCAGTTGCAGTAATCCTCTGCGTGATTATTGGCATACCCACAGGCGTCGCTTGCGGGCGCATGGATGGAGTTTGGAGGATCGTTCGACCTTTGTTAGACGCTATGCAGGTCGTTCATTCGTTCGTCTACATGCTGCCATTTGTTTTCTTCTTCGGTGTTGGGTTTGTCTCGGCGACCATGGTGACGATGGTGTTCGCCCTCCCACCTCTCATCCGGCTAACCAATTTAGGGATACGACAAGTTCCAGATGACGTTGTTGAAGCAGCACGCGCTTACGGAGCGTCTGAACGACGAGTTTTAACAGACGTCCAGCTCCCCTTGGCCAGAGCGGCACTAATGACAGGCATCAACCAAACTCTATTGCTTGCCATATCGATGCTCGGTATCGCAGCCATTATGGGGGCCGGCGGGCTTGGACGCCTCCTGTACCGTTCCATCGCTAATCAAGATATAGCTCTTGCCGGCTCTGGTGGACTTGCTTTCTTCATTGTCGCAGTCGTGTTAGACCGGCTGACCCAACCAGACGATTCTGATCGAGCCGGTCTCTTCACCAGGCTTGCCAGCGCTTGGAAGAATACAAAGACACCGGAGGCATTGCTGCCGGTCAATAACGGCACCTCCACAGCTCCCGTTGCGACGGATGAAGAACCGGACGCCGCAAGATTCGAGCCGATCCAAAGCCGAGAGCGTTTCGCTATGTTCGGAGTAGGAATCGGAGCCGTGATCGCCGTCTTGGGAACGATCCTTCCATGGAATAGTGATACTGGACACCTTTCCGCGTATGGCCGGTTCGCTGACAACGACCTGATGGGTCAAAGCTTCAACGGTCTATCTGCTTCCGGAGGCTCCTGGTTCGGCATCATCATTCTTTTATGCGCCGTCGCAGTCGGCGCATCCCTCTATTCCACCGCACTGTCTCCTGGGGAACGGAGCCGATGGCTCGGGCCAGACGGCGCAACCGTATTTGGTCTTGCATCTGCGGTGACCGCTTTATGTGCTCTGCTTGCTGCAGCTCCCGACTCTGCGACTGCGTTCCAACGTTCCTCAGGCATATACGTAACTTTGGTTGGATGCCTAATCATGGCCGGTTTCTCGATTTTTTGGGTTTGGCACGCACCTATGGGTGCCAGGCGGCCACTCCCCTCAGGCATCAACTGGGGCCGGATGTTCGGCGCCTCCTTTGCCCTACTCCTCATCGTCATAGCCGGCTATTCAGGTTGGACATTTGACACTCGAGCTGGCTCGGTCATCGGGCCAGAGTTACAGGCAGAGTTAGATGTCATTGAAGGACAAAGCAAGATAGCCGAAGAGGCCGGGGACCTCGCCAAAGTAGGGTCGCTAGCAGCTGAGTACACAGCCCTTATCGCCTACGCTCAGCGAACGGGAGACATCATTTACGACGGCTATACCGACGAGGGAGCTGGCCTCGGCTGGATTACCTTGTTCTTGGGCCTCTTAACGTTGGGCCTGGCAGTGCCTGCATCAGGCTTCTTTTCCCAAGATGAATTGTTTTTGTATAAATGGTGCTCAATCGTGTGCGGTCTGGGGCTCGGTTTATTACTGCTTGGTGTGGCTTGGGTAGCAAGTATTTCAAGGGTCGCAGAGACGAACCTTGTTTCGGGCGTCGGTGTCCTTTTCTTACTGTTCGCCGGAGTTACCACGGCTGCAAGCGCTCGGGGCACACTCTCCGAATTCGACCGAAAGCAGGTCTACAGCTAAAAATAATCGGTTTAGGACATAACAGCTGTGCTACAAAACGTCCCTCGACGCGGAGAAAGTACGGCTAACCGCTCCAGACCGACTACCCTTTACGGTCGCGTGCCTTGGCAGTAACCATGGTCCGCAACAACTAGGGCTCTAGGGAGGGCCCCATCTATGAACAAGAAATCACTCACGCGCGTGCTCGCAGTAGCAGCAGCAGCGCTTCTGATACTGGCCGCTTGCGGCAGCGATGACGATTCAAGTTCCAGTTCTTCAGAAGCTTCAGCACCTGCAACCACAGAAGCCGCATTGAACATGACACCCGGAGAGGGAGTCAGCGTTACCTCCGGTCGAGCCAACTGGAGCACAGGCTACGTACAGGCAGAGATCTACACCGCCCTTCTGCGGGAGCTCGGTTACACGGTTTCTGAGTCTGCCGATATGGAACTAGGCCCTCAAAACGCATTCATGGCGATGGCATCAGGGGACATGGACTTTTGGGCGAACTCGTGGATGCCAGGGCACCAAAGCTGGCTCAACGGCGAAATGACTGACGGCACTTTGGTCGGCGATCATGTAACAGTTGTCGGTGAAGAAATGGTTGCTGGCGGCCTTCAGGGCTACCTGATCACCAAGGGCTTTGCCGAGGAATACCAGGTTTGGACCCTCGAAGACCTGGACAATAACCCCGACGCCATAGCGGCTTATGACGCCACAGATGCGGTACCTGGTAACGGCATGGTTGATGTCTTCGGCTGCCCCGAAGACTGGACGTGCGACAACATTATCAACGCACATTTCGCGGGCGCCGGCTACAAGCACCTCCAGCAGGTGAAGGCCGGTTACGACGCGATGTGGGCACAGGCAGTTGACATGGTTAACGAAGGCCTGCCGGCGGTTGCCTACACATGGACCCCGTCTGCCTACATAACTCAAATACGACCAGGCGATAACGCTTACTGGATTGGTTCGGAATACGTGCTTGATGATTCGAACCCCACTGGCGAAGAGGGTGGTGACGCCTGGGATCAGCGACCTGGAACAGCTGCGATTGGCGAAGACATGTGTCCAGCCCGTTCAGCTGACGGCCTCTGCCCGATTGGTTGGGCAGCCGCCGATATCAAGGCAGCGGCAAATAATGACTTCATGGCCGCAAACCCAGCTGCAGCACGACTGATTACTGACATCAAGCTCTCAGTAATGGACGTTTCTGTTGCCAACGTAGCCCAAGGTGAAGGTGCAGATCCCAAGGACCTTGCCGCTGACTGGATTGCCGGCAACCGCGCAACTGTCGATGGGTGGCTTGACGCAGCTCGCGCAGCTGGCTAAAGCTAACGATTAATCGCTCCGTCTGAGGAGCATCACAAAATCGTCTTGAAGGCGGGGCTTCGGCCCCGCCTTCAACGGTTTTTCTCGATAACACATACGAGATCACTAAAACCAAAGGCGAAACGGACTCGGGTACTGGGTAGGGCAGCCCTATCTGCATTTCACTGGCAGCGAACAACATGCCTTTCGGAGAGCTGACATGCCTACCCTTAACCAGTCAGTACCGATTCGCACAAGGAATCCAGTGTCGCCCGAGCGTCGTAGGCGCTGACATTTCCAAAGGCAGGACAGATTGTGACATGGTTCAGGCCTGACTCCTCTTCAAACTGAACAAAATATTCGGCTATTTGCGTAGGGGTTCCTGCAAGCAGGGACTCGGTCGCAAAGGCTTGATCAACGTCGCCTAGGAAACTTGGGACCATTGTGGGCGGCCACAGGTCGTACCGACGAAAGAGCTTCGTGAGATTGGCATCAAAATGTTTCCAAGCCCTCTTTGCGATCTCAGTTGCCTGCCGTTCTGTAGAGGCGATAACGACTCTTCGTAAGGTCGAAAGTGTTGGCAGGTGACCGCCAGCCCCGCCACCGCTTTGTTCCGCCCGGTACGCATGTACACGCTCAGGAATGAGGCTTATCGGCCCGGGAATAATGGTACTAACACCCATCTTCGCAGCGGTAGACAGAGTGCCTGGCCTCCACAAGGGTGGATGCGGTTCCTGATATGGCCCTATTTCCAATGGTCGCTCGGTCGCCGACCAAAATCTACCTTCGTAGCTAAACAGAGATCCGATGCCTTTTTCAGCGACCAAAGTCATGGCTGACAGGACGTAATCCAGTACCTCTTCAGTCCGCCCGACCGCTTCATCTCGGGAAATTCCCCACAGTAATTGCTCTGGCGGACTAACACCCTTACCGAAGCCGAGGTCGAAGCGCCCATGACTGAGGTGATCAAGCATGCACAATTCTTCATACAGGCGCATCGGGTCGTAGAAGGGAAGAAGGTGAACCAAAGAAGACACCCTGATCGACGAAGTTGCTTGGATCACTGCGCTAAGGAAGACATTGATGCTTGGTGCTACGTCTAGTGGAACATGATGGTGTTCCGACTTAAACCAGTGGGTGAACCCTGCTTCATCAGCTACACGCGCAAGACTTAAGTGTTCGCGGTACTGGTCCGCTAGCGGAGTAACGCCATCGTTCTCCATCTGATCGAACAAACCGAACTGAAGTTGTCGGCTCATTCAAGTAGCTCTGGCAAGACTTGCGGCTCAGCAGAAGCTGTAACTCGGGCAAGGCCCCCGTCTACCACTAACGTCTCGCCTGTTACGTACCTCGAGCTATCGGAGGCAAAGAAAGCGACTACGTCAGCTATGTCATCGCCAAAGCCCCACCGTTTTAGCGCGATCTGGCCTTCCATTTCCTCAATCAGCCCAGGAACCGTATTCCGACTCTCTTCCCATATCGCAGTGGCAATCAGGCCCGGCGCAATCGAGTTGACCCTTATCCCATCGGGGCCCCAATCTGACGCCAGAGCTCGGGTCATGGCATCTACTGCCCCCTTAGTGCCTGCATAAGCAACCCGCGCTCCAGGTCCTCGTATACCGGCCACAGAGCTGACATTTATTATCGAACCACCTCCGCGTTCTTTCATGGAGGGTGCGAGAGCTATTGAGAGGGTGAGAAGAGATCGAACGTTGATCGCAAACACAAGGTCGATTTCTTCTTCGGTGAGCTTTTCAGGCATTCGACGCATCGGAATTCCCGCGTTGTTCACTAATACGTCGACCCCGCTAACTTCTCGCAGGATTGTTTCTGCGAGCTTCGTTCCTGAGCCGGGCTTTGCGAGATCTGCCGGAATAATGATTGGGGAATTAGATAGCTCTTCGGCTACTTCTTCCATATCAGAGACTGTCCGGCCGCTCAGAACTACTTGAGCGCCAAGTGCGTCGAGTGCCTTTGCTGAGGAAGCGCCGATGCCACGACTCGCTCCTGTCACTACAGCGATTTTGTCAGTTAGGTCAGCCATTCCACACTCCTATACCAAATGTTGTGTTCAAGGTGTGTACCTTTCCAGAAAGGCTTCGAATTCTTGAGCCGCAAGGTGCAGGCCCTCTCCCATTTGCCAATCAGAGATCAAAGTACTGTTCTGGCAAAGGTTATTGACCGCCAGAGAGGACTCTTCGGGGTGGTAGAGGTCGTTGCCCTTCATTAGCAATAGCGGCGTGGTTACAGTCTCAAGAAAGCTTTCACCAACGTTAAATAAGAGGTCGTCTGTGCCGTACATGTTCGCCTTGAATTGCTGCCATGTCTGTTCGGATACTTCGGGACGCTGAGGTCGCAGTTCCGAGGCCCAGGCGTCATACATATCGAAGAAAGCCTGTCGGTTCCCACTCAAACCGATGGTTTGGAAAAGGACGCCTGACGCAACCCGGTCTGGTGCAGCCTCTATCAAGCCCATAACGTAGGGACCGCCTATACACATGCCTAC
>Ga0066845_10000030_pt1 | contig 34262 bp, 33 predicted proteins | sample ETNtaG_31_FD_65488 | JGI IMG/M metagenome (GOLD analysis project Ga0066845, IMG submission 65488) | Marine microbial and viral communities from oxygen minimum zone, Eastern Pacific Ocean - ETNP201310SV78 | ecosystem: Environmental > Aquatic > Marine > Oceanic | place: Pacific Ocean: Eastern...
TTGATATCAATGGTTTAAACGTAAATATTTTTCCAACTTCTTTTACCTACAACTATAACGAATTGGTAACCATAAGTCCTAATATTGATCCAACTTTTGCATTTGGCTCATGGTCTTCAGACAGTAATTTTTTTGTTAATGGTGGTTCTGCTAACAATTCTTTTTACTGTCAATTTAATGATACTATAGCTTTAAATATAGTTACTCTTAGCGCTAAAATTTTCGGTAATGACACTTTATGTTCCAATGAGAATGAAGATGCAGAGTTAGAAATATTCTTTACAGGTAATCCTCCGTTTCTCTTTTCATACACTGATGGAGTAAATGTGTATACGGACTCTACATCAGAAAATTACTATGTAATTAAAACTCAGCAAGCGGGTTTATATACCTTAACCTCTTTTAGTGATGCTAATGGAAATGGTGCAACAAGTGGTCAAGCTAGAGTGGTTGTTTTAGATGCTCCTCAAGCAGATTTTGAAGCATACCCTGACAGCATGACTATTTTATATTCAACAACTAATATAACAGATAAGTCACTAGGTAATGTTGTTAGTTGGCAATGGTATTTTGGAGATAACACACCTGTGGTATATACTCAAAATCCTACTCATATTTATAAAGACTCTATTGGTATATATGAGGTTTCTCTAATTATAAGTGATAATCAAGGTTGTGTAGATACAACAGCAAAATACGTGTATATTACTGATGAATATTGGATTTATATACCAAATTCTTTCACTCCAGATAATGATAAAAAGAATGATGTCTTCTGTATTTCATATAATGGTATAAGAGAAAACACATTCGTTTTTAACGTATATAATCGTTTTAGTGACCTTGTATATTATACAAACAACATAAATGATTTAAATTGTGAAAATAATGGTTGGGATGGTCGTCACATAAAAACTGGTGAAGAACTTCCAGCAGGAGCATACATTTATGAAATCTACTATCAGGATTTTGAAGGGTGGAAGCATAATGAAATGAGACAAATATTTATTATAAAATAATTACTATAATTTGTTTATTTGTTTCTAATTAGCATTTCTTAATTTCATGTTTATATTTGCACATCATATTTTTTAATCATATGAAAAAATTCAAAAAATATTCTTCTTTCGATTTATCAAATATTAATAACTCCATTCTGGAATATTGGCAGAAAAATAAAATCTTTGAAAAAAGTATTGAAAATAGGAAAAATAATTTGCCGTATATATTTTTTGAAGGACCTCCTTCTGCTAATGGAAAGCCGGGAATTCATCATGTAATGGCAAGAACCATCAAAGATTTATTTTGTAGATACAAAACATTACGAGGCTATAAAGTTGATAGAAAAGCTGGTTGGGATACACATGGACTACCTGTTGAGTTGGGTGTAGAAGAAATGCTGAACATCACAAAAGAAGACATTGGTAAGTCTATTTCCATCAAAGAATATAATAAAGCCTGTCGTAAAAATGTGATGAAGTACAAGGACATGTGGGAGAAAATTACAAAAGAAATGGGATATTGGGTAAATATGCAGAATCCATATCTAACATATGACAACAAGTATATCGAGAGCGTATGGTGGTTATTAAAAAAATTGTATCAAAAAAATGTGCTTTATAAAGGGCACACTATTCAGCCATTTTCACCAAAAGCAGGAACAGGCCTAAGCACACATGAGCTTAATCAACCTGGTTGCTATAAAAATGTCAAGGATACAACAGCTGTTGCTCAATTTAAAGTTTTGCAAAACAACGACTCAAGTTTTTTATATGATAAAACCGACTTACAAATATATTTTTTAGCATGGACAACAACACCATGGACACTTCCTTCTAACACTGCTCTAGCTGTTGGAAAAAATATAGACTACTTACTAATTGAAACTTTTAACAAATACACAGGAGAAAAAATAGCTGTCATAATTGCAAAAGAATTACTAACTAAATTTTTCAACCCTAAACATGAAGTTTCTGAAATTGACAAATATGATGTTGGTGAAAAAAATATTAAATACAAGATCGTTTCTAATTTTAATGGAAAAGTTTTAAATGGAATTAGGTATGATCAACTACTAAAATATAAACAACCAACAGACGGAGATTCGTTTAAAGTTCTTCTCGGAGATTTTGTTACAACAGAAGATGGAACGGGAATTGTTCATATAGCCCCTAGCTTCGGTTCAGATGATAATCGTTTGGCAAAACAAAACAATATAGGCAGTTTAACTTTAGTTAATAAACAGGGCAAATTCACAAAAGATGTAACTGATTTTTCTGGTATGTATGTAAAAAATGAATACTACTCTAATGAAGATAAGCCTGATCTTTCTGCTGATATTCAAATAGTTATTAAGCTAAAGAAGTCTGGCCTTTGTTTCCATTCTGAAAAATATGAACATTCATATCCGCATTGTTGGAGGACAGACAAGCCTATTTTATACTACCCGATGGACAGCTGGTTTATTAAAACTACCGACTATAAAGAAAAAATGATTGCGCTCAACAATACAATTAATTGGAAACCAAAATCTACTGGTGAAGGTCGTTTTGGAAATTGGTTAGAAAATTTAGTGGACTGGAATCTCTCCCGTTCAAGGTTTTGGGGTATACCAATACCAATCTGGAGAACAGCTGATGGTAAAAAAGAAATATGTATAGGCTCTATTAAAGAATTAAAAGAAGAAATAAATAAGTCTGTTGAGGCTGGAAACATGATGTCAAATCCACTAGAAAAATTCGAGGTAAATGATTTTAGTGATGACAATTATTCCGTTTTTGATTTACATCGTCCCTTCGTTGATGAAATTATTTTAACTTCTAAAAGTGGTGAAGTAATGACAAGAGAGCTTGATTTAATAGACGTATGGTTCGACTCAGGTTCTATGCCGTATGCTCAACTTCATTACCCTTTTGAAAATAAAACAAAATTTGAAACTAGCTTTCCGGCAGATTTTATTGCTGAAGGTGTTGACCAAACAAGAGGATGGTTTTTTACACTTCATGCGATATCAACAATTCTCTTTAGTAGTGTCTCATTTAAAAACGTTATTTCTAATGGACTCGTTCTAGACAAAGATGGTAATAAAATGTCTAAGCGCCTAGGGAATGCTGTAGACCCATTTATAACTCTAAAAAAATATAGTGCTGACGCAACAAGGTGGTATATGATAACTAATTCTCAGCCTTGGGAAAATTTAAAGTTTAACGAGCTAGGTATTCAAGAGGTTCAAAGAAAGTTTTTTGGCACTATTTTTAATACGTATTCTTTTTTCAGTTTATATGCCAATATTGATTCTTTTAGTTTTACTGAAAAATACATCCCAGCAAAAGAAAGATATGAACTTGACAGGTGGATTCTCTCTGAGCTTAATAGCCTAGTAAAAACTGTTGAAATAAATCTTGACAAATATGAGTCTAATAAAGCAACTAGAGAAATTCAAGACTTTGTGATTAATAAATTAAGCAATTGGTATGTTAGATTGAGTAGACGACGCTTTTGGAAAGGAGAATATAATTTTGAAAAGATTTCTGCTTATCAAACTTTATATGAGTGTTTAGAAAAATTAGCCATTATCTCGTCTCCAATAGCCCCATTTTTTATGGATAATTTATTTCAAGATTTAAATAATGTTACAAATAAATTAAAAATAACATCCGTGCATTTAGCTAATTACCCCTCAGTAGAAGAAAAAAATATCGACTTATTATTAGAAAAAAAGATGCAATTAGCGCAGCATATTACCAGCCTTGCACTGTCAATTAGAAAAAAAGAAAATATTAGGGTAAGACAACCCTTGCAAAAAATTCTAATCCCAGTTGTTAATAATAATAAGAATTTGATAAAAAATGTTGAAACAATTATATTGAACGAAATTAATGTCAAAGAAATAGAATACTTAGATGAAAATAATAATATTTTAAAAAAACAGATTAAACCTAATTTTAAAACATTAGGGCCAAAATTTGGAAAACAGATGAAAGAAGTTGCTACAATGATTAATAGTTTAACTGAAGAAGAAATAAAACAATTAGAGGAGAATAATATATTTAAATTAGACAATGAAAAAACTATTAGTCTAAGTGATGTTATAATTAACACAAAAGATATCCCTGGTTATTCTGTTGCTACAAATGAGGAGGTGACTGTTGCTCTAGATATTAATGTAAGTGAGAATTTAAAAAATGAAGGGCTTGCACGAGAATTTGTGAATAGAATACAAAATTATAGAAAAGATAACTCTTTTGAAGTTACAGATAAAATAACCATAACTATTTTAAAAGATCCAAATTTTATACCTGCATTTCAAAAGAATTTAAATTATATTTGTGATGAAACATTAGCTGACGAGATTAATTTTATTGAAAATATAGATGATTCGTATGTTGAATTTAATCTTGTTAATTCAATTACTACAAAAGTTAAAATTCAAAAATCAAAAAATGGCTGAAAAAACTGCATATAATAAAAAAGAATTGATAGAGTTTAAAACACTTATTCTTGAAAAAATCGAACGTGCACAAGAAGATTTAGAAATATTGCGTGCCGCAACATCTAATGATTCTGACAACGGAACAGAAGATACTTCTCCCACTTTTAAAGCTTTTGAGGAGGGGTCTACTACTCTTTCAAAAGAAGAAAATATTAAATTGGCCGAAAGGCAAGCAAAATTTATTAGAAACTTAAACAATGCCCTAATTAGAATTGAAAATAATACATATGGCATATGTAGAGTTACTGGTAAACTAATTTCTAAAGAACGTTTAAGATTAGTTCCACATGCAACACTAAGTATTGAAGCTAAAAAGTCCCAATAGTTTATTCCATTATCTTGAAAAAAATATTTTTAACCTCAACTGTTGTTGTTCTTTTAGATCAAATAAGTAAAGTCTTGGTAAAAACAAATATGCATCTTGGCGAAGAGCATTTAGTATTCGGTTTAGACTGGTTTATTATACATTTCACTGAAAATAATGGCATGGCCTTTGGTATGGAGTTTGGAGGAGAAGTTGGGAAAATTTTACTTAGTTTATTCAGAATAATAATTGTTTTATATGGTGTTAAATATCTTTTTAAATTAAACAAACATACTTTTCCTAAACTTCTACTTGTTTCTATTGGTCTAATTTTAGGAGGCGCCATAGGTAATATTATTGATGGTGCTATATATGGGTTGGTTTTTTCAGAAAGCACATTCTATAGTCCTGCTATTTTTACATTAGATGGATATGGGTCCTTTTTACAGGGAAAGGTTGTGGATATGCTTTACTTTCCAATTATTAATACCACAATTAATGGCTCTGAATTTATTTTTTTTAGACCCGTGTTTAATCTTGCAGATTCTGCAATATCCATTGGTGTAACGCTGATTTTAATTTTTTATAGAAAATACTTCTAGTTTTTCTTCCTTTGTATTTTACCATAAATTGTTTCTCTTGAACTTTTTTGATAAGATTTATTTGAAAAAGTATATTTTAATTTCTTTAATTGGCTTATTACAGTAAACCAAAGTAGATTTTTTCTAGATACTTTTGGGTTATTAAAATAATCTGGGAACTCATACCCGTATTTTTTTAAAAACGGGCCAAACACCATTACTGATCTATTAATAACATCCTTTGTGTAATATTCTTTTAGATGTTTTTTCTTAGAAATAGACTTATTCTGAAACGGAAGAGGCTCAATATTTTTTATTTTTAGGATTTTTAACACCTCTTCGTAGTCTTCAATTATATTTTCATATCTAATTACATAATTACAATCAGATATCACTAAAGATACTAGATTATCATAAGGTTTATTGTAAAATTTTAAAAAAAATTCTTGAAATGAAGCTTGATTTTGCTTTATATAATTATATTTCTTTCGTTGCAACTTATTAATATGACCCCCGTTTTCCTTAAAAAAACTTTTGTTTTCATACATGTTGTTTGGGTTTTGTTTTAGCTTTTCATATGTAGTAACAACTATTTCCATTGGATTTCTAATAACAGCGAATACAAGATAATCTATCTGTTTTTTGGATAGCTTTTTTTTTACTTCAAAATAGAGTGAATGTTTTCTTAGTAAAGGTTTTCCTTCATAGTTTTCCGAAAGGTGTTTTGAAATAGCCGTAGAAGCTGAAAAAGGTAGGCCAACAAATATATAACGATATTTATCGCTTATTATCATTGATTTAAATATCCCTTTTTTTTCATAAACTCTCCAATTTGGATAGCATTTAATGCCGCTCCTTTTCTAAGATTATCTGCGACTATCCAGGCATTTATACAGTTTTCTTGTGTAAGATCTTTTCTTAGTCTACCTACATATACCTGGTCTTTGTCTTCAGAATATAATGGCATTGGATATTTTATAGTGTCTTTTTTGTCAATTAGTAAAATGCCTTTGGTGCTATTTAATAGTGTTTTTAATTCACTTATGTTGATGGGTTTAGCACATTTAATATTAACACTTTCTGAATGACCCCTAAGTACCGGAACTCTCACCGTTGTTGCAGAAACTAAAATATTTTTGTCTAGTATTTTTTGAGTTTCGTTAACTAGTTTCATTTCTTCTTTTGTATATCCATTCTCTTCAAAATCATCACATTGTGGTATAACATTTCTATGTATTTGATACGGATAAGAAGGGGATTCCTTTATACCTTTCTCTTCATTTTCCAGTTGTTTTACAGCGTTTTGACCTGTACCTGAAACAGATTGATATGTAGATACTATTACTCTTTGTATATTATATTTTTTATGTATTGGAGATAAAACCATTAACAACTGGATTGTTGAGCAGTTTGGATTTGCAATTATCTTATCTTGCTTCGTTAAAACACCTGAGTTGATTTCTGGTACAACTAATTTGTGTTTAGAACACATTCTCCAATAAGAAGAGTTATCAATTACCGTGCAACCCATATCGGCTAAAATTGGGGCCCATTTTTTAGACACGTCGGATCCTGCTGAAAAAAAAGCTAAGTCTATTTTTTTATCCAATATGTCTTCGATTCCTAAAACTGAATGGGTTTGGTTTTTAAATATTATTTTTTTTCCAAAAGATAATTTTGATGCAACTAAATATATTTTGTCATATAAAAAATTTCTTTCTTCAAGAATATTTAAAAACATATTCCCTACTAATCCTGTTGCACCAACTATGGCTAGATTCATAATAAATTAAAATGTCAAAAATAGTATATTTACACTTTAAGCAAAAAAATTATCGCTTTTTTAGTTGAAAAGTAAAAAGATTAAATCTTTATGTCAATTATAAAATCAAAAATTAAGATTCTTCCAAGAAAATGTGGTGTATATCAATTTTTTGATAAACAAAATAAGTTAATCTATGTTGGCAAGAGTAAAAACATTAAAAAACGTGTAACGTCCTACTTTTCTAAAAAGCATGAAAATTTAAAAACAAAGGTTTTGGCTAGTAAGGTAGTTGAGATAAAATATGTTGTTGTTGAAAATGAAATGGATGCTTTACTGCTTGAAAATAATTTAATTAAAAAAGAAAAGCCAAAATATAATATTTTACTTAAAGACGGAAAAACATATCCCTGGTTGTGTATTAGTAAAGAAGATTTTCCTAGGATTTTTCAAACAAGAAAAGTTAAAAAAGATGGTGCTGAATATTATGGGCCGTACATGTCAACACACGTAATAAAAATTATTTTAGATTATATATCTGATATGTTTTATGATAACGGTTGGACACCATTTACATATTTGAATAAAAATAAAGATCCTGATACAAAAGAAAAATATTTGCAAATAATTAATTCCGCTAGAAAAATTATTAAAGGGAACATTAAAATATTAATTTGTTCTTTAACAAAACAGATGAGTGATCTTTCTAAAAATTTAGAGTTTGAAAAAGCACAGCAAATAAAGGATAAAATAGTTTTATTGAAAAACTATCAATCTAAATCGGTTGTTGTAAGCTCAAATCTTAGCAATATTGATGTGTTTAGTATTATTGATGAAGAGAAATATGCTTATGTGAATTATATGAAAATTAAGACTGGAGCAATATATATTAGTCACACTATTGAAGTGCAAAAAAAACTAAAAGAAAATGTTAAGGAAATTTTAAAAAATGCCATAGTTCACATGAGAGAAAAGTTTAAAAGCAATTCAAAAAACATTCTTGTTCAAATGATTTTTTCTTCTTTTTTAAACGGAGTCCGGTTTCACGTACCTGTTAAGGGTGAAAAAAAAACATTGCTAGACCTGAGCCTTTTAAATGCTAAGTATATGAAAATGGAAATGAAAAAGAAACGTTTGAATTTTAAAAATAAAAAAGTCGATTCCAGAGTTTTAGTTAAGCTTCAAAAAGATTTAAGACTAGATGTATTACCAAAACATATAGAGTGTTTTGACAATTCAAATCTACAAGGATCAAACCCTGTAGCTTCTTGTGTAGTTTTTAAAAATGGCTTTCCTTCTAAAAAAGATTATCGTAACTTCAATATAAAAACAGTTTCTGGAATTGATGATTTTAAGAGTATGACAGAAGTTGTTTTTAGAAGATATAAACGTTTACAAAATGAGAAAAAAGAACTTCCACAATTAATTGTTGTTGATGGTGGAAAGGGTCAGTTAAGCTCTGCGAAGAAAAGTTTAGACAAATTAAACTTAAATATTAATATTATTGGAATAGCTAAACGCTTAGAAGAAATCTTTTTTCCTCAAGACCCTCTTCCTTTATATTTAGAAAAACGATCTGAAAGTTTAAAATTACTTCAAAGAATTAGAAACGAATCTCATCGTTTTGCAATCAACCATCATAGAAAAAAAAGAATTAAAGAAGGATTAAGCTCATCAATAGATTCTATTTCTGGAATCGGACCTAAAAGTATAAAAAAACTCATCACTTATTTTGGATCTGTGAATAATATAAAGTTAGCTAGTAAAAATGAATTAGAAAAAATTGTTGGAACTACTAAATCAAAAAAAATATTAGAATATTATTCTAATACTTAACTCCTGATTATTCCTAAGTATTATTGCGTTTGTACTGTCTTTTTTATTAAAAGCAGATAATGCTCTCATATAAGAATATATGTCTTCTATTTCATGTGTTCCTAAATTGACTATTATATCTCCTTTTTTTATTCCTGCTTTATCGGCAGGCCTATTTGGGCTTACGCCATCAATACGCAAGCCACGATCTTCATACAAATAATCTGGAACAACTCCAAGTGTAACTGAAAACTTAGGAACACTTTTGCTATTTTCATCATTAGTTTTAGAAAACTTTAACGCTGTAGATTTATCAACATCGCTAACTATCTTATTAATATAATTTATTATGCTTTCTATTCCTTTATAATTGATTTTATCGGCATCATCTTGCGGTTTATGGTAGTCGTCATGGGCTCCAGTAAAAAAATGTAAAACAGGGATGTTATGTAAATAAAAGGATGTATGATCTGAAGGACCTGTCCCGCCTTTGCTCTTTTTTATATTAAAATTAAACGTTGTGTTGTTAGAATCAATTATATCATTCCAAGAAGGAGATGTTCCTGTTCCAAATATTTGTAATGTGTTGGCGGTGTCTAACCTGCCTATCATATCTAAATTAATCATGCAGTTAATTTTGTTTTTATCTTGCTCATAATTTTTTATATACGCATTTGAGCCTAATAGTCCTTTTTCTTCTCCACTAAATGCAATTAAGGTGTAATTATAATTCTTATTCTTCTTTTTAAGACTCTTTGCTATTTGAAATAGGGCGGCTACACCGCTTGCATTGTCATCTGCTCCATTATGGATTGCAGGATCTCCTATATAACGAGAACCTTCTTTTCCCCAACCAATATGGTCATAATGCGCACCTATTACTATATTGTTTTGGGTATTATTATTTATAGTCGCAACTATATTTTTTCCTTTCAACTTTTTTTCACTTATTTTTAAACTGAACGTTAATTTTTTATTTAAAATCTTTTCTTTTGAGTCGTTTAAAAATAATACTGGCAGTCCAGTGCTTTTTAATTTTTTAAATTTTTTTAATAGGGTTTCTGCATTTTTATCTTGATTATAAAAAACAATACACTTCGCTCCTTTGTTTTTTGCGATTTCAATTCTTGAAACAATCGAGTGATACTCAATGTATTTAGAGTGGGGATGAATACCATCCGGCGAAGAAGTGTTAATTAAAACTGCCTTGCCATTTACTTCGGCATTATTGTAGTTTGAATAATTTTCTTTTGGGGCATGAATTCCAAATTTAATATCAACTATAGGTAAATTAAACACTTCTGAATTATCAGAATATTTTGTTGGATATAAATTTGGTATGTTACAATCAAAGTTAATCTCAACCTTATCACTAAATTCAAAGGTATCTACTTTTGTTTCAAGACCAATTTTATCAAATCTTTTTTTTATATACAGTGCTGCAATGTCTTCTCCAAAAGTTCCTGTTTCGCGACCTTCAAGTTTATCATCAGATAAATATAAAACATCCTTCTCTATTTCTTTTAAAACCGTATCTTCTTGGCAGGAAAATAAGCAAATCAGTAAAATAAAACCGATGTGTATAAAATGTTTTTTAATTACCATAGATTATCTCCCCTAAATATTCTGTTATACCTCCGGCCAAATTTATAACGTTTTTAAACCCCATAAGTTCTAGTTGTCTTTGTGCTTGTTGAGATCTTCCTCCTAACTTACATTGCATAACAATTGGTACTTCTTTTTTGTCCTCAATTTTTTTAACCTTATCATGCAGCTCTGATAAGGGTATTAAAAAATCAACACCATTTATTCGACTAGTATTATATTCATATTCTTCTCTAACATCAACTAAAAAAAAATGTGCTTGATTTTTTTTTCTTAGCTCTAGTAGCTCTTTTAAATCTTCTCCATTTATTTCTTTTTTATCTATTAGCTTTATCATCTTTAGTTATTTTTATTCATTTTTCATTTGAGGAAAAAACAAAACATCCTGAATAGATTGTTTGTTTGTCAATAGCATTGTTAATCTATCCATTCCAATACCTATACCTGATGTTGGGGGCATTCCATACTCTAATGCAGTCAGAAATTTGTTGTCTATTAGCATTGCTTCATCATCTCCTTTTTCATGTAGCCTCATTTGCTCTTCAAAACTACTTCTTTGCTCTATGGGGTTGTTTTGTTCTGAATATGCATTAGCAATTTCTTTTGCATTAATGAAGAGTTCAAATCGTTCTGTTAAACCCTCTTTTTGTCTATGTTTTTTTGACAGGGGGGACATTTCAATTGGATAGTCAGTTATATATGTTGGTTGAATAAGTTTGTGTTCACAAAACTCACCAAACACAAGATCAAACAACTTTCCTTTGGCCATAGAACTATCTGTTTTAATATTTTTTTTTCTACAATAATCAAACAGTTCTTCCTCTGACATGTTTGAAATATCATCTCCAGTTTCATTTTTTATAGCTTCAAAAAATGGAATTCTTTTATATGGTCCAGAAAAACTTATATCCTTTCCGTCAAAACATACTTTATTGCTACCACATACTTCTGTTACCGTTTCCTCTAATAGTTTTTCCACAAAAGTCATCATCCAATTGTAATCCTTGAATGCAACATAAAATTCTAACATGGTGAACTCTGGGTTGTGAGTTTTATCCATACCTTCGTTTCTAAAGTCTTTAGCAAACTCAAAAACCCCTTCCTTTCCTCCAACAATTAGTCTCTTTAAATATAACTCGTTTGCTATCCTTAAATAAAGTGACATATCTAAAGTATTATGGTGTGTTACAAATGGTCTAGCTGCAGCTCCTCCGGCAATAGGCTGAAGAATCGGAGTTTCCACTTCTATATAGCCCATACTATTTAATCTATTTCTTATTGTATTGAAAATTTTGGTTCTTGCCTCAAATACAGACCATGCTTTATCGTTAACAATTAAATCTACAGACCTTTGCCTATACCTTAATTCTGTATCTTTAAACTCGTCATGCGTGTTCCCCTCAGCGTCTTTTTTAACAATTGGTAGCGGTTTTATAGATTTAGATAAAACTGTTAGTTTTTTTGCGAAAATACTGATCTCCCCAACCTTTGTAATAAAAACATATCCCTTAATTCCAACTATATCGCCAATATCTAAAAACTTTTTAAAAACATCATTATACATTGACTTGTCATCTGATGGACAGAGCTCATCTCTATTTAAATATATTTGAATTCTACCACCAAAATCTTTAAGCTCCATAAAAGAGGCTTTACCCATTATTCTTCGGCTCATTATTCTTCCTGCAATACTTACGTCTTGAAAGTTATTATCTTTTTCTGAAAATTTTTTCTTAATTTCCTTGCTGTTAGTTGTTATGGGATACTCATGTGCAGGGTAAGGATCAATACCTAATTCTATTATTTTTTTTAAAGATTCTCTTCGAATTTTTTCTTGCTCTGAATAATCCTGGGTCATGTTCTTATGTTTTTTTTACAAATATAAAAATTCTATTAGCCTAGTATTTCGTATTTTTATACTTATTTTAAATTTATTTAATTATGAAAATGTATGATTACATCTCCTCCATTAAAAATCAATTGGAAGAGGCATTGCTAATTGGAAAAAATTCTAGTCTTAAGAATAGCACAAAAACGTTTCAAAATGTAGTGGTTTGTGGGCTTGGAGGGTCTGGAATTGGTGGCAATATTGTTAGAGATATTGTTTATAATGAGTCTGCTTTACCGTTATTTTCTGTAAAAAATTATGATATTCCTAACTTTATAAATAGTGATACCTTGGTAATTGTCAGCTCTTATTCTGGAAATACGGAAGAAACTCTTTCTGCTCTTAAAAAATGTATTCAAAAAAATGCAGAAATAGCTATTATAACATCCGGTGGAAAACTAAAATCTTTTGCACAAAAAAATAATTTAAACCATATCCTTGTTCCTGGAAATCATCCTCCAAGAGCAATGTTTGCATATTCATTTGTACAGATTTTTTATGTTCTTTATAATTACAACGTTATTAATGATTCTTTTAAAAATAATATTAAACAATCGATCTCTCTACTAAACAAAAAGAAAAACAAAATTAAAGAACAAGCAAAATTTATTGCAGAAAAATTATTTAATACTACACCTGTAATTTATGTTGCTGATGGTTTTGAAGGTGTTGCAGTACGGTTTAGACAGCAGGTTAATGAAAATAGCAAGATGTTGTGTTGGCATCAAGTGGTTCCTGAAATGAATCACAATGAATTATTAGGATGGAGAATTAATACTAATAATCTTTCTGTTATCTTTTTTAGAAATAAATTAGACAATAAGCGTAACCAAATCAGAATAGACATTAATAAATCTGTTATTTCAAAATACACCAAAAACATTATTGAAGTTTGGAGCGAGGGTGAAACTCTAATGGAAAATACTTTATATCATATTCACCTCGGAGACTGGATAAGTTGGTATTTATCCGAAATGAATGGAGTTGACGCTATTGAAATTGATGTTATTAATTATTTGAAAACCGAACTTGCTAAAATTTAATTAATGAACAAACAGGTTGATTTTATAGATCTTGGAAGGATTGACTATAAAAAATGCTGGAAACATCAGGACATTCTATTCTCTGAAATTCTCCAAACAAAATCAAAAAACAGAAGAGAAGGTTTAACTCTTCCAACCAAAAATCATTTTATATTTTGCGAACACAATCATGTATATACTATTGGTAAAAGTGGAGACCAAAATAACCTTTTAGTTAGCCACAATTACCTTAGGTCAAAAAACGCAGAATACTATGTTACCAACAGAGGTGGAGATATAACATATCACGGGCCAGGGCAAATTGTTGGATATCCAATACTAGATTTGGACAATTTTTTTTCTGATATTAACCGGTATTTACGTTTATTAGAAGAGGTTATTATTCTAACTTTAAATGACTATGGTGTTTTAGGTGAAAGATCTAAAGGTGAGACAGGTGTTTGGGTTAATGTTGGTGGGGGAAAATCACGAAAAATATGTGCGATTGGTGTAAAAACTAGTAGGTGGGTTACTATGCACGGATTTGCATTTAATGTCAACACTGACTTATCTTATTTTGATAATATTATACCTTGTGGCATTTCTAATAAAAGTGTCACATCACTAGAAAAAGAGATAAATAAAACGTTGTGCATGAATGAGGTTAAAACAAAAATTAAAAATCATTTTATTAACTTATTTAAGATTGCTGAGAAATAAAGACTGTTATTTATATCAAAGTATTCATTTTTTAATTTCAAAAGTTTTATTTTTATACTCTAAATAAAATATTTGATGAGTAAAAAATTATTAGAATTTAAAAATCTTTGTACAGACTTTCATACAGAAGGAACAATTGTAAAGGCTGTAAATGATGTTAGTTTTGTTTTAAATAAAGGAGAAACTGTTGGTATAGTTGGAGAATCAGGGTCAGGTAAGTCTGTTACTTCATTGTCTGCTATGAGGCTAATTCCTAGTCCTCCTGGAATTATTAGTGGTGGAGAAATCATTTTTCATAAGAACGATACTTCAGTAAATCTATTAGGGCTATCAGAAGATGAAATGAGAAGTTATCGTGGTAATGACATAGCCATGATTTTTCAAGAGCCAATGACATCTCTTAATCCTGTTTTTACTTGTGGTGATCAGGTTATGGAGGCTATTACCCTGCATCAAAAATTATCTTCAGATAAAGCAAAAAAATTAACTATTAAATTGTTTGAAAAAGTACAGCTACCAGACCCCGAAAGAATATTTTCTACATATCCTCATCAAATTTCAGGGGGACAAAAACAGAGGGTGATGATTGCTATGGCTATGAGTTGTGAACCTTCAGTTCTAATTGCAGATGAACCAACAACAGCGCTAGATGTAACTGTTCAAAAAACCATCTTAGAATTAATGCAGAATTTGCAAAAAGAACAAAACATGGGTATTATGTTTATTACACACGACCTAGGCGTAATAGCGGAGCTTGCTGATAAAGTAGTTGTAATGTATAAAGGAAAAATTGTTGAGCAGGGAAATGTATGGGATATCTTTACAAATCCTAAACATCCGTACACAAAAGGGTTATTGGCGTGTAGACCTCCGCTTGATAAACGCTATACGTTTCTTCCAACAGTTTCTGATTTTATGCAAACAGATGACTCAGGAAAAATTATTGATAACAATGTGTCTGTTTCTGATTTTACGAAAGACCTTGTTGTTTCAGTTGAACACAGAAAACTAAAACAAGATAAAATTTATTCTCAAGATCCAATCTTAAAAATACATGATCTAAAAACTTATTTTCCTATAAGAAATGGGTTTTTTGGAGGAATAACTAGCTATGTTAAAGCGGTAGATAATATTTCTTTTAATGTTTATAAGGGTGAAACACTTGGTCTTGTTGGTGAGAGTGGGTGTGGTAAAACTACCTGTGGAAGAACAATTTTAAGACTTGAGGAGCCAACATCTGGAAAAATAATTTACAAAGGAAAGGATGTCTCTAGAATGAGTAGTGAAGAATTGCGATTATTCCGAAAAGAAGTTCAAATTATTTTTCAAGACCCGTATTCTTCATTAAACCCTAGAATGACTATTGGAAATGCAATCATGGAGCCTATGCAGGTACATAATATTTTAAAAGACGACAATGAAAGAAAAAAAAGAGTTGAAGAACTTTTAAGTAAAGTAAGTTTAGATCCTACACATTTTTACAGATACCCACATGAATTTTCTGGTGGCCAAAGACAAAGGATAGGTATAGCCAGGGCTTTAGCAGTAAATCCGAAATTTATTATTTGTGATGAGTCGGTTTCTGCCCTAGATGTTTCGGTTCAAGCACAAGTGCTTAATTTGTTAAATGAGTTAAAAGATGAGTTTGGTTTAACGTATATATTTATTTCGCACGATCTTTCTGTTGTAAAATATATGAGTGATAGAATGGTTGTAATGCAATCTGGAAAAATAGAGGAAATGGGGGATTCAGACAAAATATATAGTTCTCCTCAAACATCATACACTAAAAAACTTATCGATGCAATTCCTGAAGGAAAAACAGAAGATATCAAAAAACATTTAGAAAAAAAAGGGGTGGTTGTAAAATAATATTTACCAATAATTAGCTAACAGTAATTACTTTTTTTAAAATTTAAATTTTCATTTCTGGAACTTCATCGTTTATAATCAAGTTTCCTTCTGTTGCTTTTATTATGTAATCAACACTTACACCAGGAGCCCTCTCTAAAAGTTTAAATCCTTTTTTTGTTACTTCTATAACTGCTAAATTTGTAACAATTTTTTTTACACAAGAAACACCTGTAATTGGCAAAGTGCATTTTTTTAATAGTTTGCTTTCGCCTTTTTTATTTGTATGCATCATTGCAACAATAATATTTTCAGCAGAAGCAACTAAATCCATTGCACCACCCATTCCTTTAACCATTTTTTTAGGAATTTTCCAATTAGCAATATCTCCATTTGAAGCTACCTCCATTGCCCCTAAAACAGTTAGCTGAACATGTTTTCCTCTAATCATTGCAAAAGATGTTGCAGAATCAAAAAGTGCAGCACCAGGAAGTGTTGTTATTGTTTGTTTTCCTGCATTAATTAAATCTGGGTCTTCTTCGCCTTCAAAAGGAAATGGGCCCATACCTAAAACTCCGTTTTCTGACTGGAACTCTACATCAATTCCATTTGGTATATAATTGGCCACCAAAGTAGGAATTCCTATTCCAAGGTTAACGTAAGTATTATGCTTTAGTTCTTGAGCAATTCTTTTTGCTATTTGATTTTTATCTAAACTCATTCATTTCTTTTTCTAGTTGTTAGGTTTTCAATTTGTTTTTCATATAACTTTCCTTTAAAAATTCTTTGTACGAATATTCCTGGAGTATGTATATGATTTGGGTCAAGCTCTCCTGCTGGAAGTAATTCTTCTACCTCTGCAACAGTAATTTTTCCGGCCATTGCCATGAGAGGATTAAAGTTTCTGGCCGATCCTTTAAAAATCAAATTACCCGCCTCATCTCCTTTCCATGCCTTAACAAAAGCAAAATCTGCTGTTAAGGCTGTTTCTAAAATATGGGGCTTACCGTCAAAAAATCTTACTTCTTTACCGATGGCAACTTCTGTTGCATAGCCAGCAGGAGTGAAAAAAGCTGGTATTCCTGATCCTCCTGCTCTGCACCTTTCTGCCAATGAGCCTTGCGGTATTAAATCAACTTTTAATTCTCCTGTCAACATTTGTCTTTCAAATTCAGCATTTTCACCAACATATGAAGAAATCATTCTATCGATCTGTCTTCTCTTTAACAATAGCCCCAAACCAAAATCATCTACACCTGCATTATTTGAAATACATGTTAAATTAAATATTTCTTTCTTAGATAATTCTTTGATGCTATTTTCAGGTATTCCTGATAGGCCAAATCCACCAAACATTAGTGTCATGTTGCTTTCAACACCCTTAATAGCTGCAGCTACGTCTTTTACTTTTTTATTTATCATACTAAAATTCTTCTTCAAAAAATATACCTTCCGTAGATTGTGTTTGTTCACCACAATCCATTTTTACATCAATATATTTTGGAATATTAAACATTCTTGGGTTAATTTCTGAAATATCTTTGTCTTGATAGACTCGTTTTAAATACTCTGCAAAAACTGGAAGCGCCATATTTGCACCTTGGCCATAATAAATATCTCTAAAATGTACGCTTCTATCTTCACATCCTGACCAGACACCAGTAACAAGATTTGGGGTAATTCCAATAAACCATCCATCAGATTGATTTTGAGTCGTACCAGTTTTCCCTCCCATTTCATTAGTGAACTTATATTTATAACGAAGTCTTACACCTGTTCCTCTTGTGGTTTTTGCTTCGGGGCTGTAAACCCCATCAACAACACCTTGCAATAATCGTACCATTATAGCGGCCGTCTCTTCACTCATCGCTTCCTGTGTTTTGGGTGTAAATTCTTCAATAATTACACCGTTTTTATCTTCAATTTTAGTGATAAAAACTGGTTCTATCCAAACCCCTTTATTAACAAACGTAGAATATGCTCCAACCATTTCATATACAGATAGGTCAAAAGTTCCTAAACACAAAGATGGTACTGCTAAAATTTTAGATTTTATACCTATCTTTTTTGCAAGATCTACTACTGCTTGTGGACCAAACTGCTTCATTATGTATGCTGTTACAGAATTTATTGAATTAGCTAGGCCAAATTTCATACTTAAAGAAAGTCCTTCAAAATCGTCTCCTGAATTTTGTGGAGCCCAATCTTTATCTAATCCCCATCTTTTTTTATCAAAAACAACTGGAATATTTGATACTTTATAGCAGGGTGAAAAGCCTTCTTGAATTGCTAAAGAATATAAAAAAGGTTTAAATGTTGATCCTACTTGTCTTTTTCCAATAGTTACATGATCGTATTTAAAATATTTGTAGTTAACCCCCCCAACATATGCTTTAACATGTCCGTTTGTTGGGTCCATGCTCATTAATCCTGAATGAATAAAAAACTTATTGTAATATATTGAGTCTATCGGAGATAAAACGGTATCTATTTCTTTAAACCACGAATAAATTGTGTCACCAGAGAAAAAATAATCTCCCACGTTCTTTTTTGGCAGTATATTTTTCATTTTTTTATTCCATGCTAATAATTTCATTGGAACCTTTTTATTGAAAACGTCTTTAATTTTTGTTTCTGATGCTCCGGCTTTTTTTAGCTTAATATATCTTTCTGATCTTTTAATTGCTTGATTTAAAATTTCATCTATTTGTTCTTGCTCGAAATCTTCAGGAAACGGCGCATTTTCGTAACCATTCCAGTGTCTATAAAAATCATTCTGAAGTTTAAACAAATGTGTTCGCATTGCTTCCTCTGCAAAAAATTGTAATCTAGAATTAATTGTGGTGTAGATTTTTAATCCGTCTGTATATAGATTATATCTTTTACCATCTGCCTTTTTATTTTGTGAACACCATTTTTTCATTTCTGTTCTTAGGTATTCTCTAAAATACGGAGCTAAGCCCCTATTATGACTGGCTTGTTTAAAATCTAACACTATTTCCTTTTCTACACTTTTCTTATATGTAGAGTCTGTAATAAATTTATATTTTTTCATTTGATATAAAACAACATCTCTTCTAGAAGTTGTTAGTTCTATTCTTCTATTTGGATTATACAATGAAGGGTTTTTTAGCATGCCAACCAACATCGCCGATTCTTCAATTTCTAAATTGATTGGCTCTTTATTAAAATAAACCTTAGAAGCAGACTCTATACCGACCGCGTTATTGACCCAGTCAAACCGGTTTAAATACATCGTTAAGATCTCATTTTTAGTATACCTCTTTTCAAGCTGAACAGAAATCACCCATTCTTTTAGTTTTTGCAAAATTCTTTGCATTCCTGATGCTGGTTTTTCAGTAAATAACATTTTTGCTAATTGTTGTGTTATTGTACTAGCCCCACCTGAACTAACATCACCCTTAACCGCACCTAATATTGCTCGAAAAAGAGCCCTAACATCAATTCCAGAATGATTTTTAAATCTAATATCTTCCGTTGCTATAAGAGCGTTGATTAAATTGTCTGGAATCTCATCAAACTCCACTTTTGTTCTGTTTTCAAAAAAATATTTACCAAGCACAATGCCGTCTTCAGAAATAATTTCAGTAGCAAGGTTGCTTTTAGGGTCTTCTAATTGTTGTAGACTTGGTAGAGGCCCGAAAAAACCGAAAGAAGCCAGTTGGACTAAAAAAAACAAAGATAAAAACGGGCTAAGTATGATTATCCAAATGAAAAGAATTGATCTTCTACTCATTGTATTGTTGAATTATAATTCCTAGAGAATGAATGTGTTGTAGATTGCTTACCCTTTCCTTATCGCCATACCTCATCGCTTGCTCAAAACTTATACTATTTGAGTTTATAATTTTTTTGTTGTTAATGTTAGATATGTCTATGGAAACATCCTTAATATCTCCCCACCCTGTTCCATACCACCTGCCAACATTATCGCATAAATATATTTCTAAAGTATCTTTATTGTAGTCTGTTTTTGAAAATAAAAATATATTTTGATACTTGTATTCAACACCGTGTCTTATGTTTAGAAATACTTTGTAATTAAGATTTGTGTCTAATTGTGTTAGTTTAAAGTTAATCAGCGAATCTGTATGCCATATGTTTTCAGGAATATCGAAAAAATTTTGATAGACGTTTTTTTTATTACATGATATAAAAACAACTAGTATTATCAACAATGTTGTGTTTTTCATTTTACCATCCTCTTTTTAAAGCGCTTTTTTTTCTTTTTATTATCAAAACGATTAACAGACCCTCCTTCAATTCCATCTTTAAAGCTTATATTCTTTTCTTCTTCTGGCATCAAAAATTCTTCTATTTTTTCTGGGTATTTACCCGCTTTATTTAACTCAATAATTTGTTTAACGCTACTTAAATGTAACTCAAAAATTTCCATTGGTGAGTTCAAATAAAAATAATACATCTTTTGTTTAAAAACATCTAATTTAGCAAGCCTAGTCTCTCCATTTTTAAATTTTAATTTTATTTTTGAACTCGGAAATTGTCTAACCGCTTCTGTATATGTATCTAATTCAAAATTTAAACAACACTTTAACCTCCCACATTGTCCAGAAATTTTTTGAGGATTAATAGACAATTGTTGATATCTAGCTGCTGATGTTGAAACAGAAGGAAATTCAGTCATCCATGTTGAACAACACAATTCTCTTCCACAAGATCCTAAACCGCCTATTTTAGCCGCCTCTTGCCTAACACCTATTTGCTTCATCTCTATTCTAATTTTAAATTCTTTTGAATAATCCTTTATTAGACCTCTAAAATCTACTCTTTTGTCCGCTGTATAAAAAAACGTTGCTTTAGTGTTATCTGCCTGAAACTCAATATCTGAAAGTTTCATTTCAAGCTTATGTTGCTGTATAATTCGATTGGCAATTTCTAGAATCTCGGTTTCCTTTTTAATTAGCTCTGTCCATTTTTTTAACTCTTTTTCTTCTACTATTCTATAGATTTTTCTAAGAGGCTCTTTTTTAACATCTCTATTTTTTCTTTTAATCTGTAATTGTACTAATTCGCCGATCATTGTAATTTTACCTATATCGTGACCTGATTTTTCTGCCTGAACTGCAATCCAATCTCCTACAGAAATATCAAGATCATCTGAATTAGTGAAAAAATCTTTTCGATCTCCTTTAAACTGAACTTCAACAAGTTTTCTATTATTTTTATCTACGCTTTCTATTTGGTATAACCAATCAAATACAGAACTTGTTCCACATCCTCTTTTTTCCGAAACGTCACATGTATTACAGTTTCCACAAGCCATTTTAAATTAGAATTAATTCGACTTTAAAGTTAATAATTTTAAACACTCTAATGATAAGTTAAAAAATAAAATTTTTGAATTTGCATTTCTTCCAACAGCGTAAATTGTTTTCTCCAGTTTGTTTACGATATGTAAAATCTTCTCTTCATTTAAGTACGGTGAAAAGTTTTTTATAAACTCTTTTTCTTCAATCTCTACAATTTTATTTGTTTTGGTGCTGATTTTATATATTAAACACTCTCTGATAATCTTAATCGAATAATTACAAAATTCTATTTGATTTTTTCTACCAACACTTGATATTTTTTCATTCCAATCAACTATTTTTATAATGTCTTTCTTATATAAAAACCTCATCCAATTTGCAAAAAGCTGAAAAAAACTTATTTCTGAATCTTGATTGTTTAAGAGTCTAATTATAGACCCTAAATCATAGTTTAAGGCTTCAACTTGTTCTTGTGCTATTTTATATTTTTCAGTGTCGATGTGGTCAAAATAACTAAGCACGTCTTTTTTTTTGAAATTAGAAACGTTTGTGATTTGCAATCTTGAAAGAATTGTTTTAAGAAGTTTGTTTTTATTATTTGTGGTAAGTAAAAAAAGTGTGTTTTGAGGTGGCTCCTCAATAAGCTTTAATAGCTTATTTGCGGCTTCTTTGTTCATCTTCTCTGCACACCATATAAGCACAACCTTATAGTTTGACTCATAACTTTTAAGCTTGATCTTTTCGCTTATACTTTTTGATTGATCTTTATATATCATTCCTGTTTGGCCCATTTTGTTCTCACCTTTAAATTCTTCTGCCCAATCCTGAATAGATAAATATGCATTCTCTAAAACAAGATTTCTCCATTCATTTAAGTAGTGATCACTAATAGTGTTTTTAATTTTATTCGTTTTTATTACAGGAAACACTAGATGAAGATCCGGATGTTCTAAATTATTATATTTCGTGCAACTTGAACAAGAACCACAAGAATCTGAAGGTAATTTATTTTGACAATTTACATATCTTGCATAAGAAAGAGCTAGTGCTAATTTTGCACTTCCATTTGGACCATAGAACAATTGTGCATGCGCAATTCTACCTCTAATAATGCTATTTATTAATTGTTGTTTAGTATCATTATTGCCTGGAATATCTTTAAAAAGCATTTTTCTTTGTTCTTATTCAAAATTAAGAAAATTATGTTTTTATTTTTGCAAAATGAAAAATATTAGTGACGTTAATTTTAAACATAAGATTGTACTAATTAGAGTAGATTTCAATGTCCCTTTGAACAACGATTTAACCGTTGCTGATAATAGTAGAATTATTGGCGCTTTAGACACAATAAGTTATATTATAAGATCAGGAGGAAAAGCTGTTATATTATCACACTTAGGTAGGCCTAATGGTAAGTACAGATTGAATTTATCGCTAATTAATATTGTTACCGAGCTTTCAAAATTATTAAGACATAAAGTGGTGTTTATACAAAACTATCTTGAGGAATCAGCTGTTAAAAAAATTAATGACTCTAAAGCAAGTTCGGTTTTTCTTTTAGAAAATATGCGGTTTAATAAAAAGGAAAAATTGGGCTGTGAAAATTTTGCAAAAAATCTAGCAAGACTAGGTGATTGGTATGTTAATGATGCATTTGGAACTCTGCATAGAGATCACGCTTCGACATCAAAAATTGCCTCTTTCTTTATTAATAAAAGGTGTTTTGGGTTTCTAGTTGAAAAAGAGCTTTCGGCATTAAATAATGTCTTAAAAGAGGCTAATCATCCTTTTACAGCTATTATTGGTGGGGCAAAAATATCTAGTAAAATTGATGTTATTAGGTCGTTATATAGTATTGTAGACAATTTAATTATTGGTGGTGGTATGGCGTATTCTTTCATAAAAGCTTTGGGCGGTGAGGTGTCAAACTCTTTAGTTGAAGAAGAAAAATTAGGTTTAGCGAAAGAGTTAATTACTGAAGCGGCTAATAAAAACGTGACCCTTTTACTTCCTGTTGATTCTGTTAATGGGTCTGAATTTAGTAATGACTGTATAATCAACAAATCGGAAATAGATAATATTCCAAAAAAATTTGCTGGCTTTGATATTGGAGAAAAAACCATACAAATGTTTTGCACAACCATCTTAAAGTCTAAAACAATTATTTGGAACGGTCCAATGGGTGTTTTTGAAATGTCAAATTTTGAAAATGGAACAAAAAAAATAGGACTTGCAATTGCAGAAGCTACAAAAAAAGGTGCGTATTCACTAGTGGGTGGGGGTGATTCTGTTGCGGCAATAAAAAAGTTTAAACTAACCGGTGGTGTGTCTTATATTTCAACTGGGGGGGGGGCTATGCTTGAGTATTTGGAAGGTAAAAAACTTCCTGGAATTTGTGCTATTGAAGATTGATTTTTTCTTTTGCTTTTTGTGTTTTTTTGTCTATTTTTTTAAGCATTTCATTTTTGTGTTTATTAATGTTTGGGATTATTTGAGTAGATATATTTTCTATTGGTTTTAACAAAACTGTTTTATCATATTCTTTTAGATTAACCAAATTATAGTCTTTTACTATAAATATTAAAAAGCAAAATATTAATAAAACTTTTAAAAACCCGAAAACTGCTCCCAAAAACTTACTAATTATACCAAGAGCAAGAGCCTTGGTTAGTTTGTCTAAAATAAAACCTACCAGTCTAATAGATAATATAATGGTTGCAAACAAAATAACAAATGTAATAATTGGTATAAAATCTTTATATTGCAAGAAATAGATAGATATTTTGGGCTCCAAATAAACCGAAAAGTTAATTGCAAAATATACTCCGAAAACAAAGCCGATTAAACCTGTTACTTCTTTAATAAGTCCGTTTGTAAAACCCTTAATTGTAGAATATAAAAAAGGTATTACTATAGCTATATCTAAATAACTCATTTGGTAAAGATATTAAGTTTATTTTTGTGTCATGAAAGATTTAGAAAAAAAGTGGTCTCTTCTTATTCAGCGTCTTGAAAAACAATTTGAATATGAAATAACGCTAAAAGGCGTCTTGTATGTGATTGGTTTACAAGAACTTAATATGCCTGAAAAAAGCTTTAGTAAAGAAGAAAAGGTAGATGTTTTACATGTAGCAACATGTAAAATTCTTAGTACTTTTGGTTATTATAAATTTACTAGTGTCGATAAGGATGGTTGGCCCCATTATGAAGAGGTCAAAGCTTTAAAAAATTTGTCGGAAAGTGAACAAGAAAAACTAATTAAAGAGGGAATAATAAGATATGTTAGTTAGTTAACCGTAACTTGTTTTGTAATAGTTTCTCCTCTAACCAACGCAATCATATTTTGGCCAATTAACGTGTCGTTTCCGCTTAATTTTTGAACATTTATATCAAAAATTGCTTCTAAATCATAGGTGAACTCAACCCTACCCTGCGTGTCGGTATATTCTGTTCTGTTTAATTCACCAATTGGCGTGGCTCCCTGGTTGTTAACCAAATCATCGTTAATAGACAGTGTTACTCTTGCATTAGAGATTGGTGTTTTTTGTTGATCAACAACAATAACAACCCCAACAGTTGGGCTACTTTCTTTTGTACAAGAGTTTAAAATCGTTAATGATAATGCAAAAAAACTTGTAAATATTATGAAAGACGATTTATTTCGCATAAATATTGTTATTTTGTATTTACTTTAGCAAATATATAGAAATTATTGTATGTTATCAAAGATTGATACTTTAGTGAAAGAGGTTAATGACTTTACTCCTTCTTCAAAAGAAGAGCTTGAACTTTTTAGGCTTTCATTTTTAGGCAAAAAAGGGCATTTAACTTCTCTTTTTAATAGTTTTAAAGAGGTCCCAAATGAACAAAAAAAAGAGTTTGGTCTAGCGATTAATAGTCTTAAAACATTAGTTCAAACAAAAATATCTTCATTAAAACTATCCTTTTCTGAAAAAAAGGCCGGTCCAAAACCTGATTTATTTAAGCCTGTAAAAAACACTTCAAGCGGTAGCCGACACCCTATATCAATTGTTGAGCAAAAAATTGTTTCTATTTTTAGTAGCATAGGGTTTGGTGTTTCTTATGGTCCTGAAATAGAAGATGATTGGCATAACTTTACAGCTCTAAACTTACCGCAGGATCATCCGGCTCGAGATATGCAAGATACTTTTTTCATTCAAACAAATCCTGATGTTCTTCTTAGAACCCATACCTCCTCAGTTCAGGTTAGACATATGCAATCAAACAAACCGCCAATTAGAACCTTGTCCCCCGGAAGGGTTTATAGAAACGAGGCTATTTCGTCTAGAGCCCATTGCCTTTTTCATCAAGTTGAGGGTTTATATATTGATGAGAACGTAAGTTTTTCTGACTTAAAACAAACCCTTCTTTTCTTTGCCAAAGAAATGTTTGGTAAAAAAACGAAGATTAGACTTCGTCCTTCATACTTTCCTTTTACAGAACCTTCCGCAGAAGTAGATATATATTGGGGATTAGAAACAGAAATAGATTATAGGATTACTAAGGGCACAGGGTGGCTTGAAATTCTTGGTTGTGGAATGGTTGATCCAAACGTTCTAGATAACTGTGGGATTAACCCAAAGAAATATAGTGGGTACGCTTTTGGAATGGGAATAGAACGAATTGCAATGCTTCTGTATGGTATTGATGATATTCGGTTATTTTATGAGAATGATATTCGGTTTTTGAAGCAGTTTTATTAAAACCATACCCTAACCATAATATTACAATACTTAAATTGTTTATTTAAATACTGCTTTCTTTACTGACGAGTAGCGTTTATTGTCATCTCATAATTAATAACATTTGTAACCCCCATCATATCTGTTTCCGTTTCAGAGTCAACTATTGTTATTGAAAGGTTTGTTTTGGAAACGGTATAAGTAGCTTCACTTTCTTCACCATCAGATTCTGTTATTGTTAATGTGTTTCCGGATGTGGTATAGTTTTGAGTCTCATCAGAGGTTATTAGTGTTCCTGAAGAAGTAAACTCCATATTACCTTCAATATCCCATGATGTGTCCTGAGGAGTTGATGTGTATGATGTGTCCATAGAATAAATGGTTTGCCCCGCTAATGTGGCCGTAACATTTATATTATAATCTACGCTCTCTGGGCTCCAAACTCCAACTAAATCAAAAACACAAGAACCATCATCATTTTCTGCATCAGAATTATAATTTGCCGCTACAGGGTCTGTGCAGCCTTCTTCTTTTGTGCAAGAGGCAAAAATTAAAGAAATTACTGTTAAAATATATATTGTTTTTTTCATTTTTAATTGTTTAATTTTTTAAAGATAGTGTTTTTTTTTCTTTTATTTTTTACGTCTATTTAAAATTCCAGTCGAAAGAATGTAGGTTTTCAACACAGTTTCTAAGCAAATCAATAGCTGCCCTAACATCTTTTTTGTTAACCATCTCTATAACCTGATGTATATGTCTTGTTGGTATAGAAACCGCGCCTGCAATACTACCTCCAGGATTCATCCTTTGTATACCGGCGGTATCAGTACCTCCCGCCGGTAAAATTTCTAACTGTGTTTTAATTTTTTTCTTTTTAGCTATTTCTTTCATATACTTCACCATTCTATAGTCACATACCGTAGAAGAATCCATAACCTTGATACACGCGCCCTCACCTAGAGCTGAAACTCTTTCTTGTTTTGTGCTTCCTGGCGTGTCCCAAGCAATAGTTGTATCGAGACCGAAGCCAAAATCAGGATTGATATCCATTGCCGAAACATTTGCCCCTCTAATTCCTATTTCTTCTTGTACAGTAAAAACAGCGTAAACATCATACGGAGGAGTGTTTTTCATTTCTCTTAACATTTCAATAAGTATAAAGACCGAAACCCTGTTGTCCATAGATTTGCAATTTAAACACTCTCCCATCTCGATTAAGTTTCTGTCTCTAGTGATAGTGTCGCCAACAGAAACAAGCTTATCTAATTCCTTTTTTGACATGCCGGTGTCAATAAAATAGTCTTTTATTGTTGGCACTTTTGCCCTGTCAGCTACGCTCATCAAATGTATTGGTTTACTACCCATAACACCAACAATATCTTTTTTGCCATGAATTACAACCCTTTGTGCGGTTAGGGTTTTCGGGTCAAACCCCCCTAATGTGTGAAAGTATATAAAGCCCTGGTCATCAACATGCGTTACAATAAAGCCTATTTCATCCATATGAGCGGCAATCATAACCTTTTTTCTCTCATCACCTTTTTTTATAGCAAGAACATTCCCCATGTTGTCAATTCTGATTTCATCAACAAGTGGTTTTACCTGATTTATAACAATTTCTCTAACTCTTTGTTCGTGTCCAGGAGCACCTGCAACCTCACATATTTTTGCTAATAATTTTTTGTTTATCATATTATTTTACTTTGCTTAATTTCATGACATTTGTCATTCCTTTTTCTTGTGCAGGCATACTAGCTAGATTAACAACAAAATCATTTTTGTTTATTAACTTATTTTGTTTTAAAAAACTGATTGTTTCCTCAATAGTCTGATCTGTAGTTGCCCCTCTATCATAGTAAAACCCTCGTACCCCCCAAACTAAACTTAATGTGTTTAGTATCGTGTGATTATGAGTAAAAACATATATAAAAGCGTTTGGTCTAAAGCTTGATGTTTTTATTGCGTTGTAGCCTGAGTATGTTATTGCAATAATTGCTTTAGCGCTAGCTGTTTCGGCTATTGAACATGCGCTTGAGCAAATTGCTTCAGACAAAAGTCTTTGTTTGTTTGTTATTTCTCTAGCTGGCTGGTTTTTTGAAATGCTATGTTTGCTTTTTTCAACATCTCGAATTATTTTTCTCATTGTGTCTACTGCTTTTAGTGGGTGTTGCCCAACTGATGTTTCTCCACTTAACATCAGCGCATCCGCACCATCTATTACTGAATTTGCAACATCGTTTACCTCGGCTCTTGTTGCTCTTGGATTTTCAGTCATGCTTTCTAGCATTTGTGTTGCAATAACTACAGGCCTGGACGCTGCAATGCATTTTTCAACGATACTCTTTTGATATGCAGGTACTTTTTGCGTCGGAACTTCAACGCCTAAATCTCCTCTTGCTACCATTATTGCCTCCGACTCTTTAATAATTGCATCTAGTTCTTTTATTGCTTGTGGTTTTTCAATTTTAGCGATCACCTTATGTGTCGCTTTTGCTCGCTTAATTATTCTTTTCAACTTTTTAATGTCTTCTGAAGAACGAACAAAAGACAATCCAATCCACTCTATCTTTTCTTTTAATATAAAGGCTAAGTCTTTTCTGTCTTTTCTTGTTAAACAAGGAAGCGTGATTGTCGTATTTGGCAAATTAATTCCCTTAAACGAATGAAGCAAGCCTCCATGTACTACTTTTAGCTTAACCGTATCCTTGCCGTTTGAAGATATTACTTTTAAACTCATTTTGCCATCATCTAACAAAACAACATCTCTTTTCTTTACATCTTTAGCAAAATTATTATAATTAACAGGAATTGTATTTGGTCGTTTTTTTGTACAAATGGTAACTTCTTTTCCTCTTATCAACCTAACAGAATCTACTAGTTGACCAACTCTAATTTTAGGGCCCTGTAGGTCTGCAAGTATTGCTGTATGCCTATGTGTTTCTTGATTAACTTCTTTTATAGACGTTATTATTTCTTTTGCTGTTTTATAGTCAATATGCGAAAAATTAAGTCTACAGACATTTACACCCCTTAATATTAGTCTTTTGATCATTTCTTTGGAGCTTGTTGAGGGCCCAATTGTTGCAATTATTTTGGTTTTACGTTTCATTAAATATAAATCTTTCTGTGTATTTGCTTTTTTCTAATTCAAACTCAAAAGCAAACAATATTTCACTGTTATTTTTTAACTTTTCTAATAGTTTTTTTTTATTGTGGTTTTTGTTAACAATTAAAAAATAATTAATGGTCTTATGATCAGGAATAAAATATCCTTTTTTTGATCTATTTGTTATTACATTAAACTCTTGTCCTTCATTACTTTTATAGCTGTATCTTACAAAAACACTGTTTTTTACAACCGTCTCATTAACCCTTTCGAGGTCTATTTTAAGTTGTTGGTTTATTTTCCAGCATAGAGAATACCCTTTTGCGTGACTATTTATGGCATAAACCTTAAAGTCTTCTTCAACCGGCTCTAATGTAAAGCGCTTTTTCATCTCAGCTAATATACACTTTTTAATGCTTTTTTAGCAGCGTTTTGCTGTGCTTCCTTAACCGAACGCCCTTTTGCACAGCTTATTTTCTTGTTATCTATAAGTAGTTTCACATAAAACTCTTTACTATGTTCGGGTCCCTTTGTGTTTATTAGTGTATATTTTATTTTTCTTTGGTTTTTTTGAATAATTTTTTGAAGATTGCTTTTGTAGTCTGTATTTATCAAGTCTTCTATGAATTCAGAATTAATAATTTCATCAACTATAAAACGCCTGGTTTCTTTTATCCCTTTTTCAATATATGTTGCGCCTATAAGAGCTTCAAGTGTGTTTCCGTATATATTGTCGCTTATTGTTTTCGTATTTGTCTTTAGGTTTTCTTTTTTGATCAGCTTTTTACCTATCATATTTAAGTGCTTTCTTGCAACTATTGCAGCCCGTTTTTTTGATAAAAACCCTTCTTTTTTTGTTTTGTTTTCCTCATAAATGTATTCTGAAACAACAAAACATAAAACAGCATCACCCAAAAACTCTAACCGTTCATTGTTATTTGAATTACAATATGATTTATGCTGTAGTGCTGTTTTATATATTTCTTTTTTAGTATTATAATAACTGCTTTCTTTCTTTTCTTTTTCTAATGAAAAAAGAAATTTGTTCAATATATTGGAAAAAAACGTTATAGCTCTGGGTTTTTAAAAAGTATAGAAGCGTTGTGTCCACCAAACCCAAATGTGTTGCTTAGCGCGTATCTTATTTCTTTATTTTGTGCTGTATTAAGAGTTAGGTTCAGCTTACTATCTATTTCCGGATCTTCTGTGTGGTGGTTTATCGTTGGTGGAACAATGTTATGCTTAATAGCAAAAACAGCGGCAATAGCTTCTATGATTCCTGCGGCACCAAGTAGATGTCCTGTCATTGATTTTGTTGAACTGATATTTAAATTATATGCGTGATTATTAAACAGTTGTTTTATTGCTTTTGTTTCGGCAACATCTCCCAGGGGAGTTGATGTTCCGTGGACATTAATATAGTCAACCTCTTCTTTATTAATTTTTGCTTCTCTTATTGCTTCTCTCATTACGTTCAGAGCACCTAAACCCTCTGGGTGAGGTGCGGTTATATGATGTGCGTCTGCCGTGAGGCCCGTTCCAACAATCTCAGCATATATCTTAGCCCCTCTGTTTTTTGCGTGATCATATTCTTCAATTATAAACGCTCCCGCGCCCTCTCCCATTACAAATCCATCTCTATCTTTATCAAATGGGCGTGATGCGGTTTTTGGATCATTGTTTCGTGTTGATAAAGCCATCATGGCGTTAAACCCACCTATTCCGGGCTCAAATATACACGCCTCCGATCCGCCAACAACAAATATGTCAGCCTTGTCCCATTTAATATAGTTAAATGCATCTATTATTGCGTTTGTTGAAGACGCGCACGCTGATACGGTTGTAAAGTTGGGGCCTCTAAAATTATATTTAATAGAAATATGTCCTGCGGGTATGTCGGAAATTAATTTTGGAATAAAAAAAGGGTTAAATCTTGGGGTGCCGTTTCCTGTAGCAAAACCCGCTGATTCACTAAAAAATGTTTCCATTCCTCCAATTCCCGACCCCCATATAACACCCGCCCGCTCAGGAAGAACCTCGTGTTTTTCTAGTTCCGAATCATTAAACGCCTCTTTAGCCACAACCATAGCATATTGGCTAAATTTGTCTAGTTTTCTGGCCTCTTTCCTGTCTAAAAAATCTGTTGCTTGAAAATTTTTCAACTCACATGCAAATTTTGTTTTAAAATTTTCTGTATTAAAATATGTAATAGGTGCTGCTCCGCTAACACCCTCTTTTAAAGATTCCCAATACTGACTTGCATTATTACCAATTGGCGTTAAGGAACCTATACCTGTGATAACAACTCTTCTTGCCATAGTTTTTTAAGCCGACTCTATGTACTTTACCGCATCACCAACAGTTGATATTGCCTCAGCTTGGTCGTCTGGTATTTGTATATCAAATTCTTTTTCGAACTCCATTATCAGCTCAACCGTATCTAATGAGTCTGCGCCTAAATCATTTGTAAAGCTTGCTTCATTCGTAACCTCGTTTTCATCAATTCCTAGCTTGTCTACAATTATTGCTTTTACCTTTTCTGAAATATCTGACATAATTTTTTTTTTATAGTTATTACTTTGCAAATAAAACTATTAATTAAAGAATTTGCAAACTTTATTATTTTCTATTTTAACATCCGGTTGTTTATTATATTTTTGAAAAAATTTAAATTAATTGAAAAACATAGCAATTTTTGGTTCAGGATCTGGTTCTAATGCGGAAAAAATATATAACTATTTTTCTGGCTGTTCTCATGCAAAAGTTGTGCTTATAGCCTCAAACAACAGTTCTGCCTTTATTTTACAACGAGCAAAAAAACTTGGTGTTGATAATTTAATTTTTTCAAAAAAAGACCTTTTAAATTTTTCAGAAATAAATAAAAAACTTTTAAGAAAAAATATTGATGTTATTGTTTTGGCAGGATTTTTGTTAAAAATTCCTAAATCCCTTGTTGCTTTTTATAAAAACAGAATCATAAATATTCACCCCTCATTACTTCCAAAGTATGGTGGCAAAGGAATGTATGGTATAAATGTTCATGAAGCCGTTGTTAAAAACAATGAGGCTTTTTCTGGAATTACAATTCATTTAGTAAATGAGTTTTACGATAAGGGGGAAATATTATTTCAAAAAAAGTGCGCTCTTTCTGTAGATGAAACAGCAGTGTCTTTGTCAAAAAAAATCTCCTCTCTTGAGCATAAACATTTTGCTCCAACAATTTTAAATTTCATTAAAAAATGTCAATCATAATTTATACAGACGGGTCTGCTAAAGGAAATCCTGGTAAGGGTGGGTATGGCGTTGTAATGCTGAGCGGTAAGCATAGAAAAGAAATTAGCGAAGGCTTTTTGCTAACCACAAACAATCGAATGGAGCTTTTAGCTGTAATTATTGGCCTTGAAAACATTAAGAAGACAGGGTCTGATGTTGTTGTTTTCTCTGACTCAAAATATGTTGTTGATGCGGTAGAAAAAGGGTGGTTGTTTAATTGGCAAAAAAAGAGTTTTAAAGGCAAGAAAAACCCCGATTTATGGGCTCGTTTTTTATCTGTTTACAAGAAACATTCTGTGCGGTTTGTATGGGTAAAAGGACACAACAATAATGTTGAAAACGAGCGTTGCGATCGTTTAGCGGTCTCTGCAGCTGAGGGCTCAAATCTTCGTTCTGACATATGGTACGAAAATCAAAGACAAAACAATAGTTCTTTGTTTTAAAAAGAAACCATTTCTCTTATTTCGGCCAACCTTTTATTTACTTTTTCTTCGTTTATGTTTTTTATACTCTCTATCCCAAGTTTTTCAACTGTAAATGATGCCAAAACTGAACCATACACAACTGCTTTTTTCATAGTCTCAAAAGATATTTTTTTTGTTTGTGCCAAATAACCGATAAACCCACCTGCAAAAGAGTCGCCTGCTCCCGTTGGGTCAATAACACTCTCAAGCATAACAGCTGGTGAATAAAACGTTTTCCCTTCTCCAAACAAAATTGCTCCGTGCTCTCCCTTTTTAATAATTAAATATTTTGGGCCCATTGTTAGTATCTTTTTGGCTGCTATTGTTAAAGAGTATTCGCCCGAGAGTTGTCTTGCTTCGTCGTCATTAATTGTTAATACGTCTGTATTTTTTAACGCTTGTTTAAGGTCTGGCATAAAGTTATCCATCCAAAAGTTCATAGTATCTAATACAATAAGCCTTGGTCTTTCTTGCATTTGTTCTAAGACTCTTTTTTGAACAGAAGGCATTAAATTTCCCAACATTAAGAATTCTGATTTAGTGTATTGATTTGGAACAATCGGATCAAAATCTTCTAAAACATTTAGTTCTGTTTTCAACGTATCTCTTGAATTCATGTTGTTGTGATATTTTCCTGACCAAAAAAAAGTTTTTCTTCCTTTTTTAATTTGTAGACCCCCAACATCAACACCTTTATCTTTTAGGTCGTTAATAGCTTTATTTGGAAAGTCTTCTCCAACAACCGAGACTAAATTTATTTTTTTTGAAAAAAAACTTGCAGAATGACAAATATATGTAGCTGCTCCTCCAATTATTTTATCTGTTTTTGCGAATGGCGTTTCAATAGCATCAAAAGCTACTGTTCCTACAACTAAAAGGCTCATAAAAATATTTTTAGCAAATATATTTTATTATTTAAAGCTTTCTCTTATTTTTGTGATCCTTTTTTACATTCCTCCTTAGCTCAGCTGGTTAGAGCATCTGACTGTTAATCAGAGGGTCCTAGGTTCGAGTCCTAGAGGGGGAGCAAAAGCCTTACTAATGTGGGGCTTTTTTTTCTTTATATAGGTGCATAAAAGCCCAGATTATCTGGGCTTTTTGTTGTATTAACCAAAATTGTTTTTTTGATCTTGTCAAATGACATGCTTTCTATAACGATTATATAGTGATTTTGGTTACTCTTTTTTTATTTTTTAAATAGCTTTGTTTTTCCTCTTTTTTTCTTTCCAAAAACATTTCTCCCGTCTTTATATAAAACTAGTTTCCATTTAGATTTTTTGTCTTCTTCAATATTTACACCGTCATGATCAGGACAGGGTAATTCTGCTGTTCCGTTAAATGTTTTTTTACTTCTACACGAGCTAATCGCTAGTACAAAAAAAATA
>Ga0066845_10000032_pt1 | contig 33007 bp, 25 predicted proteins | sample ETNtaG_31_FD_65488 | JGI IMG/M metagenome (GOLD analysis project Ga0066845, IMG submission 65488) | Marine microbial and viral communities from oxygen minimum zone, Eastern Pacific Ocean - ETNP201310SV78 | ecosystem: Environmental > Aquatic > Marine > Oceanic | place: Pacific Ocean: Eastern...
GCCGAGATCAGCGTGAGCGAGTCGATGGGAACAGTCACAATAAACTCGGCCACCGTAGTGGCGGCCGACATAGAAGCATCCAACGGAGTGATCCACGTAATAGATCAGGTCCTCCTACCACCGGCGCCTGTTGAGGAGAGCGCAGCGGAAGAAGTTATTGCCGAGGACATTGTCGAGGTAGCAATTGGAGCAGACCAGTTTCCGACGTTGATAGCTGCGGTCCAATCAGCCGGACTCGTAGAAACCCTCCAAGGTGAGGGACCATTTACCGTCTTCGCTCCCACCGAAGATGCCTTTGCATCTGCTCTCGAAGCTCTCGGCTTAACAGCAGAACAGCTTCTCGCAGACACCGAAACCTTGACGGCAGTACTGACCTACCACGTAGTGCCCGGAAAGGTTATGAGTTCAGACTTAGTGGGTGCCAACAAAATGGCTGTTAGCACCGTCAACGGCGCCGAGATCAGCGTGAGCGAGTCGATGGGAACAGTCACAATAAACTCGGCCACCGTAGTGGCGGCCGACATAGAAGCATCCAACGGAGTGATCCACGTAATAGATCAGGTCCTCCTACCAGGTTAAAAAGCTAAGACACCCTAGATTAAGTGGAATTTCTCTACTGTCTTCCAGATGACCGCCCTTCGGGGCGGTCATCTGGAATTGGAGAGCTACTTCTTTAATTTGAAGCTAATTCCTAAGCCAACGGCTAACTCTGAGTGTTCGCGTCTCACTATCCACGCTCTAAAGTAAGCGACCCTCCGATATGAGCTTTGGCTTAGTGGGCTTGTCGCAAGCTTTGGAACAGCTTGATCTTTTACTCTGAGAACAACTCCCGATGGACTTAGGCTTGCTAGGTGCCTCCGCAGACGGGGTTCACTTATTCAAACAATGCATGCGGTACTGAGTTGACGCATGAGCCGACGCTCGTTCGGGTCCCACGCATCGCGTCGGTGCATTGTGCCAAGAGTGTCGAACATAACTAAATCACCCACTTGCCAATCATGACCATAGACCCGGTCAGGTTGGGTGGCGTGCAAATGCAGCTGTTTGAGCAGCGCACTGCTTTCATCTTGCTCCATTCCGACTATTCGGCGGGTTATGCCCCTCGACACATAAAGGATCGCGTTGCCGGTGTCGGGGTGATGCACCACTACTGGATGTTCGGCTTCTGGGATGTCGGGACGGTCAATGCCAGCCGCCACATCGCGTTCGATTTTGGCGGCAAAATCTTTGTCGGGTTCTGCCATGTAGTCGGCAATGCTGTGCGTGGCTCGTAAGTCCCTGAGACGGGCTTGTAAATCCGGGTCAAGGGTCGCATACGCCTCGTACATGTCGGTGAAGTAAGTCCGTGGTGGTTTGGATGGAAGTTCGACCGCATTCAGGAAGCTCGTTTTGCCAGGAGTAGCTGCGTAGGAGTAGTCGGCGTGCCACTCTAGGTCAGTCGCGCCCTCCACCCCTAAGCGATCGCCGTTCTTTCCCCGGATATTGGTCACCGGGAGGATCTCTGGAAGCGCTCCAGCATTTCGAAACCACTCCGATCCTTTGATCGGGTCACCAAACGATTCAACAAATCTCACTAGGTCCTCATCAGTGGGTTGGTCCTGACCCCTAAAGACCAACAACCGGTAACGGTGCAGGGCTTCAGTAATCTTTTCTTTATTTATCTCGGTAAGTGCTTCGGCTGGCTCCCAGCCGGCAACTAAAGCGCCAAAAGGAGCTTCAGGTAGTGCATTGATCATGAGACTGGCCATGTAGAAAGTCTTTCACATTCTTGCGCTCTCAAACCTCTGGAAGATTTAGCTTCAGGCGATCCAGCAAACCGTTACATGGTTTTCGTTGCTACCCGTGGGTGAAATATGACTCCGTGATGTTCCGAAAATCAGGGTTGTGGGAGAAGAGCCATTTTCTCACTTTCAGGCAACTTCCAGAACCGGTTAATCTCTTCGTCAAAATCGGTAGTGGTTCGACCAAAGACGGTTTCGAAGGCTTCTTCCCAGCCGACCAGTTCAACTATTGGGTGGAAATCCCTGAGTAAAACAGCAACGTCTGTTTCAGAAATAAGATATGCGATGGCCCATGCGCCCAATTCATAGCCCACACCGCTGCACGGATCTGAATACTCGGTAATCGAAATGAGGTTCCGGCCGGCGCAGCCGTGAGCAAATTCGTTCTCAATATTTCTCAATTTATTGGCCATCTCTCCTTCATATGTGAATGACCAGTCGCCCTTCGGTACGTTCGGCATTAATCCTTGGTTAATCAATTGAGCGGTCCCATATTGCGCCATGAACTCTGCGGACCCCTCGGCAAACCAGACCGGACCCATTGCTACATCTCGTTCATCGTGATCAAGGGTGTTAATAAACGAATGTTGGACCGCATGCCAATATTCATGAAGCACAGTCTTCACGTCCTCTGCACCTGGCGTTCCAAATCGTTCTGCAAGACCCCAGGGCAATGTTGTTGCGAAGCGGTGGATTCCCCAATCAAATCCACCGTTATGGCCGGCGGTTCCAAACGGCCGATTTTCGGCCACCGCTTGGGCTCCAAGTTGTTGATACTCAATCAGCGAGTGTTGTTCCGAACCTGCTTCTCGCCTCATGCATTCGTTGTATTCCCAATCGCCGCGCTCGTCGCGCCTAGAGCAGAAATCGTGGACCAGCGCCTCTCCGGCGTCGGGGTCTAATCCCATAACCCAGTATTCCACTGGCCAGTAAAGGCCCCACATGTCAGCTGCGAGGTTAAGCGAATCTAGGATCGCTTCAGCCACTGAAGTTTCCACGTCAGCTGCTGCGAATACTTCTATCTTCAGTGGCTGAGCGATAGTCACTTTGTTTGAACTGGAAGAGTCCGACGACTCCGCCGAATCTGACTGTGACCCTGCATCCGACTGCGCCGAATCTGGCTGCACCGAATCTGGCTGTGACTCTGCATCCGACTGCGGCGAATCTGGCTGCACCGAATCTGGCTGTGGCTTTGCATCCGACTGCGCCGAATCTGGCTGTGACTCTGCATCCGACTGCGGCGACGAAGAACATGATGTGATCAACAACAAGGTCGTCGCCAAAGCCCGCCAGATTTTCAAAGAATCACCTCATCACTAAGCGACACACACAAATTATCTAGATGCACAAAACAGTCACCAACCAAACCCATTAACCGAGCAACTTGATCGTGGGTAATCACCTAACTACTTAACCCGTTCTGTTGCCGCTTGCTTCTTGAGTCCTCGCTCAAAATCGTTCGTGGAGGAGATCCGGTCAACCTTTAGATCATCGTCGTAGGTTTCCCAAATATCACCATCAATCGAAGTCATGGACAAAAGGATGACTGCCCCCTGGTCCCCACCAGCTTCTATATGCGATTCGTCGCCGTTGTGAGTGGTGAAGCTACCGGCTGGTCGACTATCTACTAGTTCATTGGGGTTATCAACTTTGTAGATCAGATGCTCGCCCTCTAGAACGAGGGTTTTGACAGGTCCGATGTGACGATGAGGTATGCACCGCACCCCAGGTTCGAACTTCATAAGCAGCTCAACCGAATCATGTGCTTTATCAACTTCTAAGACGTTGTAATAGAGCCCTGCAAAACCAGGAAATTCGATCCAATTGATTTGAGAGGAAAGTAGCTGAGGCTCCATATGCATCCTGTCTTCGTGCGGCTTCTCACCGAAGTCATTCAATGCTATCCGCCGCAACCTTCTGCGATCAATGGACCTGGTCCCACCAGCTACATAAACCGAAAGACACACAAAAACGCATAACGCCCTAGGTAAGCACTGCCCCTGAGCCAAGATCTGAAATCTTCGCTCTCCAAGCAGCAGAGAAAATGTACCCAAAGTAATGCCGGCGATAAAAGTAATAATGATTCTCATTCCCATTAGGCTCTCTCGCATGGGAACGTCTGACGAGGTCCTTACGACCGAAACTTGCATCGTCGGCGCAGGGCCACAAGGCCTCTCCGCCGCACTGCACCTCAAACAAGTGGACCCCGCGGCTGACCTCACAGTGATTGACCATTCAGACAAGTGGCTCACTAGCTGGAGCCAACAATTTGATCGAGCTGAAATCGATAGTTTGCGCTCGCCAATCGTGCACCACCCCTCGCCCGACCCATATGCGCTAACAGACTTTGTCGCCCGCAAGAATCTCTCGCGCTCTGGCCTCCCTTACGACCCTCCAACCACTGAGGCATTCTCTGCTTTTTGCGATGAAATCATCGCTGAAGCCGGTCTCGCCCCTCCGCTGGCGGCGATACCTGAATCACTCCGCAGCGACCACAAAAGCATCGAATTAACAACTTCCACAGGACTTATCCGCGCCGAGAACTTAGTTATCGCAATGAACCCCCACCAGAGAGTCATCCCAAATTGGACCTGGAATCTCATAGGCCACCAAGCAGGCCTCCTAGAGCACGCTCTCGACGTCGATCTTCCAGGCATGTCTGACCTGAGGGGCCAAAACGTCTTAATTATCGGTGGCGGACTAACTGCCGCACATCTAGCGCGCAATGCAGCTCTAAAAGGCGCCGACGCGAAAATGATAGCTCGTCGTCCTTTGCAAGTAAGAGACTTTGATACTGAGCCGGGTTGGCTTGGCCCCAAGTACCTGACCAACTACCACGCCGAACCAGACGCACGCCAACGAATTCGAACGGCGAAGGCCGCTCGTAACGGTGGATCTATCCCAGCTTGGATGCACGCCTCTCTCACCGCACCCATCCATGGAGGTTCAATCGAAATTCTCGATTCGACCGAAGTGGTATCGGCAGAGATTATTTCCCCGAAAGGTTGTGTACTGAACCTGAACACAGGCAAAAAGGCCTCTAGCGACAAGGTCTGGTTAGCCACCGGAACTCAAAGCTCTTTCGAATCAGTGAGGTGGCTTCAACCAATACTCAAAGACATTCCCATTATCGATGGGTTCCCACTTGTCGACCAATCGCTACGCCTTGGGCCTCACCCTGTTTTCGTGATGGGTCGCAGTGCCACCATAGCTCTCGGCCCAGCCGCAGGAAACCTCTGGGGGGCACGCCATGCTGCCCGTCGAATCGCTACCGCCATCACCGGAATAGAGCTTGGCCCCGATGGCAGCGTTCATCGTTCCAGAAGACCAAACATCAACTCATAAAGCACTGACCTTCGAAATAGGAGAAATCATGAATAACTTCACTCTTAACCCAATGGGGACCACCGTGGTCGGAGAAAACAGCATTGCGAATTTGGCACAACAGATTCAACCCCATGGAAGTCGAGCATTCCTAGTGAGCGACCCAGGCGTGCAGGCTGCTGGAGTATTGGACACCATCACAACAGCCCTAGATACAGAAAATATTGAGTGGACATTCTTTACCAATGTCGATCCAAACCCGACCGACGACAACGTAAAAGCCGGAGTCCAGGCCCTGGAATCCTTCGGAATGGAAAGCACAGTAATGGTGCTCGTAGGTGGAGGATCAGTGATGGATTGCGGCAAATACATAGCAATGGCAGCTCCATCAGGAATCAATGACGTCTCGCTAGCTTTTTCTCCAGACCTCGACAACGCCGGCAAGATCGACTTCAGCACATTGGCGCCTGCGGCACGCGTAACCGAGCCGTGTATGCCCACAATTGCTATCCCTACAACTTCAGGAACCGCGTCTGAAACTAACGGCGGAGGTTTGATTACCCGCACTGAGGACCACCGGAAATTGACGTTCGCCCACCCAGAGGTCCAGCCGCGCGCTGTCGTACTAGATCCCACCCTCACAGTTGGCTTACCACCGGGAGCTACTGCAGCTTGCGGAATGGACGTACTAACTCACGCAATAGAGGCATACACCTCCACATCCGCCAATCCTTATTCAGACGGTCTGGCACTACATGCGATCCGCCTCACGAGTAGGTGGCTGCCTACAGCGGTTATCGACGGAAGCAACATAGAAGCACGGTCAGCAATGCAAGTCGCTTCTCATCTAGCCGGGCGAGCGTTCTCCTCAGGCCCTCTTCTCGGCCTCGTCCATGCCACAGGCCACCCAATCTCTGGAACTTTTGGTGTAGCCCACGGCCAAACATTGGCCACGATGTTGCCCCACGTAATGCGCTACAACCTCGAAGTCGTCAACGAGCGCTACGGAGACATCGGGTCAGCACTCGGCGTCGAATCTGACCCATTAGAAGCAATCAAAGCCGTTGAAGAGCTATCGGCAATTGTTGGGACAGATCGAAGTCTCACAGACCTTGGGGCATCCAAAAATGACCTTGAGCATCTGACGACCGATGCTCTTCGCGACCTAATCATCCTGAATACGCCACGTTATCCATCTCGCGATGACGTTCGGGAACTGTACGAATCAGCACTATGACATAGACCACTCCCTAGCTAAGCACTAGCTAGTTAGCCAATGATGACCTATGCGAGGCCTCTGGTTTTCAACGAACCACGAGCCTTCCGTCATCAACTCGAATATCTCGGGGTGAGCGCTACATGATCCGCCCCGATATCCACACATCTCAGTTGGAAGCCGAACCAGGGCCTCCGATTCGAGCTTGTGTGGATTTCGGTGTGGGCGATACTGGATTCGAACCAGTGACCTCTGCCGTGTGAAGGCAGCGCTCTAACCAACTGAGCCAATCGCCCGGAAGCGGTCACGATAGCTGCTCGTTCACAACACCAGCATTGCTGAGAGAAGAAAAGGTGGGCCGTCACTAAGTAATTCGCTAGAAACACGCCCGAAAACAACGAAAGCCGCCCGCTGGGGCGACGTGGAATACAAAGTTAGCACACCTAAATTTTCATTTCAAGTCATTTAGATATGTTTGTTAATAAATTTCAATAAATTTCAATCACAGTTTTTTGCCTGTGGATAAGAGACATTCGCTCAAAAAACGCTAGATTCTTGCCCCATGACTAGCCCCTCTTATGATTGGATCGCCCATCACGCAGCAGTACGTGGCGACAAACTCGCAGTTCACGACCTCGCCAGTGGAAGAACGTTCACTTACGGCGAGATGAATGAACGGACCAGCCGCCTAGCATCTGCTCTACGTGAAGCCTTCTCCATAAACCGCGGTGACCGTGTTGCAGTCTTAGCTGAAAATGACAGCAACTTTTTCGAAGTCCAATTCGCCTGCTGGAAACTCGGAGCTGTTTTCGTTCCATTGAATTGGCGCCTATCAATCCCCGAACTCGAATACATCGTTGGCGACGCTGACCCTGATGTCATCATCCACGACGACGCGTTCGCCGACAACGCCACGAAACTGGCCGAACTTTGCGAAATCGGACACCGCATTAGCTGGGGTTCAGACATTCAAGAAGCAGCTACTTACGAAGAAGTATTGACCAGCCACGAACCGCTCGTTGGGAGTGAAAGCTGCACCCACGACGACATATTGACGATCATGTACACCTCCGGCACAACTGGTCGCCCCAAAGGGGCGATCATCACTCAAGGTATGACCTTCTGGAATGCTGTCAACTGTGTCGAGTATTACGGCTGCGCAGAGTCAATGATCAATTTGGCGTTCCTGCCTCTATTCCATACCGGCGGCTTAAACGTTTTCGCAAACCCCACATTTCATTTCGGTGGAACGAACCTGGTGATGAAAACCTTTGAGCCAGCAGAAGCTTTGCGACTACTCAGCGACCCCGAAGTGGCTGTATCACACACCATCGGAGTACCCGCTAACTGGTTGTTTATGAGTCAACTACCTGAATTCGAAAACTCGTCATTCCCGACAATGATCGCTCCCGCTGTCGGCGGCTCCCCTACTCCAGTCCCATTGATAGAGGCATGGGCCGAGAAGGGAATGCCTCTGCAGCAGGCATACGGGATGACCGAAACAAGCCCTCTCGTTCTGGCTCTACCCGCTGACAAATGCACCTCAAAGATCGGGTCTGCAGGAGTCCCAGGAATGCATACGGCCGTTCGCATCGTGACCGAAGATGGACGCGAAGCCGAGGTAGGCGAAACCGGTGAACTTTGGTGCAAAGGACCAAACATCACCCCGGGCTATTGGAATTGGCCAGAAGCCACCGAAGAATCTTTTGAAGATGGGTGGCTCAAGACCGGCGATGCCGCACGCCAAGACGAGGACGGTTTCTACTACATCGTCGATCGCTGGAAAGACATGTACATCTCAGGCGGAGAGAACGTATATCCCGCCGAGGTTGAAAGCGTCATCTACCAACTCCCCCAGATAGGCGAAGTCTCTGTCATAGGCATTCCCGACGAGAAATGGGTTGAAGTTGGTCGCGCAATAGTGGTTCTCAAAGACGGCGAAGATGCATCGGAGAAAGACATCATCAATCATTGCCGACAAAACTTGGCTCGTTACAAGGTCCCACAGTCAGTTATCTTCATCGACGAAATCCCCCATAACGCGACAGGCAAGGTCCTCAAACGAGAGTTACGTGACCTTCACGGACAGCCATAGAACCATTTATGCCTAATCCGGGGGGACCACTAGCAGGGATACGGGTACTCGATGCTGCAGGGATGATCGCTGCCCCAAGCGCGTGCGCAATGATGGCTGACCTTGGGGCTGATGTCATAAAACTTGAACCCCCACAAGGTGACCTGTTGAGGGGTTTAGTGGCGGTCGAAGACGGCCCCGACCCCTGGTGGGAGTTAGACAATCGAGGGAAACGAGGGATCGCCGTTGACCTGACAACAGAAAAAGGAATTCAGGTAGCGCACAAAATTGCTGCATCATGCGATGTGTTCGTCACCAATCTGACAACCGAGCGCCAATCCAAGTTCAAGGTACGCTCATCAGATTTAAGAAATAAGCACCCAGAACTAATCCACGTAACCCTCACGGGTTATGGAAATAGCGGCCCAGAGAAAGACCGTCTCGGCTTCGACTACACCGCCTTCTTTAGTCGCGGCGGCGTGATCGACACAATGGGCGAGCCAGGCCAAACACCACCAGCGGGTCGTCCCGGCCAAGGAGATCACACAACTTCTCTGGCAATCCTTTCATCAATATTGCTAGCCCTTCGAGAACGTGACCTCACCGGTGAAGGGCAAGACATATCGGTAGCACTCATGCATACCGCTATATGGACCATGAGCTCAGACCTATCGGTAGGACTTGCCGGCGGAGAAGTCCCTAGCCCCATCATGAGGATTGAAACACCATCGCCGTTAGTTGGAAGGTTCCGCTGCGCGGATGATCGGTGGATAATGTTGACGATGCCAGCGGACCGCTATTGGGAATCATTTTGCGCAGCTGTGAAGCAACTCGATTGGTTAGAAGACCCAAGATTTAGTGACCCTGACATGCGCGCGAACCATGGTCCAGAGTTGATGATTCTGTGTGACGAAATCTTCGCTCGCGAAAGGTCTGAAATTTGGGCCGAACGGCTGGACGCCGCCGGAATGGTGTGGGGTCTTATACAAAACCTTGAAGAAGTCATCGATGATCCCCAGACAAAAGCAATGCAAGCATTCCAGCAAGTTCCCGACGCGACCATTCCTTTTCAAACTGTTTCGCCACCTTTTTCTCTCGCTGGCTCTGAAATGTCTGTGAAAGGGCCTGCCCCAGCGAAAGGTCAACATACCAACGAAATTCTTTCCGAAGCCGGCCTTGCGAAGCATGAAATTCAAAAGCTGTTCGCAGAAAGCATTGTTTTCTAAGCGCAGCTAGTCACCAATCGACTCCACGCAATAATATTTATTCGCTTCTTGAGGGTCTTGGATTCGGTAGGAATTCGGATGCAGGGCATACTGCCGACAGTAAGAGCTCTCTATAGGGCCTGGCGGTTCGGTCACGATACGCAACGCGCCAGCTTGGTCGCAGTCAAATGGTCTCGTTATCTCTCCATTTTCCGACTGAGCGAGACATCCATGCGTTGGCATCTGCCTAGGAGTACTTCCGGTCGCCAAAGCTGAAACCACAAAAATTGTCACTCCGGTCGCCGCGATCAACAGCCAGGGAATTGACCGCAAAATCAAAGCGACTATTGGACTCCGTACTTCAAACCCCTGATATTCGGGGTCGCGGAGATCGAACTCGTCCTCCGCCCACTCTTCTGCCCATCTTTCCTGCTCAGCGCTCGCAATTTTATTTTTCTGGTTGCGTTCCTTGTCATATGCCTTTCTCAGTTCTTCCGAACCGAGAACTCGCCAAGCTTCATTGATCTGGTGCATCCGATTCTCTGCCCGTCGGACTTCTTCCTCTGACGCGTCAACCATGACATCTGGATGGTTTGTTCGGACAGCAGCAATCCAGGCTTGCCTAATAGTTTCAGGTTCAGAACGTGGGTTCACCCCAAGCGTTTCGTAATGGTCATTCAGCACGATCAGAGACTCTCCACAAGGGAACCTACCGCTGTAGGACTACCGTAATGCCGTGGAAGACTTGCAATGTCCGGCCTGCGGTGAAACTGAGAACCTACTCGGCCAACGAAAAGGCGACATGATCGAAGTCACTTGCCAAAGTTGCGACCAGCGATGGGAACGCGACCCACACGCGATCCCAACGTGCGACCGGTGCAACGGCGATGACATGGAGGGAGCGGTCAAAGCTATTATCGAAAAATCACGCGGGAGCCAGTTGTCTATCGTCGCCACTCAGGTCGTGTATCTGTGCAAGGTGTGCGACGAAACTGTTCTGTCGTCTTATCGAATCGGTAGAAGCCCGTTGATGCCCGACCAGCTACCCACTGACTAGCTAGCGAAACAACTCTTCAACTAGTTCCGTCGCTCAGCCACTCTTGTTCAGCCAACACCCGTTCCAAGGTGAGGTGATCTTTCTCGTTCTGGATTCTTTGGAGATAAAACTCATTTTCGAATAACGCAAGTAACGCTCCGTCGCTTCGAGAGAGAACTGTCGCTCCAGGAAGTCTTCGCAATTCTGCAGCTGATTCTGCATCTGTGCGACGCGCTACGGAAAACGGTGCATTCGTGAGTTCGACCGGAGCACCGAATTCATTTTCCAACCTATGTGTCGCTACCTCAAATTGCATCTGACCCACTGCAGCTAATATCGGCTCGACATCACCCATTTCTTCATCTCGTAGAACTTGGATAACACCTTCTTCGTCTAGCTGAACTAGACCTCGACGAAACTGTTTGAAGCGATTTGTGTCAGTCACGCGAATACGTCGAAAAATTTCGGGAGCAAAAGATGGAATCTGAGGAAACTCAACCTCGGTTCCGGCGTAAAGAGTGTCACCTACACGGACGTCGCTTGCATTGACAAGCGCGACAACATCTCCGGGCCATGCTTCTTCCACCGTCGAACGGTCAGAGCCAAACATGGTGTGGGCATATTTGGTGGCAAAGGGACGATCTGTTCTGCTTTGCGTGACGTTCATTCCCCGCTCAAAGTGCCCTGAACACACCCGAACATAAGCGATTCGATCACGGTGAGCTCTATCTGTATTCGCCTGTACCTTGAACGCAAAAGCTGAAAACGGTGCTTCGATTTGTCTAGGGGCATTATTTTTGTCGTACCTAGGGGCAGGTGAAGGCGCTAGGTCGACTACTGCGTCAAGTAACAGTCGCACCCCGAAATTAGTGAGCGCTGACCCGAAAAACACAGGAGTTACTTCACCAGCAAGAAATCCTTTCAGGTCTATTTCAGTTCCAAGTGCCTCTAAGAGCTCCAATTCCTCGCTGGCCTCTTCCCACCCGTTAATGGAAGGGTCGACTTCATCGATGGGTGACACCTGTTCTTGAGATTCAGTTGCTCCATGCGCGGTGCGGTCATATTTCACGAACGTGCTTGAAGTGCGGTCAACGATCCCCTTTAGGTCGCCGGGCACACCGACGGGCCACGACATAGGAGTTGGCAACAATTGCAACATATTTTCAATTTCGTCGACGAGTTCGAGAGGAGGCCGGCCAGGCCGGTCACATTTGTTGACAAAAGTCAGGATTGGAACTTCACGTTGCCGACAAACTTCGAACAATTTGAGGGTCTGAGACTCAATGCCTTTCGACCCGTCAAGAACCATCACCGCGGCGTCAGTAGCTGCAAGGACCCTATACGTGTCTTCGCTGAAGTCGCGATGTCCTGGTGTGTCTAAAAGGTTGAGGACTCGATCTCGATAATCGAATTGCAAGGCTGTGGAGGTGATCGATATCCCTCTTTGTTGTTCCAGTTCCATCCAGTCAGACGTTGCCGACTTTCGCCCTGATCGGGCCTTCACAGACCCTGCCTCCGCGATTTGACCTGAGTACAACAAGAATTTTTCTGTGAGGGTGGTTTTCCCTGCGTCCGGGTGACTGATGATGGCGAATGTTCTCCGCCTATCGGCCTCTGCAGCTATCTGTTCCTTTGACGACACACGCTTGAGGGTAGAAGCACCTCGGGCCGCTACCACCATCATTGAATGCGATATGTGCTAGAAGCAGTTGAGAAAATGTACTTTCGAGATCAGGAGTCACAGATGAAACTGGCAACGGGAGCCGGCTATTGGGCCGCAGGACCACCGTCGGGGGCTCAAGAAACAATCCTAGAAGCAGAGGCTCTTGGCTTTCACAGCTTCTGGACCGCTGAGGCCTACGGTAGCGATGCCCTCACTCCTTTGGCGTGGTGGGGAAGCCGAACCGAAAATATTCAACTCGGAACCGGCATCGTCCAAATGTCAGCGCGTACACCGGCTGCTACTGCAATGGCAGCAATCACCATGGATCACCTTACAAATGGCCGCTTCATCCTCGGCCTTGGCGTGAGCGGCCCACAAGTGGTTGAAGGCTGGTACGGCCAGCCCTATCCAAAACCATTAGCTCGAACTCGCGAATACGTGCACATCATTCGAGAAATCTGCGAGCGAGAAAAACCGGTTTCCTATGTAGGTGACCACTATCAAATGCCTTTCCCGGGTGGCTTGGAGTTAGGAAAACCGCTGAAGTCGACGGTGCATCCACTGCGACAACACATTCCAATTTACTTAGGTGCCGAGGGACCCAAAAATGTTGCTCTTTCAGCAGAACTTTGTGACGGTTGGCTGCCCCTGTTCTTTGCACCAAAAGACAATCAGTTCTATGCCGATGCGTTGAATGACGGCTTCAGTAAAGCTGGCAAAACAAGAATCGGTTCTGATGGAAGAATCCCTGAAGAGAACGACTTTGAGGTTGTGTGCCCCGTTTCTATTGTTCCAGATGCCGATGTAGAACGAGCAGCTGACAAGGTGCGACCAATGTTGGCGCTCTACATGGGTGGCATGGGCGCTAAAGGAGCCAACTTCCATTACGACGTCTTTTGTCGGATGGGCTACCAAGACGTAGCGGATCAAGTCCAAGACTGTTATTTGAATGGCCGCAAAGATGAAGCGGCAGCTTCTATACCGTTGGCGCTAGTAGAAGAGGTCGCTTTAGTTGGACCGATTGACAAGATCGCAGACGACCTACAGCGTTGGAAGGATACGGTAGTGACCACTCTTCAAGTTAGCGGCCCTATAACGCTGCTCCGAACTATCGCTGAGGTGGTAAACCAATGAATGCAGTCGACCCACGCACCCCGGTGCTAGTTGGCACTGGCCAGCTGAAGCAACGACCAGACAACCCACTAGATGCATTGGAGCCACTCGCAATGATGCAAGCAGCCCTCCAAGCTGCTGCAGATGATGCCGGCGCTCGAACACTATTGGACGACGCCACTGACACTTGGGTTGTGAAGGGGGCTTGGCCGTACCCTGACCCAGCGGCCCTCCTCAGCGAGGCATTCGGCAACAACAGTCGTACAGGCATATCCACTGACGGTGGCAACACACCTCAGTCTCTCGTCAATAAAGCGTCGCTAAGGATTCAAAATGGTGACGCTGACATCGTTCTAATCGTCGGCGCCGAAGGAATCTGGAGCCGACGGCGAGCAAAGCGCGCTGGCGACCGGATTCCGTACACAGAGCAAACTGGCGTCGAACCAGACGAAATTTTAGGTAAAGACGTGACGATGAGCCATCCGGTGGAACTGGAACGTGGCTTCGCTATGCCTATCAACTTTTACCCAATCTTCGAATCCGCCTTTCGCGCGTCTCGCGGTGAGTCGATAGATGACCACCGGGATCGTGTCAGCAAACTTTGGGAAACCTTTAATCGCGTAGCTTGCGCCAACCCTTATTCATGGGTGCAAAACCCCATGACCGCTGAAGAGATCAGGAACCCTGGGCCTTCTAACCGTCTGGTCGGGTTTCCTTACACCAAAGCGATGAACTCCAATTGGGATCTTGACCAAGCAGCAGCACTTATTGTGTGCTCCGCTGAGGCAGCCGAAAGAGCCGGTGTCGCTAACGATCGTTGGCTGTTCCCCCATTCAGGGACAGATGGCGCTGACACAAACTTCGTTTCTAATCGAGCAGATCTGCATTCTTCCCCAGCCATCAGGGTTGCAGGAAGAAAGGCAATGGCATTGGCGGGAGTTACCCCCGATGACATCGACCACATCGATCTGTACAGCTGCTTTCCATCAGCCGTGCAAATAGCAGCGACAGAGATGGAACTAGGAATTGACCGGCAACTCACTCAAACAGGTGGCCTCACGTTTGCTGGCGGCCCTCTTAACAATTACGTCACACATTCGATAGCGACCATGGCCAACGTATTGAGAGAAGATGCTGGCACTATCGGTCTGTGTTCAGCCAACGGTGGCTACATAACTAAGCACGCATTCGGTTTGTACAGCACCAACCCTCCCAGCAATGGCTTCCAACATCAGGACTGCCAAACTGAGATAGACACTTTCCCAAGCGTCGAATTGGACGCTGAACACGTTGGTGGTGGCACCATCGAGGCTTATACAGTGATGCACGGAGCCGACGGTCCGGAGCGCGGTTTGGCATCGGTGCGTACTCCGAACGGGAGACAATGGGCGGGCACCAGCGACTTGCCACTCATGGAGGCAATGATGACCGACGAACACGTCGGGCGGTCAGTTGAAGTGCTTCCCGACTTCTCTTTCGAACTCGTTTAAGTCTGCCTCAATAGCGATCCGGCGTTGGATCCACCACTAGAGCTCTAAACGTTTCTAGCCTCGGACTCGTGAGAGTCGCCTTGATAGAGATGGGAAACACCGCTTGCCGGCTCACCATTGACACAGGGGATGGAGTTGATCGAAGAACCCATCACCTTCATCTGGGTGCCTCTGTCAGTTCGAATGGCTCTTTTACCCAGAACGATATTTCTGCTGCGACGCGACTCGCTCAAGAATTCATGACGGCGGCCAAGGCCCACAACTGTCAAAGAATTGTTGCGATCGCTACTGAATCTTTTCGTTTGGCGGCTAACGGTGCTGCTGTCGCTTCCCACATAGCGAGAGAATCTGGATGCCAGATCAAAATCTTGCTTCCAGAGGAAGAGAATGCCCTTATCTGGCGAGCCACAGCAGATCGTTTTCCAAACCTTGATGAGTTAACCACCATCGCTCTCACCGGCGGGAGTTTAGGTATTGCGAGCGGCAAGCTTGGAAGAGAAGGCCCTGAACATAATTTGAGTTGCCCTTTGGGTACTAGCGTTCTCGCACCAAGAGCTTCTACTAACGGTTTTGTAGAAACTCCAACAAGAGTGCGACTCGAACACCACATTGCTGAAAGCGTGAAATTTGTCACATCGAGAATACGTCAGAGTGCAAACTCCTCTCTAGTGGTCGCAGGCGGAATGCCTCTGGCTTTGGCCAAGCTGATACACACAATTCGCAGGTCAGAGGTGCCAGAAAGCCTTGATGGTCTGTCTATTGATTGCTCCGATCTAGGTCATCTCATCAAAACCTTCTCGGAGTTGTCGACTCAGGGTCGATTAGCTCTACCAGGCATAAGCCCCAAGAGGTCTGAGCTAATGCCCTTGGGTGCGACGATTCTACGGCAGTCCATGAGAGCACTAGAGGTTCACAGCGCTGTTGTCTCAACTTGTGGATTAAAAGACGCTTTGTTTGCAAGGCTCATAGCCGAGCCTCGAGCTGCCTAGAGGCACATAATTTTCGCAAGCTACCGGGGAACCTTTGTGTACCAAAAAAGAATTCCGGTGCTATCGTTGGGCTCGTGAACGGATCGCTACGCGGACTACTCCTTCTTACATAGGCGAGGGCTACACATAGAGGCCCTCGCCATAACCTCCTGTGCCGGAAGGCCGGGGGGTTCTTCTGCTTTTCGGGGCAGTTGGTGGTGAGAAGAACAGAACGGGACGAGACAAGACACATAGGGAGGAATAACTCATGGCAGACGTGAAGGGCATAAGCAAGCAGCAGCCCAGTTCAATGCCTTTCGGCAAGTACATCCACTATCCGTATGCGCCGGAGCTATCCGATCGCACGTGGCCTGACAAAGTAACGAGCGAAGCTCCTTTGTGGTGCTCTGTCGATCTGCGCGATGGCAATCAGGCACTCATAGACCCCATGGACGTCCCACGCAAAAAACAAATGTTTGAAGCCTTAGTGGAAATGGGTTTCAAAGAAATCGAAGTCGGATTTCCATCTGCTTCTGCACCAGATTTCGATTTCTGTAGGATGTTGATCGAAGACGGTTTGGTTCCTGACGACGTATGGATCCAAGTACTTACCCAAAGTCGCCCAGAACTCATTGAACGAACATACGAAGCTATTGCAGGCGCCGAGAATGCGATCGTTCACCTATATAACCCAACTTCAACACTTCAGCGGCGTGTGGTCTATGGCCTCGACCTAGACGGAATTATCGACATTGCGCTTACTGGAACTCGCCAATGCCGAGAACTACGCGAAAAGGCAAGTGATTCGAATATTCGTTTTGAATACTCACCAGAATCTTTCACAGGGACAGAAATAGATTTCGCCATTGATATCTGCGAGCAAGTGTCAGCCGAATGGGGTGCAACTACCGAAGACCCAATTATTTTGAATTTGCCCGCAACAGTGGAAATGTCGACACCAAATCTTTATGGAGATCTAATCGAATTCTTCCATCGCAATGTCGCTAATCGTGAGGCCATAGTGCTATCGCTTCACCCACACAACGACAGGGGATGCGGAGTAGCAGCAGCCGAGTTCGGAGTGATGGCGGGAGCTGATCGCGTCGAAGGAACCTTGTTTGGCAATGGCGAAAGAACAGGCAACGTTGACATCGTTACCTTGGCCATGAATCTGTTCAGCCAAGGTGTAGATCCGGAACTAGACATCAGCCATATAGACCACATCCGCCGGATCACTGAGTACTGCAACCAGTTGCCGGTTCACCCACGTCACCCTTATGGCGGAGATTTGGTATACACCGCTTTTTCTGGGAGTCACCAAGACGCCATCAAAAAAGGATTTGAGGCGCTCTCAGAAAATTATGAAGTCTGGGAAGTTCCCTATTTGCCTATAGATCCCGCTCATGTGGGGCGCACCTACCAAGATGTCATTCGCGTCAATAGCCAGTCCGGCAAAGGTGGGGTCGCATACGTTATGAAGAACAACTTTGGATTGGACTTGCCTCGCCGGTTGCAGATCGAATTCAGCCAGGTAATTCAGTCGATCACAGATGAAGGAGGCGAGATTGTTCCCGAGACAATCAAAAAAACTTTCGACGAGACGTACCTTCACACGACTCAACCATTCGGGTACCTAGGCCACAAAAGCAACTTCGACTCTGAATCTTCAGATATGTCAACGGTGACTGCAACATTAAATATCTCAGGGGAAGAAAAGATAATTAGCGGTCAAGGGAACGGACCTCTTTCAGCATTCAAGAGTGCTCTTGTCGAGGGTTGCGGTTTAGACCTCACGCTCGTGGACTATCAAGAGCATGCGGTAGGGACTGGAGCTGATGCGGCCGCGGCTGCATACGTCGAAATTGAAACAGCCGATCGGAGTGTCCATTGGGGGGTCGGACTGCATCCCAACATCGTTACAGCGAGCTTCCATGCACTTCTTTCAGCGATTAATCGATCCGCAAATGGCTGAACGCGCCCACTAGCAACTGAACTTCGATCAGAATAATTAAGTGGCGCTTTCTAGTTTTGCTGACGGATCCTTATTCGGTGCCCGTTTTGGGACCGCATCACCACGCGTAGTGGCTCTACACGGATGGGGTCGATCTCATCAAGACTTTGCATCGAGCCTGGAAGGTCTGAACGCAGTGAGTATCGATTTGCCTGGCTTCGGAGTATCACCTGCACCTCCAAAAGCAGGCGGAGCTTCGATGTATGCGGACCTTGTCAACCCAATTCTCGACATTTGTGAGACACCAGTGGTTTTGGTCGGACACAGCTTTGGAGGACGAGTCGCCGTCCATTTAGCTGAGCAAAGACCATCGGCAGTTGGAGGACTCGTCTTGACTGGAGTACCTCTTCTCCACCGAGCACATCGTCGCGGTCGGCCAGCGTTGCGTTATCGCTTCGGCCGCTTGATGCACAAATGGGGACTCGTCAACGATCAGGTTCTAGAGGGGTTGCGAGATAAATATGGGAGCGCAGACTACCGAGCAGCCTCAGGGGTTATGCGCGATATTTTGGTGACCGTTGTCAATGAGTCTTACGAGCAGCAGTTGCGTTCTATATCTGCGCCAGTTGATCTTTTGTGGGGCGACGGCGATGACGCCGCTCCCCCAGAGATCGCTGCGAGAGCTGAGGCGTTACTCACTGACGCAAGATTGACACTCTTAGGCGGTATCGATCACTTCGTTCCTACTACTGCTCCAGCAGCGTTACGCGAAGCAATTGATCGACGTTTGGATGCTTTGTCATGACCGCTACAGATATCTGTTTGGCAGCCTGTCTGGTCAGCTCACTACTCTCCAGCATCCGGTGGCTTCGCGTCGCTCAACGCGAACATTACCTTGCTCTGTCCGCAACACGTTTCGCTGCTCGATGGTGGCGGTTGGGGATCCTCAACCCCTTGTCGATGTTGATAGCAGTAACTGCTGCTTTTACCAGCATTTGGTTTTCCGCTTCCTGCGCCATTACCGCAACAGTCTTAGCGTTCGGACCATTCGGGTTGACACTCAAAGGTCGAACAAGCGCTCTAGCTTGGACACGTCGACTTCGTACCGTGGCAAGCGTCACCGCACTCTTAGTTTGCGCCTTATTCCTAGCAGCGCGACAGCTAGAAGCCAGTCCAGCCACTTACAGCTTCATCGCAATATGCGTTCCTGTGTTTGTCGACCTGGCTTTAGCTCTTCTAAAACCGGTCGAACAGAGAGTTGCGCGACGCTACGTCACCCAGGCTGCGAACACTCTGGAACGAATTAACCCCGTTCGAGTCGCTATCACCGGGTCTTATGGGAAAACGACGATTAAGGGCTACGTCCGTCACCTTTTATCTGAAAGTCACAGTGTCGTGGCCAGTCCGGCAAGTTTCAACAACAGCGCTGGGCTTTCCCGAGCCGTCAACGAACACCTCCACAGTGGCACAGATATTTTTGTGGCTGAGATGGGGACCTACGGACCAGGCGAGATAGCTGATTTGGTTAGCTGGGTGAAACCATCTATCTCAGTCTTGTCAGCTATCGGCCCCGTACATCTGGAACGCTTCGGGGATCTAGACACGATCGTTTCGTCGAAAAGCGAGATCTTTGCAACAAGTAAAACTGCAATCATAAACATCGACGCCCATGGGCTTCGGTCCGAAGCTGACCGCCTTCAGGCCTCCGGAATCAACGTCTTAAAGTGCTCAGAGATAGACCCCTCATCTGACGTCTTCGTGCGCTCTGAAGAGGGCTTAACAGTTACTGTTGAAGGCCGTCTCATAGTCACGAACTTAATGATTGATGCTGCGCCGACAAACGTCGCTTGCGCTGTTGCTGTCGCCCTTGCATTAGACACTCCAGAAGAAACCATCACTCAACGGCTTGCCACCTTGCCAGGCGCTGATCATCGCCGCCAGGTAATCGTCAGTAAGTCGGGTGTAACCGTTATAGACGACACCTACAACAGCAATCCAGCAGGTGCAGCGGCCGCTTTGGAAACACTCGTTGGACTTGATGCCAACCGCAAGGTTGTAGTGACCCCTGGGATGGTCGAACTCGGAAATCGACAAAACGCCGAGAATAGGCGGCTAGGGGTGGACGCCAGCCTCATCGCCGACGATCTCCTAATAGTCGGACGCACAAATAAGAGCGCACTAATAAACGGTTCAAGAGACGGAACCGCTCGCGTTCACCTACTCTCGAACCGCGACGAAGCGACCAAATGGGTGCGCAACAACCTCAACCCAGGCGACGCAGTTCTCTACGAGAACGATTTGCCAGATCACTATGCGTAAGCAGAAGCCTCAACAAGAATTTGCTGGTGCCACCCGCAGGGACACTATCTGCGGTTTCATAGGAGGTAATGAACCGTCCAGCAGTCTGCTTCGGCAGCCCTTCCCCCGAACATGACATCTCGATCCTGACAGGGTTACAAGCCGTGCGCGCCCTGTCAGATGCCGGTAACGATGTAGTCGCCCTGTACTGGTCTAAGACCGGAAACTGGTTCCAAGTCCCCGCTGATATCGAACCCAACGAATTCGCCGACGGTATACCACGATCAGCGCAGCCTGTATCCATTCAGGTCGGAGAGAACGGTGGCATCTATAAGGCTGGGAAACGAGGCAAACAAAGTCAAATCAATATCTCAGCCGTAGTGGTCTGTTGCCATGGAGGACCAGGAGAAGACGGCAGTCTTCAGGCGATGTTTGATTTAGCCGGAATCAGCTACACCGGCCCAAGCCAACAAGGCGCAGCTATCGGCATGGACAAATTGGCGTTTTCAGGGACTATGGAGGCTGCAGGAATACCAAGTTTGCCGCTTCATCTTGTTACCGACGAGCTAGCCGTTGAAGAACCTGGGCCGTTCATTATCAAACCCAGGTTTGGTGGATCTTCTATAGGTATTGAGGTAGTTGATGACCTATCGACTGCCAAAGCGTTGACAAAAACCCAACCCCTTCTCCGATTAGGTGCCGTGGCACAGAAATACCTAAGCGATGCTGTCGACCTCAACATTTCAGTGCGAACCTACCCAACCACAACTTTGAGCGCTGTAGAAAGGCCACTTCGCCCAGAGGATGGCGGCATCTATAGCTACGCCGACAAGTACCTAACTGGTGCCGAGGGAATGGCTAGCGCTCCACGAGAACTCCCTGCCGAATTACCTTCCGACATTGAAGGAGAACTCAGAACTATCGCGAACGAAGTAGTTCACTTAGCCATGGTGCGTTCAGTGGCTCGGATCGACTTTCTCTGGAACGCCGATGGTCTGTGGGTCAACGAAATCAATACAATCCCAGGTTCTTTAAGTTGGTACTTCTGGGATCACGAAGGTGTTTCTTTTGGCCAGTTGCTATCCGAACTGATACGAGAAGCAACCGAAAGTCCGGCAGCGAGATTTCAAACTGACGGCGCTGATGGGACCGCGCTGCGCGACGTCGGCGCCATTTCACACAAACTTGCCTAATGAAAGGTCGCTTATTCATTTGGGTCTTTCCCCTATTCATCTCGTCTTGTTCTTACGGGGCGAACACATCTGATCAGGGACAACAATTCACTAGCAACCTGACGGAACAGCAACGTACGTGCATAGAAGACCGCCTTCTTACCGGTTGGGACCTAAAACTTGTCAACCTCCGGAGCGACCTAAGCCCTGATGAGGAGATCGCAGTCGATATGGCGACCGAGTTGTGTCAATTGGACTCAAGCAACCAGCTCAATCCAACACCAACCCACAACGACAAGCCACAAGTATCGGACGAACTCTTAGAGGCCCCTTCCCTTTTTAACTCAACAGACCCCCCGCCTGGCAAGGACCCGCTCTTAGATCGATACTGGAGCGAGTGCGGACTTGGAGATGCTAAAGCCTGTGACAACCTCTTCTACTCAGCGCCTCGTGGAAGTGAGTATGAACAATTTGCTTTCAGCTGCGGAGGTCGACGCAACATGGACTGCTCTTTACTTCTTGGGATCGACCAAGTCAACGGAGACCTAAACCCTCTCACCCCGCCACCAGGCGAAGACCAAGAATTAGACAAACTGTGGGTGAAGTGTTCTGAGGGCAGCACCCTGTCTTGCGGTGAACTGCGACTCACCGCTACAAGTGGTTCCCTCTACTCTCAATTCGGCACGAGCTGCGGGGCCCGAGGGACTACCTATTGCACTTTGATTCTCGAATACGACGGTGAGCCGCCATCGCTTAATGATCTAAACCCGAGTATGGACCCACCTGGCGAGGACGAACTTCTTGATCAACTATGGCAACTATGCGGTAACCAAGACGCCCGATCCTGCAAAGACCTCTCCAAATATGGCCCGGCGGACAGCATTTACGTAAAGTTCGGCATTTCCTGCGGGGGAAGGTCGGTAGCCCCATGCGCTCGCCTATTCGCCGACGGAAACTCCGAGAGTCCCTAATCAGCAATCAATGCTGCGCGAAGAAACTCAATAGTTTCCCTTCGCGCTCTCACAAGCGACCGTAAATCTGGTTCCAGGCCAAGTGCCCTCATTACTTCGGGCTCTGTAGCCACTCCAACTACAGCTGAATAAACGGCAAGCAACAACATTCGAGGTTCGTGGCGTCGAAAACGGCCAGCAACCATTTCAGTCTCCACAAAGCGCACAGCCTCACTCAGCATGACACTCATAGCCGACGCCAACTCCCCTGATGCATATCCTCCACGGCGCGAAACCACACGGATCAAACCCAATACCTCCGGTCGGCGCGCCGCCAACGAAAACGTTGCTCGAACCAAATCTTCAATGCGCTGGAAACCTCTAACCTGTGGGTTCGCTGCCATGGACAAAGCCGAACCAAGTTCATACACGGCAAGCTCAATCGTCGAAGTCAACAAGTGCTCTTTAGAAGAAAAGTGGTACAAAATCGCTTGTTTGGTAATTCCAAGATCAGAGGCCAAGTCATCCAATGAGGTTGAGTCATAACCTCGCAACCCAAACGCAGCCAAAGCTGAATCCAGAATTCGTTCACGAGTCCGAGCGGGCACCACAACATTCTAGATCGAAATACAACATAGACTTACCATTTGGTAAGTTTTCTGCTAGAACTATGGATGTGATCAGTGAGTCCCTTTCGGGCAAACGGATAGCGATAACAGGCAGCACCGGTTTTCTGGGCACAGCCTTGGTAGAAAGGCTCTTGCGCTGCGTACCAGACTGTGACCTTGTTCTTCTTGTCCGACCAACCCGTCGCAACAGTGCGCAGCGCCGAGTAGAACGCGAAATCTTTCGCAACGACGCGTTTGACAAGCTCAGGTCGCAATGGGGGGACGACTTTGATGAGACCTGCGAACGCAGAGTTTCCGTCGTATCTGGTGACGTTACCAATGAAGGACTGGGCCTCAACGCACAAGACCGAGGCTTATTCATCTCATGTGATGTAGTCATTCACTCTGCCGCCACAGTGAGTTTCGATAGCCCACTGGACAGTTCAATCGAGATCAACCTGCTGGGCCCCAACCGGATAGTTCAACTCCTCTCGGAGGAACACGCAACTCCTCACCTTGTCGCGGTTTCGACCTGCTACGTGGCTGGCAACAGACGTGGAGCGGCAAATGAAGAATTTCTCGCAGGCACACCGTTCCAGGTAAACGTTGATTGGCGGGCGGAAGTCGAGGCTGCTAGACGAACACGAGCCGACCTAGACGCGCGAAGTCGAATACCCGAGCAACTTGAGGGGTTCAGGAAAGGCGCCCGCGAAGAACTAGGAGCTGCTGGCCTTCCGATGCTTGCGGCTAAAACCGAACAGCTGCGAGAGGCATGGGTAGATGACCAGATGGTGGAGGCGGGTCGAAGCAGAGCGACTTCACTCGGTTGGCCCGATGTCTACACCTATTCGAAAGCACTAGGAGAAACAGCCCTTGTCGAGCTTCACGGAGATGTACCTATCAGCATCGTCCGTCCTTCGATAATTGAATCTGCATGGTCAGAGCCATCACCCGGCTGGATTCGCGGCTTTCGGATGGCTGAACCGCTGATCGTCTCTTTCGCAAAAGGTGAGCTTGATACTTTTCCTGGTTACCCAGAAGGAGTCATCGACGTAATACCGGTAGACATGGTGGCCGCCGCCATCATCGCAGTAGCGGCAAAAGGGCCAGAACCCGATCCCGAAGTGTTCCAAATTGCTTCTGGGTCGACTAATCCGTTGCAATTCAAAAAGTTACTCGACACTGCGATGGAGTGGTTTCGCGAACATCCAGTGTACGACGCTAACGGGCATCCGACGGCCAGCACAGAATGGAAATACGCCGGATCGAGTGGGCTAGAAGAACAACTTCACCGAGTAGTGAAAGCCTTTGATTTAGCGGCCAAGGTCATCAACCGGTTACCAATTCGCGGCGAAAGCAGCTTTACCAGCAAGTTTGCGGAACGCCGCCAGAACCTCGACCAACTCAAGGGTTACATAGACATCTATGGGGCTTACGGGAAATGTGAAGCTCTCTATGGGATACAACGCACGCTTTCCCTATGGCAATCGCTGCCCCCCGGAGATCAAGCCCAGTTCGGATTCGATCCAACCGTCATCGACTGGCACCACTACATCACCGAGGTACACCTACCAACCGTAGTGATCCAGGCAAGAGTCAAAACGACTCCAGAAAAACGCAGCGGACCGAGCCGATCCGAGCGACTCCGCTCAGCAGTCTTGGACACTGACCGCCATTTTGCTGCTTTCGACCTCGAAAATACGCTGATCGCCAGTAACGTCGTCGAAAGCTACGCATGGTTAGCTACTCGTCGTTTGGACCCCAAACAACGACTTAAATTCACCCTTCGAACGTTGACCGAAACTCCGGGACTTTGGAGGCGCGACAAACGAGATCGAACAGATTTCCTGCGGTACTTCTACCAGCGATACAAAGGTGCCCCATTAGAACAGTTAGAGGCGGATGCAGCAGAAATGCTTAGCGACCTAATCCTCATCAAATCCTTTCCAGCCGGTCTGCGCCGTGTACGGGCTCATAGGGCAGCAGGACATCAAACTGTCTTAATCACCGGAGCGTTGGATATTGCTGTCGAACCTCTCCGCCCCCTTTTCGACCACATCATCTCAGCCCGAATTGACCGCAAGGACGGGAAGCTCACTGGGGAAATGCTCGACGTTCCCCCAACCGGTGAAGTGCGCGCACAACTAATGGTGGATTGGGCTGAAGACAACGGACTAGATCCCGCACAAGGAGTCGCTTACGCCGACTCGGCTTCTGACCTCCCGATGCTGGAGGCCGTCGGTTATCCGGTAGCAGTAAACCCAGAAACCCGCTTAGTAACTATCGCCGAAAAACGCGGCTGGTTAACTGAGAATTGGCCAAAGACGGCTGGAGCCCCTAAACCTTTACTTCCAATGGGGCAGCGTCCGAAACCACTAACCAGCAGAGAAGGAGTTCGTTGATGTCCGCTCGTCAAGGCCTGGTACTCGAGGTTGACAGGACCACTCCCCCAATAGTTTTTCATCACGGAGAGGGATTCCGCTTCGAAAGACTGCCGCCAGGCAGTCGAGTCGTTTACCCAAATGAGCCAATCGAACCAATCGAGGACGTCGACAGCGCCATACGCCACGCTCTAGATAACCCTCTTGGTGATTCTCCCCCTCTTGCGGCCTTACTAACTAAGGGGATGAAACTAACTATCGCATTTGACGACATCTCCCTTCCACTGCCCCAAATGCAAGCGCCCGACATTAGGGGTCGCATTATCGAACAGGTTCTAGATACTGCCGCTAGCGCCGGGGTTGACGATGTCCACCTGATAGCTGCCCTGGCTTTGCACAGAAGGATGACCGAAGCGGAGTTACGTCACGCTGTGGGCGACCGGGTCTACGATGCTTTCGCTCCCAACGGCCAGCTATACAACTTCGATGCCGAGGACCCAGAAGCCTTGTCGCATCTCGGTGAAACTGATCACGGAGAAGAGGTCGTTATCTCCAAAAGGGCGGCAGAGTCCGACCTCATCATCTACGTAAACATAAATCTCGTTTCAATGGACGGCGGACATAAGAGCGTGGCCACTGGACTATCCGGGTATACCGCAATCCGCCACCACCACAATGTTGAAACAATGCAACGATCTAAATCGTTCATGGACCAAGAAAACAGTGAACTCCACACCAAGAATTGGCGCCAAGGTCGGCTGATCAGGGACGCTGGTGTCAAGATTTTCCAAATTGAAACAACGCTGAACAACGACACATTCCCCGCGCCTTGGGATTTTCTACAAAAACGCGAGTGGGAGATGAACACCAAAGAGCGCATGCTTCTACTAGGAACAAAAAAGTTTCTAGACAAAGTGCCGAGAAAAACGGCACGATCCATCTTCCAAAGCATCCGTGCTCCCTACGGATTAACTTCTATCCAAGCTGGCGAAGTGGAAGAAGTCCACAAAGTAACAACAGCCAATGTCTACAGGCAACACTTAGTAAGAGTTGAGGGACAGACTGACATTCTCTCGATGGGACTGCCGTATTTAGGTCCGTACAACGTGAACTCGATAATGAACCCGATCCTCGTCGCGTGCCTTGGATTGGGCTACCTATTCAATATGTACAAAGGCAAGCCCCTAGTGCGCGAGGGTGGTGTCGTGATCATGAGTCACCCCACCCCATGGGAATTCCATCCCGTACATCACCCGAGTTATATAGATTTCTTTGAGGAAGTGCTCGCCGACACGACCGACCCCAAACAAATCGAACATAAATACGAAAAACGCTATGCCGAAGATGAGTGGTACCGACACCTATACCGAACCTCTTATGCCTATCACGGGGTCCATCCGTTTTACATGTGGTACTGGTGTTCACACGCCCTTCAGCACGTTGGACAGGTCATAATCGTGGGTGGAGACCAACGTGCAACAAAAAGGATGGGCTTCCGCTCCGCTAGCACTATGCGTGATGCACTCGAAATGGCAACCGACGTCGTGGGTCATGATCCAACCTTGACCCACATACACAACCCACCAGTCCTCATGGCTGACGTCGTCTAGTCCGAGGAAAAGAAATGACAGATCCGAATCGAAGAACTCCAATCAGTCATTTGACTGATCGAAAGACCAAGGCCTCGATTTCTCGCGTCGTCCGGAAGGTTGAATTTCCACTAAAGGCAGCCGAAACTCCGGAAGGACAAATTCCTCTTCCTTCTAACACCGGTGGGAATTATGAGACCGATTGGGCAAGGAGATACGCCTCAAGACTCACACGGCGAATCGCTCTTTCCACCATCGGCAAAGGAGTCATCAACTATTACGCGAGTCCAACGATTAGAGGCTTGGATCGCCTCCACGACCTCGACGGTCCAGCAATTTTTGCCGCTAATCACCAAAGCCACGCGGACACATTGCTCATGTTGACCTCCATGCCTCCACCCTGGAAGCACAAAGCCTTTGTCGGAGCAGCAGCCGATTATTTCTTTGGGAACCGCACGACCGCTGCTATCTCCGCTTTGTTCATAGGAGCCATACCCATAGAGCGCACTTCCATCAATCGAAACACAATCGAAAAAGCGGTAGATCTACTTCGATCCGGGTGGAGCATGGTGATTTACCCCGAAGGAGGGAGATCGCCCGATGGCTGGGGTCAAGAATTTCGACCAGGAGCTGCCTTTCTTGCAAAACAAGCAGGGGTTCCAGTAGTTCCCGTTCATATTCGAGGAACGTTCGACATTCTGCGAAAAGGGCGCAACTGGCCTAAGCGATCCAAGGCGACAGTGAACTTTGGAAGGCCCCTAGAATTTTCCGAAGAAGACAACAATCGACGATTCACAAGGAAACTTCAGTCCGCGGTTGAGTCTCTCGCTGACGAAACCGCCACAGGCAACTGGTTCGCCGCTCGACAACGGTCACACTCTGACGAAAGTCCTGGGATTGAAGGGCCGGATGGCGCTCCATGGCGCCGCCGTTGGGCGTTGACCGACAAGGAAGCAGAGAGTAACGGCGGTGAACGTCGTTGGCCCTACGTCTAAATTTGAGCCGCAAGTGGCGAAATGCCTTAAAAGGCGTATCTTCTTTAGAGCACCCATCGGCACGAATATAAAAGAGGGAACTTAAATGCCAGTAGCCGCGAATACCCCCATAGAGCTGATAGCTAAGGTGTACGACAATCTCGCTGATAGCACTGCAAGGGGCCGCGATAAATTAGGGCGTTCGCTCACGCTGGCGGAAAAGGTCCTCATCAACCACTTAGCTTCCGAAGACCAAGAGTTGGAACGTGGTGTCAGCTACGTTGACCTAAATCCCGACCGTGTGGCTATGCAAGACGCGACAGCACAGATGGCTTGGCTTCAATTTATGACAGCCGGCCTACCTGAGGTCGCAGTTCCAACCACAACTCATTGTGACCATCTCATACAAGCAAGAGAAGATGGAAAGACCGACCTATTAGCTGCGAATGAGAACAATGAAGAGGTCTACGATTTCTTAGAAAGCGTGTGCGCGAAATACGGTGCAGGATTCTGGATGCCCGGAAGCGGCATAATCCATCAGGTCGTGCTCGAGCAATATGCTTTCCCGGGTGGAATGATGATCGGCACCGACAGCCACACCCCTAATGCCGGCGGACTCGGAATGATCGCTGTCGGAGTCGGAGGCGCTGACGCAGTTGACGTGATGACAGGCTTTGCTTGGAACGTCCGCTGGCCAAAAGCAATTGGAGTACATCTCACAGGGGAATTATCTGGTTGGAGTGCCCCCAAGGACATCATCCTGAAAGTGGCTGAAATTCTCACCGTTAAAGGGGGCACAGGCGCAATCGTTGAATACTTCGGCCAAGGGGCGGAATCATTGAGTTGCACAGGTAAAGCGACCATTTGCAACATGGGGGCCGAAATCGGCGCCACAACTTCACTCTTTGGATACGACGAAGCGATGAGTCGTTACTTGAAATCAACAGGACGCGAAGACGTCGCTGATTTAGCAGACAGTGTGGCAGAACACCTTCGGGCAGATGACGACGTAATGGCAAACCCTCAGAATTATTACGACGAGGTAATTGAGATTGACCTATCGACGCTCAGCCCTCATATCAACGGACCTCACACACCTGACCTAGCGCGAGAAGTAGCCGAATTAGGGCAGGAAGCAGAAGCTAACGGCTGGCCTTCAAGCATCAGTGCAGCGCTTATAGGCTCCTGCACAAACTCGAGCTACGAAGACATCACCAGAGCAGCCAGCATCGCTCGCGAAGCTGCAGCTAACGGAATTACAGCTAAGTCAAAGCTCCTCATAACTCCAGGATCAGAGCAGGTAAGGGCCACCATCGAACGCGATGGACTATTAGCTGACTTTGAAGCAATGGGAGCGACAGTTCTCGCAAATGCTTGCGGGCCATGTATCGGACAGTGGGACAGAAGCGCCGAAGATGATCACACCGCAGGCGAAGCCAACGTCATCGTTACTTCCTACAACCGAAACTTCCCAAAACGAAATGACGGCGACCCGGCAACGTTGGCTTTCGTTACTTCACCGGAAACGGTAATGGCATTGGCCCTAGCTGGAACAATCGACTTTGACCCTCTGACTGATACTTTGCAAAACGACAACGGAGAAGAAGTTTCTCTGTCTGTCCCGATCGGCATTGAACTACCTCCCCAAGGCTTCGATCCGGGAGAAAACACTTTCGTCGCACCACCTGCAGATGGCTCCCACATTGAGGTGAAGGTCTCCCCGACATCCGATCGCCTTCAAGTCCTTGAGCCCTTTGAGGCCTGGGATGGTAACGACTACGAAGACCTCCCGATTCTCGTTAAGGCTCAAGGGAAATTCACAACTGACCACATCTCCATGGCGGGTCCTTGGCTGAAATATCGTGGTCACCTTGAAAACATTTCAGGAAACCTTTACCTCGGAGCGGTGAATGCCTTCGAAGGTTACGAGGTCGGCCACGGCAAGAACCAGCTCACTGGCGAGACTCAAACCTTCCCAGATATAGCGCGCAGTTACCATGAAGCTAACCAAGGATGGGTGGTTATCGGCGATGAAAATATGGGCGAAGGTTCAAGCCGCGAACACGCTGCCATGGAACCACGGTTCCGTTGTGGACTGGTAGCGATTGCACGTTCATTCGCGCGAATTCATGAGACAAACTTAAAGAAACAAGGAATGCTGCCTCTCACATTCGCTAATCCTGCTGACTACGACAAGATCGGCGAAGACGACCGCATAGCAGTTCGCTCCCTGAATCAACTTTCACCGGGACGACAGCTTGAAGTCGAAGTCACTACCCCACAAAACACCACGTGGTCATTCCTCACCAATCACACCTTCAGTGCCGAGCAAATTGAATGGTTCAAAGCCGGGTCTGCATTGAACATCATCCGAGCATCTGTATAGACGTCTATTACAGACAACGATTTAGCTACAAAATCACGTCAAACCTGTCTGTCCCGAAAATTAGGAAACCGGCCCGGGGGGCGGGCCGGTTTCAAGAGCCGTAAGGAGGAAGGGGTGCTCCGCCTCGGCTAACCGCCTAGGTGGGGGGCACCTTTTTGGCGGTCATTCACTGTCGAGCGACTCGGGGGAAGCCGTTGAATCTCGACACATTTAACCTTAGTTACCGGCGGGTCATTCATCAAGCCGAAGTTGTAGATACTTTTGATCTATTTAACAGATCAAAGATACTATGGGGCTATGGAATTGAAGCAACTCGATGCTTTAGCAGCAGTAGCAGAACACGGCCGGTTCTCTGCCGCTGCACGAGCTCTAGACACCGTCCAATCAAATATCTCGACCCACATCGCGCGCTTAGAAGATGACCTAGGGGCCATACTCGTCGACAGAAGCGCCGGCGAGTTAACGCCGGAGGGAAGGGCTGTCCTAACCCGCGCTCGACGCATCAACACAGAACTAGCCGCCCTTCGCGATGACGTCACCTCAATGACCTCGCGAGTTAGCGGCCAAGTGAGGATTGGCATCATCGGCACAACCGGGCGATGGCTCCTACCTCCCCTGCTAGATGCACTTAGTCGATCCTTTCCAGATGTCATGGCCACCGTCATCGATTCAACTACCACGGCATTAATCCCACTGCTCGAACACGGTGATCTCGACCTCACAGTGATCAACACTCCTCTTCAACACGATGAACTTTTTACTACCCCACTCTTTGAAGAGCAGCTGGTCGTAATCGCTCCGGACGGACACTTACTTGCCAGCGACGGTGACCGGCCAATCCACATCGGCGAACTGGCGGAGCATGACTTATTGCTGAGCCCCCCAGGTTCGAATCTACGAGAATTAATTGACGACAAAGCCCGCCAAGAGAACGTCCAGCTACGGACTATTGCTGAACTCGACGGAATACGCCTCGCCGCGACGATGGCGTTTCAAGGGTACGCACCCGCAATAGTGCCTATAACAGCCATCCCGTCCTGGATAGGACGCGGCGGATGGGCCGTTTTAACCCTCCAAGACATGCCTCGACGTCGAGTCGGATTAGCAATTCGACGCCGCGGGATGTTATCAGCCCCAGCTTCAGCGACCAGAGATGTGCTTAGGCAAACCGTCCACGATCGAGCACCAAGCATTGAAGGTTTAACGGCCGTTTAAAAGCGTTTATGGCGAACAGCACTACTGACGCACTCAACTCGCCTACGCTCAATCATGTGACAACTCCAAGCACACTTCAAATACGGCAAGGCACCCCTGCCCATGCCATTGCTGGCGTGCACGACCTAGATGGTCGCTCAGTCATGCTTATCCGGGCAGAAGACCCCGAACACCGAGGAGCCCTCACACCCGAAGACGGTGACACAATCACGGCAGCTGCAAAACTAGCTTTAGAAAAACATCTCCCGATAGTGCTCCTCCTCGCATCTTCCGGCGCAGACGCAAACCATGGCGTAGCCGCGCTCGACGGCTGGGGTCGAGCAGCACGCGTTCTCGCTAAAGCTTCGGGCGTCGTACCGATACTGGCAGGCGTGACAGGTCCGGCTGTCTCAGGAACTGCTCTGCTAATAGGACTCGCAGACATCGTTGTCATGGCAGATGATGCGTACGCCTTTGTTAGCGGGCCAGTTCCTGTCCGCCAAATGACCGGAGTGCAGGTTGATGTCGAAGAACTCGGCGGCGCTAACGTCCACTATCGCGACACAGGAGCCGCAAGCATCGTCGTGCCGCACGACGATGTCCTTCAAACAATCAGCGATATTTTGCGCTTCTTGCCCAATCACAACGAAAATGAAGCACCATTCAATCCCTCGTCAGACTCGATAGACCGACAGACGCCAGACGCTGGAAACCTTCTACCTGACACACCAACAGGTTCATATGATGTCCGGGATGTAATCAGCGAGGTTGTTGACGATAATGATTTCTTAGAACTGCGCGGAGGTTGGGCTGCCAATCTAGTTACCGGATTCGCCAGCTTGGGCGGTCGACCGATAGGGGTCGTCGCCAATCAACCTATGGCAATTGCCGGCACCCTCGATATCCCAGCTTCACAAAAAGGCGCCCGCTTTGTCGCCATGTGTGATGCATTTAACTTGCCAATCATCACTTTCGTCGACACCCCAGGCTTCTACCCCGGCAAAGACCTGGAGTGGCGAGGAATGATTAGACATGGAGCACAAATGGCCTTTGCCTATGCAAGGGCAACTGTCCCAAGAATCTCCCTCGTACTCAGAAAATCTTACGGCGGTGCCTTCATCGTTATGGACTCCAAAACAATGGGCAACGATGCCTATCTCGCTTGGCCTACAGCTGAGATCGCCGTGATGGGAGCCACACAGGCCGCCCAAATTCTGCAACGGGGCGAATCAGAGGAAACGATCGCCACATGGGTAGAAGACTACGAAGAGACCTATTTAAACCCCTATGTTGGTGCCGAAAGAGGATTTGTAGACGCTGTAATTGACCCAGCCGACACACGAAAAGAACTAGCGGACCTTGTCGAACTATTCAGCTCAAAGCGAGAACACCTAAAGCAACGAAGGCACGACAACTCGCCTCTTTGAGCCAATCTACGCATCAACTGACGCACCATTCAGGTCGTTCTGCAAAAAGATGACAAAAACTGACCCACTGAAAGAGGCGAAACCGTCCAACTTGATGTACGGTCCCAGCGGGGTTTATCAAGCCGTGCAACGGCGCACCTGAGGGCTTGACCCCTTTGCGGACAAATAAGACGTACAGAATGCAGAGGAATAACCGTGTCAGAAGAG
>Ga0066845_10000034_pt1 | contig 32896 bp, 29 predicted proteins | sample ETNtaG_31_FD_65488 | JGI IMG/M metagenome (GOLD analysis project Ga0066845, IMG submission 65488) | Marine microbial and viral communities from oxygen minimum zone, Eastern Pacific Ocean - ETNP201310SV78 | ecosystem: Environmental > Aquatic > Marine > Oceanic | place: Pacific Ocean: Eastern...
CCTCTCTCTCCTGAATGAATTGCTTGAGGAAGGCAGCAGCTGTATTTGCTCCACCATAGCGGCCCTTTCCACCATTCCTAACATCTGCAAACTTGGAACTTGTCATTTCCTTTTCAAAAGCAGGCAGTAATGGCATTGGCCAAGCCAATTCGTCTACTGAATTACCGGCTTGATGAATACTTTCTCTCAACTTATCATCATTAGACCAAAGTCCAGAAGCCTCTTGACCCAATGCAACAACACAAGCCCCAGTCAAAGTGGCAAGATCGACAATGTATGAAGGGTCTAGTTCTGCTGCTTTCCACAATCCATCAGATAGTACATTTCGACCCTCTGCATCAGTGCTGAAAATTTCAATCGTCTTTCCGGAGTAAGTGTCGATAACATCTCCTGGTCTGTAGGCTTCTGCGCTTGGCATATTTTCAGCCATGCAGGTTATTCCATTTACCCGCCCTTTGTACCCTGTAGCCCAAAGTGCTTGGAATAGTCCGAAAACGGTTGCTGAGCCGTGCATATCGTACTTCATATCCCACATGCCTTGACTAGGTTTTATCGAAATACCTCCCGTGTCAAAGGTGATTCCTTTTCCAACTATACAAGGTACTTTCTCGTCTGTCTGTATGTTTGGATTTAATCGGAAGAAAACCATACAGGGTTTGCGAATACTACCTTTTCCGACAGCGATAACACCATGCATACCTTCTTTCTGTAGTCGTGCATAATCCCATACTTCAACCTCGACATTATCCTTGCCTTCAGCCCATTCTAGTGCTCGCCGACCAAATTCCTCAGGATAGAGTCGGTTTGCTGGCTCATTTGCTAGGTCGCGACTTAGGTGAACACCGGTCGTTACAAGACTCGCTTCCTCGATAGATTCACTCAGAGCTTCTAGATGTCGTTCGTGTGCTTGACATTCTAATGTCCAATCATCGTGATTCTTTTCTTCGTCTTTTTTCTGATATTTATCAAACTCATAATCTCGCAGCATCATTCCTTCAGCGAAAGCGGTCATATTTTCTGTGGACCATCCCGATGTAAAGCGGATCACGATGTCATTGCCAAGGTCCTTAGATAGACCTGCAAGGCACTTCGCACCAGTATCTCGGGCAACTTTGTGAGTGAGGTTTTCTTTCTTACCGACACCGATGAAAATTACAGTGCAACCCTTGGTCCAAACATTCAGCGATTCTCCTGCCTTACCTGAAATTGCATCGCTCGCTGCAGCGGCCTTAACAGCAATACTTGGTCCACGACCAAGGCCAACCGTAGTGTTGTTAGGTGCTTTGTCTAGATCCTTGAATACGGGGATAATCATGATGTCTCCAGTCCGGTCAAAATTAGCGCAACTTACCTTCATAGATTATGGCAAAAAGTTCCAATATACAAAGAATATCTAAAGAAATTCTTAATTTCAAGACATCTTTTTATTGTGTTTTCTATTTTTCCCCTTAAAAATCGATATTTTTCCTTCGTCCTGCAAAAACCGCCAAAAGTATCGAAAATAGATGAATAAACATTGAAGGCGCGGGTAAGAATCCTTCTTTATCCTCAGAAATTTCTACTATAGTATCTTCAATATTTTCTTCCACCCATTGGGAAGCATCGATTACTCTCTTTTGGTAATGTATACTCCAAGCGCCATCTTCGATAAGGGTTAGATTTCCACTATCTAAGGAGACCTTGGTTTGATTCGTGGCATTTACCCCAAATAGGGGTGACTGCCAAAGTAATTCTCCACTTGAATCAGAATAATGTAAGGTGGCATTCGATGTACTCGCTCTTCCAAGATTTACCACATGAGCATCGACTTTATCACCATTTATCTCGATGCTTTCGACAATCAGTCTAGCACGCCAATACCAGACATTATCGATTAGATATTTCATAACATCCAGTTCCTCTCCGAGTCTTTCGGATAATGGTTCTATGGTCCCAAGGAGAAATTGCTCGTCGTCGGTCTCAAAGGTGAAGGTTGGGTAACCCATCACCCCATATCCGTAATCACGACTGGTTCCACAATTGGGGTATAGCCCTTGGTTAGCGTTACGAATAGGTATGTCTGAAATGTTGGAATTCACTTCATCCTTGATGTAATGGAACATCTCCCAGTCTGACGGCTGTTCAGGCCACTTACCCCATGGATAAAGCATGATCCAAACACCCGTATGCATGGTGATGTACAGGTCAGCATGTGGCACAACTTCGTTCATATAAATCGAATTTGCAAGAGTTTCAGATTCACTGAAGGCACTACTTCCAGGTTGGGTAGTCGGGCAGGTATTCCAGTAGTGATCGTAATTTCTGTTTAAATCAACTTGGTTGATATTCCATCTTGTGTCGTGGTCATTACCATCTGCGTTTAGCATAATCAGAATATGTAATTCAGTCGTCGATAATACCTCGATCGCATCTTGTTCTCCATCTACCCAACCCTCGATGTAATACTCAGCAACTAGGAAAGCAAGTTCGGTCCCAAGATGTTCATTTCCATGATGCCCCCCATCGATGTAAACAACGTCTTTTTCGCTTCCATCTGGTTTGGTTTCTTGACTCCAATCCGAAATTTGCAACATCCAAATTTCTCTTCCCAGTTCAGTCTTCCCTATGCTGAACATCTCGACGATTTCAGGATAGTCATCCGCCCATTCGTTTAGGTCTAAGGTTAGAGTTGCATAGGAATGATACCAATGCTCTTGGATAATATCTGGTTGCCCAATCTGCGCGGTAGCTACAGGCGAAGTAGAGACAGCGAGCATTGATGCTACTACCAATGCCGTTAGCCAGCGGCGCATGCGCCGCTGTAGAGGTTCTTACCTACAATCATTCGCACGATTTGTGTAAAAAAGTCGAATCAATCTCGATTAGCGATGTGCGCGGCAAGAATCTTCGTTGCGATTAATGCAGCGTTAAATTGCGTTAAACGATCATCACCGGGGGCGATTTCATTGACATCGGCCCCGATAATCTCAGCCTCGCTGGCAAAAATCTCTTGGATGATTTCCACCGCACCCCAATGAGTCAAACCACCGGGAACTGGGGTGCCTGTATCGGGAACCAATGAACCATCCAGCCCATCGATATCAAAAGTCAACCAAACAGGGCCACTTAACTGGCTAATCCGATGAATTAGATTGTTCCAAGCCGTATTTCCAGCAGATGGGCTGAAGAGTTCTTGAGCATAGAAGGTCTCAACTCGATTTTCATTTTCCATGAACTTTGCTTCATCAAGTGAATATGCACGTATTCCAATTTGTAAAAGGCCTCCGATTCCGCAATCCAAAGATCGTCTTGCAGCAGTACCATGACTGAATCTCTCACCATTCAGCGAATCTCGCAAATCGGCATGAGCATCGACCTGAACTATAGTTAGTTTCGATAGATCGTCAGCGATAGCGGGATGATTCCGTAAAGCTTCCACAACCGGTGGTAGAAGCCCGTGTTCTCCACCTAAAATAATGGGAAATTGCTCTGCGTTAAACCATGGAAAAAGATATTCGCGAATAGAATCTAATTGTTCTCTTAGAGTTCCCGCCTCAGAACCCCAAGCCGAGGCGGTGTGAAATGCGAGTCCACAAGGCAACTCTTCTTCGAGCAATGGGTCGTATAATTCGACCTGTGAACTAGCCTCAATTGCCGCCGCGGGTCCATGTTCAGTACCTTCTCCCCAACTAGTAGTCATCTCGAATGGAATAGGAAGAATTACCACATCCCAAGGCCCTTTCCCAGACTCGGAGAGCCCAAGGAAGGTAGCGTTAGCCTCCTCGTTCATGGGTTGTGCCGAGTCATTATTCGATTAACCACTTCGGGTCGAAGCCATAGGATTCGTGGACTTGATGTGCGATTGTTGATAAAGAACGGGCTTCCATATTCTACCACAGGAGGGGGATGCGATGGGTATGACGCTAGCAGAGTTAACTCAGGCTATCCGCCGTAAAGTCGACTCAGAGATGGAGGTAATCGTTGCCGAATCGATTGCTGAACATGCATTAGGTTTCTTCGGATTCTCAAATCGTATTATCGACAATGCCCTAGAACCCACTGATCGTAATCTCTTCTACCAATTGCAAGACTATGAATTGCTTACAACGGAATCCGAGGAAACCACGCTTTGGGACGGTCGGGAGTGGAGAATTCACTACTGGAAATTCAAAGCAGATGCTAGGGAATTTGCAAGAAGGGCAATGACAGAGTCTGAAAACAAGGAAGACGAAGACCCCTACGCAGGGATTTACGATGATGTACCAACCTCTCTTTGGAAAGAGAGGATGACCGACGAAGACGAAGAAGACGACTGGGAAGAGCCCCTATTCTGATTCCATTAGTCCAATCGTGACGGGCAAATGTACAAACAATATCACTGAAGGGTATGAGCGTGCACAACCGATTCCAGAGTGCCTTGTTGTTGACGCTATTGCTCCTTGCACCGTTGGCTGGTATTGCGGTAGCCGACGAAGCCGAGCCCGCCCCATCCTGTCAAATCCTAGTAGATTGGGACTATGATTGGGTACTGGATGAAAACGGAACATGGCAAGAAATAGTGATTCATCGTTACAAAACTACCTTTGAGCCAGCTTTCCAAAATGGTACTTCACCAAGTGGTGTAACCATTGATGTTCAACATATCAGAGACGGGCAAATACTCGCTACTGAGGCTGATTCAAGCTATGTTGTAGCGGGCGGAGAAATCGATGTTGTGTTACCAGATGTGCCGGAATTCCTAGATGAGGTAAACATCGAAGTCAGCTCTACCGAAGCTAGCTGTTCCAGATCAATGGATATGACAATTTGGAACCAACCCTCCGCTGATCACGAAATCACCCGTGAAACCACTTGGGAGTTACAGAATGATGCAGAAGGAGGTTCAAGCCTATATTTCGAAGGACGGGGTTGGCAAAAGCGAACTGGTGAAAGTTTGAGCTCTAGTGAATTAGGAAACGGCTCATTAGTTCTAGATTTAGACACCGGAACTGACCAGATGTACCTGACGCTTGATTTGCATAATGTTTGGATGAACGAAACATATGATGGAACTGAGATTTCACGTCAAATATTTGAGATGCGTGGCTCAGGTAGTCTAGAATTCGTAAGTGATTCAGAGGACTCACTAATCGATGTAGAAGCCAATGTGTACCAAGCCTACATACTCAGAGATTGGGAAGATGGAATATTGACCGAGAGACTAACTCTGGAAGCGACTGGGTCCATTTCTTACAACGGAGGTACAAACAATAGCACTGAAGGTGGCTATGGTGAATTATCAGTATTCTATATCGAAACCTGGGATGAAGGTGGTATCCGTCGTTTATCTGATACTCAAATTGAGGCCAATCTGAGTATTCGTCTCCAGACTCAGGATGAAGCATTCTCTATCGAATTAGATGAATTCCGAACTAGAGAAAAGTGGCTCGACGGAGTTCGTGAGGAACAATTACTGAAAATCAAAGGTTCTGGAGAATTTGGTTTCCTCATTGATGATAGTCAATTCCAAGTTCAGGTCAATGGCACAGTTCCAGACATTCATTACGAGGTATTTGGTGGCGAGGTTGTTCAAGATCGGATAATTGTCGATGGTCAATATTCAGGTGATGCTAGTGGTTCATTCGGTTATGTTCGCCAGATAGACAAATCCCTAATTCAAGCGAACGCTACTGGAGATGAATTCGAAGTTGATGTGATTGAAAATGAAGTATGGTTCAATATTTCTGGTACTCCAATCGGCCCGATAGGACAAGAAATCGAGGCGGAACACAATCTGACCTACGAATACACAGTTCCACAGACAGATTGGGCAAATCGAACGATCCGCTACCTATATGTTGAGGATAATGGCACTACAAGTAATGAATACCCGGAAAACTCACCGATAATTTTGGAGCCGCAGAGGCCTCAGTATGATGGCGATATGAATATCACGGGTTTCAGAGAAACTGGTATTGTACCTGACAAGTATGTAATCGGCGATAATTTCCCAACTTCTCGTGACGGAAATGGAGAGACGATAGAAATCATAGGTATTAGAATGGGTATGGCCGATGGCCATGAAGTCGAATTGGCTGAGTGGCAAGATACTGAATCTCTAGATAATTTTACTGCCTATGGAACGGTAATCAACGAGGGATTACTGGCTGGTATGCTTCACGAAGTATATCGAATAATCGATATTGGTTTACCAATAGGTGACAATAATGGTAGCGAGTCTGAAGTCGTCAGAGTAGTTGAACATCAGACACTTGAGAGGGTACTGTATCCATCGGTAATAACCGCCGCAGAAAATACACCTCCTGCCTTGCAGAGTCTGAGATTTAGAGAAGGCGTCCTTTTCACCGAAGGTGGCATGGCTCACCTTGAGGCGGTGATTGAGGACTTCGACACCGACGTAGTTGGTGTGATGGTAGACCTAAGTGAATTTGGCCTAGGAATAATCACTCTTTCAGACTCTGGTCTAAACGGCGATGAGGTGATTCAAGATTCGGTTTGGACAGCGAGAATAAATCACGACGGTTTGGAGTTTGGAAATTTATCCGTTCCAATAAAGATGGATGATATCTGGACGGACGTCCAAACAACTGCCTATGTTGAAATTTCAAATGCTGCTCCTCGAATAACTTCGCGTGTGTATTCGCCTGATTTTGCATATCGAGGGGAATTTATTTCTGCAAGCCTCAAGGTGGAAGATGGGCATGGTGTGGAATCAGTAGTAATCGATTTACTAAGTGCTGGAGGTGATTTGACTCCACTAACTTTAGACTCCAACACTAATCGATGGGTAGGCCAATTTATTCTACCGCAATCGCTGGCACCAGGATTGCGTACGATTCCAATTCAGGTAGAAGATAACCAAGGTGCTAGTGCACTCATCGATGGTGGCGCGGTAGTTCAGGTGCTAAACGAAGCACCAGAAATTATCAACGTCTCATTCTTCGATGAAGGAGAATGGGTTCCGATAATTGAGATTCCAAGATCTGGTGAGAAAACATACATGATTGAAGTATCAATTGCAGATCCAGATGGAGTGTCCTCCGCCCAAGCGAAAATTGGACGTCTTGCACCAATTGGAAAATCTGAAACATGGCTATTGTTGGTGGATGATGGCCAGAATGGTGACAGAGTAGCAGGAGATGGCATATTTTCTATGCAAATTGACGTCCGCTCTAGTTTATCTGAAGGTGAGATGAATTTCCTAGTCCGAGCTTCCGATATATTCCAATCAATTACACCAGTAGAGTCTCAGACATATACCATTGAATTGGTCGATGAGAAATCTTCCGCAGGAGGAGGTGCAAATTGGGTTTCAGAAAATTCCACCACACTCGTCCTTATTGGATTACTAATGCTACTCGCTTTGGGTGCTACTGCAATCGTTGTGACAATGCGAAATGCTGATTTTGAGTAAGAAACATGATGGGCGAACGTCCTTATCCCACCATACACTCTCCAATGATGTGAATAGAACCTCAGCGGTCATCCTATCTGCCATTGCTTTGAGCGCATTAGCCTCTCCAATAATCGCCGCGACATCTCAAGACGATTCCTCGGCTATCACGCCTCGTTCGATTACTGTTGACTTGGATTATACTCCGATGGATGGAGATTATGTCAAACTAGATGCCCAACAACTTTCTGTATATTTCAAAGAAAACATAGAGAGCGATCCATTTTGGGACCGAGTGGTCATTCATTCCGTAAGAAGCGACATGGGTTATTGGACTCAAGCGGATGAGTCGTGCTCAATAGGAACCTTCACCGGCCAATGTAATGTCAGAGATGCTCGTCAAGGAATGCATTTTACAGCCTACAATGATGTCTATGGTATCTCTATCGATAGCGATTGGACCTACGATGAAACAACTCACTCGGCAATTGGAGATGATTGGTATGAAAGTGAATCTGTTTACTTCGAAGATTATTACATTGATTACGGAACATTGGCTGATGATGAAGCAGGAAGATATTGGGAAAATATCACGATCGAAGTTTCAGAAAGTAGTACACCCTCTTCAATGACTGTTGGTACAATATTCACAATTAGTTCCGAAAATTGGGAAGATTGGTCTTGGGTAGATCTCAATGACAATGGAAGTCGAGTTGAGGATTCTGGCTCAGAATATTGGATGGAAGATACTTCGTTAGAAGGTATGCAAGAATTATCGATAGAGTTTGAAGGATACAATGAGGCAGATTCTTCAGGCTCATCCCCAACGACGCTTTCTGTTTTACAAGTTGAGGTTAGAAACGTCTCTGATAGTGGACAGCTTGTCGATTTGCTATTATTTACTGAGTGGGGTGGTACTGCAGGATTCTATTACGATGCTGAAAATGCTACAGATTTAGTTCCAATGACAATGTGGAATAACCAAGCCGGAGGTTTCCCTGATGCTGATGGAGACGGCTGTCCCGATGAAGAGGATACATTCCCTGATGATGCCTCTGAGTGCAGTGATTTCGATTCTGATGGAATAGGTGATAACGCAGATCTAGATGACGATAATGACGGCTGGGAAGACGTCGAGGAATTATCATGTGGTACGGATCAATTCGATTCTAGCTCATATCCTTCAGACGTAGATTCTGACGGATTATGCAATGGTTTAGACCCAGACGACGATAATGACGGTTACGACGATTCTATCGATGATTTTCCAGAAGATCCAACTGAATGGAGTGATAACGATAATGATGAGATTGGGGATAATGCAGACTTGGATGATGACAATGATGGATTTTCTGATATTATTGAGCAAGATTGCGGTTCTGACCCAATGAGTGTATTCTCCCAACCACTGGATACAGATGCCGATGGAGAATGTGATGAATTGGACTCTGATGATGATAATGATGGTTGGGAAGATGACCGTGATATTTTCCCGAAAGACCCTACGGAGTGGTTGGATACCGATTCGGATAGTATTGGCAATAACGCCGACACGGATGACGATAATGACGGCTGGATCGATACAAAAGAGGTTGAATGTGGCACCGGCCCTCTAGATGCACTTAGTTTCCCACAAGACTTCGATGGGGACTCACTTTGTGATGCTGTAGATACGGATGATGATGGTGACAAATGGTCAGATACCGTGGACGTATTCCCTCTCGACCCGTCAGAATGGTTCGATACAGATGGAGATGGAATAGGAAATAATGCAGATACCGATGATGATGGAGATGGTTGGTCTGATGTTGCTGAGGAAACCTGTGATGGAGACAAGGACGACTCTTCGATTGAACCAACTGATTCTGATGGCGACGGGCTCTGCGATGGTATGGATCCAGATAGGGATGGAGACGGCACAATCAATGACGATGACGCATTCCCTGACGACCCAAGTGAGAATCTAGATTCAGACGGTGATGGTGTAGGAAACAATGCCGATTTGGATGATGATGGAGATGGCTTATCGGACCTCGATGAAATTGCAGCCGGTACTGACCCCTTGGACAGTGACACCGATTCAGATGGTTGGAACGATGGATTTGATACCTTCCCATTGAATATCGCTGAGTGGAAGGATACAGATGGCGATGGCGTAGGTGATAACTCAGATGCTTACCCTAATTTTTCTCTTTGGCAAACCACTGGTGATATGGTATTGAGCATGTTAGTTGTCGCGTTATTCATTGGATTAATTGCTGGTGGAGCAATTTTTGTTTCCCTTTCTCGAAAGAAACCTGAGGCTGTACAATTTGCACAGGATTATTCACACGAAGTAAGTCCACCAAGCCCAATTGCAATGTATACTGATGAAGAGTTAAGACAAGCCGGTTGGAGTGACCAACAAATCGCCGAACAACGTAGTAAGTGAAGCGAGATATCTTGGTACGAGTGCCGGGATTTGAACCCGGGTTCAGGCGTTGGCAACGCCCGGTGATAACCACTACACTACACTCGTGCGAAATTGTCGAATCAAGACTCACTTTTCTAAGCGTCGGTGGTCTAAGCAGAAAGCCTCTGTAGGTTCTCGATGATTGTATCTCGTGTACTTCGATAGACATCGATAGGTAATCCAACTGGATCCTCAAGCCCCCAATCCTCTGCGATGGGAAGCATTGGGCATTCAACTCCACAGCCCATGCTGATTATCATATCCCAGCCTTCAGTTTCTATGTCGTCAACAGATTTTGGTTTGAGACCAGAGGTGCTAACTCCCATTTCCTCCAATACTGTTAGTGAATTTGCAGCCACACTCATCCCTGGATGTGTTCCTGCCGATGCTGCTTCATGACCAAAACTTCGAGCCAATGCTTCTGCCATTTGGCTTCGACAGGTATTCCCCACACAGACAAACAGTAGGCGCATGTATCATGTGTGGTAGCCACCCTACTTGAAGGAAACACCAATAGAATACAGCCCAAAGGGCTGATTTTTACCTAGAGATTGTTTTATTTTCACCACGCAGGCTTGAAGTAGGCCTCACCTCGCCCTTTGAATCAATGTCAGATTCGCCAATCTCTCACCATCCCGGCGGCGATCTTCCAATGGCTGATTCACAAAGCTCGTCAGAGGAAGCACCTGCCTCACCAGAACAGAAGGCGCAAATGGAGCAAGCCTATGCTCAGATGCGCCGAAAGATGCGAATGACTCAGTTAGACGAGGAGATTAAACACAAGGTAATGGTTCTCTCTGGCAAGGGGGGAGTAGGCAAATCGACGGTGTCGGTTGGTCTGGCTCTTTCCCTAGCCCGACAAGGCAAAAAGGTCGGTCTAATGGATATCGATATTACCGGCCCTAATGTGCCGAAGATGCTTGGTATTGATGATGCTGAATTACATGTAGAAGATGGCCAAATTTTCCCAGCGATTGGACCTCATGGCCTCAAAGTAATTTCAATGGCCTTCCTAATCGAAGACCCAGATAAGCCGGTTATCTGGCGTGGCCCAATCAAACTAGGGGCAATTCAACAATTCATTGGAGATGTTGCATGGGGTGAATTAGACGCCCTAATCATCGACTTCCCGCCAGGCACCAGTGATGAACCACTTACAGTATCACAGAGCCTTCCAGGTATTGATGGAGTAGTAATCGTAACAACACCTCAAGACGTTGCTTTACTGGATTCTCGCAAGTCAATTAATTTCGCCAAAACAATCTCTTTGCCATGTTTAGGAGTTGTGGAAAATATGAGTGGTTATACAATCCATGGTAAGGCTGAGCCTAACTCAGAGATCAGCGTATTGGGGCCTACTGGAACCGCTATTGAAACCACCACTGATGAGAATGGAGATTGGTCAGTTACCCTAGACGTCTTCAAGTCAGGGGGGGGAGAAGCTGCAGCAGTCGAACTCGAAGTTCCATTCCTTGGTGCTCTACCATTTGATCCAGGCATAGTCAGAGGAGGAGACGATGGAGTGCATCGCATTATTGCCGAACCTGATGGTGCTACTGCTGTCGCCTTCGATGAGGTGGTTGAGAATGTCTTACTCGAATTAGAGGGAAGTAGTGGCCCAACCGTCCGAATCTCCTAGATTCCGACGAATTTGAGTTGTTTTCACTGCCTATTTCCTTAGGGGTGGATTCTTGAGATATTGGTTACCCCGATGACTTAGGGGAGTGTAGACCGGTATGGCGGGTGGCTCTGGAATCTACATCTCTTGGTTGATGGGTGCTATTCTGCTATCCGTCGCCCTAATGCCTCTGATGAAGCCACCTTGGGCCAAAATCAGAATCCAAGGCTTCGTAGATATGTTTCGTCGTTACTGGGCTCACATGTTTGTGGTATTCTCGGTCTATCTTTGGAAGGATCTTCTCGACCAACTTGATCGTATTTTGATGGCCAATACTCAACTCGATATGACACCATATGTTTACGCTATCGAGGGCGACATCGTACTGTGGATTCAGGATGCTTTCCAAAACGAACTGCTGTCAATTGGTCTCACTCATTTCTATGTCATGGGGTTCATGACAGCAACCTTTGCATCATTCGTTTACCCTATTTATTTCGATGATCGTCATATGGCTGATAGAGTCTCATTATCGATGTTTTGGGTCTATGTTTTGGCAATCCCTTTCTACTTATTTTTCAATGTTAGAGTAACCGGAGATCACATTCCAGCAATGGAAACAATTGCCTACGATTTGACTCCAGAAATACACAATTGGTTCACTAGAATCGACCCCTTCACTAATGGCATGCCAAGTCTGCATATTGGCCTGCCATTTGCAGTATGGTTGACGTATCTGAAATGGGATGAAGATGGTCGCTGGGCCAAATTTAGAACCGCTCTTATGGTATTCATCCTACTGACAGGATTTACCATTCTTTACCTTGGAATCCATTGGGTAGTTGACATAATTGGCGGTATTCTAGTCGCAACCCTCGCTGTCAGCCTAACTGAAAGAACTCATGAACCCGTCTGGCGATTTGCAGATGAACGTCTCTTTACGCGGCGATTAGCCAGATTCATGAAAGATCCAAGAGCTTGGTTTCGAGGTGTAAAACAATCTGTAAAGAGACAGATTGACCCCTACAGAGAGCCATCGAAAACCCAAACAGGTGCGTTGATTGTTGCAATTCTTATTGGAACCGGCTTTGTACTCCTTTGGGATGCAACTCACCAGGATTTTCCTGTTGAGGGGGTTACTCCAACCTACACCGCGGGTTCAGGAGATTGGTTAGTTACTGTACAAGAAAATGATAACGGAACAGTGGACTTTATCTCTTGGAGCTCTGATTCTAGAATGTCAGAAACAATCTCTACAATAATTATTGGAGAAGAGGGGTGGACTTCTGTTCCAAGAGTTACGGCTTCAGAGAAGGGCGTAGTTATCTTTGATAATCAAAAGTTAGAATTTTGGTCATTCAATTATGAGGATCAGAAATTCAATCTGGACTGGTTGAGAGAAGAAAATAATCCTAATTCTGAACCAATCATCGATGTCCTATTAGCTGAAAATGCCGAACAAGAGGCTGTTGTTGCAGTAGTTTATTCCGAAGAGTTAGTCTATCGAGATAGAGAAGGCCTGATTACAGAATATCCTTCACTAGAAGGTCCATTTGGTATCGTCGCCTCATCAGGTTCCCAAATCGCTATTGCAAACTCTACTGAGAGTGGTCCCGTTTTGGAAATCATTTCTCTTGCTACTCAGTTTACTGCACGTATCGATATTGGAGATACGACTGATGAGGATGTTGATGAATTTCTTGAGGATTTATTTGAAGAACGTGTAGATTATACAAATTCCACAATAGTAGACCTTGTAATGGAAGATGATTATATCGTCGCCGTTGTCGACATAGGTCCTGTTAATCGAACAATTCTGATTGATTTGAGGACAGGGGAACAAATATTGCTTTCAGATCCAGTTTGGCCTTCTTCCTCACCAAGTATCTCAGAAGGAAATGTTGCATTCCTTCAGATTCCTAGATTTGATCCAACTGCTGAAGACGATGATTTACTAACTGCTAGGGATGTATTCCTTCACGATATAGATGAGAATAGAACATTGCAGTTGACAATTGATGATGAGGTTGACCAATCTAATCCCCAAGTCCTGAAATCTAATGTTGCGTGGATAGAAAGTCAGGAAGATGGAGATTTGGAAATACGAATGTATGCATTGGAAGAAACCTTTGAGCCCTATTCATCTGTGGTATTACAATCCTCGATTGTACTTCTCATTCCAATGATGATACTATATGCCTTCCAATCGGCAAAAGAGTCATCCAGATTTAATTTTCGTCGAGAAAATTGAATCACTCTGCAAGCCTGAACATTTCGTCCAGACTTCTCTGAGCACGCTTTATGATTTCCTCATTAAGTTCGATGATTTGTTCTGGATGAGGGTCTCGAAGTGCCTGAAGTATATCCTCCAATTGAGTCATTTTCATGTAACGGCACATAACACAAGTTCCGATTAGATTCAGATCATTTTCAGATTCTGCTCTAACTCGATCGGCAGTACCACATTCGGTAATTAGCATAATATCGGATTTTCCTTCTGAACCCAGCCTCAAAGCCTCTTCTCGCAGAACTTCACTACTACCAACAATGTCGCTTTCTGCAATCACGTCTGCATCACATTCTGGATGACTGAGGACCTGTAATTCGATACCTTGCTCAGCGGTCCTCTCTCTCCATGAGCGTATTTTCTCACCGGTGAATGTAGCGTGAACATAACATTCACCATCGTAATTGATGACCTCCTTACGTCCAGCCAAATATTCAGCCAGATGTTTACCCATTAATTGGTCGGGAACGAAAATTAATCGGTCACCGGGGAGTTTCTCACATATTCTGAGATAATTACTACTAGTTACACAAACATCGACCTCTGCTTTAACCTCGGCGCTTGTATTGATGTAACAGGCCACAGGGACTCCTGGATAACGTGACTTTAGCTCACGGATATCCTCTGCAGTTATGCTATCAGAAAGCGTACAACCGGCTTCCGGAGATGGGTGTAGAACGGTCTTATGAGGGCTGACTATTTTCGCAGTTTCGGCCATAAATCGTACACTCGAGAATAGAATAGTTTGCTGAGGTGCGTCTCTAGCAGCCTTCGATAGTGAGTAACTATCTGATACCGAGTCGGCCACCCCATATACGATATCTGGAGTTTGGTAAGAGTGTGCGATAAGAAAAACATCGTTCTTTTTCTTTAATTGATTAATTTCGAGAGTTAGAGGTGCAATTGTTTTACAGGTCTCGAGATCCCATAGTGTGCCTTGATTGATGACTTTTTGTAGTCGCATAGCCTCGGTTTCAATTTCTTCCACTGAATATGACTTGGGAGTCACTAAACCCCGTGGTAACGGGGCCGCCGGCATCCGCATTGTCATCTAATCTCGCTACTTCGTGCTGTGCAACCGCTTTCAAGGCATCTCATCTCGGAGGGACATGGCTGAAGAGGCGATACCGATGTGGATAGAGGACTCAGTTCTTCATATCGGAGCAGAAGCAACTGCAATATCTGGTTCATGGATGGGTAGGGAAGCAGTATTGAAAAAGCGTGAACCAAGGGCCTATAGGCACCCTTCTTTAGACCGGAAATTAACCCGACAAAGATTGGCCGCAGAGGCCAGAATTATTGCACGATTACAAGATATAGACTTCCCTTCCCCTTTACTACTTGATATGGATGCAGAGGGTGGATGGATATTGATTTCAAGAATCGATGGAGTACCTTTGTATGATGCATTACAGAATGGCGATGCGGGGCTAAAAGAAATCCATAAGTTTGGAGAATTGATTAGGAAATTACATGAAAATGATATCGCTCATGGGGACTTAACCACACATAACGTGCTAATTGATGAAAATGGAAATTTGACCGTTATAGACTTCGGTCTTGCTAGGATTGCTCCAGAAATCGAACAACTCGGTCTAGACTTACAAGTCCTAAATGAGTGTCTAACAGCCAGCCATTACAATTTCGAATTAGCAGTTGAAACAATGGTTGACGGATATTTGTCCGCTGACTCAGGAAACTCATCGGCGATTCCGAACCCGTCCGCAAAGGAAGTAGTTGAGCGATTCAATATGATTCGTGGCCGAGTCAGATACCATGCTTGAGTTGAGTTCATGAGGATCCTCTTTGCAACAGGTAATGAAAACAAAATTGTAGAAGCCCGAGAGTTACTAGAGCCTCTTGGACACACCGTCGAAGGATTGGTAATAAATGGACAAAAACCTAATTTCGACGAGCCAAAGGAACTTGGATTAGAGGGCGTAGCAGAATCGAAAATCCGACAAGCACTCGATTTAATTAAAGGAAGTGAATTAGAGGGTAGTGTAATTCTTGTCGAAGATTCAGGAATATTCCTAGATGCATTTCCTGAATGGCCGGGTGCCCGATCTTCAGATGTAGAGAAAGAAATTGGTCTTGAGGGAATAATTGATCGAGTTAATGAATCCGGAAATAGCGGTGCAGAATATAGAGCGGTAGCGATTCTCTCAGATGGTAATCAAGCATGGAAATCACAGGGAATATGTCGAGGTAAAATATCTGACTACCCAAGAGGTAGTAATGGCTTCGGATATGACCCCATTTTCATTCCTGAAGAAGGTGGAGGAGGGACCTTCGGAGAATTGGGTAAGGAAATTAAAAATCAGATTTCTCATAGGAAAAAAGTCATGCAAGGGCTCTCAAATCTTCTCAAATCCCCGTCAAGGTGAATAGAGGCTAGCCTCTGTGGTAGTTGAGGGACAGACATGGTTTCGTACACCCGACTCTTGCTTCTAGTCCTTTTAGGACTAGGAACACCTCTGTTCTTACTCTTCCAAGGTTCGATGAATCTTGGTCAACAAATCGCAGCGGGAACAGTGCTATTGGCCTTCCTTGCTCTCTTCGTATTTTCAGGCAGAAAACCACTCCCCTCAACTCTAAAATCTCCTGTAGTCAAAATCGAAGAAGAGGATGAAGAACCAGAATCTACACCAGTACCTGAAGTGGTTGAAGCGGAAGAGCAAGAAATTCGTCGCAGTAGACGCCGAGTTGCAGCCTCGGTCTCGGCACCCCCGGAGGTCCCAGCTCCTCCAATTGCTATGCCAAGTCTGGATGCACCAATGCCCGCACCGAATATGCCAATTCCGCCACCAATGCCTTCTCCACAAGCTCCTACAGTTACTGGAGATGGGGAGAACGTTGCTCAACGTCTAGTGGTCTCTCGAGATGCCCAATCTCAAATGGAAACTGAAATCGAGGGTTATGTTGAGCAACAACGCGAGAAGAGGGCGGTTATTCGCGGGAAAATCGACCGACGTCGCCGTATGGCATTAGCTGAGAGAAAGGCGGCTAAAGTCAGAATGTGGACAGAGTTAGAGGATGGGGAAGACCTCGGTGCCTTACTAAATCAAGTAGATCATGGGCTAACTGTAATTGAAGAAGACGAAAGCCCCGATGATTCGTCTCCATTAGGCGTATCATATGTTAGAATCGACGAGTCTAGAATACTCAAAATCAGAGTTCCATTGAAGATTCCAGAGAAGACAGTAAGTAAACCAGTCGAGGAATTACCCGATATTGAGAACATGCCTCCTCCGCCTACTGGTTTACCACCAATGCCTCCACCACCTGGAATGCCTCCTCCTTCACCTCCTGAGTGAGCGTATCTTCAAGCGGCGGTGGCTCTTCGGTCAACCATGAGCGAAGACGTGCTACTGGTCGAGAATATTCTAGTTGAGGGTTCAAGTCCAGCAGGGGGGGTGATTTCTGTTTGGACGTTAAATCGCCCAGATAAACTCAATGCTCTGAACAAAGCATCGCATATTGCTCTCAAGCAAGCCTGTGCCGAAGCGGAGGCAGACGACAACGTCCGAGTAGTGGTAATTCGTGGTGCTCCTCCTCCTCCAGCCCCTGAGGGTAAGCGTCAGAAACCAGCTGCCTTTGCTGCTGGGGCTGATATTTCCGAGTTTGTAGGAAAGAATTCCGACGACGTTAGACCATTCTTTGAGGATAATGCATGGGAGAGGGTTTGGAATTTATCTAAACCAACTATCGCAATGGTCGATGGCTTCGCTCTTGGTGGTGGAACAGAATTAGCCCTTTCCTGTGATTTACGAATCGCTAGCACGCGTGCAAAGTTTGGAACCCCTGAGATCAATCTTGGACTTATTCCAGGAGGAGGTGGAACTCAGCGTCTTTCAGACATACTGGGGTACGGCAAAACAATGGAGATGGTAATGACTGGGGAAATGGTAGGCTCGGAAGAGGCTCTAAGGCTAGGACTAGCCAATGACGTAGTAGAGCCTGAACAGCTTGAATCTCGTACAATGGAAATGGCAGAAAATATAGCCAAAAAGTCGCCATACACCATCAAGGTAGCAAAACGAGCAGTCCGCTCTGCCCTCGATCTTGGAATGTCTGAGGGAATATTAGCTGAGAGGTCTGAATTTGTTGCACTCTTCGACACCGAAGACAAGGAAATTGGTGTTCAGGCCTTCCTTGAGCGGAAGGATTCTGAATGGAAAGGCTACTAATGAAAAAACAGTAATTCATAATCTCTGATGAATAGTATGGCTTGTGTCGATAGTTGACTATCTATTTGCTCCGAGATTAGATCGTTTTGGCTCAAAGACTCCTAGTGAGGCATCTAGAATATTTTTCTTAATTGTCATTCTATCAGTTTCTTATTGGGCATGGCAGGTTTCAAACGGCATATTCTCCATTTGGTTCATGATTGTAATATTCATTTCAACCCCAATCCTTTCAATTGGATGGTGGTTACTTTCCTTGATTTCAAAAAATCGCCCAGAGAAGGAATTATTTTCCAAATGACTACTGTATTTCCATCGAAATTTCACCTATTGGGTCATTTGATTCCGTAACATCAATCACCAACCATCCACTATTTTTTGCCAATTTGACCATCTCCTCCTGAATCTCTCGAATTCTATCGATATGGTCTAGGTAATGCCGAACCGGTCTACCATTGTGTTTACGTCTGCCTGCAATCATTCGCACATGCTCCTCAGTATCTTCAACAGCCAAAACGACTCCACAAGCATCTCCTCCTGCGGCTCTCCATTCTTCGATTATAGTAAAATTCGGTACGAAATGTACTCCTTCCATCAATAGGTCTCCGCCCCTTTTAATTTCACGACTAACTATCGCTTGTATTGCACTATTGAGCGGAGAAACGGTATCTTTCCAATCCTCGATAGCATTAGATTCTCCCGGCTGAAATGAAGATCTGTGCAAAGCCGGTACCTCTTCGAGAGGGATTTGGGTTCTCAAAGTCTCTCGAATAGTATCCGTTGCTACAACTTTGTCGAATTCTAAAGAGGCGGCAATTCTAGCGGTAAGCGTTGACTTCCCGACACCACTTGCACCGGTTATGACCAGCAACCTGCCGACCATTTGTACACCCCTAACGCTGGATAGCCTTCACTTCAAGGAATTCTTCTAATCCTTGAATTCCGAGTTCACGACCGTTACCAGATAGTTTGTAACCGCCAAATGGAGCACTGATATTGAATGCGCCACCATTGACACTCACCTGTCCAGTTCTCATTTTTCGGGCAAATTGCAAAGCCCTATCCGCATCGCCAGACCAGACTCCTCCAGACAAACCATATTCTGAATCGTTAGCTAAGATAATTGCTTCTTCCTCTGAATCGTAGGTCGTTATCGAGAGGACAGGGCCAAAAATTTCTTCCCGAAAAATGGTCATATCAGGGGACACGTCAGCAAATACGGTTGGCTTGACGTAATATCCCGAATCAAGGCCATCAGGCATTCCTTCGCCTCCGGCAACTAGAGTTGCGCCCTCTGCAATCCCCGAAGCGATGTAGCCGGCGACCGATTCTTGTTGTCGCGCTGAAACCATCGGACCACATCGTATCGATTCATCCATCGGGTCTCCCACCGAATAACGAGCCATTGTTGCAGCGATTACCTCAACCACTTCATCACGTGCAGTTGCCGGAACTATTAGCCGACTTAGGCTGGAACATTCCTGACCTGAATTGTTGAAGCAAGCGTAAACAGCCATTTTGGCAGCCCTTGCTATGTCGGCATCATCGAGGATTACATTTGCACTCTTTCCACCCAATTCCAGTGTTACTCGCTTAACAGTCGGGGCAGCGGCTTGTGAGACACTCACACCAGCACCGGTTGAACCGGTGAAACTGACCATGTCTACTTCTGGATGTGAAGAAAGAGTCTCTCCAATTTCTCGCCCATGCCCCGAGACGAGATTGAAGACACCAGCAGGAAGACCAATTTCTTCGATGATGTCTGCTAGAATAAATGCGTTTAATGGAGCCTCTTTTGAAGGTTTGAGAACCATTGTACAGCCTGCAGCTAGTGCTGGTGCAACCTTGCCGATGATTTGGTGGAGAGGGAAATTCCAAGGAGTAATCATACCCACCACTCCTATTGGTTCTTTGACGATTAGGGAGTTACGAACTTCTTCTTCCCAATCAAAAGAATCCAACATTTTCGCATAAGATCGTGATACAACTCTTGGAGTTCCAACCATAGCCATTCGACTGTAATTGATTGGTGTTCCAACCTCTGCGGTGATTAATTCGGCGATTTCTTCTCCTCGCTCAGCGATTGCAGCTGAAATCGCATTGAGGTAGCCTTTCCGCTCCTCAATACTCGATTGTGACCAAGATGGAAATGCAGCACGTGCCGCGGCTACGGCTTTTTCCACATCAGCAGCACTTCCAACCGGCACTGAACCAATGAATTGCTCAGTTGCAGGATTAACTATCTCAATACTGCCTTCTCCAGTTGCAGCAACCCACTTTCCGTCAATGTAGATGTTCTCGCGCGCGTGCATGTAGTGGGGCGGGATGACGCGACTTATCACATTCATGCAGTTCAAAAGTAGAGGCGACACCGACTAGCCATGGGAATTGCAGTGGAACGTCACGATGGCGGAGTAGCCATTGTGACTCTTTCAGAAGAGGCTGCTAGGAATGCCTTCTCCCGTACTTCTATCCATGAAATGTCCAATGTATTGGGTGGTTTACTTGATGATTCTACCTGTAATGCGATTGTCCTGACTGGAACAGGCCGATTTTTCTGCACAGGTGCGGATATTGATGAGTTCGCAGACTCAATTGACGATGGCTCAATTGGAAATCTCGTGGATGAATTAACCAGTGTATTACACCCTCTTGAATTACGTTTACGACGTAGTCCAACCGTATTTATTGCAGCAATTAATGGGTCAGCTGCTGGGGGTGGATTAGGTCTCGCACTTTGCGCTGATTATCGCCTATGTATTCCAGAAGCTAGACTTGCAGCAGCCTTTTTCTCACTAGGACTCTCACCTGATGGAGGTTCGACTTGGCTTCTTCCACGCTTGGTTGGATACCAACGCGCTCGCCGATTTTTCTTTGACAACGAAGTTTGGACTGGCGAGCAAGCACTTGAATATGGAGCGGTAGATGAATTAGTAAATTCAGAAAAACTTCTCGAAAGAGCCGTTGATATTGCAACAAAATGGGGTTCTTGGGCAGAGTCAAGTAAACAAGGCACCAAGCAATTACTAGATGCCTCATCGACAACCTTCATGGAGACTCAACTTGAATTCGAAAAGGCCTTGATTACGGCCGCCTCATTGACTCCAGATTTTGCGGAGGGAGTCTCAGCTTTCTTAGAAAAGAGAGAAGCTGAATTTGGGTCTTCATCAGAAGAGGAATGAATCATACTTCACGCCTTAATTTCAAGACGCCTATGATTATGGTAATAATGCAAGAAAGAGCAGCAATATTTGCTAATGTCATCGCTACTGAGCCAATTATGATTCCATAAACCAACCACAAGATAAGAGAAATTGAAACTAAAGTGAAGGTTGGTAGTGAAATCCCCTCATGTTTCTTTTCAGACCAGACTCTCTTAATCTGAGGGACCCAAGCAACTACCCCCAGAAATCCAGCAAAAACTCCGATTACTTCTACCCAGAATGGAATCAAAAAAACCCACTCCTATGAATCACGATGGAATATCTTCTCGATCGGACTTTTCTCCTTGAGTCCAATCGTAAATTCCTCTTCCGGTCTTCTTGCCAAGACTTCCTTCTGCAACCAGAGAGTTCAGCAATTGATGAGGGCGATATGAATCATCATCAAATGCATCAGCTAGACTATTGAGGATATCTCGTCTTACATCCAAACCGACTAGGTCGGAGAGTTCCAAAGGGCCCATAGGGTGTCTGTACCCCAGCCGCATAGCAGTATCGATATCACTAGCAGATGCTACTCCATCAGCGAGCATCCTAATTGCTTCATTTCCTAGAACAACCCCCAATCTACTGGTTGCGAATCCTGGTACGTCATTGACAAGAATAGTTTCTTTTCCCATTGCAAGACCGATTGATTGCGCTGCTGTAATAGTTTCTTCTGAGCAAGAATTGTGACGAACAATTTCGAGTAGTTTCATTATTGGAACCGGATTGAAGAAATGCATTCCGATTATTCTTTCTGGACAATTAGTTGACTCTGCAATAGCAGAAATAGGTAGTCCTGATGTATTGGTTGCAAGAAGAGCATGAGAGGGTGCCATCTCCTCTAATTGACCGAAGATTTGTTGTTTCAATTCCATTTTTTCGGGCACTGCTTCAATAACCAGATCAACGCCGTCAACCGACTCTTTCAAATCAGTAGATTGACTAATGTTAGCCGACCATTTGACTTTCTGTCCCTCAGTAGTTTTTCCACGAGCGATTCCTTTATTCCAGAAAGTATCAATGGTATTCATTCCCTTTTCCAGTCCTTCAGGAAATGCGTCATAGAGTCTAGTTTGCCAACCAGTTTGAGCACAGACCTGAGCAATTCCGGCGCCCATCGTACCGGCGCCGATTACGGCGACGGTACGAATCTCCATAGGATCACTCCCTGCCATAGGCGGCTAGGGCTGCTTGGAATAGCCGCTGCCGAGGAACATCATGCTCTAAGAAGCAGGTAAATGGTGCTACGTCTTTTAGCAATTCAATCGCTGAGACATAGGCGCCGTAAATGAATGGGTCAGCTACTTCTGTAGCTGGAATATCAATTCCCAATTTTGCTAAACCTTTGCGTGTATCCTCATCCCAAATTGCATAGGTGTGATGGGTGAAGTGTAGGTATGCTGAGAGTCTACGGATATCTGATCTAGCACCTTCTGTGAAGGAGTCGATAAGTAGAGTGTCTGGATAGCGAATAGCGTACATTGCTAGTTTGACTTCTCGAGTGGTTTCTTCTCTCCATTCCCGCTTGCCTACACCCATCCAGTCATCTACCATATCGAGCATGTCGTTGGTATATGGTCTGTGAATGCGATAGAGTAATTCTTCGTACCCCTCTGGATTTTGTTCCGAAGAGTGGTGATGTTCATGGAATAGCTCAGTAAGTCTGTCAAAGAATGGCTTACAGCGTTCCTTATCGAAGGCGAGTAGTGCTAGATGTTGCATCTTCAGTCGCCCTTCCACTCGCGGTATTGAATCCATTCTTGTTGCATGTATTCATTCATCAGACGGTCTTCGTCTTCATCGGTCGGTAGCACTTCTACAAGGTAAGCTTCCCAATCAGCATCGCTGCCTTCGAATTCTTCCCCTTCGAGAGTGTATTTCTGTCCTGCATATTTTCCAATTCCACGGTTGAATTTATCTGATGGAATTGTCAACTCCGGCTCGCCATCTTTTCTAGCCTTTGAAATACGTCGCATCTCATCTCTCAATTCTTGGAAGTAGAGTTCTCGGCTAGCCTCATTCAGATGACCTCTATCAGCATCATCTTCTGATTCTCTTTCGTCGTAGCGCCCCTTTATTCCGTATACATAGGCCCACTGAGCGCTGCTGGAATCGTCAGTTCCAAACAGGTCCAAACCTGTACTGACCCACTTGTTGATGTATTTCTGTAAGAGTGCACATGGAATTACCCCTTGCTTGACAATCCTTCGTAGTCCATTGGCTCCGGTTCCAAGGTGGAATGATTCCTCCTTCAGCATAGGTCCCATAGATGCGGCCAATGGTTGGAAAGAAGAAGTGCTGAGCATCTTCAATTGGTACTTTCCATCACGGTCGATAAAGTGAGTGAAGCAAAAGAAATCTAGCCAATGATCGATAGGTGCATTGAATGAACCAAGAATTCTGGTTCCTTCTTGGGCATTACGCTCGAGTAACTTTGCAGCCTCCCTCACACCATGTTCTCCAAAGTAAGTGCATAGGAGATATGCCATTTGCCAACCATGCCGCTGCTCTTCGCACATGATTCTCAGAGCAGACTTTTTGTCATACTCAGTTGGTGCTGTCTCTAGCAGGTGGTTTTGTTGTTCCACACTAGCAAACTCGGTGTCTCCCTGAACACTCACCATAGAGATGATCGCATCTCTGATGTTTTGTTGAGGGATTTGCATTCTCCTTTGCCACTTTGGCATTCCTTCAAAATCTCCGAATTCGATACTGCTTCCTGCGGTGTCCCAATCGAATTTGATATCGAATCTGTAATCCCCCAACCACGATGGGTCGAAGCCAATTCGAGTCTGCCATTCTTGGAAATCGCTAATCCAGGCTTCAAAATTTGGAGAGTAGTCCTGAACAATCTCTGTCTCGCTCATAGTTGAAGCCAAAAGTATCCTCTATATCAATGACTGCTTCTAAGACGTAGTCTTAGTTCGTTGGAAAACAACTCACTTTCCTTCAAAACGAGGAGTTCGGCGGTCGACATAAGCCGCGATACCCTCTTTTGCATCTTCACTATTGAAGAGGGCTGCTTGCAGTTCTCTCTCAAGCGCGAGATGGTACTCAAACGGCATTTCAGGTCCAGATTGAACCGAGCGCTTGATGTTTCCAACCGCTAAGGTAGCCTTGTATGGTAGAGTAAACTGTCCTGCGTAGTCTAGGACATCTTGGCGGAATTCGTCAAGAGAACCATCCCAAACATCGTTGATAAGATCCATTTCCTTAGCCTTCTCAAATGCCATTAATTCTCCACTGACCATGTATTCAAGAGCTCTTGATTTACCTATAATTCGTGACAGTCTAGCCGTGCCTCCAGTACCTGCTAGAACACCGAGATTTATTTCAGGAAGTCCACACTTTCCACTATCCTTTCTTGCTATTCTAATGTCGCAAGCCATTGCAATCTCCAATCCTCCACCAACTGCGTGCCCATTGATTGCACAAATTACCAACTTTGGAGTCTGTTCAAGCCGGCTTAGAGTTTCATTTGCATGAAGGCAGAAATTGTACTTGAACCCAGGAGTGACCGAGTTTAGCATCTGAATTGATGCTCCGGCCGAGAAGAACTTGTGTCCATTACCGGTGATTAGAATGACGCTAACATCATCATTGAATCGAGCCTTTACGACGGCGGTGTCGATATCTCTCATCATTTCATGAGTGTAGGTGTTCGGTCCTACCTCGTCTCCTTCTAGGGGAGCACCAGCGGAGTTCGACGCAAGTTCGATGATTGCGATACCGTTGTCAGTTACTCCGTAGTTCACTAGGCGGTTGGGCATTGGCTCTAGGTCTGGCCATGACGTCATAACTTGGCGACCATAGGTCGAGATATGAATCAAACGGCTGAATGGCAGTGGTAAAAATTCATCCTCAATCGTCAGATTCGCTGAATGAAATGGCGCCTCCGCCTCTTTGAATTTGCTTCCATTGTTGACCGATTTCTTCAGCCCGAACGGTGGGTTCCCAAACATCCCGAGAGAGTGATTTTCTGAACGGCATCCTTGATACTGTTCTGCCATCGTCCATCCTTTTTCTTCTTAACATCCCTAGGCGAACAATAGGCCAAAGTGCTCTTCTAAAAATCCCCGGTTGGTAAACCCACTTCATGAATTCTAGGCCGTCTCCCTTCCGGGCTTGATGACGCATCCAGTAATTTGCAACCATCTTGAATCCTCGATCGCCTAAACGATTCATCAAGAACCGATTTATTGCGCTCACCTTGATCAATGGTACTAGGTGATTACGGACCTTTTTCTCATAGTCACTTTGACCCATTATGGAGTGTGCAGCGTATACTCCACTAGTGATGGCGTAGCGCATACCAAAGCCCCACATGAAGTCTTGTAAACCACCTGCTTCACCAACGTAATGGCGCCCATCGTGAATGTACCTATCGGGAATAGAAAAGTCTCCTTTACCCCCCACTCTCTTGATTGGTTTCCTGTTCAGTTCGTAATGCTCCTCGTACCAAGCGATGGTTTCGTTCAGATACCTACCAGACTTCTTTTGCTGTCTCCAAAGACAGGTGCAAATTAACCCAATTCCATCGATGATAATCAGGTAAGAATATGCTCCGGGTGCTAACTTGTCGTTAAGTTGGAATGCGACAATATTTTCATGGTCTGTATGAAAAATTTCTCCAAAGGCAACTGCGCTTGAATCCTTAGGTCCGGCCGCTATAATTTGACACTCATTCGATTCTTTTCTTGTACCATAGTGGATAGTTGCCCCTGCATCAAGTGCCATTCTCTTGAATCCTTGGTCGATACAATGTTCATCAGTTCCTCTTTCTACAACTCTGAACGCAACTCCGTCAGTAATCGGATTAGTTATTTCATCGTCGGGATGAATTAGATCCACAATACTGAATGCATCAGATTTGAACTCATCAGGATCTAACCCCCATTGACGCATTTCCTCAAAAAAATCGACATCACTTGTCCAATTCTCAATGCCCTGAAAATCCCCATCAAATCTAGCGCCAGAGTCCTGACGAACTTCATGTACGTGGACATCGTAACCATTACGCGCGAGTATTGTAGCAGCAGAGAGTCCCGAAAGGCCCGCTCCTAGAATGTCCACGCGTCCAGACACAATCAATCCACTCTGATGCCGTGTTTTGAATGGTTCCTCGCCAAGTCGAGGCATTGAAGCACTATGGGTGTATGGCAATGTATGGCCCGGGTGGTGGTGCGAGTGGAAGGGGATGCTCTCAATCCTGAAGCACTCCGCGATCAAATTGACACCGAAGGTTGCGGAAGCGTAGTTACATTTGTTGGATTAACTAGGGGAATGGAAGATGGAGTAGAAGTTGAAAAATTAGAATTCGACGCCTGGGAAGAGATGCTCCCCTCCGTTCTCCAACGACTTGGACTAGAGGCGGTGGAAAAATTTCCGATTAATTCTGTGGTGATGGCCCACCGAACAGGAGTTGTGCACCCACAGGAACCGATAGTTTGCATTCATGTAGCTAGTCCTCATCGTACAGAAGGATTCGAAGCTTGCTCGTGGCTGATTTCAGAGTTGAAATCACAAGCCCCTCTTTGGAAAAAAGAGGTCCGTGCCGACGGTGAAATTTGGAAGTCAGGACTCGGCTAATTTCTCTCTATCGAATCCATCTTTTCGAAGGGTATTACTGAATAAGTAGTAGACCCTCGGCATTTTTGAGGTCTGTGGAATGGAGGAATCTTTTACTGGAATTGTCGATGTGGGGTCAAAACCAATTATCGCTCGAGAAGCTGTTGCTACAGGTGTCCTTAGACTATCTCCCGAAAGCTTGGATATTGTGAAAAATGGTCGCTCGGTAAAAGGAGACGTTCGAGAAGCATCTACAGTTGCGGCAATTCAAGCTGTAAAAGAAACGCCACGTCTTCTCCCTCATTGTCACCCTATACCAATTGAAGGATGCACAGTCGATTGGTCTGTCGCTGATGAATTTCTGAGATGTACGGTTTCAGTACGTACACACTGGACAACCGGTGTTGAAATGGAGGCTTTATGCGGAGTTAATGCAGGCCTGTTGTGTGCTTGGGACATGATAAAATCTGTAGAAAAAGATGCTGATGGTCAATATCCAGCCGCTCAAATTGACGGAGTAAGGGTTCTCAGAAAGAGCAAGGGCGACCCGCATGATTGAAGGCTGAACGCTATTCGAGGTCTTCATGGCGACCATCGATTTAGAGAGTCATTTTCTTGCAGCGACCGAAGCCGCTGCGATTGCAGCAGCCGCATGGCGAGGTAAGGGAGATGGTAAAGCCGCTGATGGCGCAGCAGTGGAAGCCATGAGAGCAATCTTTGATCAGGTTCCATTCGATGGTAGAGTTGCCATCGGAGAAGGAGAGCGTGATGACGCCCCGATGTTATGGATTGGAGAGCCACTAGGGTCTATGCAAGGCAACCCAAATGCGCCCTCGATAGATATTGCAGTAGACCCCCTCGAATGCACAAATCATGTAGCACTTGACCTACCAAATGCAATGGCTGTTCTTGCTGCAGCACCACGTGGAACTCTACTTCATGCGCCAGATTGTTATATGAACAAAATCGCTGGATCCGCTGAGTTAGAGGGTATAATCAGTCTCGATGCTTCGACCTCCTACAATGTTGAGGCCGCAGCCACAGCCTTGGATAAGAAGGAGTCTGAACTCAATATCGTTGTAATGGATAGGCCTAGACATGAGAAACTTATTTCAGAATTAAATCAGCATAATGTGAATGTTGTATTGATTGGAGATGGAGATGTTTCAGCGGCACTAAACGCCGCTGACCCCCAATCGGAAATTGATATGCTAATGGGAATTGGTGCTGCCCCAGAGGGGGTAATAACAGCCACTGCGTTGAGAGGTTTAGGCGCTCCATTCGAGGGGAGACTTGTGTTCAAGAATGAAGGGCATAGGGAGCGCGCTGAAGCGATGATTGATGGCGACATAGAGAGACTTTGGGGTAGAGATGAACTCTGTGCTAGCGAAGATGCAGTATTCATTGGAACTGGAGTTTGTCCAGGTAGAACCTTCGGAGTTGAAGAATTGTCAGATGGTCGTTTTTCAGTCCAATCAGAGGTAATCGATGTAGCAAGTGGTGCTCACAAGTTCGTCGATAACATTCGCTAAGCACGAAGTAAATTCCATACTTTACCATCAAAGGATTCTTTGCCTAATCCCACCACGTCCGGTCGAGGTTCGACAATGGACACCGAACTACTTGAGAAAACAGCGAGAGAACTTGTAGCGCCCGGAAGAGGGATTCTGGCCGCGGATGAAAGCAACGGAACAATGTCAAACAGACTCGAGGCAGTGGGTGTTGAACCATCTCCAGAGACTCGTCGAGCCTACCGAGCAAATATCTTCGCCACACCTGAATACGAATCTGCCATTAGTGGTGTGATACTCTTTGATGAGACCATCCGTCAAAAAATGGATGACGGTACACCAATACCCGAATATCTCGCAAGTCGTGGAATTCACCCTGGGATCAAAGTAGATACAGGTGCCAAGGAATTGGCTAATCATTCTGGTGAGAAAGTCACGGAAGGATTGGATGGACTACGTGAAAGGTGCACGGAGTACTTCGCTTTGGGTGCTAGATTTGCAAAATGGCGAGCAGTAATTAGAATTGGAGATGGGATGCCTAGTGAGGCCAATATTTCCACAAATGCACATGCTCTTGCTAGATATGCCGCAATCTGTCAGGAACAGGGCTTGGTTCCAATAATTGAGCCAGAAGTTTTGATGGACGGTAATCACGACTCACAAACATGTTTCGAGATCACTGCAAGAATCCTCGATGCTACCTTTGCAGAGTGTAAAGTCCAGGGCGTCCACATCCCTGGAGCTTTACTCAAGCCAAACATGATCTTACCTGGAAAATCCTACCAAGATCAAGGAACTAGAGAGAAGGCTGCACAAATGACAGTGGATTGCCTTACCGAACATGTTCCACACGAGCTACCAGGTATTGTATTCCTCTCCGGCGGTCAGTCAGATGAGGATGCAACAGCACATCTCAATTTGATGAATGGTATGGCTGTCGAACATCCTTGGCAATTATCTTATTCTTATGGCAGGGCCTTACTAGCTCACGCTTTACAGACTTGGGCAAGCGGTTCAAATGCAGAGAGTCAAAATGCATTTGCTCATAGAGCGGCAATGAATAGTCTAGCTCGTAGCGGTGACTGGTCTGACGAATTAGAAGCCTGATTGTCAAGGTCTAACTTCAATTCTCGCCGTCTAGAACTCCAGGCTTCAATGTCCAAACACAGATTTCGTAGCGGCCGGAGAGTGCGCCGCCACGCTTTGTTGTGGCAATCTTGAGTATATCTCTATCCTTCGATAGAACGTTTCCAAGTTGTTGAGGTGTTGTTCCATGCCTCATGGTCGAGTTTACGTGTTCGAGTATTTCTGTGGTATTTGCCTCTCCTCGATCGTTTAGGAATTTCTTTATTTTCTGTCGTAGTCTTGTTGTTCGCATTTTTCATCTCTCCTTTTTTTGCCCGGACTCATTTCTCTCATGGTGTTTAACCCAGCTATTGGATGCCCATTCAGACACAGGCGATTCAACTCTTCTCATACCACTCTTTCGAACAGTACCTATTCGGGTTATGTGTTCATCCGATTCTAGGATTCTTGTTATGTCCGAAGGGCTGTTTGCAGAATCCATTTGATTAGCTAGCCAAACAGAAATTTCGATTGTATTTCGCGGTCGCTCAGACAGGTATTTTCGAATCAATTTACGCAGGTTATGCGAGTCCATTCCTGCCTATTCCTCCAAGTCAAACCGACCGCATATCGAGTCCGTTACCGACAGGACGGCAGGCATTGATATAACAGTTCTGCACCTTACAGGCTCCCTTCGTTACAAATAGTTGCATAGAAATGGCTAGATTTCACAATCAAAGTCGGTGTAAAAATAAAACTGTTACTTTTTCCATAAGAAATGTGTAATGAAATGTAACTAAAAAGGATAATTTAAGTAGGTGACTTGAACTAATTGAATTAGGAGGGGGTCATTAGTGTCGGATGAACCACAAATCGTCGATTCATCTTCCGATTCCCCTGTTCTCAAGAGAATTCGTAGTGCACACCGTCGTAGATTGTTAGATCGATTAACCGACGGTGGAACAACAGTCAGTATTCTCGCTCGCGATACGGGATTGAGAATTCCTCACGCTTCTGCCGAACTAAGAAGGATGAGAAACGATGGACTGGTCTCAAGTGACCAAGTAGCTGGTGCACGTGGTGCACGTCTACATCTTACACAATCTGGTTGGGAGGCAATACGTTCGGACGAATTGGCGAGGGCAATTCAGGTACTACCATTACCTTCGCCTTCCCGCAATTATTGCCTACTCGCTAGAGACGGAGCAAATATTCTGTTAGGAATTCTTGCCCCTATAGAATCTCCACTTGTTCTAATCCCAGACCGACCTTTGAGAAGTTCTGTTGGCGAAGCCCCCTCCACAGGAAGCGAAGGGGTCTCGTGGACATGGGCAGTCTTGAGAGAGAGATCTCCGAGATGGTTTAATCTAACCAATCTGGAAATGTTACTAGAACCGCCCTCAAGCCCTAATCCAGAAACCATTTCGTCCTATGTTGGAGAAAATCATACCCTTGGAATAGTTAGAGCACGATTAGTAGATCCAGATAGACCGGTAGCACTGGCCCCTGGGATTTGGTTTGAATCTCCATCACGCCGTCCGGATCCTCCTCTACCAGAAGCTAGCCACCACAGAGGATCATGGGTTCTCGGTAATTGCCATAACCAATCACCGGATATCCGGCCAAAAGATCCGGTATCTGCAGTTATGGAAGAAAGGTTACCTAGGAGTATGCTACTGCGAACTGCTAGAGCCAATGCAATGGTAATTGCGGATTTAGGTGGATTAGATTCTGATGGTCAGGATTATCCGATTTCTTGTTTGGATTCATGGATAAATCGAGCACATCCTCGATTGACCCCTTCTGAAAGACGTCGTAGGCTGAATAGTTTGAGAGAACGCTTGACTTCTACCCGAAGAGTCAGAACTGAGGAATCAACTTGGCGCCGTTTTAGGAAGGATTGGAAGGAAGCAACTTTCTCCGCAGATGAAAGTGGTTTGAGGTTTTTTGATACCCGTGGCCTATCAACTACGGCAGCAATATCGTTAATCGAATGGGCAGTATCCAAGCAAGATCGACCCCCGTTAGTTCTAGAGATACCCGATACAGTCCCTGATGACGTCCTTAGCGCTGTAATTTCTCATCCCAACTTGAGATTAACACTTTCATCTGAACCTCGCAAATCGCTAGGAATTTTTGATGAACTTATTGTAGACCCACTAAGACCTCTACCTTGGCTAAGGCTCCGTACTCTTGGTGGTAGAGATATGCCTGTGCGATTGGTAGACACCGTGCCTACAGCGCCTGAAGTAACTGAGGATGAGGAGGTAGTGCCTTCTCCATGGGCCATCTTAGGTTTAGAAGATGAAAAATTCTCAAGCAAGATAGAGGACTCCTCAATGATAGGTTCAGCAATTGCACAATTCCCTGAAGGAAATGAGGACTGGTCGAACATGATGGAGGCGAGTTATCCAATAGCCGCTTGGATTGCATCTCCTCCAAAGACACGATGGCATCGTTGGCAGAGATTACGGTCTAGACTTGACTCTGAATGGATTGCTCTACTGGATTTGGAATATTTACCACTTGAGAGGCTTGCAGAAGTAGCTGATGAAGCGCCTCAGAGAGTATTGGGTATTTTTGCCGATGAACTTCGCTTACTTCTTCATAATAATTCCGAAATAGCCCTTCGCACACGACCAGCCACCGATCCAAAAAATGCATCTCCAGGTGCATCATGGGTCGCAGCCCAACTTCTCAGTAATGCAGCATGGTTGCCCGAAGATATGCAGGAGGACCTTATCCGCTGGGCACTGGAGGCTTGGCTTGTACATCCACCAAGTAATTCTCTAGCCGCCCTTCAATCCGTTGATTGGATTTACACAAGTCAGCAGGCCGATCCGACTAGTTATGGTCCTGTTTTGCAAGGGATTTTGAGAAGGGCAAATGAATTTCCAATCGATCATGACCTCAAGATTTGGTCTTTATTGGTAGAAAGAATTCGCGATTCCAAACAACTGCAGATAGATGACTTGGAGGTCATAATTGCTAATTTACCATTAGACTGGTGGGCTTTATTGGCTCCCGAGTTATTGACTAATCTTCTATCTGAGGAATCTTCTATGGATTGGTTGTTTGATAATCCGATACCTTGGAGTGCTGCAATCCTAAGACCGAAAGGCGAACCTAGTAGTGCGCCAGGGCTAAGTGATAGGCATCACCCTGGATGTAGCCCTGAAATTCGGAACTCTCTTGCTAGAAGGCTTAGGTCAAGGAGTGAAAGAGGAACCCTACCAGAAAGTGCGGCTCCACTTCTTGACTTGCTGGAATCGCTTGATACAGTTCTAGAGGGCGGTTCACCAAGTACCGGCCGAACTCACCCAATGGTTGGTTGGTTAGCCCAACCAATCGAGAAATGGCCACCGATTAGTAACGAGGTCGCAATGCAAGGCGATTCCCATATTTCTGAGAGAATCATATTACGAACTTCCGGTTACCATGAGGGACTATCCGGTGCACAAAGTCAATTATGATTAAAGTTGATAAAATATCTATAATTTGTAAATTTTCATCATTTTCTGCTCAAATTTCTATGCGAGGGGTTCTTCAAGGGACCACATGACCCAACGATGCCCGACCGGCAACACCGTGCCGACGAAAGCCCCACGCCGGAGTTAGTAGGATGAATCA
>Ga0066845_10000036_pt1 | contig 32508 bp, 49 predicted proteins | sample ETNtaG_31_FD_65488 | JGI IMG/M metagenome (GOLD analysis project Ga0066845, IMG submission 65488) | Marine microbial and viral communities from oxygen minimum zone, Eastern Pacific Ocean - ETNP201310SV78 | ecosystem: Environmental > Aquatic > Marine > Oceanic | place: Pacific Ocean: Eastern...
ACAACCAATGCAAAAGAAAGACAAATGTGGCGTGAGATCACAGGTCGAATACCGATCGGAGGTCAGATCACAGGTGTCAAGGAATACTTTGTAGATAAAATCGCAGGTGAAAGAGAAGGCTAATGGCAAAAACTAAAGCCAAAGCAAAAAGCAAAAAGGCAAAGATGCCATGCAACAAACCCAAGCGTGAAGTAAAGGGCAAGAAAAAGTTTGTCGTAAAGGCGTGTGCTAATGGCAAGGAAAAAATTATTCGTTTCGGGGATGCAAATATGACAATTAAGAAAGGTACACCATCCCGAAAGAAAAGTTATTGTGCTAGATCGGGCGGAATAAAAGGGAAGTCAAACAAACTATCGGCTAACTATTGGTCGCGCAGAGCGTGGAACTGTTAAAGGAGAAAAAATATGCCTACTGTTGGAAATAAAAAATATCCATACACAAAGTCTGGAATGAAAGCCGCTAAGAAAGCTGCAAAGAAAACTGGTAAGCCTATGAAAAAGAAGAAGGGTTACTAATGAGCCTGTACAGGAATATCAACAAGCGAAAAAAAGCCGGGACATCTCGAAGTAAAGCGAAGTCTACGATCTCTCCAAAGGCTTATGAAAACATGAAGAAAGGTTTTCCTAAGAAGAAAAAGCGTTAGGCTGCCATACCTTTTATTATGTGGGCGATGACATCTACAGTAAATCCATTTCCAATCATCTTATATCTCTGAGAATTTGATACGTGATTGGTATAGTTATCGGGTAGGGTTTGTAATCGTTCACATTCTAAAGGCGTGAGCTTTCTCCAATGGAGCTTGTCAACACTATCCCATTCGTGGCGATCGTACGATCCTCTTCCACCCGATCGAACAGTCTTAGACTTATCTCGTATAGGGGAACAGATTACCTTCGGTTCTCTGTGACCACCCTGCATCGTAGTCAATGCAGGTGACTTACCAGTTCTTCCATATACCCTTTTAATAATGTCAAAGCCGTTAACATCTGCTTCTGCTACTAAGTGACAACCATTATTTAAGTTTTCAGCAAAAGAAAATACTAGCTGACGATCTCTTTTGTTAAAGTATTTAGATATACTTCCACCTTTATAATAATTTGCATCCAAGCAATAAGACTTGTCTCTATCTGTGTCGGCATCTTCAAGAATGTCAGACAACAATATGCCTAAGTCTTGTGGTGGATTAAAAGGGATGTTCGTCCAATATAAACGATTACGATTTTGAGCAGAAAGTAAAGCAGAGTTAATTAGAGTAGGCTCGCCTACGTCCATATATTTTGTAATTATATCTTTACTCTCCTGCTTCATGCGTACGTTTTCAAGCAGAACATATTTTGGTTTTACTTTGTCTACGATCCGCACGAACTCAAAGAATAATTTAGACCGGGGATCATCAAAGTTTAATTGCTTCCCGGCTAAACTAAATCCTTGACATGGTGAACCACCAACAACAACATCTATCTTTGGGAGACTATCCAACTTAGGAATGATTTGGGTAACATCGCCCAAATAATCTATGTCATTCCAATTAGCTTTCGACACCTTTTGGGCATACGGATCAATCTCTGAAGAGAAGTATTTGGTTACAGGTATCCCGGCTCTTTCACATGCAACTCTATACATGGAGCAACCATCAAACAAACTTAAATGTATCAAAAATTACTTATCCTGCACTCTTGATAATGCTGATCCGATAGCCGTGTATCCGCCCTTATCCACCCAACTATCTTTATGATCCAATGTGGTGAGCAGACGACAAGACTTAACCCAGTCCATCATCAAAGCCACATGTGCGGGTGTGATTTTACCATGCGTCTCGAAAGCATTTTTTGTAATTACGTTCCAACCTTGAGCGATGGCAGCATGGTTAATGAGTACGTTGCCATAGTCTTTCGCCCGTGTTCCATGAACAAGGTCAACTGCTTCATCTAATGTTTCCTTCATTAGATTATTTATTTTTTCAATGCTGTCGTCGTAGTCATACATTGGACAAGCTCGCTAAGTTGTCATCGTTGACTGCACGAATTTCGAGCATTGTGTGTTTGCACTTGAGATCGACAAGCCGTTCTTTTTCAAATTTTAATTTGAGCTTTGCTTTATGAAAGTCGTCTGGATTTTTACTATCCAACTTCTCTTCTTTCATTTCTTTGATGCGACCTTGAATACTATCAATGTCTGCTTCCTTACGAATGATCGCCATGCGAACCTCCGCAAGTTCCATAAGATTACTTTTCTTAGCTTCTGTAATATCTTCGTTCATACTTTACCCGCCTTTTGGTGACACTTGAAATTGAGTATATTCGTTGCAGACTTCTGAAGCGTCCTTACCCTTCGAGCATAACCATGTACCATCCTCCGATGGCTTCGAGTGGATACAGAAGCGACACTCTGGCGGGAGGACAGGAGGTTGCCAACAAGCTTCCCTTTTGAAACACGACTTGCATCGCCAATCATTAGGTGTTGAAGCTACCCGCTCAGAGTGTCCATCAATCGCACTTTGTATCTTTATGAACATTTCGCCCCATTCCTCTTCGTCAAAAGGAATGATCTCGGCATGAAGTTGACTGTCATTTTTGTTATAAGCTACAAATAGTGTGCGAGAGATTGCAAACATCGCCATCATCATCGTTGCTTGGCGATAATATTTTCTATTAGCCGATTTAATTCCGTGCTTCTCAAACTGTTTAAAGCGAGCATCGTTCATCGACTTTATTTCGAGGATCGCAAGATCATCTGATCCATCCTCGAAGTTAACTAATCCGTCAGCGTGGCACACAATGTGTCCACCGAGCCATTCTCTTCTGTGCTGTCTACCTGTCGTGTCATCTTTTTCCCAGACACGTAGGTCGGCTCGTTTTTTTAAATCGTAGACAACCCAATCTTCAATTCTATGACCCGCAAAGAAAATTCTTTTTAGCCGGGGATCGGGTGTTACACTTGGGAAGCCCCGCAAGGACAGTTGCAATTCTGCGATGCAGTCTGTCCCTGCCATGCTCGCCCCAATGTAGTCACGGGCTACGTCTTTCGGTTCACGATCGTAACCCGTGTCTATGTCTGCAATAATTTTTGCAGCGAGATCACTCATTAAAATGGTATCTCGTCATCTGGCATGTCAACAGTAGTAGAACCAGACCCTTTTGCGGGTGCTGATTTCTGACTAGCAATGTCGTCTGGATGAAAGAAGCTACCAATTTTTGTTTGTTGCTTCCCCATATACTCTTGCTCGTAGATGTTGACACCAACTTTTTTACCTACAAAAAAGTCTATGCCTTTTGCTTTATCTGGAGTTTCGTCACCCAAGATTTGCTGTATTCTCATCAGCCTAGACAGACCACGATTTTTTCTTTTAATCGCTTTGTCTTTAGCTTCTGGATCAGAGTAGTTTCCACAATGAACAACGAGCCAATCTTTACAAACATTTGCATCGTTTTCCATCTCAACGACCATCTGTTTGTCAACGCCCTTAGTTTCAATTACCATATTCTTAATGGTCATTATGTGCTTCCCTGCACCTGCTACGGGTTTACGCAGTTCAACACCATCGAAGGATAAACCTTCTAAGCCTTCCCATTCACTCATACACTTGCTCCTTTTTTCTGCATGGTTTGAAATTGATCTTTGGTCATCATTACTCGGTCGAGTAAGTCAGTTACCTTGTCCGTATTTTCTACGGGCGAAAGTCTACGATGGGGGTCACGAGCCTTGCCGATCCACCCCTTCACGCCTTCGGTGTAAATTTGTCTACGAACAATCGTCTTTCCTCCTTCTTCATCGGAGGTGCGAACCAAAGCAAAGACGTAATCAAAAAGAGAAGGTATCCACTTTGCGATCTTTGCTTGGGTCATCATTGGCATTACTTTATTAATGCCGTTTGCATCCTCTTGACTGTCAGCCAAGAAGGTACAAATAACATGACAATCTCTGTCACGTATCCACTTTAATGTCTTACGGATATTTGCTCCGTAAACATTCCACAGTTCAAAATTGCTTGGATGATCTTTTGTTTCGATCTCAGCATCTTCAAAACATCTTTGCGAAAGTTCGGTACAACTATCTACTGCAATCCATTTATACTCTCGCTTTTTAAATTCGTCGCTTGACACGTATCGCATCAAGTCAACAAAAGAATACCTATCCTTGATAGGTCGATTGAAGGAATGGAAGGGTAAATAATCGATCTCTATATTAGAGAGCGATGCTAACCCTGCTTCTCCAGAAAGAATTAAACCTTTCCCCCATTTATTATAATAGTCTGCGATGGCAGTTGTCTTGCCAACACCAGAATGACCATACAATGCAGTCTTAGTTGCACTACGAACTGCACTATCAGTCGTTGAAAACGGACTAATCACCATGTGTTTTTACCTTGAAAGTTGGGACACCCATTTTGATAGTAAGGGCATCACTTAGTTGAGATTGAACGTCACTATCAGACGCATCGAATTGACGTTTGTTGATTGTAAAGTTTACTGCTACACACGTCGGGCGTTTACTCCCGGCAGGGAATAAATCTTCTAAAACTTTTTTATCCCACTCATACTTTTCGGGGATTTTAATAACTAGGGAATGAGAGTTAGAATAGGCAATCTCGTACTCACCTATATCCTCTGGAAGTTCTGCCAACAGTTGACCCTTCTCTTTATCTATACGTTCTTTAAGCTCTTCCAGATCACTTAAAGATTGTGATAATTTTGCAGCAACTTCTTTTAATCTTGCTGTCTGAAGAGGTCTGTCTGTCTTAATATTATTTATTAAATCATCCCATTCGGTTGATTGTTGAGTGTTCATTTTTTACCTTTAATAGTTTATTATGGGTTTACTAATTACACAACTTACGATAAAAGTAGTGGATACGCAAGAGGAAAATTAAATGAAATTCGATATTCAGACTTTAATTGATGATCTTGGTGGGGCTTCGAGCGTCGCTAAGAAACTCAATATTGGCAGGACTGTCCCCTATGGGTGGACTAGAAGAAATTTTATTTCCTCCGCTTACCTTTCAAAAATCAAAGAGGTTGCACCGCACCTCGATATTAATTCTTACTTTGTGGAGGACTATAATAATGACAAATATACTGGAGGCAGCACTTGAATACTTGGACAGAGGTTGGGTAAGTGTACCGATCAATCCTAAAACAAAAGTCTGCCCTTTTGGATGGGGACAAATAAGCGAAGGCAAAAAACTTCCAACACACGAAGAAGTTGAGAAATGGTTTGAACCCTATCCCAATTACGACATCGCTATCCTAACAGGTAGACTTAGTAATCTTGTTGTTGTCGATTGTGACAACATGGAAGCTGTTAATAAAGCTAAAGAGCTTGGACTAACTAGAACTCCTGTAGTGGTGGAAACCAAAAAAGGTTTCCACTTTTACTACTCGCATCCAACTGGTGATGCTTGGATCAAGAGCTTCGTTGGTGCAAACAATAGTGGTGTTGAGTGGGCAAAGTGTTCTGGTCTTGATCTACGTGGATCGAAGGGCATGGTATTCGCTCCACCTTCTGTTGGAAAATCGTGGCAACTAATGCCCGGTGCCGACTTCGATGATCTACCTATGTTTCAAATGCCTACGATTGTTCAACCTAAAGTAGAGAGTAAGGTTATTAATCTCGAAGATTTTAGGCTAGAACATGTTAGCTTTGTTGGTGTTAAGCCAGAAGGATATGGTGTTTGGGAAAGAACTAAAGAAGATGTTGATGAGCTTGGCAGAAAAATTGATGCGGGTGATGGGTGTCATTCAAGGATCGTATCGCTCGTAGGCGAGCTTGTAGCAATCGGCATGACAAATCACGATGTCTACAAAAAGTGTAGAGAGTTTTGTGATACCTTTATGTTGAACCCTTTTGATGACGACAAGATCATCAACACTATCGATGACATTGTAAAGTCTGACAAAAGAAACCATCCCGAAAGAGATGTGGCTAAAGAGGATATAATAAAGAAAGAAGAAAGCAAAGAACCAGATACAAGGCTGATTACTGTCGCTGACATTGAAAGGCTTGAGGGGGAGTTAGGTTCGGTGCAATATTTTGTTGAGCCATTCATTCCCACAACAGGAACGATTATACAGTTTCATGGATATTCTGGACATGGTAAATCTACTTTTGCTAGACATCTACTCTACTCAACATCAGCAGGACAAGATGCCTTTGGTTGTTTCATGCTTCATCGTAGACCACGTGTTCTTTATTTAGATTTTGAAAACTCACGTGCTAATGTTGTCAACTTCTTAAAGCAAGCACGAGCTACTTATGGCGATGCAGGGGATCATTTTAAAATGTGGTGTCCTTTTGATAATCGAAGCATGATGAACTTAAAATCTGAAGTTGGATTAAATGCTTTTAAATATTTAGTCAAAGCATCTAAACCTAACATTGTTGTGATTGATACTATACGATCTGCCTTCCCAAGCATGATAGAAAATTCGTCGGACGATTGGAGCTATGTCAATGCGATTTGTTTAGCTTTAAGAAACGAAGGAATAAGTGTTATTCTTCTGCATCATTCCAACAAGCCATCTGACAATGGACAATCTGGCAGGGAAGCAGGATCAACAAATCAACTTACAGTTTTGGAAACTCAGATTAAGATTACTCAAATCTTCGAGGACGAAACGACTGCCAATGTAAAAGCAGGGATACATGATCCCGATGTTTTCTTAAATCTTCGCACACCTCCTGCTATTAAAACGGGTGAGGTGTTAGACCTAATGTACGAAATAAGGTATGGTAAAGTGCGAGAACCAACAAACGTACATGAACCATTTCACCAGATTGGAATGGCATACGATCCAATCATGTCTACGTTTAGACCTGTTGCTTACAAGAGTGCAAAGCAAAGAGCCGTTATGTATGCAAGAGAATGGGAAGATAAGTCTGGTGCAAAAAGACCTGCCCTTTCCAATGAAGAGATCGCTTCGAGAATTAAGAAGCCTTTATATATGGTGAAGGAATGGACGGAAGAAATCAGAACAACGGATCACGCAAGTCATCTGGCAGAACTCAAGTCCAACCGATAAGGCGTAACCCTATGGCACACGATCTTCGGCAACCGAAATATCGTGTGCGTGTAGTTGAAGATCAAACTAAAAAAATATATCGACAGCGTAAGCACAAAAAAAATCCCCCCTAAGAGCCGTTTCTTCGCAGCTAGGGGGGAGGTTTGTGTTATTGTACTAACTATATTTTTCATATAGTTTTGGAGCAGAGTGTACGAGAGGGAGGAACTCAACACTCTGTAAACTATATTAACAACTAAAGTTATTTATGTAAACTATTATTTTTTTTTGAACGTAGAGAATTTAAACTCCTCTTATCTCCGTTGAGGCACTACGTTCTCACTTCTCAGAAACGCAATTTCCTTTGCGTTTCCTCGTCCCTCGCACAACTACGGAGGAGTTTACATGTGTTCGCTAAAAAGTCAACCCCTACGAGCAAAATAGTTGTGTCTTTTTCACAACTGTGTTATATAGGTTATCAAAAATTTTGAGGCAGATAATTTGGCGAAAAGACTTATCCTCTCCACTTCGGAGCAGGAGTGGTTAAAATGTAATCATAATAAATATACGCACAGACAACTGGGTAAAAAGTTTGGTGTCTGTGTGGACACAATGCGTCGGCAATTAATGAAGATGGAACTTCAGTATTTTCCCGGTGCCAAGTATCAACGCAGGGTCGAACCTAAAAGATGGAACAGACCATGCTCAGTATGTGGCGATCAAACTCCTAGACCAAAGTACCAGTACAGATGCACCTCATGCCATGAGCGTGAAGAAGGTGTTGATCGTGGGGCATACAACAAAGATAAAAAAGTTCACATTTCATTAGGAGGATTTAATCTTGGCAAACCCACAGAAATCTAAAGGCGATGCGTACGAACGAGAACTCGCTACTTATTTAAACGAACAAGTGTTTGGAGAAGAACAATGTCAACGAGCGCCATTGTCCGGGGGAGGAAAATCCGGCATCGTTATCGCAGGAGGGGCAGACCTCGTAGGTACGCCAGATGTTTTCATCGAAGCCAAAAGAGTAGAGAGGCTCAACGTGAGGGACGCAATGAGACAAGCGGAAAGAAACATTGATCGCTCCTCTACGAGTGACGTTCCTGTAGTCATCACAAGAAGGAACAGGGAAGCTACAGGAGATAGTCTAGTCGTAATGAGAATGAAGGATTGGAAGAAATTGTATAGACAATTTCTTCTGTTTAACGGAAAGATCAAGGACGAACCACGTGTAGTTTCACGTTAAGGTTTTGAACATCACCATTACATCATCAACTTCAGTTTTAATATTTTTAGTAGACTGGAGTAGTAAAGTGATTGCAGAAACTATTGCGATCGTGTCAGCCGCCAATGCCGCCATCGGACAAATCAAAACATTAGCAGGACATGGACGCGACCTAGCAAGTATGGGTAAACAAATAGGATTAGTCGTAGAAGCCGAAGAGAGACTTCGGGCAGAAGGTAATTCCAAAAAGAATAGTATTTGGACGAAGGCTTTTGGGGCTAAAGATGGCGCAACTGTTGAAGAATTTTTCCAACTGGAGCAGATGAGACAGAACAGAAGAGAAATGGAAAGTCACTTTAAACTCTACGGGAGACCGGGGCTCTGGAACGACTATGTAAAATTTGAAACAGAGCTTCGAGTAAAACGTAGGAAGGATGCTGAAGAAAGGGAAAGGGCTAGACGTGAACTGGTACAAACTGTTTACGTGACTGTTGGTGTTTCAATTTTTGTAGCAGGTGTCGCCGCTTTATTCTGGTGGGCGTATAATAATCGGGGGTTTTTTTCGTGAATGAGGGAAATCATAATGCTTCTTATATTATATATGGCGTTTCAATGGACGCAATGGTATCCCCCCGGATGGCTATTCATAAGGTGATATAATGATAGAGACTTTATTAACTTTAGGGATAGCTCTCATAGGTTCGGCAGGTTTCTGGTCGTACATACAGATGAGACAGAAGAGAGCTTCATCGTACCAAGAAACTTTGAAGGAGCAGGTGGACAGGTTGGCAGACAAACTTGAAGCCTACTCTAAAGATAAGGAGGAACTGCTACGAGAGATCGGTGAACTCCGGGCAGAACTTGCTGCTGCTCACCAGACAATCAAGTACCTCGAAGAATTTTTAAGACGCAAATGATTTTATCTACGTTCGACAAAAACAGGCAGATCGGGAGAGCAGGAGAGTTTTTAGCAGCGTACGTTCTCACTATGTATGACATCAAGGTTGGTCACATTGATGTGACTGGCGATGACCTGTGGTGCAGAACCCAGAAGAATTTTTACCAATGTCAAGTTAAGACTACGATCGGTAAGTATCTCTCCTCGAAGGAGAAGAGACTGCCCAAGTACCACTTCCAGTTGAAGAACAATCAACACTATCCCGGTGTTTTTATCCTAGTGGCTTTGGATGCCAAGCTTATTTTGTGCAAGAAATGGGACGATATACCTGTCAAAGTGTTTAAAATAAGACCAGAAGAATTTACCGAGGAAGCTCAAGACAAAAGCATAAAAAGGATTTTTAAATGAACCCGACACACATAATCGTACATTGCTCTGCCACACATCCAAACTGGATGTCAGATAAAACAGCCGTCCAGCAGATGAAAGAAATTGATAAGTGGCATCGTGAGGATAGAGGATGGCGAATGATCGGATACCATGCGGTCATATCCCGTAATGGTGAAGTAGTACAGGGAAGGGAGTATAGTGAGACGGGCGCTCACGCAAAGGGTTGGAACAACAAAGCCATCGGCATCTGCCTCGTCGGAGGTTTTGGTTCTGACGCTGAAGATAGGGCGCTCGAACACTATACGCCTGTACAATTAGCGGCACTCTACGATCTGATTAAAAAGCTCCAAGTCCAGTACGGGATTAAAAACGATAACGTCATTGGGCATAACAGAATTTCGAGTAAAGCTTGCCCCGGCTTTCGGGTACAGCGATGGCTTGCCGGGATGACTTTATCAGAAGCTACTGCCTCGAAGCCCGAACGAACGAAGGCTACGCAATCGAAGACAGTCAAGGCTTCAGCAGCAACTCTTGCTGCTTCAGCCGGCTCCGCAACCGCCGCGCTATCTGGTCTGGGAGAAATCACGCAATACATAATCTTAGGATTTGCAGGTGTAAGTGTACTGTTCTGCATCTTCATAATGAGAGAACGTATTAAAGCGTGGGCTGAAGGGTGGAGATAAAAAATGTTCAGCCGATTACAACTCTACGGACTTTTAGCTCTAGGATTTATGCTCGGACTGATAGGAATTTACAGCGCAGGAGTGATGCGAGGACAAGACAAAGTAAAGAGGAAGCTCGACCAGAAGAGGATCGACAACCTCACAACTCAAAAGGAAATCGAAAATGAATTGGATGCTCTTAGCGACACTAGCCTTTCTGATAGGGCTACTGAATGGGTGCGCAAAGATAACAAGTGACACCTACTGCGACGTAGGATCACCTATGTACTTCGGAAGCGATCGTACGATCGAATGGCTGATGAAGAACGACAAGCCTCTCGTAAAAGATATACTGGCAAACAACGAAACCTATAAGGAAATATGTGGTTCGTGATGTGGGTTCTCGTTATCTTAATGTTCAATGGCATGGGTCAATTTAAAATTGGCACAAGTGAAATGATTTACTTTGATAAGATTGCTTGTGAACATCAGAAGTCTATTCAAGATCAAGCTCTGGAAAAAACCAAACCAACAGAACATGCTTACTTTTTAACTGCTTGCTTTCAGATGCCAGAAGTTAAAAAAGTAGGGACACTATTATAATAAAAAAAACGCGCGCGTTGTGTACAATACACGTACAAAGGTTCATTAATTTACGTAACGTCATCTTTGACAAGCGACAATTTGCCCTATAATCTTGTAGTTTCCTGCAAATTTCTGACGTGATCTAACGATTTTTTAAAAAAAATGAAAAAAAATTCACAACTCCCCTTGACAAAAGGGTTGCCAATACGCAACTATAGAACATCTCTACTTGAGATGGTCTTAAATTCACAACAAGAGGAGGAAAATGTGAGTGAGAGCATTAGACTAGAGCTAACCCGTATGGAGACAAAGCTCGATACTAAGATGGATGTTATTATATCCATGCTTAGTTCTATGTCTGGTGTTCAGAATAAAAAATCTGCACCAGACCTAACAACGTCGGAGATTTCATATTTGCGTGGTCTGACAACAAGACAACATTGCGTAGCACAAATGCTATTGCAAGGCAGTCTTAACAAAGACATTGCAAATGTGATGCAAGTATCAGAGAACACAGCCAAGCTTCATGTACGTGCAGTCTGCATGAAAGCCAATGTTCGTTCACGTAGTGAAGCTAGTCTGATATACAAACGGATCGTTGACAACATTGATCCAGAGGAATACCTGCAACTTTCACGTGGGCTTCCGATCGATTGGTTTGTCAATCTTCAAGAACCCGATCCGTACTTTCATCTGTATGAGCCATTCCGAAAGGCAGGTTGACATGAGAAAGCACAAGGGTCGAATTTTTACTATGAAGAAAAGATCAGTTGGGAAACAATCCCCACCCATAAATAATATATTAAACCCACTTGGGACTTTGGGAGGGTCATTGAAATTCTGGAAGGGTCAGAAACGTAATATTGAAATGGATGACCGAAGAGGAGGTTTGATATGGTCTTGCAATTAAAGAAACGCGAAGGCATTTACTATGCAGTTGGAACAGTAGGTGGGAAAAGAGTTAGAAAATCTCTTGGAACTAATGACTATACTGTAGCAAACAATGTGAAACGTCAGTACGAAACTCACATACTTAGTAGATGGTCAGCCAACAACAAAAGTATTTTTAATGGCGATACAGTTGTAAGGAATGGTAGTTCTATAATCGATGGAATTGTTGCTCCGCCCTTCGAGGACATAGCAGATAAGTATATACTCTCCCCAAGAACGGGATCGAGTAAAAGCAGTAGGCATTACGCCGAATTTCATAAAAAACATTTTGGTCATATGCCCATTGACCAAATCACAGAAGAAACAGTTGAAGAGTACATCGAAAGCTATCATTTAGCACAAGGAAATTCTGATGGTACAATCCGAAGAGACTTAGTAGCTTTACAATCAGTCTTAAATTTCGGAGCAAAGCTAGGTCATAGACAAGAAATATCTTTGACTAAACCTTCAGACAACCCACACTCTACAGAGACTGTTACTGAAGAGGAACAGAAAATTATTTTCTCGCATCTTAGCGAGGAAGCAAATCGTCTCTGTACGTTCATTGTGAATACAGGCTCTCGTCCAATCGAAGCATTACGTTTGACGGGAAAAGATATAAACTTTCGTGAGAGATTAGTAACACTACGCTCGAAGAAAGGTAAGGGAAGTAAGGAGAGATCACGACAAGTTCCAATGAACGATGTTGTTCTCGAATTGATAGGGTCAGACATCGAGAAAAATTCTCATGTATTTGACCAAGCATGGCATCGAGAAAGGTTAGGAAAACATTTCGTAGATGCTTGTGATAAAGCAAAGGTTTTAGACAAAACACTATATTGCCTAAGACATACGTTCGCCACTCGACTTGCTAGGAATGGCGTTCATCCTAAAGTGCTTGCTGACTTGTTAGGTAACTCTTTAGTCATGGTGGAAAGATATATGAACATGACTTTATCTGACCATCGTAATGCGGTTATGTCTCTGTGACAGTCACATAACTGTAACTAAACACTTCGACGTGTGTTCGAGTGGACGTAGAAAAACAAGGGGTGCAAAGCCAAATTGTTTGGTGCTGCCGAAGAGATTTGAACTCTTGACCTCTCCCTTACCAAAGGAACTACGTATCCAAAGACACACAACAGAAGTTACTAATACGACTTGTTGTTTACAACAAGTTAACAACTTCAACGCTCCACTTTTATAGGTGTGGCACAAAATAGGGTACAAAAGAATGTTAAATTCAATAAAAAAACAACAGTATGTTACGCTTGCAGTCGTAAGATACATTATAAGAAATGAAGATGGAACTCCTCGTGGGGGATTTGCTTCATCAAATCCTAAAGAATTGATGGGTGACATTTTTATAAGTGGGATACACTTCAGTTCATTGAAGATCGAAGAGGGTGACACAATCATGTGTACTGTCGAGCCATCAAACTCAGAGAGAAAGGGTCGTCATCACGCCTATTGGTTTTCAGTTAGAACACAAATTCCGACTGAAAAGCAGATGAGATTGGTTCAAGCTAGTGGCTCTTTACCAGAAGCTAATACACCTTTTAATACACAGATCACTAAACAACTAAAGACTTTAGTAAACAACCCAGAAGAAGATGTGATACAGCACGAGTTCCCAACCTTCGATGAGGAAGCTTTAGAGCAGGGTGTGGCTGACATTTTACTAAAGACAAATGACGAAGGTGAGCTGATGTTGTGGCAAACTATCGACGTGTGTAGAGAATTGGTTGATAAAAAATGGTGGCAAGACAAAACCGATATGGAAGCTTTGCAAAAGAATGTATGGAAGAAGTTATGTCAAATGCAAAGAAATGTCAGACAAGGTAGAGAAATTCTATACGTTGAAGTGAAGAGGTCTTGCTCTAAAGCAAATTCTAAAAAGGGTGGTAAGCAAGCTTGGGGTCTGCACGGAGTAACCATTCGCTTACCATACGCAAGCTGTGATTGAGGGGGATTAAGAGATGAAAACGTATAAAGTTTTTTCAAAAGATATTTTGCGTAAAGCTAACAACTTTGCAATCAAGCATAAGCGTAATAGAACATTAAATAAAAAATATTTTATGAGACGTTCTAACTCAACCTTGTTTCCTATCGTCTTTGCAATGGTACACAATGATGTAGAGATGAGGGTGCAAATTATTTTAAACGAAAAAGGTTTATTAGGTTGGCTAGATATTCCCTTTAATACTTATGATGCTTTACCAACTGTAGATATTTAGCACGTGGACTGGTGCGACTGAGTAAATTAAAAGAATAAAAAAAATAAAAAAATTATTTTGATTTGCTCAGTTCCATCACCCGCTCAACCTTTTTCCAAACGTCGTCCTTGCCCTCGAACTCCTTGCGTACTTTCGCAAGGAGTTTTTTCTTCCACGCATCATCACGTAGGCACAACGACATACCTAACACAAGCATGTCGTTGAACTCCATATCTCCACGAATAGCTATCTGAACGTAGCCATCGTCACTTACTGCGAGTACGGGCGTATCACTCGTTACGTGTACTCGCTTGCGTATGTTCAAAGGTGCTTCACGTTTCTTCACGTTTCACCTCCAACCATTCCCAATAGTTTTTCTATCCCCTTCGCATCTGGTGTTACTGACCCAATACATTCAATCGTATCGTCGTATGTACTGAAGCCTTCTTCTTCCCATTCTTTCTGCTCTTCTTCCCACTCTTGTTTTGAATGTTTCGTACCAAATTTTATTGCTACTCCACTATCTCCATAGCAAGTATATTTGTATATTTTTATTTTCATTTGCTCCTCCTATTTCTGCGTAATTGATTTCAAACCAAGTCCACGCTTGGCAATCATCACAAGGGATAACACTTCGTCCCAATCCGATTTCATTTGCTCTACGTGTCCAACTTTTTCAAGCTTGAACGTAAGCCTCATAACATCTGACTTACGTTCCAACCTATCCAACGCTTTGATTACGTTCTCTTTGTCACCAGTCCAACAACCTCTGTTCTCGATATTCATGTTTTGCTCCTATAAAAAATGTGGTTTCCATATTTCTTCACGACTACAAACTTCTTAGCCCAATAGGGCTTGACGTAGTTTGCATGGTAGTAAAGCACGTCGGGAGGCATGAAGAACCTCTCCCTCGTACTATCTTCGAGCGTGATTTTCGCAATGTGTTTTGCTTTCTCCCACGCCTCCTTGTTCTTGGGAACGTCAGACTTACCATCGTTCGTCCAAGAAAACTGTCCCGATTGCCAAACGACATCGCATACAGAGTTTGGATACTTGTCGCTTACCACTCGGTTCATCGTAACTTGGGCAACGGCATGTTGACCAAGTGTGCTTTCGCTTCTTGCCTCGAAGTATATATTCATAGCTAGGCAAGTAAGGGTTTCTATAATCATGCTCGATCCTTCCCTTCTTGTTATGATTTGGGTAACGATTGTCTACTGCCTTGCAGACTTCTTCCACCTTTTCCAAATCGTTTCGTTTGATTTTGCGAAGCTTCACAACAACTCCAACTCTCCACCAGAAAGCCCCGTCACGATGAGGCATCAGATGTAACCAAGATTTTTCTACGATCGGTACAATCGTAGGATTGAATTTGGTTGGGAGCTTCACAGGTTTTTTACCCGGTGCCGTTACCGGGGCGCTCATTTCTTTGCTCCAAGCAAGATTGATGACAGACCTTCGAGCATTGACTTCGCAAAGTCTTTGCTGTTCACATCTATCCATCCATCGGGAAACGTCTCATCACATTTGAGTTTATCCTCTTTGTAACGTGACATATTGCAATCAAGAAACACGCCATACACTTCCGTACCCACAATATCCTTCGCCATTTTGTTGTAGAACTTGATGTATTTGTATTCTTGTGGGCAGAAACCTCCGTCCGTACAGAAGAACATGATCCTACGATCAACGTCCATGTTCTGCAAGTGATACAACTCTGGGAGAATTGCAGGTATGGGTGTCGTCCCACCAGACCAATCACCCGTTAACGCAATCTTACGTTTCACATGATCCGTATTCCCACGCTCGTCCTCTCTCTTGCATACGTATGTGTAATTTGCAGATTGCCACCACACAAATCTGTATTTGACACTCGTTCTATATAGACACTCGTTGAATACAAGCAGACCTCTTCTTGCACTATTAAAGTTCATACTGCAAGACGTATCCATCATCACGCTAATACCAACAGACTTGCTTTCTTCACGATGTAGCTTACGCCACACGTTTCTATCCCCTGCTACAACGCCACTCAATCTTCTACGATCAAGTCTGCCTTCTGACTTTGAGCCTTCCCAGTAATCGTTACTCTCAGCTATAAGCAAGCGAGCAACCTTCTGACAGTTGCTTCGTATGTCTGCTCCTAGCTTTTCCATATCATTTTTGTGAACCTCATCTAACATCCATGTCCGATCCCATTCATCTGAGGGATAAAGGTATTTACGATAAGAATTGTCCACATCTCTCGACGCACACATAAATGTATCCCTAATATCATCTTCATCATCTACATCTTCATACCCATCAGCACCTTGATTGATGTGTTCGGACAACGCATCTTCGAGCAACTTACTTATGTCCAAGTGTCCATAACCCCCATCGCCTTTGCCTTGTCCACTACCTTTCTCTCGATCAAACCTCTCCCCCGTTTTTCCAATCTCACCTTTGCCTTTGCCTCCTGCTTTCTTTCCCTCCAGTTTCTCCTTTCCCTCTTCGTCACCTTGACTGCTCGTAGGAGTTGACATCTTCAGTTGTTTTTCGTCCTGCTGTTCCGGCTGCTCCGTCCCCGGGAGTTTTTGTCCGCCGTCATTACAAGGCTTCGAGGGCTTTTGTGCTTGTGCTTTCTGCTTACGATTGTTTGAGTTCTTCTTCGCTTGGCTCATCGCCTTCCAAACTCTCTCGGTCAACGACCAAGTATCGGTGGTACTTTCCGTAGCCATAGCATCGTTCACAAACTTGGTTGCCTCCGTGAACAAATCTTCTGGCAACGTCTTGATATACTCTTCGAGTGCATCGCTCTTGTATCCCATTGCTTGACGTGCCATTTGCAGGATCGCATAACCCAACTCCTTTTCGATTGGATCGTGCATACAATTTGTCTGTGCGTTCTCGATTTCGAGTACACTATTGATTGTCTCTTGCAGATTACGTTTCGCACCTGCAAACTTGTCGTTGATCTTACGCTCAACCAATATGTCCTCCATACAGTTGAACACACTACGTTTCTCCTCCGATATGCCTTGACATCTGCTCTGCCAAACACCATCGTCTGTATGTTTTATGTGTCCGACCTCATGGATGTGATACCCACGCATGATACGCATTTGGTAATCGTCAAGTTCAGCATCGAGTTTCATAGCAGGTACGTTGATAGTATTATGTGTTGCATGTGCGCCCGTACCTTCAAACGTCGTTCTTACTTTCGACGCACCTAACGCTCTGCTCACACCTGCAAGTTCACGTTGCATTGCTAATGGATTATTTTGTTTAAACATGTGTAGCCCTCCTTAATATTCTGATGGTAAAAATATGGTGTATGAGTTCCTCATCTCATTTGGCTGAACCCATACTGTTAGTTTCTCATCGTCAACACGTGAGAAATCGAAGCTTGTGTAACCTATCTTCACTTTCTTGAGTACGTTGTCGTTGCCGTCCTCGAAGGTCATTATCGCACCATCGCCATCTTTCGTAAGATGGCATACGATGAAGCTTGTATCCTTACCTTCCTTCGCTATTTCTCTAACGTAAAGATCGATGTCTTGGACAAGCCAATGTGCCTTCATCTCATGTGCAATGTAGGCAACGCCTTCGGTCATAATAGAATTGGAAAAGCCAAACCTAATGAACACACTCGAACCTGTGTATTGTGAAGTATCTAGTTTTGTATTTTGTACTGTCATGTGTAACCTCCCAGTTACGTTGAAGTTGAAGTTGATTAAGCTACTACCTTATCGGCAATACCCATGATTGTGTCCTTGTCGCTCTCATCTGCTGACATGATGACGTTCATTCTCATTGCCATCTCCGTTGCTTTCGCTACGGGAGTACCAATGCTTTCGTAGAACGTAATGATCTTTGCCATTGTGATAGAGTTACGAGGACTTATGGGCGTACTGATTGTGTTTGCCTTGTACGCCTTTCTGTATTGTGAAACGAACTCGTAGAGGTTCGCCTCACCTTGCTTGGAGAGAGCAGGGACGTGCTTCTTCACGAGTGCTAACTCCTTTCGTGGTGCAAGGTAATCAATATCAAGGAACACAGAGTATCTGTTGATGCTCGCTCTTGATTGAACCTTAACACCTGCGGAATACATACCCGAACTATCGCCACTACCTTGTGTGTTCGCAGTTGCGATGATCCTAAAGAACTCGTTAGGCACGACAACTCTACCTGCGTCCTCCGTGAGTAGTAAGGGCTTGCCTTCGAGTACAGATTGTAATGCGTAGTTGATGTCACCACGTATCGCATCTGCTTCATCGAGCAATAGGATCGAAGGTGTCTGCATCGTACGAGGAACAATACCCTCGTTGAAGAACGTGACACTTCCATTCTCACCTTCTTGTATGTCCACCTTACCTATGAGATCGTAACGAGCCATGTCGCTATCGAAATTCACTCGACGTAACATCTGTCCCGTACGTGCGGCAATCTGCATAGCATGTGTTGACTTACCCGTACCCGTTTGTCCACTTATCCAGATGTTCTGATTGGTTTCCAACCCAAACAACGTGGCACTCAAAGCCTCTACATCGAACTGATGATGAATGTCCAACTTAGGAACGAACGGGTTTGGTGCATCCCATTGCCAAGTGTTGATGTCGAAGTCTAGCATGGAGGTCGCCCCTTGAACTCCGAACACCTGCTTGGCGTTCTTTCTCACGATCTTACCAGAAGGTATCGGCTCTACGTTTTTGCTATTCGAGGGGTTAGATGAGGTCGCTGTTATGACAGCAGGTGTAGCCGTTTGTTTCTGCTTGAGATCAGCAACCTCTTGTTTTGCTTGGTCTAAGTCGCTTATCAGCTTACCGAGATCAGTAACCGATCCACCCGTTGCTTCCTTGATGAGAAGGTTTGCCATACCTGCCTTCGCAGGGTCTACGTTTATCTTCGAGGACTTTGGGTTTGTTGGTGTTGCTGGTTTCTCCGGCTGCACCGGGCTCGGCGGGCTGACGACTTTTGTTGGTGTGACTTGAGGTTTTTCCATCGAAGGATCGATCTCACCCTTACGCCAATCAGTTCCCCATAAGTTCTCCAACTTTGTACGGAAGTAATAATCCGTGAACGGATACCATGTCTGATCCGTAATCTCATCTGGCTTTACAGAAGTAAACGCACCATACAAGTGTGAGAAGATGTGACTACCATCTGGACTTGGATGCGTGATCGCATATGCAATAAACCCATTCATCTCTTTACTCATACGATCAAGTATCTGAGACGATGATACGTTGGGCATACTACGTGTGCTTACGTGTGGTGTAGTTGGGTTTACGAGTGCAGATGTCTTGGCACTCTGCACCACCTTTTCCCATGCAGGTGAACCGAAAGGTTCGACACTTGTGATGATTGTCTTGAAGATGTTTTTAGCATCTCGCATATTGTAATTGTTTAGTATGTCATTGATTTGTGTCATGTTACCTCCTATAACACATAGTTGCTTTTACGACACAACGATAGTTGTGTCAAGTTTAGACAAAGAAAAAGGGATTAGCTAAGGTCAGCTAACCCCTTTAGTTCCCAATCCAAATCTTTAGATTTATCACCCACCTGCGGGCGATAAACTTTTATACTTCGCGCACTTTCTCGAAGTTAATTAGGTCAACACCACTTACACAATCGCTCGTAGGCTTCACGTGAAAGTTGCTATCCTCAAGGAAAGCAACACCATCACGACTTATACCTTCACGAACTGTGTCCCGTACAGCGTCGCCATCTTCGGCTTCGACTACCAACTGTACGTTCTGCATTTTATGTACGACCATTCTAGCTTCGACTACCCACTTAGGCATGAGCAACCTCCTTTAACCACTCTGGTTTACTACGATTTGTATACGTCATAGGACGTTTGAAAGTTGTTTGTTTGATGTTGTAGTAGTTACGATACGCATTTACGGGCAAATGTTCGTCCGTCTTACACATTTCGTAATATTCACCAAAGCATTGTGGGTGTTTCTTCTTGCTACTAGGCATGTTCATAAACTCATTCGAGTTGAACACGTAACGTAACGGATCAAACAATCGTGCGAATGAACCATGTATTGTACCGAACCTGTACGTGTGTTCGTTTGCCATAGCTAGAAAGTACGAGTAGGCAAATCGCATTGGCTCTTGCCCGGCACGTGTCCATACTGTGATGGGATGTTCATGGTGAGTTGCTCGAAACAACGCTGTAGAAAGTTTGGGTTCGTGTTTGATTATGTTTGGTAACACTTGTCGTATACACGTAGAAAGTATCTGACCCTCTTCTGTTACCATCTTACGTATGTGCTGATCGCACATAGCTAACGCACTCTCCCTCGAATAGAGGGCGAGAATAAATCTGTTCATAACAGACCTCCTATGTTTTGAGTTGATTTTGGATTATGGGAAGGTTAGTGGCAGATAATTGGACGCATTTCCCATGATCGTCCTGCCAGTTTTGGATCACCAGTCTTGTTATCGAGTGGTGTCACCAAAAGTCCTCGTGAGCTACGGCTTACCTCAAAGATCATGCTTATGTCATCAAGCAGTTCCTCTTCGTCTACCTCACCCACGAACACAACATCGAATGGCTTACGTTTGTTTGCACTTACAAACGCACTAGCAAATTCGAGTGCATCGTAATCGTTTACATGTGGTGTACTCTCGGATTGTAGCATCCGTACTATCATGGAATATCCTTTAGCAAGATCGCACTCTCTTACGAGTACACCCATGTCAGTTTCTATGTCGTTGAAAAGAAATAGCGTAGTCAATCATACACCTTGTTCGTTAATCGATCGTTAAGTTCTTCGTCAGTATATAATCCTACGCATTGTGGACATAGTGTTCGTCCGTCTTGTTCTTGCCAACTACGTTCGTCTACGTCTGTACGTTTACATACGAAGCATCTTGGTTTATATTTCTGTCGCAATAAACCCTCTTTGTAGTATACCTCGGCTCTCCAATCCTGTATGTCTATGGTCGGTTCAATGGGATCATCACCACCATTCATATTAGCGAATACGTATTTTTCTGCTTCGATACTCGCACTTCGCAGGTCGTGTGCTTCTATATCAACTATATCCTCATAGGTTATACGAACTCTAATGTGGTAAGTTTTCTTTTCTTCTGTCCAATCGTAATCTTTCATTAGTGTTCTCCCTCAAAGTTACACTCGCCATTCTTACGTATGCAATCAGCTATTTGTGTACCCAGAAAATGATCTGCGTAATCACGCAAGATGGTAGTTCGGAACTGGTCAACGTATGACGATCCTTTGGTACGAAAGTTCTCTGGAGCAACGGCTTTGACAAGTTCTTCGTCGTTGTACATATCCCGATCCTTGAAAAACTCATCGAGTTTCTCCTTGTACGCACCCAATCGTTTTGTGAGTGTTCCCAAGTGTCTCTCTACGTCTGGTAGCGTTTTCTTACTGAAACCCCAATACGTAAGCACCCCAAAGTCCTCTTCTGCGTATTCTTCTGTATCTGGTGAGAAATCTTTTGGTGCTACACTTGATTGAACACCGAACCAGAACTTTCCCTCTATGTCTCCGCGATAATATCTACCCATTGTCACTCTCCCTTCTGCGTATATTCGCGTTCCAGTCATCATCGTCAGGTTTCTTTTTCCACTCACTTAACCATGCATCGAGTGACGTTATTGATGAGTGTGCTTGTTTAAGTGTAAGCTTACCACTCTCCATTCCTGCCCACAAATCGTGAAGGCTCTCTTTGAGTTCATTGTACAACTTGAGTTCATAACTGTAATCCATCACTTCACCCCCTCAAAGCCAGAAATTGCAACATCGTACGTTCCGTATGTTTCCCACACGTTGTCAACGCCTTTGCCTCCTTTACGCATCCACAAACGCATACGATCGCCTACACTCGTAGACCTCGCACTTCCGGGCGTAAGCATGGTGATGCCATCGTTCTTTGTCCAATCGCTATCAATGTGATTGGTCATTTTGAACGCATACGAAAGCATTTTGTATGGTTCAAACGGGTCAAACTTGCTATCGGAACGAGACATTGAAGGAAGCATGTAGTCTGGAATGTCTACGTCTGCTACGACCTTTGGCTCGTCCTCGAACGCCATGTGTGTTACTGTTACTTTGTACTGCATATTATCCTCCTTTTGCAGTTACGGACACAAGCTCTTGTTTGCTCGTGTACCTTTGGTTTTCGTCGTCTGGTGGTGTGTTGCTGAAGTTTGTCTCCAGATGTTTCACCAGATGCTTTACGTATACAGTCAACCACTCATGGTTGAAGCATACGAATTGCTCGTCGCCATTGGCAAGTGCTTTTTCATACGCTTGCTTTAGCACAGCTAAACGTGCAGGGGTCATAATCATACTGTTCAAGTGTTTGATCTCCTATGTTATGAAATGTCCACACGCCAACCTTTTTCGATAATCGCAAGGTAATCACATGCTTGCTTGTGCTTTGGTAACTTGCTTTCTGCGTCTGAGTACCATTGCGTGTGGTCTGCTAGAGTGTACAGATCATCAACTGACAAGTCGCCCTTGTCGTATGAGCTGCGTACGTTTGCAAACCTGTGTCCGACGTAATCACCATCAACTACGTCTGTTTCCTCAATTTCGTGTATCATATATCCTCCTTCCGATACGTTTACGTATGCATAAAACATACGGATATAGAGCAAGCGAACTTGCTCTATCTCGATGTGTTCTATTGGAAGTCTACGACCCGTTCTGTGACGAATGGTACGAGGACGCAATGTCCCCAGATGATTTTGCCGTCAATCGTTCGGTCATACGTTCCACATCCCGTTACCCAGTTGATAGCAACCCACGAAAACAGAAGTGCAATCACGATCGCTTGTAACATTTCAATCATGCGTTCGATCATGTACCTGCCCTCCGTGTTACGTAGTATGCAACGTAGTAAGCGTCGTCGTCGTTCGTGTATTCGTGATCTCCGTTGTCTTGTACGGGAACGATACGTTCGCTATACCTTGCAGGTGGTATGGGTGGTAGTTTGTAAACGTCGTCTTTTGGTGTGTTGTTTGCGTACATGAATGTCTCCTTTCGTACGTTTAGACACAAAAAAACCCGTATGCAGAATACATACGGGCTAAAGCGTTTTACGTATCAAACGCTTTGGATGGGGCATACGATCGTATGTATGCCCACACCAAAGAGTTCGGATTATCCGAGTGCTTTCACGAGGGCGATTTTCTCTTCGCGCGTGAGGATACCTTTGCCAGAGGTAAGCTTTGCTTTCGCAAGTGTGAGGAAGTGTGCAGGTGCTTGTGCAAAGGCAACTTGTGCCTGTGCAATCGCTTCAGCAGTTCTTGTGTCCTCCTCTTGTACAGGTGCAGGTGTAGGTGTGCCTCCACATGCTTGTACTACGGCGTTCCACCCTCTCAGCTTGAAACCCTTCAAGCCTTTGGCAAGGTGGTGATTGGCTCTCGCAAGTGCTTGTGCAGGTGTAACTGCACCTGCTTGCAATAGTGCGAGTGTGTCTTTGGCTGACTTGCCTACGAGTACGGATGTGTTTACTTGTGTCATGTGATTTCTCCTTCACGTTTGACGTTGACATTGAACCAGTTTCCAGAACTGGCATCAGCACTAAGCCAAGTCCTTTGGACTTATCACGTAAGGCGAGGACGACTGTGATGCGTAAACGCACTAACCTGCGGAAATGGTTAATGTTTTCATACGCACGGACGCAAATCCGAAACGTCTCAACCCCACTTTTCCCCTACGTAGGGAGTGCAAAAACAAGCAAAATCAAGGGCTTAGGCTCTACGATTGTCACTTTTGTGACAATAGGGGGGCGTACCGGGCGTCCCGCGAATTGATTTTCGTCAACGCCATTCTCGACCCCCTTAAAAAATCTGAGGAAAATTCAAAATGTCCAACAAAGAATACGAAGTAAGAGCAAAACTCACCCCTCACCAAGTGGCAAATGTACGTGCGGGTATAATGAGGCGTGTAACAAACCAGTTAGACGACGCACATTCTGTGGTTAAAGGCGAAATAGAGTGGTCGCCCACACAAGCTAGGGTATTTGCGACTTTATTAAATAAAGTTGTACCCGATTTAACTGCATCATTTGTACAACATGAACATGCATTACAGGAAATGCCAGAAAAGATGTCCCGCGCACAGCTAGAGATGATCGCTTCTGGGGTAAATAACATTATAGACGCAGATAATTCTGAAGAAGTTAAAGAGGAAACACAATGAGCCTTACTGCACAGCAAGCAGCACAGCATTTACTACGTTTAAAAGCGGCAGAAGAGGGGTTTTTAGGGTGGGTCAGACTAGTTCAACCTAAATGGGTACTACCTTCGTTCCATAAGCACCTAATAAAAGCCCTCGATTTGCTAGAAAAAAACGAATTAACCTCTCATTACGGCAAATCCGCAGCTGAACGCCAGAAAATAGAGAAAGTTCCCGTACGAAACCTACTAATTACCATGCCTCCCCGTCATGGGAAGTCCACATACGGGAGTGTTTTGTTTCCTGCGTACTTTATGGCTAAGAAACCCAACAGGTTTCTTATGTCTACGTCCTACAATTCGCAACTTGCTACCGACTTCGGGCGACAAGTGCGTGATTTGTGCCAAGAACCAGTCGTATCGCAGACATTCCCAGACTTTGAGATGTCCCCGGACAGTCGAGCCGTAGATCAATGGCGTACTACGAGTGGTGGGGCTGCCTATTTTATAGGTGTTGGTGGTACAACCTCTGGTCGTGCCGCAAATATGCTGATATTTGACGACCCATTCAAGTCAAGAGAGGAGGCAGAGAGTGCAACACAACGCAATAAGGTATGGAATTACTACGTTTCTGCCCTATCCACTCGTTTACAGCCCGATAATGAAGGGACACCACCCTCACAAATACACATACAAACACGATGGCATCCCGATGACCTAGCAGGTCGCCTTATGCAGACCGACGATTGGAACGAAGGACGATGGTTACACATTAATTTTAAGGCGATCGAGGATTTAGAAATACCCGGAGAGAAAATTAGCAGGGCGCAACTACCCAAAGACGACCCTAAATACCTCGAAGGCACAAAACTACAGAAGTTATCGCATGGTAAGAGGTATATAACTAAGACAGTCAAGACAGCTTTGTGGGACGAACGATTTTCTTTGGAAGATTTAGAAAGAAGGCAACGCCTCAACCCACGAGAGTTCGCCTCTCTCTACCAACAAACCCCCTACATAGAGGGTGGTAACTTAATTAGGTCGCATTGGTGGAGAACCTACCCATCTGACATGAAGCCAGAGCGATTTGTTTCATTAATAATAGCCTGTGATACAGCCTTTAAAGCTAAAGAGGACAATGATTACTCTGTTATGCTTGTCATGGGACTGGATACTTCGGGTGATATATATGTTGTAGAGAACCACAGAGGTCGCTATGAGTTCCCAGAATTAAAAAGACGTATGATTACCCTCAATAATCTATGGCGAGGTAAGGGATTAAGGGGGATATATATAGAAGATAAGGCATCCGGGCAATCGCTTATACAGGAATTAAAAAGAGAGAGTGGGGTATCTGTCATTCCATACAAGGTATCTAACGATAAAGTATCTCGCTTAAATGCAGTCCTTCCTCTTATAGAAGGGGGACGAGTTTTCCTGCCATCTACGGCAAACTGGTTAGATAACTTTTACGATGAGTGCCAAACATTTCCTAGCGGTACTTATGACGACCAAGTTGACGCTTTATCGATAGGACTAGATGTGCTTGCAAGAACACCCGCAACTGGCGAATACTACAAACCCCCTGCCTTTACTCTCGATTTTAATGACAAATCTTTTTGGTCAAATCCCAAAGAATTTGGAAAAGGCAAAAAGCCCACATGGAAGGGTTGGGGTGAATAATAAGGACGACTACAGACAACTAAGAGGTTAGGTTTTCAACATGAACACCACAGTAACAACGAACTATAGAGCCGAGTACCTTCCGGGTGACGATGGTATTATTGTCGATCTGTCAGAACATGCAGATCGTTTAATGGCTTATGAAGATATATCTTCAGAACTATCAGAAGAACAGGAACAGCGTTTAGTAAATTATATTAAGTCTGCCATGCAGATGTCCTACGATCGCATCTCCCGTAGGTACGATCATTGGAAGGAAGCCGATAGAGCGCACGACGTATATGTACGTCCAGACGCAACAGCCTTCAGAGAGAAAGCTGTCATTGCAGACAGCCGTGCCATAGCTGATACAGTTCTTACTTATTTAATGGCTGCCCTTACGGGCAGAAACCCGATGTTCCAACTCGAAGGATTAAATAGGCAATCGAGAAAATCATCAGCTATTATAGAACGTCTCCTTCATCAGCAGATGCGACGTACGGCAGGTGAAGCCCGTATAGCTCAACATCTTTTAGATAGTATTCGATATGGCTACGCTCCTACAAAAGTTATATGGGACGCTGATACTCGAACTAACGAGATTGTAAACTTTGATCCACGTAGAGTTTTCCATGATCCAAGAATACAATGGGGTGATTGGGATAGGATGCAGTTCATAGTTTTCTCTGACTACTCTTCTTATGATGCTTTGAAACAATCTAAGATGTATCCGAAGTTAGACGTATATCCATCTTTACGTAATAGATTAAGTCCTCCATCTGGAGGTTGGGATGCCCACACTTGGCATCAAGAAAAGGGACGTGGTTTATCTATCGACCCTGCCGAACGTAATCGTAGAGAGAACGGGGGTTCTTTCTTTGCGTTAGGGGATAGCCGGGTTGTCGATGAATGTTGGATTAGACTGGCAGGATATGAAGTTAATCTACCACAAGTCGATCAGCTTTGGTTAGTGGCAACAGTATTAGATGAGCATGTCATCATACGATTTCAGCTTAATCCATACGGCAGACAATTCCCGGTAGCGATTGGTGGACTGTATCAAGATGCCCATAAATCCTACGGGCAGTCACTCTACGATCTTATACTACCATTACACGATGTAGCTACTTGGCTTCTACGATCACGTATAGATAACGTACAGGCTGCACTTTCTAATTTAATTTTTGCCGACCCTTCTCAAATAGCAATGAACGATCTTATTGATCGCAACCCACACGGGATTGTTAGAACGATGCCCGGCACCGAGCCCGGTAAAGGCATTTTCATTGCCCAAGTACCAGATGTAACAAAGGGACATTGGAATGATATACAGGCTATGGGTCTACTGAAACAGCGCTTGAGCGCTGCTTCAGACGCACAGCAGGGAATACCAACAGCCGAAGGCGGGGTAAGAACAGCTACAGAAATACAGAGGTTAACACAATTAGGATCGCAAAGACTTGGGGTTCTTTCCAGAATTATATCCTCTACGTCCATACGACCGATGGTTCGTATGATGGTATCGAACATACAGGATTTCTTTTCAGAGGATGGATCAATTAGGATTGCCGCTAACGATAGTGCTGCTGAAGTAGCAAGTATGGTAGATCAAGGATACTTAGATTTTGGGTTAAAGGACATACAGGGTGAGATAGATTATCTAGTCGTAGACGGAACATTACCGCTCGAACCTGCTCGAAATGCCGAGACTTGGATTAATATGCTTAAAATCCTAAACGAAACTGGTATGGCAATGGAATACAATGCAGGAAAGATTGTAGAAGAAGCCATACGATCAATGGGTGTATCAGACCTAGATCAATTTAAAATCTCAAAAGAACAAATGAAAGAAGGTCTACGTCCTTCACAACAGATGATGTTGATGGAGAAAATGCGTGGGGCAAGTGTTAAACCAAATGATGAAGTCCAGAAGGAAGTAGAGAAAGGTAATCTAGTTCCTCTTAAAAGGAGGGCAGAAGATGAAAACCGACAGTCGTAATCTAGCTTCAAAGGTAGAAGCCGTTATCAGAGAATATACTGATGCCAGAATAAATGAAGAATTAGCACCATTAAGGGACGACATAGCCACCCTTAAAGATGCTATATTGCGTTTAAGAGAAAGTTTACAGTCTGATTTGGGCAATGTTACGGGTCGTATGACAAGCATGGAAACATTGGTCAACATGTCCACCTCAAGATTAGCTAAACTTAAAGAGATTGCAAAAGAGGTTAAATAATGGCTTTTACTAGAGTTCCTTCGGAACAGCTTAATTTTAGAAGTGCAAGTACAGGTACGCATTTATTAGATACTTACTTGGAGGACTGTGAAAAAGGCGGAATAACCTTATCGAATTTGCTGAATAAAATATTTAACGAAACAACAGGTGCTATAGATGTTTTCACATTTAGTTACGATAATACTAGCGGAAACGAAAAACTCTACCTTAAAATTGGGACGGATGGGGCGACCAACGAAATTGCTTCGTTTACTCAGTTATTTTCCGACCTTAATTCCTTTAAAGCTACCGCGCTTGCGGATATGGAAACCAAAAGGGTTGATGCCGAAACTTCGGCTTCCGAGGCTTCAACTTCCGAAGCCAATGCCCTATCTCACAAAAATGATGCAGAAACTGCGAAAACTGCTTCAGAAGCCGCTCGTGATCTTTCGCAAACTTACGCCAACCAAGCGTTCCAAACAACCCCGACAGTAATAGGTCAAGGCATATTACTAGCACAGTTACATGGATCGCTATTTGATGGGAGTACATTAAGTGCCTAATATATCTACATCCGACCAACAGGCTCTAGCAACAGAAGTTGGTAGTCGTCTTAATAATTTAACAGCAAGTACACCAAATGCTGATCTTGTTTATCTCGCTCGTATGATCGAGATATTTAATGGCAATGCCAACCTATCGGCAGTTGCCGCACAAGGGACAACGAGTGTAGGTCTTGTACAAGCACAGCAAGCAACAAGTACAACTGCCGTACAAAGTACAGGCACTACCGAAGTGGCTGCGGTTCAAGCGGCATCGGCTACAGAGCAAGCCACCTTAAATGCTCTACAAACTTCAATCGCAAGTGCTTTAGCGGCATACAACACATCACCCTTAAAACAATATTTCTTAACCCAAAGCTAAGAGGAACGAAAAATGGCAAACGGACTTTTAGGAAAAAAACTTGTTAATGTTGCCGACACAGAACTTGTGTATACAGTTCCTAGTGCAAAAGTGGCTACATTTAACTTTTCCATATTAAACAACGCTTCACAGGCATCGACAGTAAATGTGTATATCTCTGATGCGAATTATCAGACAGCAGACTTTTCTAGTTATACATCTGCAGCTGATAGTTTTACTTCTTCATTTAAACCACGTGATATTATAGGAACTGGTTTAAATAGATTGTTTTTAACTTCTGACCATCCAACAGCAAAGACTGCACCTAAGAAAGCAATCGTAGACCATGCGGCACAAACATGGACAGTCTCTGATGTGGCATCTACGTTAGCAGGTGAGCCTTTACCTTTTTACTATAACACAGAACTCTACGTTCGTGATATGTATGCAGGAGCAGTTTATACATTCGCCAATTATATATCTGGTGGATCGGCTACAACGTCTGCAACAAACTGGGGTTTTACAGGAACAGATAACATTCTGTGGGCAACAAACGTAGAAGCCGACAATGCTGTATTCTATGTAAAAGGTAGCACAGGCGTTAATTCGATTGCTGATTATCGCTCTACGACTAACACGTACGGCACTTATTATCAAATTCCTTTTGGTGGATCGATCACAAGTATGGTTGGTGTAAAGACAAACTCCGAAAGATTTATCGTGGGTATGTCTACTGGTAATGTTTATTGGTCTAGCCAAGCTGATCCTTCACATCCCTCTCATTGGAACACACAGATCATAAACAATGCTACAGGTGTTTCTGGAACAATGGTCAATGCTACATCTTCAGCAACAAAAGTTTATGCGGCTTTTGATACTGAAAAGATTATGGTAAACACCTTTGGATCAACTGATGAGCCGTTAACAGGTTGGACTGCATTTGATTTTCCTTCTGGTTATGACGCTGCAAATCTTGTGGATATGTACCATGATGGAACTAATCTTGTTCTACAATGGGACGACTTTACAACAACTTCAACAGCAGACGATGGAACAACTTGGGGTTCTGCTGTAACTGTAAAGGCAAAGCAGTATCTAACAGTTGATGTTAGTGCATCTAAGTTTCGTATTGAAGGTATTAAAACACCAGAAGTAGAGCTTGTTAAAGGACATACCTATGTATTCCAACAGCTTGCTGCTACAAACAATACGCATCCACTTTCATTTTCAACAACACAAGATGGGACACATGCTTCATCTCCGGGTACAGCCTATTCTACAGGTATGACCTTTAAGTATGGCAACCCAACTGCAACGGCAGAGTTTGCAGGAACATCCACAACATACACCGATTGGACTACGAACCATGCTACTTATAATGGTGAGCCTAGATTAATCGAGTTTACTGTTCCTTCTGACGCTCCTGCTACTTTATATGCTTATTGCTCTGCACATTCTGGAATGGGTTTTACTATCAAGTGTGTTGATGCTCCTGCTCAGACTGGTGAGAAGTGGTTATCCACTCAGACGATCTGGGATAGTGTTAATGAAGGCGATGCTATTAAGAAGATCGATGTGTTTGCCGATGGTACAACAACAACTCGTTTAAAAAGATTTAACACTCTTAACAATCAAGACTTGTATGACAAAGCTACTTTATCAGCAGGTGAAGTTCTCGAAAGGACTGGCGTTATGGCGAGTGCGGGAGAACAGCTACTTGTGACAACTACAGTAGACGGAATGGTTGTTAGGGCGCATGGTATAGAGGAGTAGTATAACATGGCAAGAAAAAGGTATCCTTTAGCAGTTACTGGTAGCGGTGCATCTGCCGTTAGTGGTGGAAATATTAGAATGACCAAAAATAATTGGGTAAGTGGTGACGCTATATCAAATGGTTATACACAAAATATTATGGTCGATCAAAATTCAGCTATAAATAATTATACTTTTTATTATGATAATAGTTTTCAACACGGGAATATGACCGCAGTTAGAACTGGCACACTTCCTACGGGTTTAAGCGAAGCGATTGATACCGATAATGGTGGAACAATAGATATTGGCTATGTTCAAGTTACTGGAACACCATCTGATGCCCCCGGAACTTACGAGTGGTTTTATACGATAACAGACCCTTATGATAACAGCACATCCATAATTAATTTTAAAATGATTATCGCCCCCGCAGGAACAACTCCTGTTTGGTCAACAACAGCTATTGCGTTTAGTAGGATACTTAGAAACACAGCTGCACCACAGCAATTATCAGCCGGACCGACTACTTCTTACGCCAATGCTGTTTATAGCATTTCTGCTATAAGTGGATTTGCAACGGGTGTTATCCCACAGGTCGATAGTGCTACTGGTGCTGTGACAGTTGCTAATACACCAGATGTTACGGCAGCAGCGACTGCTCACTCTTATACAGTAACGGCTGATTTGGGAGAATATGGAACTCAGTCAAACACTTTTACTGGTAGTGTTTCTTATGGTGATCCCTATGGCGCACGTTATTTCGGACCGGCTAATGCCGATCAGAATTATACGGGTGGAACAAATACCGCTATGAGCGTAGCAGATAGTGAAGCTAGATGTAATCCTGCAAAATCTTCTGGTGCTTTAAAAAGAGTTTATAATACACAGCAGGATACATCACCTTATAATTACCAAGATGGTTATGGGTGCGAATACAGTAATAATATGCAAGGACGACTGAATGATAGTACAGCAGATGATGTATCTTCTGCGTATGTAAAAAATGGATATGTGGGTCACCAATATGATAGTAATTATATGTGGAGTAGCCCTTCCAACCATCAATCAGTAAAATTTACTTGGACTGTACCAAATGGCGTTACTTCTTTTTCTGCTGTTGCTATTGGTGGAGGAAGTTCTGGCTCATATAATTGGGCAGCCAACGGCTCAGGTGGAGCGGGTTTGGCTTGGATGAATGGTATAAGCTGTACACCGGGAGAGACTTTTACAATAGGTGTTGGTTTAGGTTGTCATGCCTATAACAGTAGTGTGGGAAGTTATGGTGGTGGTAATAGCTTTCTTATAAGGAACAGCAGTGGTAATTGTCTCATTTTTGCTCAAGGGGGTGGTTATTCTGGTTATACAAATAACAATCCTAGTGGTCAAAGCGCTAGTTATTTTCAAAATACGACTATAACAGGTTTAACTGATTGGGATAAGGGACACGGCTACAACTATAACAACTCACAAGATGGTGGCGGTTGGGGTGTCAGATCATCCGAAGGTAGTACAGTAAATGATGGTGCGGGTGGTTCTGGTGGAACTAACTGGCACTATGGAGGTGGAGCAGCAAAATACACTAGTAGTTATCATGGTATGCCCGCAGGAGGTTATCGAGCAAATTGGACTTCTGGTGAAGGTGAAGATTATAATGGTTATTATGGTGGCGGCGGCTCTGGTAATTATTATTCATCGACCTATGGAACTGCGGGAGGTGGCGGAACAGGTGCAGATGGTCAAGGTCAACGTGGCTCACGTTACGATGGTCGTCCCGATGGAAGTTCTGCCGCAGGTTGTGGATACGGCGGTACTCAAGGTTCTCCTAATTCTTATCCTAATGGTTCTTCTAATTATCGTGGTGGCGCAGGTGGTGGATCGGGTGGTTCTCGTTCTACTTATGGTGAAAACGCATA
>Ga0066845_10000041_pt1 | contig 31904 bp, 30 predicted proteins | sample ETNtaG_31_FD_65488 | JGI IMG/M metagenome (GOLD analysis project Ga0066845, IMG submission 65488) | Marine microbial and viral communities from oxygen minimum zone, Eastern Pacific Ocean - ETNP201310SV78 | ecosystem: Environmental > Aquatic > Marine > Oceanic | place: Pacific Ocean: Eastern...
TAATGTATAATTGACAATAACTGGTACTGGAGGTGCTAAAATTTCAGGATCCTTGTTTGATGAACAATTATTTAATAATAATATAATTAATAGGCAATATAGCTTTCTCATAAAGTTTTAAAAATCTTAAAAGCATAAAATTAGCTATTTACATTGAATCTAAATAAAATAAATTTGAAAATTGTCAACATTTAAATTACTAATCATTAATTAAAAATTTAATTTTAATAATATGTTGAAAAATAAAATTGGTATATGGTCTAGTACTTCCCTAGTTATAGGTAATATGGTTGGTTCCGGTGTATTTTTACTTCCTGCTTCTTTAGCTCTATATGGTACAATTAGTCTATTTGGTTGGCTATTTTCTTCGCTTGGAGCAATCTTATTAGCTCTAGTATTTGGAGAATTATCTAAAATTTCAAATAAAAAACCTGGTGGTCCTTATTATTATACACGAAAATCTTTTGGAAATCTACCAGCATTCCTTGTTGCTTGGGGTTATTGGATATCAATTTGGTGTACAAATGCTGCAATCACTGTTGCATTACTTGGCTATTTAGGTGTATTATTTCCTATACTTAACTCTAACACAATTTTATCAATTTGGACAGGGTTATTTTTTATTTGGTTTTTTACATGGATAAATTCAAAGAAAATATCTACAATTGGTTTTGTTCAGACTCTCACAACAGCATTAAAAATAATACCGATAGTATTTGTAGGATTTTTTGGCTTATTCTATATTGATTTTAATAATTTTTATCCTTTTAATGCTTCAGACTTATCAAATTTTGAGGCAATTACTGCTACTACAACACTAACTTTTTTCGCCTTTTTAGGTATGGAAAGCGCTACAATACCAAGTGATAAGGTAAATAATGCAAGCACAACAATTAAAAAAGCAACAATTTATGGTACACTATTTGCCATAGTTATATATTTCACTAGTACTATATCCATTATGGGATTAATTCCCATAGAGGATTTAACTAATTCAAGTGCTCCATTTGCTGATTCTGCTGAGATAATCTCAGGTCCTTTTTCTAGGAAAATTGTTGCTATTGGTGCTGTAATTGCTACCATGGGTGCTTTAAATGGATGGATTCTAATTCAAGGTCAAATACCTATGTCTGCTTCAATTGATGGTCTATTTCCTAAAATTTTTGCAAAAAAAAATAGTAACAACTCCCCTATATCAGGAATAATTATATCAAGTGTTTTAATCTCTCTTCTTTTACTAGCTAATTATTCTAAAACACTAGTCGAAGCCTTTACTTTTATGATTAAACTATCTACTTTGTCGGTTATAACACCTTATTTGTTTTCAACAGCTTGCTTAGCTCTTTTATCTAAAACAAATAATTTTCGACTAATTATTTCTTTTTTAGCATTTATTTTTTCAATTTGGATAATAATTGGTTGCGGTTTAGAAACTGTCACCCTAGGTTTTATTATGCTACTGGCAGGAATCCCTTTCTACTATTGGCTTAAAAGAAAATAAAAAATGGAAAAATACTATGTAAATCCTAATATTGATGAAGCTAAAACATTACCCTCATCGTTTTATAAATCTTCAGAGACATTCTCAAATGTTAAGGATAATATTTTTTTAAAATGTTGGCATTTTGTTGGTGACGAAAATAGTTTAATTCCTCTAACCAAAAGCGCATACCCATTTATTTTATTAGACAACTTCTTAAGTGAGCCATTAGTTTTAGTTAGAAACGAAAAAGATGAAATCAAATGCTTCTCTAATGTTTGTACTCATCGAGGTAATATTGTTATTAATGATCCAGGAAAATACCGAAACTTAATGTGCGGGTATCACGGTCGAAAGTTCAATTTAAATGGAAAGTTCATGTCTATGCCCGAATTTCAAAACGTTAAAGACTTCCCTTCTGCTTGTGATCACTTACATGAATTCAGAATTGAAAAGTTAGGTCCTTTTTTATTTGTAGGAATTAATCCAAAATTTGAGATTAGTAATACTTTTGAAATTATGAATGAAAGAATTGACTTCTTGCCAATCAATCAATTCAAATTTGACAAAAACAAAAGTAAAGATTATCTGGTAAATTCTAATTGGGCACTTTATTGTGACAACTATTTGGAAGGGTTTCATATTCCATTTGTACATGATGATCTTAATGATGTACTAGATTATGGTGAATATGAAACAATAGTATATGATAAAATGAATCTTCAAATTGGCTACACCAATTCTAGTGAAGAAGTTTTTGAATTTCCGAAGAATCACCCAGATTATGGCAGAAATGTAGCTGCATATTACTATTGGATTTTCCCAAACCTTATGATGAATTTTTATCCTTGGGGACTCTCAGTTAATATTGTAAAACCCCTATCTATAAATCAAACAAGAGTATCATTTAAATCTTATGTATATGATGAATCTAAATTAAAAAATGGAGCTGGAGCAATTTTAGATAAAGTAGAAAGAGAAGATGAGTTTGTAGTTGAAGGAGTACAAAAAGGTATAAACTCTTCATTTTATAAATCGGGACGCTTCTCTCCTACCAGAGAAAAAGGAGTTCATCATTTTCATAAATTACTTTCAGAATTATTAAATTAAATATAACTGATCATTACAATATTGATATCATATCATAGTTTTATAAAAATTTAATAAAATGAGGAAATCAATTTTTAATGCATTTGCTATATTTATTTCAATACTAGGTTCATTTGCTGTTGATAGATATATATCAGATATAAATGATCAAAATTCAAAAGAGATTTTAGCTTCGAATATTCTCTACGAAATAGATCAAAATTATTATTCGCTTTTAGAGGTTAGATCTGCTTTAAAGTCTGTAGTAGAAGTAACCGATTCAATTCTTTTAAATTGGAATTCAATAAATTCAAAAAAAATAAAGGATTACTATATCGTAAATCAATATGCCCTTAGAGATGATTTAAAAACTATTTTATCAAACTCACCTCCGCATAGGGTTAAAAAAATGTATTTTAATTCATTAATTAATTCTGGACTTATTCTTGAAGTGAAGAATAAAATTATAAGAGAGAAAATAGAGTCTATTTATGGTATAATTAATTCTGGTGTTAATTATGGAAACTCTAACTCAACAATGATTATAAATTGGTTTAATAAAAAGCAAATATTAGAAAAATCTATCGATCTTAACTTAGTATTTAATAAACATAAAAATTTTGAAATTTATAAATTAATATACGAAAGAAGAAGACTTCAAGTTGGGAGACTTTATGGAGTTGAAAACAGTATAAAATTCTTTGAGGAAATAAAAAATGAGCTTAACACTAATTCATTTTTTTAAAAAATAAACTAATTAATAATAATAAGATATACCAGTCGTTTATTTTTAATCAACAAATCTAATTTAAGTAAGGAAGTTGAATATTATATTACTCTCCTCCTCCTCCTCCTCCGTCACCACCACCACCAGCATCTCCTCCTGCCATCATTGAACCGGTCGGATCAGTAGATCCACTTCCAGGAAGTGTATTAATTTGCATTTCAAATTCATCAATTAAAAAGACAACTTCTTTTGGATTAATATGATTTGGAAGTTTTGATTCTCTTAAGCTACCTGTAGTTTCATTAAGAATGAAAGTTTTTCTCGAAGAAAATATATAAATCTTATTGTCAATTAATGAAATTCTAGGAGTTTCATACCATCTAAAACCTGATATTTTAACTTTAAACTTTTCTTGACCTGTATTTATTGATATTGAAACAATTTGTTTTTTGCTGTCAATAAAAACTATTGAGTCTTGATGAATATGAATACCATAGAGAACATTTTTAATTGTCCACTTTTGTTTACCCGTGATATAGTCAATTAAAGTTGTAAATGAAGGTGAACCCCAACCGTTAACAGAGGTTACAAAAACATGATTATCAACTCTAAAAACTCCAGAGATAAGTTTTTCAAAAGAATTTTTCCATTCAACTGACTGTGCAGCTGGGTTGTATTTAAAAACTTCTTTTTTTTCACTAAATAAGATCATACAAATAAAATTTATTCAATTTAGGAAATAATAAAAAAATAGACTAAATAAACAATTAAGATTAAATTTTAAGGAATCAGTATTTAGTTTTAATCACTCTAAATTAATTTCATCCTTTATCAAGCCTTCCAGCTTTTCTATATTCATAGAACCTTCATTTATGGTTCTTGAATACTCTCTTATCCATATTTTAAAATCCCATAATATATTTTTTAGAATAAAATCATCATTCATTTTATCAAACTCTCTATCTGAATAATGTGTCAATCTCCTTTGTGAATATCCATCATACCTATAATCAATTCCTATAGAGTCGAGTCTGTAATTTTCTTGTAAATATTCAATATATTTCCAAGTTAACTTTTCATCCTTTGAAGCTCTATCTTTATATAAATTATAAAAAGTTGAGTAGTATTCATTAATAGAATTAAACAACTCTTTATTCTTTATAAATTCTATAGAGCCTGTAGTTAGCATAGAGTTATAATTTGAATTGTGAGGTATCATAGGCATATCCCCTTTTGAGTCTGTAATGTTGTATTGATTAACAGCATATTCTTTTGATATGATAGTATCAACATTTTTTTCTCGCATTTCATTGAATCTTTTTGCAAATTCAAAAATGGCTTTATCTTTTTCTAAATCGGATATAACTCCTTTTAAACTTTCATTTTTTAATAATAATTTTTCATTTCTATTTTGAACTTCTTGAATGTAGAATGAAATTGTAACGGAAAAAACTATAACAATTATTTCAAAAATATATCTAATTGTTAATCTATTATCCTTCATATTGGTATATATTTAATTAGTTGAGTTTGACAACTCATCTGTTATTAATTCAACCAATAAGTTATTTTTTTCAAGTGTTAATGAAATTCTCTTATTAAATTCAAACAACCAAATTTTCCATTGCATAGCGATAGATTTTAATTTAACATCATTTCTAATTTTTTCCACATCAGTTTTATCAAAATAAAAACTACTACCCCCAGGCCAATAATATTTTATTGAATCTAATTTATAATTAACCAAATTGTCTGAGAAACGAATATATGTGTCATTATCTAACTCAGAGGCTTGTATAAGAAGTGAATATTGATTATTATAATAACTACTTAACTGACTCTGCAATTCTATACTTTTTATGTGTTCAATACCCCCCGTCGAAACTAAAGACTCAAAGAATCTATTATTACCAAATAAAGCACTATTACCCCATATAGTTGCCATCCATTTATCATTATAAGTATATCTTTCATCAAATAACGAGTCAATACTTTTAATTCTCCAAGTATTGTATTGCTCACCAAAACCTAACATAAAACCCCTATCCTTCTCTAGTTCAAGTAAAACTCCTTTTAGAGCTTCATTTTTTAAATGTTCTTTTTCTTTTTCACTAAGTAGCTCTTGAATATAAAATGAAGCTGTAATCGAAAAAATAATTACAATAACTTCAAAAAAATAACGTAAAAACAATTTATTCATAGTTTTTATATTTAATGTAAGCATTTAAAAAGACCTGATTTAAATATCTGGGATAATCTCTAGCTGTTCTTCTATTGGAAGTTCTAGGAATTTTCAAAATACATAAAAAAACAATTAATCTATTCCCATTGAGACTTCTCAGTTACAGATTTAATAATTGTATATAATAATATTAATGAAATTGCTATGTGAAAATATCCATATAAGGCAGGTACTCCTAAATCAAAAAATAAAATTAAATATGCTTGAAAAGCATTTGTGATTAATATCGCAAGACCTATTTTTTTTGCAATTGCAGTCGCTGCTAAATTATCTGATCCATAATTTGGCTTAGTTGGTATAGTTAAAATAGCCTGAGCTATAAATGCCATAATAATTGCCAAATGAATTAAAGATTGATCAGCAGAATAGGCAATTGACTCGCCTATAATTGGTAAAAAACTGAATAAGCATATTCCAAGTAAAAAAGGAGTTCTTTTGAGTTTAATTGACCCATATAACGACATTAAAATAAAAGCTATTCCAGCCGCTGTAAATAAAATATCAGATAGATTATTCATAAATATAATTTTAAATTATTTGTATTAACTATTATAATGAAATCAAATATACATATTATTACTAAAGAAGATATTAGTAACTTAGACAGGTTCACCATAAAGTTTTATATAAATGTTTAGGATTGATATAGAACTAAAGTTTAGGAGAAGTTGATATATTTTAAACACCACTCTAACTTCTTATATGCAATGTGTTAATATAGTAGATGTTTTTTAGAATTAGTTTTCCATCCACTTTGTGATTTATAATCAACAAAAAATATTTTCAAATCACTTTGTGATGGATAATCAACAAAAAATATCTTTTTGTCTGCTTCTGATTGATATTCAACAAAGTGCCACAAACCTTTATTTCCTTTAGATTGCGAGGAATATTCTACTTTAAAAACATTAAGGTCAGCTTGTGAATTATAATCAACTACATAAACTTTCAAATCGGCTTGTGATGAATATTCTACCGAAAATATATTTTGAGAAATCGCTAACAAAGGTAGGAACAGAAAAAAAAGAAGTTTTATTTTCATTCTTATTAATATTGTTTATAAAACTTACAATATTACAAAATATGGTTTTTAGCGAATTTAGATAAATTTAATTAGTGTCAATAATTTCTTTTGATCCAAACAATTGACCAATAAATTTTGAAAATATTGGGCGCCCCGAAGTTTTGTTTCCATTATTTTGATCAAAAAGCTGAAAAGAAACGTATTTAACTATTTTATTATTATGGAATCTAAGCAATAATTTATCCCCTTCACTTTCTCCTCCATCAAGAACTTCAGAAATATCAGCATATTGTATTTTTTTAACTATGGGATGGGCTTTAAAATCTTTGTATCCACGTATCATTAGATTTTTTAAAAGATTAAATTTTTCTTCATTAGCTATATGAAAACTAGATATTTTTGAAGTCGGGTTTTCAACACCAAATTGAGTTAGCTCTGTATCAAAACCAATCGTAAACATGCTTACAAAAAAGATTGTATAAGAACCATCATTATTTAATTCGCTTTGAACCAGAAAGGCATCACTCATACCTCCTGTCAATTTTGACATTGCTTTACCAAGCTGACAACATTTTCCAATGGTTTCAGATGATTTATTTAAAGGCACAATTTCCTCACTAGTATCGTAAAAAATAAGATCAGGCTGATCTTCTTGTGCATATGAAATATTAAATCTAATAAATAAGATTGATGTTATAATAATTAACTTTTTCATAATATTATTCTTTATAATTTTAATTGATTTCTGATTTTATAAGATTAACCAATTCAAGATCATTTTTTTTCCGGGCTTGAACTAATGTGAGGTAAAAGGAATGCCAAGTAATGGATTCATTAATCCTTTCAATAATTTCATTTGTAAGATTTCTACCTATATAAGTTCTATCATATGGTAAACCAAGATTATTAACTTTTCTGGATACAAGTTTTGTGTTTTTGTATAAGTAATCAAATAGTGGCTCTTTATTTTTTATAATAAATTCTTCTATTTTTTTTAAAAAATCATGCCTTGTATATTTGTTTTGAAGTCCAATAACAATCTGATCATTCTCAATTAATTCAAGTAAACCAGAGTTTTGAAGACCTCTATATTCCTCTTGATTATCAACAAAAATTGTATTCACAGTAATAGCAATTCCGAAATGATACCCAACACTATCTTTAGGTTGTGCAGGTAAGTCATCAAATCTTTCATAAAGCCAATTAGCTGATTTTATTGATAATTCATGCGCTTCGATATTAAAATTATAATCTTCTATGTCAACCTCAATATTTTTTAATATCCTTTTTAGAGATTGATTTTTAAGTTCTTCTTTATATGATATAGCATTTTGTTTTTCAAAATAAAATGATAATGATATACCAATTACGATAACTAAAAATTCTAAAGTATATTTAATAAAGTATTTTTTCAAAATATTTATTGTTTTGATTTTAAATATATGAATATTTATTTGACAATAAAATCAAAGTATTTATCAGGAAAAGGTTCATCTATTAATGTAAAATGCCACCATTCTTTTTCATAAGGGCTAAATCCAGATGATATTAATGTCTTTCGCAATAGAGCTCTATTTTGCTTTTGTTCATTCGATAAAAATTCAAAATTATAATTTGAAAGATCACCAAAAAAGTCCCATTCCCCTCCCATGTCTAATTCTTGTCCTTTATTTTCTCCCGTTAGATAAATAAGTGTTAAATCAACGGTACTTCCTCTACTATGACCACTTTTTGAAGATATATATCCAAGATCAAAAAGATATTCTTTTTTTAATTCTGGATAATATTTTGATTTATTGATTGTATCAGATTCTAATTTAGACCAACGAATAAAATGATTTACAGATGTTTGTGGCCGATAACTATCAAAGATTTTAATACCTAACTCATGAGATTTTAAAATATTCTGAGCGATTTTTAAAGCATTGCAAAGTTCGATTGTTCCAATGGCAGTATTTGACATATAACCATCAATAGGTCTGCCCATAAAGTTTTCGGATGTTGCATATCTAAGATCCACTTCAATTGTCGGAATTGATTCTTTTAGTTTAATAAAACCACTTGGTATTTGTTGAGAGCTAACATATAAGGGTACAATAAATACAAAGGATAGAAATTTATTCATTAATGGCTAAAGGATTTAAACTTTCAAGTTCCTGTTTAAGTTAATTTTTTATTTCAATAAAACTTGAAATACAATATTCTTTAAAATGATTTAATTTATTTTTAAAATTAAATATGTTCATGATATACTTTTAATTTGATTTTATAATAAAAATACTACATTCGTGTAAATTATTTTAATGAAAAACTATACACTTGATGAGTTATCTAGTTTCATTTCTGGTGAGATCCATTTCACTAAAAATATTACAATAACTGGTTTAAATGATCTTAAAAACGCCAATAAAAATCAAATAACATTTATTGGAAGTAAAAAATTTGTTAAATATTGGAGTGATTCTGATGCAGGCGCTGCAATTGTCAACGATTCAATTCAAATTGAAGGTCAAGATAGACCAATCATTTTTGTAAAGGACGCTGACATAGCAATGGCAAAATTACTTGAAGTTTTTTCTCCTGAAACTGGACCTGTGTTTAAAAGTGATATTGACCCTTTAGCAAGTATACATCCAACAGCCAAAATAGGAAAAAATGTAAAGATAGGAGCGTTTTCTTACATTGGTAAAAATGTAATTATTGGATCAGATTGTAATATTTATCCTAATGTCAGTATTTTTGACAATTCAAAAATCGGAAGTAAATGCGATATATGGTCTGGTACAGTTATCAGAGAGAATTCAGTTATTGGAAATAATTGTATTTTTCACAATAATGTTAGTATTGGAGCTGACGGCTTTGGATTTCGTCCTTCCCCAGAAGGAAATGGGCTGATTAAAATTCAACACATAGGCAATGTAATTATTGGAAATAATGTTGAAATAGGGGCTAATAGTTGTATAGATAAAGCAAAGTTTAATAGTACTATAATAGGTGACGGTTGTAAAATTGACAACCTTGTTCAAATAGGTCACAACTGTGTGCTAGGCAAATCTTGTATAATGGCAGGAAGTTCTGGTCTTGCTGGTACAGTAACATTAGGAGACGGAGTTGTAATTGGTGGAGGTGCAAAAATAAGGGACCATCTAACACTAGGCTCAGGAGTAAGTGTTGGTGCATGTTCTGGAGTTATTTCTGATGTTCCAGACGGAAAAACAGTTCTTGGTTATCCAGCTACTGATTCAAGAGATATGTTAAAACAATGGTTAGCATTGAAAAAGCTAGCAAATAATTCCTAGAGATTTAATTTAAAATTAAACACTCAATATTTTTATGCATCCAAAGAAAGGATGCAGGGCAATTTCTTGATATTTTAGCTGATAGAAAATCTTCTTTTGCTTTATCTTTTCCCTGACCAGATATAACAATTATTATTTTTTTTGATGATAAAATTTGATTTAGACTCAAAGTAAGTCCTTTTTTATATCGTTTGGTTATACCTGAAATCATTTCATGATTTTGTGATGCTTTAGATAACTCAGCTACGTAAGGTCTTATATAAAGAGGAGCTCCAGGTTCAATAAAACCAACATGTCCATTTTTACCTAAGCCTAATATACATATATCTATTTGACCTCTTTTGTTTATTTCTTCATTAACTCTTTCACACTCTTCAATTGGGTTTTTGGTGTTTGTTTTGAAGGAAATAAATCTACTTGAACTGATATTTAAAGGTTCTATAATATTAGATTGAATATACTGTTCACAAAAACCTTCATGTTCATATCTTAAGTCAGTTAACCATTCGTCAAGTTTTAAAATTATAACCTTAGAAAAAAAGGTATTATAATATTTAAAATAATTATGTAACTCTTTATATAATCCAATAGTAGAATTTCCTGTGGCTACTGAGATTAAAGATTTAGGCTTTTTTTTAATAAAATCAATAATTAGTTCTGATCCGTATAAATTCAATGATTCAGGATCATCAAACTTTTTAATATTCATTTAATATTCAGAATTTAGACTTAAATTTTCTTAAAGAACCTAGTGGGTCTTTTTCTTTATAATTTGAGGCATACAAAAGTGCATTATAAAGATTAACTGTCTTTCCTGATATTGAGTAAGAATATGGGTCCAAAATATCTTCTGAATTAGGTTTTTTAAGCTTTTCATTCATTTCAATTCCAGATGCCATCAAAATATGTTTAATTGACGAAGCTGATAGTTTTGGATAGAAAGATCTTAACACAACAGCTACACCTGTTACATTTGGAGCAGCCATTGATGTTCCATTCAGATATTCGTATTTACCATCTAAAACTGATGAATATACTTGGAGTCCTGGAGCAAATATGTCCACATTTTTTGATCCATAATTTGAAAAATATGCAACCTGACTAGAATCAAAATTATAAGAAGATGCACCTACAGTGACTAGGTTATTTAAAAACTCTTTACCTTGCTTTTGATCAGTAGGGTATGATTCGTTTTCAATTAAATCTATATTACTGGAGTCATTTCCAGCAGCATTAACAATTAAGACATCATTTTCTGAAGCATATTTCATCGCATCAATAACCCAATCAGAATGAGGAGAGTATTTTTTTCCAAAACTAAAATTTATAATTTTTGCTCCGTTATCAACAGCATATCTAATTGAAAGCGCTACATCCTTATCATACTCATCTCCATCAGGAACACATCTGATAGGCATAATAATTGCACTTTCAGAAATACTTCTTACAATTCCACTAACATGTGTTCCGTGCTTGTTTCTATCTGAAACATTGGGGTCACCGTAGTTTCTGTCATTAAAATTATCTGGATCATCCCCTACCACATCTCTTCCATTAAAATTAATGTTATTGTGATAATCGTTACTAGATTGATAATACTCTACGGCTTCTAAAAAACTTTGTTGAGACCAGTTATTGGAGTTAGCAAACTCCAAAAACCTGATAGCTTCATCAATATTAGCAGCTTTATTAGGTATAAGCTTAGCTTCTTCTATAGAATAAATTTCTTTACCAGTTAATGCTGTTAACAGACTGTCTGATTTAAATAACATTCTAGAGAGATCTTGTACTCTATTTATAGTTTGATTATTTTTATTTATTGCTTTATCAATCTCACTTTTATAAACCTTACTCATTGGATCTTCCTTAGCAGTTTTCCTAAATAATCTTACATACTCCAAATTTTCTTTGTTTGACTTTCCTAAAAAATTCCAACCATTAATATCATCTACATATCCATTGTTATCATCATCTATTTTATTATTTGGAATTTCATCAGAATTATTCCAAATGTAAGAGGATAAAAAGGGATGATTTGTCTCAACCCCTGAATCAATTATTGCAACAATAACTTTCTTAGCAACTTTACCTTGAATTAACTCAGCTCTAGCTTTTAAAACACTCATACCGGGGATCTTATCAGAATTAATGTCTAGTAATGACCATTCTTCCTTTTGTGTATTTATGAAATATTTTAAACTCTCATCTGATAATTCAGTATTATAATTTTTGGGCTCGACCTTTATGGGCTCTCCAACGAACTTATATGAAGAACAATTAACAGAAATTAAAATAGAGGTATACAATAAAATTTTTTTCATTGGTTAAATCAATTATTTTGGATAGTTAAAATTTTTTCAAGCATTTTAATTGTAAAGTGAGCTAAAATAAGACCAATTATTAATAATAAAAAAGAAATTAAATAATTTCCAATTACTAAATGACCAATACTAAATAAAATACTATTTAAAAATAAGACACCAATTGCAAATCCAAACCAGCTATATTTAATTTCTTCATTTGAATCATTATTATTTTTAATCTGTTTTGATATGGGATTCCAAAATCCTTTAGGTCGAATTTTATTATAAAATTTAATTAGGTGATTGGTCTCAACTGGCTTTGTTAAAAGTGTGACTATTAAACTCAATATTGTTGAAACAACAAGAATTAAAGTTGCTCTTATTAGAGAATAATCATCTTGATAAAAGAAAGAAAGTTTTTTTATTAAAATTTCATTGATTAAACCAATATGATGCATAAAATTTAGTATGATCAAACCATTAGCCAATAACAATGCAGAAATCATACTCGTGATTTCAGACCAAGCATTAATTCTCCACCAATACCACCTCAACATACCTATAATAGCAACTCCAGACATTACTTCTATGATATAAATCCATGCATTAGAAATACTATCCATTTGCCAAGCTGTAAAACCTGAAAGAATTAATAATAATACAATGCTAATTCTTGATACCAATAAGTAATGTTTGTCATTTGCATTTTTATTAATAAATCTTTTATATAAGTCATTAACAACATATGAGGCGCCCCAACACAAATGAGTATCAACTGTACTCATAAAAGCTGCCATAAAGGCTGCAACTAACAATCCTTTCAGCCCAGCTGGAAGCACCTTAGCTATCATTAATGGATAAGCCAGCTCTGGATCAGAAATTAATTCAACAGAAGCACTAGAAAAAGGAAGAATAATAATTGATCCTAAACCAACAACAATCCAAGGCCAGGTTAAAATAACAATACCAGCTACTGCAAACCACAATGAAGCTTTAATTGCATGTTTTTCATTTTTAGCAGAAAATAATCTTTGAACTATAAAACCATCTCCTTGTGCTTGTCCAAGCCATAAGACACCAATTAAACAAATGAATGAAATCATTTCGATAGTACCTATATTAGATAGGTTTGGCATCATATCCAGTATGCCGGATGGAGCATCTGAGGAAGAAATTATTTTATTTGATAATTCTTTTGGACCTCCTACATTAATTAAAATAATTATGGCTAAAATAATAGTACTTATAGTTCCAGCACTAAAATGAAACATATCTAAAATAACAACACCTTTAATTCCAGATATTAGAGTGTGAAGTAAAGCAAATGTTAAAGTGATTAACAATGCAAACTCAGCACTCCAACCTAACATTACACTAGAAAATTTCATCATTGCTAAAATAACCCAACCCAATGTGATACAATTTTTAAAAATTCCATAAAAAGCTGCAGTAAATGCTCTTAAAATTAACGCTGAACTCCCACTATATCTAAGTTCAATTAGTTCTGCGTCAGTTAAAATTTCTGCTCTCCTCCAGTTTTTAGCATAAAAGAATACCATCATAATAATACCTGTTCCAAGATACCACCAAAGCCAATTACTGTATATACCCTTTGTCCTTACCAAAGCGGTAACTGCAAGGGGAGCATCAGTTGCAAACCATGTTGCAGCTATAGATGTACCCAACAGCCACCATGGTAGGCTTCTTCCTGCCACAAAAAAATCAGTAATATTATTGTTTTTATGTTTTACTAAAAAAACACCAATAAAAATAGAAATTAACAAGTAAATTAAAATTACAATCCAATCAAGTAATTCAAGATTCATAACTATTTTAATTACTTGATGTCAGGTAAAACATCTTTTTGAAGTTCTAACATTTCATTACACATATCAACTGCATTTCTGTAAGAGTTAACAGTTGGCTCAATAAGAATTGCTTGCAATAATTTATCTTTAGATTCTTCATCATAAGCTTCTACTAAAAGTTTATGAATACTTGCATGTAATCTAATTATAGCAGCAATAGGCTCTGGCAAAGGGTTCATCTTTACTGTCTCTATTCCATTACTGTCACAATAAGCGGGAACTTCAACAACTAAATCATTGGGTAAATTTGGGATTGATCCATTATTAGGGACATTCACAGCTTCAAGCCATTGTTTTTCATTACAAACAAATGACTCCATAATAAGGGTTGCGATTTCACCGGAACTTTTAAAACTACCATCCTTATTCTCCAAAACAATTTCCTCAACTGAACCAACTGGAAGAAGCTTTTTACTCCAATCTTTCTTCCATTTTCGATCGTAATTTACTCTATCTACGGTATATACACCCTCTGGAATTTGATTATTATCCCATGGGTGTCCTTCATAAGGATCATAAAAAAACTGTAATTGAGGAATTACAAATTCTTCAGCCCACTTAATATATTCACCATAATGATTTGAGGCTGGAGAGGGCCATTGACCAAATCTTCTATATAATATTCTTCCTAAAGCAATTTCATGCCATTTAGCGATCCAATCACCTTCTTTTTCAATAGATTTTAATTTAGGATACAAATCCTTACCTGTTGACTTCTGTCTAATTTCCTGAAACCAACTAAAATGATTCATTCCACATGCTTTAGTTTGTAAATCAGAGAGTGGGATTTTTAATAATTCAGATAATTGATGACGACCCATAAAAACTCCATGACAAAGTCCAACCGCACTAATCGATGTTAGTCTGGAAACAGCTTCGCATATTTTATGTTCAGGATTTGAAAAGTTTAGGAGTATTGAGTTTGGACACAATATCTCCATTTCTCTGGCCAAACCAACAATTGATTTAATATTACGTAATGCATGAAAGAGTGAACCTACTCCGCCATTTTCTCCATAAACCTGCTTAAAACCATACTTTCTCGGAACATGAAAATCCTGTGACCAATATATATTTCTATCTTTCTCTAAAGCACAAATCACAAAATCTGAATTTTTTATTGCCTCACTTTGACTAGAAGTTTTAATTATTTTGGCATTTCTTTTTAATTTTTTATTAACATACTCTGCATGATTATATACATGATCCAAATGAGATAGCTCAATGTCCATTAAAAAAATCTCAATACCATTTCTACAAAGTTTTTCACTTAAGAGAATATCTTGAACTATTATTGGGCCAAACTGAATACTTCCTGCCCCTATGTATGCAATCTTAGTCATATTTTTTATAAACTTAAATTGATAATTTCCAATAATACAAATAAATTAACCTTATTGAACTCTTAATTTAACAAAAGTCTGTTTGATAATTTTAATAAATATTCTTTTTCATTCAGTCTGAGGTTTGTAGGTAGTTGAGCTAAACCTATTATTCTTCTGAAAATTTCAATACCAGTGTAATATTTTACTAATTTTTGATCGATTGATTCTGAATAATGATTAATAATATTGATTAAATATCTTTCTTCAAGAGTAATAATTATTATATGCGCAACAAAAACTCCTAAATCAAATTCTATATCACCGATAAAACTAAATTCAGGATCAATTATATATAATTTATTATTATTCTGAACCCAGCTTCCAGGGTAAAAATCTCCGTGTAACAAATTCGATCCTTTTTTTAAATATTGCTCTCCTATACTTAGTGATTTATTTTTTAAAAACTCATTACTAATAAATGAATGTGCCAATACCTCTAAACCTTTATGAACACTATCTAGAGAAAAACCATTGTCTTTGATAAAAGGAAGCACAAAAATATGTTGATGATTTAATTTTTTTAGTTCATTATTTAAAGGATAGTTTATTTGAAAACTGCACGAATGAATTTCTTTTAAAATTTTAGTTAGTTTAATAATCAATTTTTCATCAATTTTTCTTCTAAAGTATAGATTTGATAAATCCTCTACTGAACCCAAATCTTCCATTATCATAAAAAAATCTTCTTTGGAATAATATATTATTTTAGGGAAATTAGAATTAAATCCATTTCTATTAGTTGTAACATAGAATTTGTTTTCTACTTCAATTCTGTCAAGTGGGGCAGATATAGTCTTATATTTTTCCACATAAGGTCTAGATTGTTTAAATATTAATGACCGTAAATTTGTTTTGATTCTCAAAACTACATTCATATTTCCATCACCTGCTTTTGAAACATTTAGTAAGTGTTCATCTTTAAATAAAATATTATAATTATTTAAAAAATTGGATAAATCAGAAATTTTTGTGTTAACATCAACATTAGTCATCATAAAAAATTTTTATTTTATTCCAAAATCGATTTTTTATTTTTAAAACATCAATACTAGTGTATATTTTAATCTTTCTATTTATGTTTTCTTTAGGAGTGTCGAATATTTTTAACTCTGCGTAAGTGTTGTTTGCAATTGATTCTATTAATGCTACATCCCACATAATCCATTGTTTTTTTTGTTTATCATTATCAGTCCACCATCTATTATATGTGTCCCATCGATCTTTTAAATATTTTCCAAGTAAACTATTTATTGGGAAATTCATATCTAATTCATTCCTATTATATATTAAATGTTGTGAGGTTGTGGCAGTCATAATTGTAAGATCAAGTCCTAATTTATTCAATAAAAAATTCATAGCTAATGGGTCATTTCTTGAATTAAATTCATTTTTATCAAATACATTAGTTTCAATATCATGCCAAAACCCTAAATAAAAAACCTTTATATTAGGAATAATTTCAGGAGACATTATGATAGCAGTTGCTACATTTGTACATGATCCAAGAATTGCAATATGTAAAGGGTTTTCTTTAGAAAATTGTTGAGCATTTTTAATTATAAAACTAGATGCTTGTGAATTCTTAATTAGATTAATATCGTTGATAGGCTGATGACTGCCTATTAATGAAGGAATTGAATTTTTACCGAATAAATCTAAAATTTTATCATTTATAATTTTACTCTCTAATGCAGTATTCGATGATGCTAATGGAGAAGTGTTAAATTGAGATGCAGTAAGTCCAATAATGTTAAATTTTGAATCTGTCAATGCTCCTGAAATTGCAAATAAATCATCAACTTCATTGGCTGTATCTGCATCTATTATTATGGGAATTTTTTGTCCCCACAATAAATTATTAAATAATAATATATATATATATATAAAATTTATTTTATTCATTTTCAAAAAGTGAAACTCCATTTAAATCACTGGAAAGAACCACAGACATGTAGTCAAGAAAAGGTCGCATTAATCTAAAATCTTCTGATATTGTTCTAATGAAATTAGAAGATAAAACTAATTTGTCATTATATTTTTTAACAAAAAGATACCTCCTCATCCTAATTAAATCAATATTAGGATCATCCTTAGAAAAACCTCTGGGGTTTGTTTTTAATGAGTTGCCATCTATGACACCCCAACTTCGTTTAAGTGCATTTTTATTGATTATATCTCTGAACTCCTCAGCATCAAATTCAAATTCTTTTCTAATTCTATATAAATCTTCTTTGTTAGGATTAAAAAAACCACATGCGACAAAACTTTCATTAGGCTTTATATGAACATAATACCCACCCCTTAGTTTTATAGAACTTCTTTTAAACGATATTCCAATATTTGTTTTGTATGGAGTTTTATCATTTGAAAATCTAATATCTCTATAAATTCTAAATATTTTTGAACTCTCAATATCATCATGTTTATTTAGTTCATTTAATAAAATTGATGAAAACGATGCAATTTCCTGTTTAATTTTATTATACCTTAACTTGTTTATTTCAAACCAGTCTCTATTATTATTTGATTTTATCTCTTCGAGAAACAAAAAAACATTTCTACTTAGTTTTTGCATTAATAACAAAAAATTTATAATTTAAAGATATAAAAACCCTCCAGACATTAAGAATGGAGGGCACAAAAAAACCAAACAAACTAGCCTTTTTTTAGAAGTTTCTAAAATAGGTAAGGCTAAACCATAAAAAAAGCCCGCTCAATGGATTGAACGGGCTATTTTTTGGACATAAAATATCTCAGCACGTTCCTTTGAACAGTGTCTTACGATGATTATGTAAACTAATATTTTTCATTTAGTTCAAAGATAATAATTTAATTAAATAAAAAACTCAAAATATAAAATTATCGGTTAATTGTTTCCTAAGATAATTGGCATTCCTGAATCGCCTGATCCTATAACTATAACCTTTGAATTTGGAGATTGTGCTAATTGTAATGTAGCTTCAATTCCCTTTTCTTGAAGAATTAATTTCGATAAAGAAGCACTCAAAATACGATTGGCTTTAGCCTTACCTTCAGCATCAATTCTTTGTCTCTCAGCTTCTTGTATAGATTTAGCAATTCTAAATTCGTACTCTAGAGCTTCTTGTTCTTGTTTTAACTTTCTCTCAATTGCTTCTTTTATAGCCTGAGGAAGCGTAACATCTCTTACTAGCACAGCATTTAATTGAATATACTGATCTTTTACAACTTTTTGTGTTTCTTCAAATATTTCGTTTTGAATAGCATCACGCTTAGTAGAATATAACTGTTCAGGAGTGTACCTTCCAACTACAGATCTAGCCACCGCTCTAATTTGTGGTATTAAAACTATATTTACGTAATTCTCTCCTTTTTCTTGGTGTAGTTTACCAAGCTGATCGATGTCAGGTTGATATAAAACTGATACATCTAAAGAAATTTCAAGTCCATTTGATGAAAGAACTTGCATATTTCCTTCAAAAAACTCTTGTTGTTTGACATTATATAAATAAACTTTGTTCCATGGCGCAATTATTCTAAACCCTTCACCTAGAGCTGGTTCGTCAGTGACAACCCCTCCTCCAAAAGTTTTAAACAAGACACCTGCTTCTCCATAACCAATATTGATTGATGATCTGGATATTAAAATTAAAAATAAAAAACCCAAAGCAAGTATGGGTAATCCGATTTTTGGTAGACGTTGCATAATAATTTAGTTTTTAAAAATTAATAATAATGATTTTTTGTTATTTGTTAGGTTAACATTCCTCCGTCAACATTAATGACTTGACCCGTAATATAAGAAGATAAATCTGAAGCTAAAAAAACACATAAATTAGCAATATCTTCAGGTGAACCTCCTCTTTTTAATGGTATACTTCTTCTCCACTTTTCAACAATTTCATCAGACAATTTTTCAGTCATTTCTGTTTCAATAAAGCCTGGAGCTATAACATTACTTCTTATATTTCTAGATCCAAGCTCCAAAGCAATTGATTTAGAAAAACCAATAATTCCAGCTTTAGATGCTGAGTAATTTGATTGACCTGCATTTCCCTTAATGCCGACAACAGAGCTCATATGTATAAGTGATCCCTGTCTTTGTTTTAAAAATGTTTTTTGAACAGCTTTGGTCATATTAAAAACTGATTTCAAATTTACATTGATTACATCATCAAAATCTTTTTCACTTAATCGCATTAATAAATTATCTTTAGTAATACCAGCATTGTTGACCAAAATATTAATTTTTTTGAAATCTTTTAGAACAGATTCGATAAGTATTTCAGCATCTGAAAAACTTGATGCGTCACTCTTGTATGCTTTAACTTTAACGTTATATAATTCAACCTCCTTAATTATTTCATTTGCTTTCTCAACTGATTTGGAATAAGTAAAAGCTACATCGCAACCTTGTTTTGCAAATTCCAATAAAATTCCTCTGCCAATACCTCTTGTAGCACCAGTAATAATTGCTGTTTTATCTTTTAATAATTTCATTTATTCAATATTTCAGATACTTTAACTCCTATCATGGCAGGAGAATCAACCACGTGAATACCACATTCTTTCATAATTCTTTTTTTAGCTTCTGCTGTATCATCAGCACCACCAACAATTGCACCAGCATGCCCCATTGTTCTTCCTTTCGGAGCAGTTTCTCCAGCAATAAAACCAACGACTGGCTTAGGGTTGTTCTGAGCTTTAATCCAATTTGCTGCATCTGCTTCCAACTGACCTCCAATTTCTCCAATCATTACAATACACTTTGTATCAGGATCGTTCATTAACAATTCTACAGCATCCTTAGTTGTAGTTCCAATAATTGGATCACCTCCAATTCCAATTGCCGTTGTAATACCTAATCCCTCTCTCACAACTTGATCAGCTGCTTCATATGTTAAAGTCCCAGATTTTGAAATTATTCCAACATTTCCTTTTTTAAAAACAAAACCTGGCATAATTCCAACCTTAGCTTCACCAGGTGTTATTACACCCGGGCAATTAGGTCCAACCAAAGTAGCACCTTTTTTCTTTACGTAAGGAGCTACTTTTACCATGTCAGCAACAGGAATTCCCTCAGTTATCGCAATTATTACTTTGATGCCAGCATCAGCGGACTCCATAATCGCATCACCTGCAAATGCCGGTGGAACAAAAATAATTGAAGTGTCTGCACCCGTTTTACTTACAGCTTCATCTACAGAATTGAAGACAGGTTTATCTAAATGAAATTGGCCTCCTTTTCCTGGAGTAACCCCACCAACTATATTTGTACCATATTCAATCATGTGTGTAGCATGAAAGGTGCCCTCACCACCTGTAAATCCTTGTACAATAACTTTTGAATTTTTACTAACCAATACACTCATAATCTATATTTTATATTTTTATTTAATCCTTTCAAGATAAGATCCTTTATCAGTATCTACTTTTATTTTATCTCCTTCATTGATAAATAAAGGAACATTAATTCTAGCTCCAGTTTCAGTAATAGCTGGCTTAGTTGCATTTGTAGCTGTATTTCCTTTTAAGCCCGGTTCAGTTTCTTTAATTTCTAAAATTACACTAGCTGGCATATCAACTGATAAAGGCATTCCATCTTCAGAATTAATTGATATAGTGACAATTTCACCTTCTTTTAAAAGCTCAGGAGAATCAATAATTTTTTTATCAATATTAATCTGTTCATAATTATCTGTATTCATAAAATGAAACTGATCATTATCATTATAAAGAAATTGAAATTTATTTGTTTCAACACGTATTGATTCAATCTTATGACCCGAGGAAAAAGTATTATCGACAACTTTACCAGAAGATATACTCTTAAGCTTAGTTCTAACAAATGCTGGACCTTTTCCTGGTTTTACATGAAGAAACTCAATTATTTTATAAATATCATTATTATATTTAATACAAAGTCCCTTTCGAATATCGGATGTTGTTGCCATATTAATTTTTTTGAAAATATCCCTTCATTATACCTCTTTGTGAATTTTGAATGAAATTTAAAATTTCATCTCTCTCAGGTGTGGCTATCATTTCAGCTTCGATTATTTCTGTGGCCTGAGTATTGTTATATTTTTTTTGAAAAAGAAGTCTATATATGTTTTGTATTTCAGTTATTTTGTCTGAAGAAAAACCTCTTCTTCTTAGCCCTACCGAATTAATACCAACATAAGATAAAGGTTCTCTTGCTGCCTTAACAAAAGGAGGTACATCTTTTCTAACAAGAGATCCTCCAGCAACAAATGCGTGATCTCCGACAGTACAAAATTGATGTACAGCAACAAAACCTGCTAGAATTACAAAATTACCAATAGTAATATGTCCAGCCAAAGTACTATTATTTGAAAATATACAATTATTCCCCACTATACAATCATGAGCAATATGTGAATATGCCATAATCAAACAATTTTTTCCAATCTTGGTTTTCATCCTATCACTAGTTCCCCTGTTAATTGTAACAGATTCTCTGACAGTTGTATTATTTCCTATTTCTGCTGTTGTATCTTCACCATTAAACTTTAAATCCTGTGGGACAGCTGATATTACTGAACCTGGAAATATATTACAATTTTTTCCAATACGTGCACCTTCCATTATGGTCACATTAGATCCTATCCATGTACCTTCACCAATAACAACGTTATTACTAATCGTTGTAAATGGTTCTACTACAACATTTTTAGCAATTTTTGCTCCCGGATGAACATATGCTAGTGGTTGATTCATATTTCTTTTCTTTTAATTTGAGCCATTAATTCTCCTTGGGTAGTTAAATTTCCATTTACGTAAATATAACCTACCATATGACAAATACCTCTTCTAATTGGACTAATTAATTCTAATTTAAATATCATAGTGTCACCAGGAAGAACAGGAATCTTAAATTTTATATTATCCATTTTCATAAAAAGGGTAATAAAGTTTTCCGGATCGGGCACGGTATTTAACAACAATACTCCTCCTGCTTGAGCCATACCTTCTATCTGAAGAACACCTGGCATTACAGGTGTTCCAGGAAAATGACCCTCAAAAAATGGTTCATTCATAGTAACGTTTTTGAGAGCTACAACATGATTTTTAGACAACTCAAATATTTTATCAACTAATAAAAAAGGTGGCCTATGTGGAAGAATTTTCATAATCCCAACAGTATCCAATAAAGGCTCCTTATTAATATCTACATAAGGAGCATTCAATCTTTTCTCTGCTTTAATTATATCATGTAATTTTTTTCCAAAAGAAGTATTGACTTTATGTCCTGGTTTGTTTGCAAAAACTCTACCTCTTATTCTTGTACCTACCAGAGCAAGATCACCGATCACATCTAAAAGTTTATGTCTTGCAGCTTCATTTGAATAGTGTAAGGTTAAATTATCTAAAATACCATTTGGCTTAACACTTAATTTATCTTTTTTAAATGCTTTTTTCAACTTTTCCATTGTAGTTTTAGAAGGAGGAGTATCAACATAAACTATAGCATTATTTAAATCTCCACCCTTGATTAAACCATTTTCTAACAAAGCTTCTAATTCGTGAAGAAAACTAAAGGTTCTTGCAGAAGAAATTTCATTTTTAAAATCACTTAATGTTTCTAAAAAAGCATTTTGTGTACCCAAAATTTTAGTTCCAAAATCAACCATTGTAGTTAGCTGATATTCATCTGAGGGTATAACTGTAATTTCACTTCCTGATTCTTGATCTTTAAAACTTATTATTTCGTTAACAACATATTCTTCTCTTAATGAATCCTGTATATGAATTCCAGCTTTTTCAAGAGCCTCAATAAAAAATTTTGAAGAACCATCCATAATTGGGGGTTCTGGTCCATTGATTTCAATAAAACAGTTGTCTATATCTAATCCAACTAAAGCAGCTAAGACATGTTCTGAAGTTTGAATCTTAATACCATTTTTCTCAATATTTGTTCCCCTATCTGTGTTAACAACAAAATTAACATCAGCAGAAATTTGATTATTTCCACTTAAATCACTTCTAATAAAAGTAAAACCAGTATCAACAGGCGCAGGTAAAAAAGACAATTTCACTTTAGAACCTGTGTGAAGACCAACACCTTCAAGAAATACTGGCTTTTCAATTGTTTTTTGAGAAACAGTTTTTAAAATCATGATTTAATTTCTTTTTCTACTTTACTTAAACGAGCCTCTATTTTTCTTAAATTTTTAAAATGAACATAAGACTTAGTGTAATCAGAATAATTTATAGCTGGATTCCCTTGAACTTTACTGTTTTCAGGCAAACTACTAATAACTCCAGCTTTACCTTGTATTTTTGAGTTGTTTCCAATAGTCAAATGACCGGCGAAACCAGTTTGACCACCAATAATACAATTTTTACCGATTTTTGAAGAACCAGCGATTCCTGATTGTGCAGCAATTACTGTATGAGATTCAATTTCCACATTATGAGCAATTTGTATTTGATTATCTAGCTTAACCCCATTATGTATAATAGTAGAACCCAGTGTTGCCCTGTCAATTGAACAATTTGCCCCAATATCAACATTATCTTTAATTACAACATTCCCATTATGAGGTATTTTTTTATACGATCCATTTCTATTTAGAGCAAAACCAAAACCATCAGAACCAATAACACACCCACTATGAATAACACAATTTTTACCTATTTCAGAATTATATAAAATATTAACCCCTGGCATAATAACAGTATTATCACCAATTTTAACATTTTCACCTATGAAACAATTAGGATATATTTTGACATTTTTACCTAATGATGAGTTTTTTTCAACAACAGAAAAATCTCCTACATATAGATTTTTTGACAATACTATTGAATCATGAACACTAGATACACTTGACACACCCATTCTTATTATTTTTGATGACTCGTAAAGCTCTATTAATTTAGTAAAAGCTATATAAGGATCTTTAACCCTAATAAGAGTTGGAAAAGATTTTTTTTCAGTTTGAAATTTATTTTCTACGATTGCGATTGAGGCTTTAGTTGTATACAAATAATTAGTATACTTCGGATTCGATAAAAAAGTTATACTTCCTGATTTTGCTTCTTCAATTTTTGATAGTTCATGTACAGAGATTTCTGAATCCCCTTCTATATCTCCATTTATTTTTTGAGCTATTTGACTTGCCGTAAATTTCATTTGTGCAAAATTAACAAAAAAACTGTGGATTGTTTTTTTTATTAATGAAAATCATCATAAGAAAATTAAATAAATCACACGTATTATTTATAATTAAATGTAAATTTATTTTAATTCTTGAATCAATTCAATGAGAATATTCAAAATATTATGGGTGGATGATGAAATAGATCATTTGAAACCACATATTTTATTTTTGCACAACAAAAATTTTAAGGTTTCAACATCTACAAATGGACTTGATGCAATTGAAATAATTAAATCCAATCGATTTGACGTAGTCTTATTAGATGAAAATATGCCTGGTCTTAACGGAATTGAAACCCTAAGAGAAATAAAATTAATTTCTCCGAGGTTGCCTGTTATAATGATCACCAAAAATGAAGAAGAACATATAATGGATGATGCAATAGGTAGAAAAATTTCAGATTACCTTATAAAACCAGTAAACCCAAATCAAATACTAATTTCATTAAAAAAAATATTAAATACAGAAAATCTAATTGAAGAAAAGACTATTCAATCCTATCAAATGGAATACAAAAAAATATCAAATTCTCTTGAAGATATAAAAACATCTAATGATTGGATTTCTTTGTATAAAAAAATGATTTTTTGGGAGCTTGAATTAGAGTCCCTTAATGATCAAGTAATGTCTGAAATATTTAAAAATCAGATGAAAGATGCAAATTCACAGTTTTTTTATTTTATTAAACAAAACTATTCTAATTGGATAAATAATTTGAATGCTCCTGTATTATCAAATAATTTAATCAAATTGAAAGTTTTACCATTTTTACAATCAAATCAAAAATGCATACTGTTGTTGATTGATAACTTAAGGTTAGATCAATGGAAAACAATTAGTCCGATAATTCAGCAATATTATGATTTGATTGATGATGATTGCTATTTTAGCATTCTACCAACAGCCACTCAGTATTCGAGAAATTCCATTTTTTCTGGTAATACACCAAAACAGATGCAAGATAATTTCCCTGAATGGTGGAGGAATGATGATCAACAAGGAGGTAAAAACATGTATGAGGAAAATTTTCTAAAATCACAATTAGAAAGACTTAATGAAAAAATAAAATTTAATTACAATAAAATAACAACTTTAGATCAAGGTAAAAAATTAATAAAAAATCTTAAAAAATTTATGTCAGATGATTTAACCGTTGTTGTATATAATTTTGTGGATATGATATCTCACGCCAAAACTGAAATGGAAATTATAAAAGAATTAGCTCCTGACAACAAAGCCTACAGATCTTTAACTCTTTCTTGGTTTAAAAACTCACCACTTTTTGAATTCATTCAATCATCGGCAGAGAAAGGATTTAGATTAATTGTAACGACTGATCATGGAACTATTAATGTAGATAGGCCAATCAAAATAAAAGGAAAAAAAGAGATAAGTTCGAATCTTAGATATAAATCTGGCAGAAGTATGAGTTATGAAAATAAAAAAGTTGTTGAAATCAAAAATTTAGACGAATATCAATTACCAAAAACATTCATGGATAGTTCTTTTATTTTTGCAAAAGATAATGACTATTTTGTGTATCAAAATAATTTTAATCAATATGCTAGATTTTATAATAATTCCTTTCAACATGGTGGAATTTCAATGGAAGAGATGATAATACCTTTTGCAACATTTATACCCAAAAAATAATTTCATTTAATGGAAATGTCTTATTCTCTTCCTGAAATTGATATTACAGCAAAAAAAATTTGTGACTATATCAAACATCCAATTGTAGCTTTTAATGGACCAATGGGGTCAGGAAAAACAACCTTAATTAAATCAATATGTAAAAATCTAAATTTTAGAGAAAATATATCCAGCCCAACATTTTCTTTAGTTAATACTTATAAGAATGATTCAAATCAAATAATTCATCATTTTGATTTTTATAGAATAGAATCTGTTGAAGAAGCATTAGATTTTGGAGTTGAAGAATACTTAGATTCAGGTGACAAATGTTTTATGGAATGGTCTGAAAAAATTTCATTTTTATTATCATACCCAATGAATACTATAGATATAAGGGTTGTTAACAATAACGAAAGACAAATTAAAATTATTTAAATGAGCTTCATAAAAAGAATTTGTTATTTTTTGTTCGGAATGTCAATTGGCCTAATCATTTTATCATTTATTTTTAGTGGAAAAAAAACAAGTTGTAATTACGGGCCCCAAGCAAGAGTTAAAAGTCAGTTATTAAGAAAAGAAATAATAATTCCTGACTCATTTATCAAAATGAACATTTCAAATGTGGCTGTAAATGATTTTATAAGAAACTCATCTGTTGATTTTTCAATGAGTAATACTCTCAAAGATTCATGTAAAACATATGTTTTAAATGGCTACTTGTCTTCAAAAAAGACCTCAATAAAATTTGAAAACTGTACCAAGACTGTATCACTACTTGAAATTAATCCTTAGATTCTTTTCTTCTTTTTAATTCAGCTGATATCAAATCTAATTCTCTATTTGATTGACCTGATACTGATGAATTTTCATTAGCCCTTCTAATTAAATAAGGCACAACCTCCTTAATTGGGCCATAGGGCAAATATTTAACAGCTCTATATCCATTTTTTGCTAAAGAGAAAGTGATATTATCACTCATTCCATAGAGTTGTCCAAAAGAAAGATTTGGATTACTTGAAGGTATAGAATTTTTTATTGCTAAATCGATTGCTTTATTTGCACTAACCTCATTATGACTTCCCAAAAACATACAAAAACGATCTATGTTATTGAACATAAATTCAATTCCATCATTATATTGTTTATCAGTTTCCATTTTTGAATCACAAATTGGGCTTGGATAATTCTTCTTTCTTGCTCTTATTCTTTCCATTTCCATGTAAGCCCCTCTGACAAGCTTAATTCCTATCTTAAAACCATACTTTAATGATTTGTTGTTTAGCTTCTTTAAATATTCATAGCGGCCTTTACGATACATTTGAACGGTATTGAAAACTATAGGTTTTTCTTTATTAAATTCAAGCATCATTTCCTCAACTAGTTGATCAATAGCAGGTTGAATCCAACTCTCTTCTGCATCTACAAAAACACTAATTCCAATATCTTTAGCTTTGTTAAAAGTTGTTCTAAAACGATTTACAATTCTATTCCAAGACATCAATTCATTACTATTAAGTGGTATATTTTCACTCTTTTTTCTAAATAAAATTGATGAACCATATCCAGTTGGTTTAAAAACAGAAAAGGGAAGTGAAGAATTATTTTTAGAAATATTTAATGTTTTTAGTGTTGTATTGAGACAATTATCATAATCTTTCTCAGAAATAGCCCCCTCAACGGAATAATGAAGATAAGATTTTACATTTTTTGTAGATAACAAGTTAACTACTCTTAATGAATCTTTTTCATCAATTCCTGCACAAAACTGATCAAAAACTGTTAGTCTTATTATTCGATTAACTGGAAGTTTGAGTTTTACTGAGATCATTATTAAAAACTTACCTAAAGCAACCAAAATAGGATAAGTAATTAACTTAAATAGAAAGTAGGCACGTCTTAATTCTATATTATTTTTTAAAGAAAAAGCAGTTTCAGTATTATTAAAACGCATTATTTTTTATTTCAAATTTAAAAGAAATAATAATATAGAAATATGAAAAATAATCTTATTCCAACATAAAACTTTATTTTTGATAAATGAACGAAATTATAGCCAGCAACTACTCTGTTGATTTTAATCAAAATGGTTTTCAAAAACTTGAAAAATTAATTGAAACCAACAACTATTCATCTGTATTTGTTTTAGTAGATTCAAATACTAAAAAGTATTGCTTACCAATTCTAAAAAACACATTAAAAATTCCAATAAAAATCAATTTATTAAATATACTCCCGGGGGAAGAGTTCAAAACAATTGATTCATGCCAAAAAATATGGCTAAAACTATCTGATAATGGAGCAGACAGAAAAAGTCTTATGATTAATTTAGGGGGAGGTGTGATAACTGATATGGGTGGATTTATTGCTGCTACATTCAAAAGAGGTATTGATTTTGTAAATATTCCAACTACTTTACTTTCAATGGTAGATGCTTCAATTGGAGGAAAAACAGGTGTAAATTTAGGTAATTTAAAAAATCAAATTGGAATCATAACTAATCCTAAGTTAGTAATAATTGAACCTCAGTTTTTAAAAACACTTTCTGATAGACAATACAAAAGTGGTTATTCTGAGATGCTGAAGCATGGGTTAATTAGTGATAAAAATTATTGGATAAAGCTCTCAAAATTTTACAAAAAAAATGATAATATTTTACCTTTAATTTACAAATCAATTGAAATAAAAAATAAAATAGTATTAAAAGATCCTTTTGAAAACAATCATAGAAAGGCTTTAAATTTTGGTCATACAATTGGACATGCAATTGAGTCATACTTTTTACAAGCCAGCCATTTAAAAAAACTAACTCATGGAGAAGCAATTGCTATTGGAATGGTTGTTGAATCTTCAATTTCAGTTAAAAATCTTTTGCTTAAACAATCAGAAGCTGATCAAATTAAAAAAGTTTTTAAATCAATTTTTTCAATAGTAGAAATAAATAAACGAGATCAAGAAAAAATTACATCTTTAATTCAGTTTGACAAAAAGAACAGTCACGGAAATGTAAATTTTGTTTTATTAAATTCAATCGGAAAAATAAGTATTGATCAAAAAGTAAGTTTTAAGGAAATTATTCAAGGTTTTCAATTTTATAATTCTTAAGCTGAATTTCTACTGGCATTAATATTTCCAAAGAGAGATCTTGTTACCATTTTTTCATAAACACTTAGAGTTTTTGCATCTAAATTATTTTCTTTTTTATTTTTTTGAATCTGCATTAATGCATATTGTTGAATCGTAATTAAGGGTTGAACAATCGATTCACGAATTTCGATAGAAGCTTTACCAGCTTGTTCATTTGCCATTAATGAATTGAAGCCTGTTAATTCAAGAATCATTTTTTTACTTAGCTTAAATTCATCATGAATGATATTCCAAAACTCCCCATAATCTGGGTCATTTGAAAGATACGATGTTAATTCAAAAAAGGACTTTGTAAGACTCATCATACTATTTGCAATAAGAGTACGGAAAAAAGAACTGTTTTTATAAAGTAATTTGACACTTTTAAAATTATTATTTACTTTCATTATGTTTAAAGAAGTTCCTACCCCAAAAAATCCAGGAACATTTTGTTTTGATTGACTCCAACTTCCAACAAAAGGAATTGCCCTTAGGTCTTTTAAGGAAAGTTCTTTACTTACCCCTCTTTTTGAGGGTCGACTTCCAATATTAGCTTTTGAATAAAAAGGAAGTGTTGTGATATTTTCTAAATATTTTAAAAATTTTGGATGAGATTTAAAATCTTCATAAGCTTCATAGCTTAATTTTGCCAAAGAATCTAGTGTTTTCTTATCATCCGTTGTTAAATTATTTGAATTAGTTGGTGAAATCTGATTTTTAATTCCTGAACTCAATAGTTGTTCCAAATTAAACTGTGATGACTCTAATGTTCCGAAATTTGAGCTTATTGTTTGACCTTGGATTGTTAGCTGTATATCATCTGCTTGAATATCATCCCCTAAAGAATTATAAAACTCATGAGTTCTTCCACCGCCTCTTGCAGGAGGACCTCCTCTCCCATCAAAAAATGCAAGAGAAATTTTATGTTTTGTTGCAAGCTTACTTAACTCCTCTTTTGCTTTGTAAATACTCCAGTTAGCCATAAAATACCCACCATCTTTAGTTCCATCTGAAAAACCAAGCATAATAGTTTGTTTGTTTCCTCTTAATTTTAAATGATCTAAATATGTTTGATCTAGAAATAATGATTCTACAATTTTTGAGGAATTTTTTAAATCAGAAATTGTTTCAAATAAAGGAATAATATCAACATTTGGCTTATCCCAATCACTTAGTCTGAACATTGCAAAAACTTGAAGGATTGACTCCAGACTGTTACAGTTACTAATTATATATCGATTACAACCTTTTTCACCATTAGATTTTTGAATCTGTTTCATCACTCGAATGCTTTTAAGTGTTTCCAAAGTGATTTTACTTTTAAAACTAAGAGGATTAATGTCTCCTGAGAGCTTTGTTAAAACTTTACACTTAGATTTGTGATCTAAATTTGAATATGTACTAGTGTACTTATTTAATATTTTTTTTAAGTCCTTGTGTTTAATGATATCATTAAATACTGCGCTGTGAATACTTGAATCCTGACGTAAATCTAGACTGGCAAAATGGAAACCAAATAATTTAACTTTATGAATTAAATCAAGAACTTCATCAGAATATAAACCATCGAAATTTTGTTGAATCAATTTATAGATTTGATCAAGTTCGTTTCTCATATATTCAAGTGTAAGCCCATGAGTTGAAGAATTAAATAAACCTTTATAAACTTTATTTTCTAAATTTTCAACTCTTTTGTAAACACCGTCAAATGTTACTTTTCTTTTTAATGAGCGTAAAGATCTGTAATAATTTCTTAAAATCGAATGTTTTAATTTTTCTGCTGTCTTTAAAGTAATTTCTGGAGTCACATATGGATTACCATCTCTGTCTCCGCCAGGCCAAAAACCGAAGTCAAAAATTGAGTTGTCTAATTCATTATCTTCAAAAACGTTTTCATTCAAATAATTTACAATATTGCCAGCTGAGTAATAAAAAATATTTTCTAAATACCATATGAGACTTGTTGCCTCATCATAAGGAGAAGGCTTTTTACTTTGATAAAAACGAGTTCTTCCAAGTTGGTTTAATAATTTTTTTGTTATATCCAGTGATCCTTCGTTAATCGATTCAGAAAGATCATTAATAATCCCTAAAACACTATCAGGGTAAAATTGTGTTGGATGTGCAGTTAGGACAATTCTTACCCTAAAATTATTTAAATAATCCCTTAATTCATTTAAGTTATCTGAACTAACAGCTTCTTCTTTGATATACCTTAAGGTTCCTCTACCATGCATATTATTGACATATGAGAAACCAGCATCTTCAATAGCATCAAATAAAACAATTTGCCTTTCAATGTATTGAATAAAATGAAACATCAATTCATTTTTCTTTTTAATAGAATGACTAGGTAAGATTTTATCAAAAAAGGTATTGATGATATTTTCTGGATTATCACCTTTTTTATAGCCTGTGGCACAATGATCTTTAAATAAAGGGAGCATTAAAGATGTTTTCTTAATACTATCAAAGGGAAGTGTTAAAAACAGACTATTATATATCTGAAACTTTGATCTAACAACTTCATTAAATCTATCAATTTTGGGCTTTCTAGCCATA